>Ga0115572_10000426_pt1 | contig 35845 bp, 31 predicted proteins | sample COGITO_mtgs_1206_FD_88681 | JGI IMG/M metagenome (GOLD analysis project Ga0115572, IMG submission 88681) | Pelagic marine microbial communities from North Sea - COGITO_mtgs_120607 | ecosystem: Environmental > Aquatic > Marine > Epipelagic | place: Germany:Helgoland, sampling site Kabeltonne... | reverse complement strand
TGCAAGAAGACCAGCGAACTTCAGCGCCAAGGTCTACTAGCGTTTCAATCAAAACAGCAGTTTGGATGGTCATGTGGATACAACCCATGATCTTAGCGCCAGCTAAAGGTTGTGCTGCTTTATACTTAGCACGCAGTGCCATCAATGCTGGCATTTCGCCTTCAGCGATATCAATTTCCATACGGCCCCAATCAGCATCCGCTTTGAATGCTTCTGGGGTTTTTGCTGCAACACTATAATCTGTAAAAGACATTTTTATTCCTCGCGCAAATATGGATGCGCATTTCAATTTTTGGCTCAGGTTAAGTATTTAATTTTAGAGGTACGCAGCAAGTACGTCCCTGTATGCTCTGGGATGGCTCCTGCCATCCAAGACCTTAAAAATTAAATAGCTCAACCCTCGTAGTTAAGTTTGAGTAATTCTAAACGTTTGCTGCAGCTTTTAGTGCATCAATTTTGTCAGTACGTTCCCAAGTGAAGGCAGTGAAAGTCTTAGACTTAATTTCACCGTTCTCTTTGTATTCGTAAGTATGTTCAAATGGCTCGCGACCAAAGTGCCCGTAAGCTGCTGTGATTTGATACATAGGGTTTAGCAGTTCTAACTGGCTTTGAATAGCGTACGGACGCAAATCAAATACTTCACGAATCACTTTAGCTAGTTCGATATCGGTTAGTTTACCTGTACCAAATGTGTTCACTGAAATCGACGTCGGTTCAGCAACACCAATTGCGTAAGATACTTGAATTTCACAACGATCAGCTAGCCCAGCAGCAACGATGTTTTTGGCAACATAGCGGCCGTAATACGCAGCAGAGCGATCCACTTTTGATGGATCTTTACCAGAGAACGCGCCACCACCGTGACGAGCCATGCCTCCGTATGTGTCAACAATGATTTTGCGACCTGTTAAGCCTGCATCACCTACTGGTCCACCGATTACAAACTTACCTGTTGGGTTAATGTGGTAAAGCGTGTCTTCTGTTAACCATTCCGCCGGAATTATTGGCTTGATGATGTGCTCAATCACTTGTGCTCGCAGATCTTCTAAGCTGATATCTGGGTTGTGTTGTGTCGATAATACAACTGCATCAACAACAGGATGCTCACCTTCATAGTTGATCGTTACCTGAGATTTTGCATCAGGGCGTAACCAAGGTAGCGTGCCGTTACGGCGAAGTTCAGACTGACGCTCTACTAATAGATGCGCGTAATATACTGGCGCAGGCATTAGGTTAGGTGTTTCATTAGTGGCGTAACCAAACATTAGCCCTTGGTCACCAGCCCCTTGATCTTCAGGTTTAGCACGATCAACACCTTGGTTGATTTCAACAGACTGCTTACCAATGCCGTTAAGAACTGCACAGGTTGCGCCATCAAAGCCAACTTCAGAACTGTTATAGCCAATGCCGGTAATTACATCACGAACGATGTCTTCAAGATCAACGTAGCAAGAGGTTGTTACTTCTCCAGCAACTACGGCCATGCCCGTTTTAACTAGAGTTTCTACAGCAACGCGCGCATGCGGATCACGGGCAATAATCGCATCCAAAACGGCATCAGAAATCTGATCGGCTACTTTATCTGGGTGTCCTTCTGAAACTGATTCAGAAGTAAAAATCGAATACTCGCTCATTCTTTCTCCAAGCCTACATTGGCCTATTATCTGATAGTAGCGCAGGCCTTATGACACAGCGCGACGGAATGTTCTAAATTGGATTTGGAATCCATTTCGTAAAGCTAAAAATTGAGTTTGCTCTTCTGTTAACTGAGCTTCTTTGGCCCAGCTGGTTAAATCTTCGGGCGCAAACCCTAACCACAGGTCACCACAAGATTCACGAGCCCAAGCTTGATCGTGGGCACACAAATCGGTAATCAATAAACAACCACCTGGTTTCAATAATTCTGCACTGTAGTTGAAAATCTCTTTTGGTGCAGGCACATGATGCAGCACCATATTGCAGGTAACTAAATCGGCCTGCACATTGTGATCTACAGCCAGTCGGCAATCGCCGTGCAGTAGTTCAATGTTTTCTAAATTCTGCTCAGCCACTTTTAAACTGGCTTTTTTCAGCATAGCTTCTGATACATCTAAACCAATGACTTGCTGAAAGCGTTTACTGAGTTCGGGTAAAAGAGCCCCTTCACCCGGTCCAATTTCTAACGCTGTGTTCACTTGTTGTAAATTTAGCGTAGCCACTAAATCTTCTAAAGTTTCGCCATATTGTTCATGAGAGGCAATTAAGTCCTGTTTTTCATGAAATTCGGCTGCATGTTTAGTGAAAAATTCTTGAGAATTTTTCGCTCGTTCTTGATACAGCTCTTGAAGGCGCTCAGTAATTGTTTCTGAAACGCCCAATTTATCTAATGTACGAAATAAAATTTCAGTTAGATCAAACCAAGCAGGATTAAGGCTTGCGGCGGTAGCATTTAATAGCGAGCGACGGTAGAAAATCGAATTACCTTCACGTCTTGTTGTTACTAGCCCTGCATTGGCCAAGATCTTTAGATGATGGCTCATGCTGCTTTGCTTTATTTCAAATAACTGACAAAGCTCTAAAACACCAAATGAGCCTTCACCAAGGATACGCAAGATATTCAGGCGTAAAGGATCAGCACTGGCTTTGGTATGAGCGGCTAAGGCATCAATATTTGAAGCTTTATTTGAAACTTGTTTATCTAACATAAAGCGCAGTTTAGCAGAAATCAAACCTATATCAATTTATTTTGATATAGGTCTGCATGGGTGGCGGGCTTGTTGAAAACAATTTCTGTTAAATTAAGATGAAAAACTACCGTTATATACATCCACTTTGTCGCCTCAACCTTGCCCCAACTGGCCAATTAAGCGACAATAGCGCGCCATTTTTATCCGTCTGATGCTTCTGAGAGCCGATTGAGTGTTCAGGGGCTGCAATATCAGCAGATCAGGCGCTGAATGCTAGTCTTAGAAGCTAGCATCAAAACTTAATTTATAAATCGTAATAGCCGGAGAGTCATTTCATGACATCACGTACAGAGCTTGCCAATGCAATTCGCGCACTGAGCATGGACGCCGTCCAAAAAGCAAAATCAGGTCACCCAGGCGCGCCAATGGGTATGGCTGATATCGCTGAAGTTCTATGGAATGACTTCTTAAAGCACAACCCGGAAAACCCAGAGTGGGCTGACCGCGACCGTTTCATCTTGTCGAATGGTCATGGATCTATGTTGATCTACTCTCTTTTACACCTTTCTGGATACGATCTTTCTATCGATGATTTGAAAAACTTTCGCCAGATGGATTCTAAAACTCCGGGTCACCCAGAGTATGGCTATGCACCAGGTATCGAAACAACAACTGGCCCATTAGGCCAAGGTATCGCCAACGGTGTTGGTATGGCTGTCGCTGAGAAAGTTTTGGCTGCTCAGTTCAACAAGCCAGGTCATGAAGTTGTTGATCACAATACTTACGTATTCATGGGCGATGGCTGCATGATGGAAGGTATCTCTCACGAAGCATGTTCTTTGGCGGGTACTTTGGGTCTAGGTAAGCTGATTGCTTTCTACGACGATAACGGCATTTCAATCGATGGTGAAGTTGAAGGTTGGTTCACTGACGATACAGTACAACGCTTCCAGTCTTACGGCTGGCAGGTAATTCCGAAAGTAAATGGCCACGATCCAGAAGAGATCAAAGCGGCGATTGAAAACGCGAAAGAAAACCCGGATCAACCAACTTTGATTTGCTGCAAAACCATCATTGGTTTTGGTTCGCCAAACAAAGAAGGTAAAGAAGATTGTCACGGTGCTCCACTAGGTGACGACGAAATTAAGCTGACTCGTGAACGTTTGGGTTGGAAGCATGGTTCTTTCGAAATTCCAGAAAATGTTTATAACGGTTGGGATGCTAAAGCGTCTGGCGCGGCTAAAGAAGCAAGCTGGAACGACAAGTTCGCGGCTTACGCTGCTGAATTCCCAGAACTAGCTGCTGAATACAAGCGTCGTATGGCCGGTGATTTGCCTGCTGACTTCTCTGAACAGGCTCAGGCTTACATCAATGAGTGCCAAGAGAAAGGCGAAACCATTGCAAGTCGTAAAGCGTCTCAAAATACGTTGAATGCGTTTGGTCCAAAGCTTCCTGAATTCCTAGGCGGTTCTGCTGACCTTGCGGGTTCTAACCTAACATTATGGGAAGGCTGTAAGGGCGTGAGTGCAGACGATGCGTCTGGTAACTACATGTTCTACGGCGTGCGTGAATTCGCTATGAGCGCAATGATGAACGGTGTTGCTTTGCACAAAGGTTTTGTTCCTTACGGTGCTACCTTCTTAATGTTCATGGAATACGCACGTAACGCGGTTCGTATGGCGGCATTAATGAAGCAGCGTGCTATTTTTGTTTATACTCACGATTCTATCGGTTTGGGTGAAGATGGCCCAACGCACCAGCCAGTTGAGCAGGTTGCTAGCTTACGTAATACACCAAACATGCACGCATGGCGTCCATGTGATGCGGTTGAATCTGCAGTTTCTTGGAAATCTGCGATTGAACGTGCTGACGGCCCGACGTCTTTGATTTTCTCTCGTCAGGGTTTACCACACCAAGATCGTACAGCGGCTCAGGTTGCTGATATCGCTAAGGGTGCTTACATTCTTAAAGATTCTGCCGGCACTCCAGAAGCTATCTTAATTGCTACCGGTTCAGAAGTGGGCCTAGCGATGGACGCAGCGAAAGAATTAGAAGCAAAAGGCAAAAACGTTCGTGTTGTTTCTATGCCTTGTGCTGAGATTTTCTGTGCTCAGGATGCTGCTTACATTGAATCAGTATTACCAGCATCTGTTACTGCACGTGTTGCGGTTGAAGCCCTTCATAAAGATTACTGGTACAAGTTTGTTGGTTTAAATGGCGCAATCGTGGGTATGGATACGTTTGGCGAATCAGCTCCTATCAAGGACTTGATGAACCACTTCGGCTTCACCGTTGAGAAAGTTGTTGCTGCGGTTGAAGGCGTACTTTAAGTACTCCTTTCGCTAGTTAAGGGACATAATAATGCGCATAGCAATTAATGGATTTGGTCGTATAGGACGCAGTATTTTGCGCGCATTGTACGAGCGTAACTTGCAAGATCAACTGCAAGTGGTCGCCATTAATGAGCTGGCTGATATCGAATCGGTTAGCTATATGTTGCGTTATGACAGCACTCATGGTCGCTTCCCAGGCTCAGTTGAGTTAAAAGAAAATGACCAGGGTGCCGCCAATGGCATCGTGGTAAATGGCGATGTTATTCAAGTATTTCATGAACCTGAAGTTTGTAGCCTGCCATGGCAAGCCCTTGAAGTAGACCTTGTTTTAGAATGTACTGGCGTGGTGACTAATAGCGATCATGCTGAGCTACATATTGTACAAGGCGCTAAGCGCGTATTGATTTCACACCCAGCAGAGTCGGGTGTTGATGCAACAGTGATTCAAGGCTTCAATCAGCAAACGTTATTAGCTGATCATAAAATTATTTCGAATGGTTCCTGTTCGACCAACTGCCTAATTCCTATTTTAGAGTTATTGAATTCTCAGTTTGGTATCGAGCGTGGTATGACGACCACCATTCACTCGGCGATGAACGATCAGCCAGTGATTGATGCATATCATTCAGATTTACGTCGTACCCGAGCCGCAGTACAAAGTATTATTCCTGTTGAAACAGGTTTAGCAGTTGGTATCACGCGTTTAATACCAGAGCTGGCAGGAAGGTTTGAAAGCCTTCATGTACGAGTACCGACGATTAACGTATCGGTATTAGATGTGACGTTACAGCTAAAGCTAGATGTTACAGCTGAGCAGATTAATACCTTATTGAAGCAGGCTGCAGAGAATGAGTTGTCAGGCATATTAGCCTTCACTCAAGAGCCTCATGCATCTGTAGATTTTAATCACGACCCGCATTCAGGTGTCGTAGATGGAACACAAACCCGCATTAGCGATGGGTCATTGGTGAAGCTAATGATCTGGTTCGATAATGAATGGGGCTTTGCAAACCGTATGTTAGATACGGCGTTGCAGTTAAAGAATATTTAGCCACTTAAGAAAGTGGGTTGATGCACAAGTTATTATGTTATTTCGGTATTCACCGCCTAGTACGCTGTGAATATTAAAATTACGAAGTCGATTGCGCAGCGATAATTTGTGCAGCGCTTTAAATATAAAAGTAAGTGTAAAAAATTAAGAATTGGACGAGACATTATGACTGTAATCAAGATGACTGACCTGATCGCTTCAGGTGAACTTAAAGGTAAGCGCGTTTTAATTCGTGAAGACCTAAACGTACCTGTTAAAGATGGCAAAGTATCATCTGATGCGCGTATTCGTGCGTCATTGCCAACGATCGAAAAAGCTCTTGAAGCTGGTGCAAAAGTTATCGTGATGTCTCACCTTGGTCGCCCGACTGAAGGCGAGTTCGAAGAAAAATTCTCTATGCAGCCAGTGGCTGACCACTTAGCAGGAATGCTAGGCCGCCCAGTTGAACTGATTAAAGATTTTAACGCAGAATTGAATATCGCTGAAGGCGAGTTGGTTCTGCTTGAAAACGTTCGCTTTAATAAAGGCGAAAAGAAAGACGAAAATCAGCTAGCACAAGCTTACGCTGAACTTTGTGATGTTTTCGTAATGGATGCATTTGGCACTGCGCACCGTGCTCAAGCTTCTACACATGGTGTGGCTAAATTTGCACCAATCGCTTGCGCTGGTCCATTATTAGCTGCAGAGCTTGAAGCATTAGGTAAGGCGCTCGATAACCCAGCACGCCCACTAGTTGCTATTGTAGGTGGTTCAAAAGTTTCGACAAAATTAGAAGTACTAGAAAGCCTATCTGACTTATGCGACCAGATTATTGTTGGTGGTGGTATCGCTAATACCTTCTTAGCTGCTGCAGGTAAGCCAGTTGGTAAATCTTTGTATGAAGAAGACCTAGTACCACAAGCTAAAGCGCTAATGGAAAAAGTATCTATCCCGGTGCCAACAGATGTTGTATGTGCAAAAGAGTTTGCTGAAACTGCGAGCGCAACATTAAAAGATGCATCAGATGTGACTGCTGACGATATGATCTTTGATATCGGCCCAGATTCTGCAAAAGCCCTTGCCGCTCAATTAAAAGAAGCAAAGACTATTATCTGGAATGGCCCAGTTGGCGTATTTGAATTTGATCAGTTTGGCGAAGGTACTAAAGCATTAGCATTGGCCATTGCAGAATCTGAAGGTTTCTCTATTGCGGGCGGCGGTGATACGCTAGCAGCTGTGGATAAATATGATATTGCTGATAAAGTATCTTACATCTCTACAGGTGGCGGTGCTTTCTTAGAATTTGTAGAAGGCAAGGTTTTACCAGCAGTTGCGATGTTAGAGTCTCGCGCTAAGTCATAGCGAGCGACAAGCAAAGAACAGTAAACCTGCGGTTGTTTTTATAAACCGCAGAAGCCGCTAGAATGGCGGAAGACATTCAAAAAATTAAAATCTTAAAAGGGTATTTAACATGGCACTTATTTCCATGCGCCAAATGTTGGATCACGCAGCCGAGTTCGGTTATGGCGTTCCAGCTTTTAACGTAAACAACCTAGAGCAAATGCGTGCCATCATGCAAGCGGCTGATCAAACTGATTCTCCAGTGATCGTGCAAGCTTCTGCAGGTGCTCGTTCTTATGCAGGTGCTCCTTTCTTGCGTCACTTGATTCAAGCGGCAATTGAAGAATTCCCTCATATTCCTGTGTGTATGCATCAGGATCATGGTGCTTCTCCTACTGTATGTCAGCGTTCTATCCAATTGGGCTTTAGCTCGGTAATGATGGATGGTTCTTTGGGTGAAGACGGTAAGACTCCAATGAGCTATGAGTACAACGTAGCAGTGACTAAGCGTGCTGTTGAAATGGCGCATGGTTGTGGTGTTTCTGTTGAGGGTGAGCTGGGTGTTCTTGGTTCTCTTGAAACTGGCCAAGCCGGTGAAGAAGATGGTGTTGGCGCTGAAGGTACGTTGAGCATGGATCAAATGCTAACAGACCCTGAAGAAGCGGCAGATTTTGTTAAGCAAACTCAGTGCGATGCATTAGCGATTGCTTGTGGTACGTCTCACGGTGCTTACAAGTTTACTCGTCCACCAACAGATGACATTCTTGCAGTAGACCGCATTAAAGAAATCCACAAACGTATCCCTGATACTCACTTGGTAATGCACGGTTCTTCTTCGGTTCCTCAGGAATGGTTAGCAATCATTAATGAATTTGGTGGCGAAATTCCTGAAACTTATGGTGTGCCAGTTGAGCAGATCGTTGAAGGTATTAAGCACGGCGTTCGTAAAGTGAACATTGATACGGATTTACGTTTGGCATCTACGGGTGCAATCCGTAAATTCTTGGCTGAAAACCCATCTGAATTCGATCCACGTAAATATTTCAAAGCGTCTATGTTAGCGATGCAAGAACTTTGTGTTGCACGTTATGAAGCATTCGGTACAGCGGGTAATGCGTCTAAAATTAAGCCTATTTCACTAGATGCGATGTTTGATCGTTATCAGTCAGGCGAGCTAGATCCTAAAATCAAATAAATTGTAAACTTAATCGCTATTAGGTTGTTTAATTTATCTAAAGCCTTCATCATTTTTTAATGTTGAGGGCTTTTTTTTGCCATAAAACAAACCGTGCAAAACCACACTGAACCGAATTTAACTCAATGAGTAAATCACTATGTTTAAAAGAATAATGTTGCTAGTTTTGGCAATCACCAGCTCTGCTTGTTCAACAATGCAGAATTTAGTGCAAGAAAATATTAAAGAGCCGGAAGTTGCTTATAAGTCGATTTCAGTTGGGCAATTGACCAGCGATAAGATTGAGCTTAAACCAACGTTTAGCGTTAAGAATACAAACAGCTACACCATTCCAGTTGATAGTCTGAAATACGAGGTTTCCTTTAATCAAAAAACAATGATGAAAGGCGAAACGGATAAAATAGGTAATCTACCTTCTGGTGAATCAAAAGATGTCACGTTGGGAGTTGATCTAACAAAAGACACTTTGCTTTCGGTTAAGGATGTTTTATTGGAAGAGGGGAAAATTGACTATGTAATAAAAGGAGAGGTTGAAGTAATGGGCTTTCGTTTTCCTTTTGAAAAAGCGTCGACATTGTATAAGCCCAGCGTCAGTATTGGTAAGTTAGAAATAAAGGAATCAAGCTTTAAGCAAATAGGAATGGTGTTGAATTTAACAGTAGAGAATAAAAATGATTTTACCTTACCATTAGACATGCTGAGTTACACCGTGAGCTCTGGTGCAATGCAGTTGGTAGAGGGAGATCTAAAAAACCAGCAAATTCAGCAAGGTGTAAATCAACTTAAAATTCCTTTAACTATTGGCTTGAGTCAGTTGTTTTCGAGTATATTTAGTTTAATGCAAAACCCTGAATTACCGTTGAGTTTTAATTTCAATGCAGGTGGTTTTGAAAAGTCTGTTGAGCAAACTTTAGATTTAAAGTCGTTGTTCTAAATTTCTAAATAGGCCTATTAACTGAGCCTATTAATTTAGCGAGACAATTAATGACCGAGTTTAAACCCAAGTTAAGAAATTAACTTGGGTTTTTATACGATAAAAAATTATTTAGGGAAATAAATTTTTACATCGCCTGCATTCCATGGTTGATATTTTTCCATGATTGAATTAAATAGCTCGGATTCTAATAATGCATTCAGCCACGCAATCAATCTTGGGTAGTTGCTTTGTTCAAACCATTTTTTATTTACATGAGCAAACTGACGTACGAAAGGAAATATTGAAATATCTGCAAGACTTAATTCTTCAGTGAATAAATAATGATTTTTTTCTAATAAACTTTCAAGTTTTTCTAAGAAAGACTCCCCTAATTTTCTATAATACTCTTCACTTTCCTCGTGGCGATCTGCATATTTATAACGATCTAAAGCCCATTTAAATGAACCATCATTTTCGTCGATTAGCTCATCAATTTCTAACTGTAGATGGAGCGGCAAGTATTGGCTTATAAATTCGTTAGAAGACTGTTCAAGAGTCCACAGCATAATGTCTCGGCTTTCCTCGATAACTTTGCCATTATTTAGTTGTAAAACCGGAACGGTTGCCTTTGGACTAATCGTCAATAGTTCTTGAGGTTTATTTTTTAAAACCACTTCTCGCAGCTCTAAGCTTTGTGTTGGTAAAAATAACGCACAGGCTAATCGTGCACGCATAGCATAAGGACAGCGTCGGAATGAATACAGGATGCCGAGTTGAAGGTTGGAAGGCGCACTAGGTTTACTATCTGACATGTGATTATCTAAATTAAAATAAAGTGGTGATCAAAGTATAAAGCTAAGCAGTACCAATGAAGCAAGCAAAAAAAATCCCAGCATGAAACGAATCATACTGGGATTTTCTATAGCACTATAAAAGCTGAGCTTAAATTAAGCTTCTTTCTTAGGCTTGTTACGCTTACGTTCGTTTTCAGTAAGGAATTTCTTACGTAGACGAATGCTAACAGGCGTTACTTCTACCAATTCATCATCTTCGATGAATTCAAGCGCTTGCTCAAGAGTGTGCTTAACAGGTGGTGTTAAGTTAATTGCTTCGTCAGTACCAGAGGCACGTACGTTAGTAAGCTGCTTACCCTTAGTTGGGTTAACGGCTAGATCGTTATCGCGGCTGTGAAGACCAACGATTTGACCTTCATAAACTTCAGCAGCTGGCTCCATGAACATGCGCCCACGATCTTGCAAACCGAATAAAGAGAAACCAAGAACTTTACCCGCAACCATAGAAACCATTACGCCGTTATGACGAGTAGAACCTAGGCTCTTCTGTACTGGACCATAATGATCGAATACGTTGGTTAAGATACCAGAACCAGAGGTCATGGTTAGGAAGTCAGAGCGGAAGCCGATTAGACCACGTGCTGGCATGATGAACTCAAGGCGTGTACGACCTTTGCCATCTGGAACCATGTTGGTCATTTCAGCTTTACGGTTGCCCATCTCTTCCATGATCGAACCAGAATGCTCTTCTTCGATGTCGATCATTACTTGTTCGTATGGCTCTTGTAGTTCGCCATCAACCATTTTTTGAACAACTTCAGGCTTACCAATCGCCATTTCGAAGCCTTCGCGGCGCATGGTTTCGATCAATACAGAAAGGTGTAATTCACCACGACCAGATACTTTAAACTTCTCTGGAGAATCGCCTGGCTCAACGCGCAAGGCAACGTTGTGGATCAATTCTTTTTCTAAGCGATCTTTAATATTACGAGAGGTTACGAACTTACCTTCTTTACCAGCAAACGGAGAGTTGTTTACCTGGAAAGTCATGCTTACCGTAGGCTCATCAACGCTCAATGGTGGCATCGCTTCAATATTGTTCATGTCACATAAGGTATCAGAGATGTTTAACTTATCGATACCTGAGATACAAACGATGTCGCCTGCTTGTGCGTCATTAGTAGAAACACGATCTAGGCCTTTAAAGCCTTTTACTTCTTGAACGCGTGCTTTACGAGTATTGCCTTCAGCATCAATAACTTGAACGTCTGTACCTGGCTTTAACTTACCGCGAGTGATACGGCCAACACCGATAACACCAACGAAGCTATCATAATCTAATGCAGAGATTTGCATTTGAAGAGGACCTTCAGCATCTACTTTAGGCGCTTCAACGTGATCAACAATCATCTGGAACAATGGCGTCATATCTTCGGCCATATCTTCTGGATCTGTACCAGCAATACCATTAATTGCAGAAGCATAGATAATTGGGAAATCTAACTGCTCATCTGTTCCACCTAAACGGTCGAAAAGATCGAAAACTTGGTCAGCAACCCACTCAGGACGAGACCCCGGGCGGTCAACCTTGTTAATAACAACGATTGGGCGTAAACCACGTTCGAACGCTTTCTGTGTAACGAAACGCGTTTGCGGCATAGGGCCATCGATAGCATCAACGATTAAGCAAACAGAATCTACCATCGACATTACACGCTCTACTTCACCACCGAAGTCGGCGTGTCCAGGAGTATCGATGATGTTAATGCGGTAGTCGTTCCACTCAATTGCAGTGTTCTTTGCAAGAATGGTAATACCACGCTCTTTTTCTTGGTCGTTCGAGTCCATGACTCGCTCGCCAGCTTGGTTACGCTCAAGTGTACCTGATTGTTCAAGCAACTTGTCTACCAAGGTAGTTTTACCATGGTCAACGTGGGCAATGATGGCGATATTACGTAAGTTCTCGATCACAATAGGGACCCTGAGTTATTGCCCGTCATACTAAGCAAAAATGTTAGCTTGGATGGGCTTGGCTATAAAAGGCCGCGATTATACATGAGGTAGGGACAGAATGCTGGTTAAATTAAAATAAAATTGATCGAGTTTTGTACAAAGAGTAATAAATATCAAGAAAGCCCTGTTTTTGTGCTAATAAAGTTTTATCTTGGGGCACGGATGAACCTATAATGTGTGAATGCACAGTTAGTTTATCTGATATTTTCAGCTATGCACCATTTTAGATTAAATCGTACTTTGAGTGCACTATTGTGGTGCTTTTATTGTGTGTATTTTAAAGTGAAGCCTTGATATCATTGGCTTAGTGGTATTTTTTTAAGTGGCATAATAGTTGCTGTTTAATTGTTAAACTTAGCTGGTGGTCCCCGATTGCGTGGACCGCTGAATTAGATAAAATTACATCTGGAGATTAAAGATGTCAGTAAATACTTTGAGCTTGATCAAAGAGAACGACGTTAAGTGGGTTGACTTACGCTTTACGGATACTAAAGGTAAAGAGCAGCACGTTTCTATTCCTTCTAGCTATGTTGATGAAGAGTTTTTTGAAGTTGGTCAAATGTTTGATGGTTCTTCAATTGCTGGTTGGAAAGGCATTAACGAATCTGACATGATTCTTCTTCCAGATGACACGACTGCTTTCCTTGACCCGTTCACTGAAGACGCTACTTTGGTATTGCGTTGTGACATCATCGAGCCTTCTACTATGCAAGGCTACGATCGTGATCCACGTTCTGTTGCTAAGCGTGCTGAAGCATTCCTTCAATCTACTGGTCTTGGTGATACTGCTTTCTTCGGTCCTGAACCTGAATTCTTCATCTTTGATGACGTACGTTGGGGCGCAGACATGTCTGGCAACTTCTACAAGATCAACTCTGAAGAAGCTGCTTGGAACTCTGGCGCTAAAATCGAAGGCGGCAACATGGGTCACCGCCCAACCGTTAAAGGCGGCTACTTCCCAGTTCCTCCAGTAGATAGTTCTCACGATATGCGTGCAGCTATGTGTAACACTATGATGGCTATCGGTCTTGATGTTGAAGTACATCACCACGAAGTGGCGACTGCTAACCAAAACGAAATTGGTGTTAAGTTCAATACTCTAGTTAAGAAAGCTGATGAAGTTCAAATGCTTAAGTACGTTATTCATAACGTTGCTGCTGCATACGGCAAAACAGCTACTTTTATGCCTAAGCCAGTTATCGGTGATAACGGTTCTGGTATGCACGTTCACCAGTCTTTCTGGAAAGACGGCGAAAACCAATTTGCTGGTGACGGCTATGCTGGATTGAGCGAAATGGCTCTTTTCTACATTGGCGGTATCATTAAGCACGCTAAAGCGTTGAATGCGTTCACTAACCCATCAACGAACTCTTACAAGCGTCTTATCCCGGGTTTTGAAGCTCCAGTAATGCTTGCGTACTCTGCACGTAACCGTTCTGCTTCTATCCGTATTCCTTACGTTGCTTCTCCAAAAGGTAAGCGTATTGAAGCACGTTTCCCTGACCCAATGGCTAACCCATACCTAGCATTCGCTGCTATGTTGATGGCTGGTATCGACGGTGTTAAAAACAAGATTCACCCTGGCGATGCTGCTGATAAAGACTTGTACGACTTGCCAGCTGAAGAAGCTGCTGCAATTCCACAGGTTGCTGGTAGCCTTCGTGAAGCAATCGATTGCTTGAAAGAAGATATGGGCTTCTTGACAGAAGGTGGTGTTTTCACTGAAGACATGATCGAAGCTTTCATCGAGTTGAAGATGGAAGAAGTATACCGTGTTGAACAAACTACTCACCCAGTAGAATTCGATATGTACTACTCTCTATAAGTTTTTGGCTTTACAGCCTAAAACTTAAGGGTAAGAAAAAGGTCACTTCGGTGGCCTTTTTTTATGTCTGGATTTTATTTTAAACGCTAGGTAATCAAACCAATTGCTTGCTATTCTTAATGCAGATTGAATAACAGCCAATAGGATATGACGAGTGAAAACGCCAAACTGGGATAGCATCGAATTACAGCATGCGTTAAAACCACTCGATTGGCAGAATCTGCCGGCACTATCACCTGCTCAACAGCGCTACCTTCATTATTATAAAATTGATTTCTGTGTGGATAATGAGAATGTTAGCCATCATTTGGGCAGTCTTTCTGTAGGTGGATATCAATTAGCCACTCATGTTTATTTACAAAATAATGCGAAGGGTACGGCCTTACTGGTTCATGGCTATTATGATCATGTAGGTATTTATGGCGGTTTAATCGAGTTTTGTTTGCAGCAAGGATTAAATGTTGTGGCGTACGATTTGCCGGGGCATGGTTTATCAACGGGAGACCGAGCTTGTATCAGTAGCTTCCGTGAATACGATGATATTTTTTCGTCTATGGTTGAGCAGTGTCAGGATAATTTGTCTGCAGGCCCTGATAATTTTTATGTCTTTGGTCAGAGTACAGGTGGCGCGATTATTATCAATTATTTGCTCACCCGGAATATTCAAAATAATAATTCACCGTTTGCAGGTATCTCGTTATTTTCCCCTTTAGTACGTCCTACTGGATGGACTAGCGCTAAGTTGTTACATACAGTTTTAAGTCCCTTTGTTAAACAGCTTAAAAGAAACTTCAGTATGAACTCTAATAATATAGAGTTTTTACGCTTTATCTCGCAGAATGATCCTTTGCAACCATTGGCCTTGTCGGTAAAGTGGGTGGGTGCTTTAAAGAAATGGATTAAAAAAATCGAGTCGAGTAATTCATCTGATCTCGCGATCAATATTGTTCAAGGTGATCAAGATGAAACAGTGGAGTGGCGCCACAATATGCCTTTATTGCTGCAAAAATTCCCTCAGCGAGAATTATTATTAATTAGTGGCGGTCGTCATCAGTTGGTTAATGAGGCTCTAGATAAAAGAACTCAGGCTTTTGAATGGTTGCAGAAAAAATTAGTATGGACTGCTAAGTAAATGGAGTTAGTAAATGGAATTAGTGAATGAATAGTTTGGTCGACATGTTAATGGTTTCTAATAAATTACTGCTATTGTTTATCGCGTTATTGAGTCTTACTCTTTCGGGTTGTGCAACTTATGGTAGCGGCCTTGATGGAGCACTTGATGCCGCTAAATCAGGGGATTATGTTTCTGCCGAAAGTAAACTTAAGACAGCTATAACTCCAGTGGGTGTTGACAGATTGCTATATTATATGGAGCTTGCGGTTTTAAAACATTTGCAAGGACAGTATCTTGAAAGTAATCAATTATTAGAAAAAGCCGAAATTATTGCTGAAAGGCTGGAGACAACCAGTGTTACTAATAACCTTGCTGCCTTTATGATTAATCCAAGGCAGGGAGATTATGTTGGTGCTGATTTTGAAAAGGTCTTTATTAATTACTATAAAGCACTCAACTATATTGCGTTAAGTGCTTCTTCAAAAAACCGTAATGAATACCTTGATGCTATTGAAAGTGCTCGAGTTGAATCTCGTAGATTGGGCATTCGCTTGAATGCACTGAATTCAGATAAAGGGAATTATACGGATCTAAAGGATGACGATGCTACGTTATCTACTTTATTAGACATCTTTTATTCATTACGCCGTGACCTGATAGATTCTAGACAGTTGGAATATCGTGATGATGCGATGGCGCATTATTTAACCGGTATTACCTTTGAGGCCAATAAAGAATACGATAATGCTCGTATTAGCTATCAAAAAGCAGCCACTTCTTATGAGGATGGTTTTGCCAAGCAATTTAGACTGGGCGATAGCATGACCAAGCAAGCTTGGTTTGATGTAGTGAGGGTGATGCGTCTATCTGGCAATTATGAAAATGAATGGCCGCGCTTAGCGAAGAAAAAGTTGTCTAAACAAGAAATTGATCAGCTCAAGGGTTACGATAATAAATCACAGCTAGTGATTATTGAGCATGTTGGGTTGGTACCGCAGCGTGAAGAAATGAATATTGAATTAAGAGCTAATCCTTATACAAGGTCATTAGAGCTTAGACCCTATGTGATCAGTAGTAGTGGTCAGCCACTGGATATGCTTGCGTGGTTCTATTTGGTGTACGCAGATAAAAGCCTTCTGGATATGGCAATTAACTATTACGATGCGTCCTTTCATGGCTTTAACTTAAATGGTTTTACCAAAACCATTTTTCTTGGCCCTGTATGGAAGAGCATCGAAGAAACTGGTTTGTTGAATGCAATAGGGCAAGGCTTAAGAATTACTGTGCCATATTATGCGCCGCCGAAGAATAAGCCCGGTGAATCTTTCGCTTTGGTTGATGGAAGACGTTTCGCGTTGAATCCTGCGTCTAATCCTGCAATTATGGGAATTAATGAGCAAATATTGAATGCGAGTAGCGACATCGAGTTGGCCTTAACACGCGGTGCTTTTAAAGCACTAACAGCTCAACGAACAGCGGAGCTAGCTGGCGGTGATTTTGGAAGTATTTTAGCAGGTGTAGGACGCCTTGCTAGCCAGTTAAGTGATGCAGCCGAAACAAGAAATTGGCTAATGCTCCCATTTGAAATTAGAGTAACCCGTATTCCATTGGAGGCAGGTAATCATGATATTGTGATTAATTCAGCTGTGAATAAGAGTAAGCCGACAGTGAAGCAGCAGCAAAAGGTTGTGCTTCAAGAGAATGAGATTAAAGTAGTGCAAATACGCTCAATGGAGAATTTGAATAAGAGCGCCGTATTATCAGATTCGTTAGAAGCATCAACAGCATCAAAGCCCGTTGCTGTTATAACGCAGTAATAGAAATTAAATAGTCCCGCTAAGGAAATGAGTATGACCATAATCAAACAAATAAAAGTACTAATGATAGCCGCGGTTGCTGTCAGTATTGTAGGTTGTTCTAGCACTCGCGTGAGTCGCGTGGATAGCAACGAAGAGATTGCTTTATCGGATCGCTGGAATGCAAAGGATTCACAGTTGGTCTCAGAAGAAATGATCACTGATATGTTGTCGTTCCCTTGGGCTCGTGATTTTGAACTAAAAAATAATACACGACCAACTATCATTATTCAGCGTATCGCGAATAAATCACATGAGCATATCGCGATTGATACTTTTGTGAATGATATTAAACGATCTCTTCTACGTTCCGGGCGCGCTGACTTTGTTGCTGGTGGTGAAGAGCGCCAATCAATTCGTGATGAGCGCCAAGACCAGGAGTTAAATGCAACTGCAGCGAAAGAGCAAGGTCAAGAACAAGCCGCCGATTTTGCAATATCAGGTAGTATTAACTCAATCGTTGACCAAGTAGACGATGAACGTGTTACGTTTTATCAAGTCGATATGAAATTAATCGATATGGCCAATAACCGTGAAGTATGGAATGGTCAGAAGAAGATACAAAAACTGCAAGAGAAAGGCGGCTTTGGTTTTTAAATGAATAACATCGTTAACCAGCTTAGCATTGTAATATTTGTATTAGGGCTCGCTGCTTGTAAAGCGAGTCCGATCAAACCCTCTTCGGAGCTTGTTCAGGCGTTTGATGTACCAGATTGGGTTACAAATACCCCAGAGCAACAAGGAATGGCGTTCGGTACAGGTTCCGCGGATGTGTGGGGTGATGAAAACGATGCTGTTCGTCGAGCTGGAGATGCTGCAAGAGTTAATTTAGTTAGCCAATTAAGAGTAACGATTAGTGGCGATACTTATTCTGATATCGAAGAACGAAAAGCTACACATAAAGAAACTGAACTCGTTCAAACCATGCGAAATACTATTCGCAGCAGCGTAACGTCTGTTGAGCTTGATGAAGTTAAAATAACGGAATCGTATGTAGCGGGTAAGTTTGCTTATGCATTAGCTGAGCTAGATCGTCAGAAGGCTGCGTCAAGAATTACTCGTCAGATGGCGGCGCTAGAAGAAGAAATTATTGCGATTAACGATCGCCCTAAGGATGGCGATATATTGGAGCAGGTACGAACTTTGCTGCCTGCTTTAAAGTTATTTTCACAGCGCGAGCGTTTAGCGGATCAGTATGCCTTGATTAGCATCAGTCGAACAAAGCCTGCTTTAGATGAAGACCTCGCAATCATACAGCGTCAGATTTACAGCTTGTTCAACCAGTTACAGATTCGACTTGTTATGAAAAATGATGGTGCGCAAGAGATAGCCGAAGGGGTTGTGGAAGCGCTAACCGAGCAAGGGATGCGTATTAATAATCAAGGTCAGTTTGATTTGCTGGTTGAGGTTTCTGCGGTATTAAGGCCGCTAGAAAAAAATGGGCTGCATTATGTATTTGCTGATAGTCGTGTAACGATTAAAGATAACCAGTCCCGAATACTCAGCACCTTTAGCCGACAAGCAAAAGGCGCTTCGGGGTATGCTGAACTTGCTCGAACGAAAGCCGAGAAAAGAGTAGCGAACATTTTAGCTTCTGAGTTAGCAACAGCTCTTGTTGATAGAATTAATTAAATGCGACTGTCTGTTTGCTAAATCATGCCACCTATCAGGTGGTTTTTTTTTGCCTTTTATTTGGCGAAAATATCTTTAATATACCGCCTCGGTAATCAATCTTACCTTTTCCCCATTGAGGTAATCCTATGTCCAACGAAAATGATAATAATAAACGCTTGGAAGAGAACAAAAAGCTAGCTGAAAAATTTATTGAACTTACATGGAATAAAGGCCGATTTAATCTGGCAGGTAACATGGTACGTCGTGATTTTACTTATCATGTAAGCTTGATGAATCAAACTTCTTGCTATGACGGTGCCGCTAAAGTGATTCAGACTATTCGTGACTCGATGGAAGATTTTGAGGTTATGGTTGAAAGTGCGGTTGCAGAAGACGATCAAGTTGTTACTCAGTCTTCATTTTGCGGAACATTAGCTAAGCCTATGTTTGGTTTCCAGCCTAGCGATAAGGTTGTCACGTTTGCAGCCGTTTCTTTTTGGCAATTTAAAAGTGGCAAATTGCAGAGCCTACATACACTTTTAGACTTGGCTGAGTTGATTCGGCAGATGCGCCATGAAGGCAAAAACCTAGAACTGAATATAGCTGAACTGGTTGGGGTATAGTTTTTTTGACAATTGTGACCTTGTTTGATTTTTAGGCTTGTAAATAGTTGATTTAGATACATAATAATCTTAGTCAGAAGAAAGCATTAAATAAAAATAAAGATCACCTATTTAATCGCAGAAAACTGATAAAACATAAAATGGCTCGTGCTTGTTTCAAGGCATGATCGGCCATACTAATAATAAAGTTTTAAATTAGTAGCTGACTAAGGCTGCTTTTAGACAGATGTCTACTGGGGAAGAATAATGAGTACTAAACCTGATGTATTGGTTTTATTGGCGAGCGTAGTTGCTTTAGGCGCACTATTAACAGCTTTTGTTGCACCTGATGAAGCTCAAGCAATGATGATTGTTAGCGAGAATTTAATTCGCTAGCAAGCAATAATTCCTGCCAGCGCAATGTCCCAGCTTTCGGTGGGCAGCTTATCTACACGCTGACACTGATGCGCTAAGCCAAATAACTTTGGCTTAGTTCCTGGTCTGCGGCAAAACTCGAAAGTTCGATCGTAAAAACCGCCCCCCATACCTAAACGATTTCCTTGATCATCAAATGCCACTAAAGGCAGACCGACAGCATGTAAAAAACGGGCGGAAATGCGCTTATTGAATTTAGGGTCTGGCTCTGAAATACCAAAATGATTTTTACGCATAATGCTATTGGCTTTGTATTCTACAAACCAGAGAAAGCCTTTTTTAATAGGATCTAAAACCGGTAGGTATACGGTTTGTCTATTCTTCCACGCTTGCTGAATAGCTGGCTGAGTGCCAACTTCACCATCATTAGGTAGATATAGGGCAATGTGTTTAGCGTGTTTAAAGTGAGAGCTCTGGCTTAGCTGTCGTTGAAGCTGAATAGCGGCTTTTTTCTGTTCTAAAGCAGAAAGGCTTCGGCGAGCTTTGCGTATGCGAGTGCGCAGCTTGCGCTTGTTCTGAAGTGTTGATAATTGAGTATCGACAGAAGTGATAATTGGAGCTCCCCATTGTGCCGCTGTCAAAAATAAAGGCCTTGAACCCAAGGTTCAAGGGTGGCGGGCTAGGCATTATATTAGGTTTTCCGTCGAGCGGACATACGCACAATAATACGATAACCCTCCAGGGTAATAAGCATCGGCTCGAGGTCTTTACAGACTGGCTAACACCCCAGGGAGCCACTGAAGTATAGCAATAAATAAATAAAAATTCGTCATAGTTTTACTTATTAATACAGTTCAGTCAGTACATTAGATGTAGGGTTAAAGTTATACAGATGATTTTCCCCTAACGTATTATTTCTAGCAGAGAATATGAGTTCTCCATTAAGTTCAGTAAGGTGGTGAAGAGAACCAATTTCGTCCGTCGTATTACTAAACACTATTGACTCAGGTAAATCTGTTGTTGGATTAATAAACCATAATCCTCTATTGCTATAACTTGTATCTTGCCCAAAAAAGTATAATTCACTATTTACCCAAGCATGTTCATCAGCATCCACAAGATATGCTGTTCCATAAGTAGTTGCAGTGGGCGTTGTCGTTGAAAGATCTACTTTTATTATGTTGGTATCAGTTGTTTGATAACAAGCTATATAAGCATCTGTTGAATCATTGTATAAAAGTTGGCTATTTATGCAGCTGCCTAAGGGAGTCGAAGTGGCTGAGTTGGTGTTAAATGCAATAAGATTAGTTTGATCTGAAGAGATGAGATAACCATTATTCTCGGGAATATTATAATTTTTTGTTTCCATCACAATGCCAGATTGTAATGGTGTTGGGTTGAGAGTACCTGTTAAAGTGTCGTAGCTGTATAGGTTCTCGGTAGTTTGATTACCATAATAGGTATAAGCATAAAGGGTCGTACCATTATAAGAGAAGGCTACTGTCTGCTCACCTGTTATAGCAATATGAGTAGCTGCTCCAGTGGTTGTATCGAATTTGATAAAACCGGATGTCATTGCATCCGCTGCAAAGTAAATATCTGTCCCAATTACAATCGGTATAGCGACGGATTGCATTTGATAGCTAGAAAAAGTCGTCGTATGGTCTGTCACAACACCTAAGCTATCATATTCTTTTAAAACAATTTCAGAATGGAAAGGTGTTGTTGTGACAAATTCTAAATAATACTCAAAGACTTTATTACCCACTTTAATCGATCCAATATTGCTAAATAGTTGATTACTATAGCTAGAAAGTATCGTCGGAGTATTTGATGTTGTTATATCTAATTGATTGTAGGTTTTTGTTGATGATAAATTGAAAATACTACTTTCATCTATGGTTTTTTCGAAATAAATAAAATTACCTAAACTAGTCAATGAATTGATATAAACACTTTGATTATCGGTAACAGAAGGATCGTAAACTAATACCGTTCCTGCTTGGGTGCCATCTGTTTTCAATAAACTTTCATGGGTGCCTGCAATGGTGCCACCGGTTTCCACAAAAGGGATATAGGCTTCTCCGCCAACTACAGTGGAAGATGATGAGTCAGAGCCAATACACCCAGTGAGAGCGTAACAACTCAACGTACCTAGCATTAAATATTTTGATAGTTTCATTTTGCTTCCTTTACTATGCGTGTGTAGAAAAGTGTCATGGTGTTTTATGACGTTTAGCCTTTATCTAGGGCATCCTATCTAATATTTACCTAGCTATATAAGGCTCTGGGTGTACTTGATTAAAACATAGTCAGTGAAGTTATGAACGATGAACGCTATTCTTTTGCAATATTTTGCATTTGATAGCAAAAAGCCAGCAAGAAATTTCTCCTTTGCTGGCTTTTTAAATGCTGCAGTGTTGGTTTTTTTAGGCTTACAGCTCAAGCTGGGGATCTTGCATTAATGCTTCATCCAATCTCTCATCAATACGTTCAAGCTCAAGACTTAATTGCGTCTGCTTGCCCTGCAATTGTTGAAGTTGATGAGCAATGTTCAGAGCAGCAATTACCGCAATACGATCTGTCCCAAGCACTTGGCCAGAACCGTTACTTGCTGTGCGAATCTCACGCATCTTCTCATCTAAGAATTGTGCTGCGGAAGTCAGCTCGTGCTGGCTATCAGCAGGGCAACTCACACGAAATTCACGATCTAGAATAGAGACTGTTAAGGTATTATTAGAATTAGCCACTGTTACGCTCCAATAGCTGTAAACGTTCAATCATTTCATTGACTTTACGACGAGCAATGTCATTTTGCTGCATTAATTTACCACGCTCTGCCTGCCAACGAGCTTCAGAGATTTTCATGGTGGTCATTTGCTGGTGCATTTCAGCATTGGCTGAGATCAGCTTATCAATTTTTCGCTGTAAGCTAGTTAAGTCGAGTTCTTTCATCTACCGATATCTTTAGTTTTTATCAATCTATATGAGAGGCATTAAATTGGGTTAATCTCAGGGATTTATGCAACCACCATTCATGCTAAACTCTGCACAATACTTTTATCCGTAAATAAGATACCTCATGCAGAATAATATATCGATTCCATTTCATCAATTTGCTAACGCAATGGTTACTATTGGCGCTTTAGGCTCTCCTTCTGGTCTACATGGCTGGTTAACAGGCTATTTATGCACAGGTGCGAGACTAACTGATGAACAATGGCAAGCTGAAGCAGAAAACTATTTAGAAACCCCAGAGTCTTTACCGAAGCCCGTTCAAAGCCTGATGACGGTATTTTACGGCTGGGTTTTAAAGGGGCTAGAAAACGAAAGCATGAACTTTACCTTATTCTTGCCGGAAAGTGATGATTGCGAATTGAGCCAGCAAGTTGATGCAATGGCTCAGTGGAGTAAAGGCTTTTTAGATGGCTTTGGTGCAGCTGGAAAATTCAGTGGTAAGCTGGATGATGAAACTAGAGAAGTTTTACAGCACTTTGATGCATTCAGCCAAGTAGAACTAACGGCAGATGACAGTCCTGAAGATAGTGAAGACTTATTGCACGAGCTGGTTGAGCACGCACGTGTTGCGGCATTGACTGTTTTCTTGGCATGTAATGAGCCCGAAGCAGTTGAGCCGAAAATCATTGATGAAAATAATAGTCCAAATCAACTGCACTAATATTGAAGATCGAACGTATTAGAAGTTAACACTTAATCTTAACGCTAAATTTAGCATAAGAAGCCATAAGGAAATTTGATGAAACTTGGGCAAGCAGAATACAGTCAGCGTCGCGCACAACTTATGGCACAGATGGAAGCCAATAGTATCGCGATTGTGCCAACCGCGGTTGAAACTGTACGCAATCGTGACGTCGAGCATCCATTTCGCCAAGACAGTGATTTTTATTACCTGTCTGGTTTTGCTGAAGCGAATGCTTGCCTAGTTTTAATCCCTGGTCGCGCAGAAGGGGAATACATCTTATTTTGTGAAGATAAAGATCCAGAGATGGAGATCTGGACGGGTCGCCGCGTTGGCCCTGAAGGCGCTGCAAAAGACTTTTTTGCAGACGAAGCCTACCCCATTGAAGCGATCGATTCTGTTTTGCCTACTTTAATTGAAGGCAAGGCTCGGATTTATACCGAGATGGGCGCGAACAGTAAGTTCGATACTCAACTCACCCACTGGATTAATCAAGTCAAGGCTATGGTGCGCAAAGGCGCTCAAGTGCCTCATGAGTATTCAGCCCTTGATCATTTGCTGCATGAAATGCGCTTGATTAAATCCCCAGCAGAAATTGAAATAATGCAAAAAGCAGCCGATATTTCTGCGGCAGCTCATTGTCGAGCGATGAAAACTGCTAAGCCAGGCTGTTTCGAATACCAGCTTGAAGCCGAACTTCTTCATGAATTTACTCGAGAAGGGAGTCGATGGCCTGCTTACCCATCCATTGTCGGTGGGGGTGAAAACGCATGTATCTTACATTACACCAATAACGATATGCCTATCGAAGACGGCGGCTTAATCCTAATTGATGCAGGCTGTGAGTTGGATTATTACGCGGCGGATATTACCCGTACGTTCCCAGTGAATGGCAAATTCAGCCCAGAGCAGAAAGCCTTATATGAATTGGTATTAAAAGCTCAACTAGCAGCACTAGAGCAGGTTAAGCCAGGTAATAGCTGGAATGCAGCTCATGAAGTTGCGGTTGAAGTTTTGGTGACGGGCTTGGTTGAACTCGGTTTATTAACCGGTGATATTGATCAGTTAATTGAAGACGAAAGCTATAAAGTTTTTTACATGCATCGCACGGGTCACTGGTTAGGAATGGACGTGCATGATGTGGGTGAATATCGAATTAATAAAGAATGGCGTCCGCTACAAGAAGGCATGGTGCTCACCATAGAGCCTGGTTTATACGTGGCACCGGATTGTGAAGAAGTTGATCCTCGCTGGCGTGGCATTGGTATTCGCATTGAAGATGATGTAGTGGTTACTGCAAATGGCCATCATATACTGAGCCATAAGGTGCCTAAAACAGTGGCTGAAATTGAAGCATTAATGGCAAGCTAAAATGACTAACTCTGCAGAAAAATCGACTCGTTTTGACCTCGTTATTATCGGCGCAGGCATGGCCGGACTAAGCCTTGTTCATTTGCTACGACCGAGTATTGAGCAGGGTTTAAAAGTGGCGCTGATTGAACGTTTTGAGCTGCCCACTTTGGAAGTGGTAGCCCCAGATAAAACATCTGAACAACCGCCAAGCTTTGATGGACGCGCAACGGCTTTATCGTTTGGTACTCAGCAGATTTTTCAGCAGTTAGGTATTTGGCCTTCATTAGTCTCTGCTGCTTGTGCCATTAAAAACATTCAGGTCTCTGATCAAGGCCGTTTTGGTCAGACGCACATCAAACACAGCGACGCCAATGTCGACGCGCTAGGTTACATCATTCGTAATCGCGCCTTAGGCCAAGGTTTAATGGCTGATTTACCGCAAGAGGTTGAGGTTTTAGCTCCCGAATCGGTTGAGTCTATTGTTATTGGGCAGTTTGATAACCATCAAATTTATAAGGAACAAACCGGTGCGACATTAACCTTGGCCAGCGGCGATGCTTTATCGGCAGAGTTGGTGGTGATGGCAGATGGCGGACGCTCTGATCTTGCTATGCAACTCGGAATTCAGCAGCAAAAACAAAGCTATCATACTCATGCTTTAGTGACCTCAGTACGTATCGATCGAAGCCATGAGCATTGGGCTTATGAACGCTTTACCGAAGCGGGGCCAATTGCGTTATTACCTCTAGCAGATAATGAATTTGCTGTTGTTTGGACGCTGAGCGACGATGTAATTGAAGAGTATCTAGAGGCAGATGAGAAAGTATTGATTTCACGCTTACAGCAAGCATTTGGTTATCGTGCAGGCCGTATTACGGCTATGGGCGAGCGTGCAAGTTATCCCTTAGCACTGGTAAAAGCGCAAGAGCAAGTGCGCCCCCATTTGGTGTTATTGGGCAACTCAGCTCACAGTTTACATCCTGTTGCTGGACAAGGGTTTAACCTAGCGTTACGTGATGCGGCTGCGCTAGCAGAAAATATAAACCAAGCCTTTCTAGATAATTGTTCGATTGGCGAATGGTCAGTGGTTCAGAGTTATTATCAACAGCAGAAAACTGATCAGCGCAATACAGTACTGGGTAGTGATTTGTTACCGCGTTTGTTCAGTCAGAAAAATATTGCATTACGCTGCAGTCGAGATGTGGGTTTAATTGGTTTAGCCTTATCACCTACAGCGAGAAAGTTATTCGGTCGTCAAGCGATGGGCCTAGGTCAGCCCGCTGCGAAAATCGCACGTCATGAGCTGCAGGCGCAGGGAGAGATGTTATGAGTAACCACATTAAAAATGAACCAACAGAGAGTCCATTAGCAGAAACTTATCAGGTCATAATTGTCGGCGGTGGTATGGTCGGTTCTGCTTTGGCGGCCTCATTAGCGAATACTGATATATCCATTGCTTTAATTGAACCGAATATTGCGCAACAACCGCCAGAGTTAGACTTATCTTGTAAACAGACGCCGTGTGCAGATTTTGATACGCGAGTAAGTGCTATTACCGCCCAAAGCGAGGCACTGTTAACTAAGCTGGACGTTTGGCAAGCAATTCTGGAGCAACGTAAATCACCTTATCAAGGTATGACGGTTTGGGATGCGGATGGAACGGGCGAAGTAAATTTTAATGCTAATGAACTACATGTACCGTGCTTAGGCACCATTGTTGAAAATCGTGAAATTGTTTGGGCATTACAACATGTCGTCGAGCAGGCATCTAATATTACCGTGATCCGTGAGTATGTTTCGCATATCGATAATCAAGATGAGCAAGGTATTACCCCGGTATTCTTAGCGTCAGGTAAAGCCTTGATGACAGAATTGCTGGTGGGAGCAGATGGTGCTCTATCGCGTATAAAACAATGGGGTGAATTCGCCAACTGTGAATGGGATTATGAGCATCAAGCAATTGTTGCAACGATTGAAGTTGAACAGTCACATGAATTAACTGCTTGGCAACGTTTTCGTCCAGAGGGTCCTCTCGCATTTTTACCCTTAGCAGCAAACAATGACAAAACTTGCTCAATCGTATGGTCGACCAATGAAGAAGAGTGTCAGCAGTTATTGTCATTGGATGATGACGATTTTTGCCAGCAACTAGGCTTGGCTTTTGAGCATCGTTTAGGGCAGGTATTAAATGTTGGCCCCCGCGCCGCTTTCCCATTACGCCAGCGTCATGCAAAAAATTATGTGGTTCCTGGAATTGCTCTTATTGGGGATGCGGCTCATACCATTCATCCACTTGCGGGCCAGGGTGTGAACTTGGGCTTTAAGGATGTTGCAGCGTTAAGTGAAGAGCTTTTACGCGCGAGTAAAGCCAACGTATCATTAGGTCAGTTAAATGTATTGCAGCGCTACGAGCGTCGTCGTCAGGGTGATAATTTGTTGATGATGGGAGCAATGGAAGGCTTTAAACGTCTATTTGCTGCAGAGCAGCCAGTCATTCGTTTATTACGAAATCAGGGGATGCGCTTGTTTAATCGCGCTTCGGCCGTTAAGCAGCATGTGGTTATGCAGGCAATGGGGCTAAAGTAATTAGCCTTAAATAATCAATCAAAAAAGCGCTAGAACGCATAGTTTTTAGCGCTAATTCCCATTTCTTCGGCATTTGACTGTAATGCTTCTAAATCATACTCACCTAACCCTAGATGGGTGAGTATCTCTGAGCCAATAAGCTCCCATTCATGATCAACCTCCTGATTACCTAAAATTTTAAAGCTGCCACAAATATGCTCCGCTGTTTTTAAAATAGCGAGTAAGGTTTTAGATTCACTTTCACCGTGTTGTGGGCCTAAGAAATGACGCTGACAATTATGATGTTCAGCAATCGCATCGCATAAGACCCTTGGTAAATTCCACGACTTAGCAATGTAATAGCCAACGACCGCGTGATTGGTGCTGAGCAATGTGTTTTCAACGTCGATAATACGATCACTGCCTTCGGAGTATGACTGCTCTAATACTTCAAGGTAATTGTCAAAGCGGTCCATTAATAAAGGCACGCCAGCATTATGGAAGAGGCCTAATAAGTAGGCTAGATCGGGCTTAGGGAAGCCGACTTGCTTTGCAACATTGGTTGCGATCATAGCAATATCATTTGCGGTATCCCAAAAGCGGTTCATATGAGTGATAGTCTCATCACTCATTTCACTTTTAATGGATACTCCGTTAATAAGGTTGATTACACTATCAAGTCCAATTAAGGATACGGCTTGGTTGACTGAGGTTATTTCATTACTAAGCCCATAAAAACGAGAGTTCACGACTTTTAAAATAGTGCCTGCTAGCCCAACATCACGACTGATTAATGATGCAATGCTGTTGAGGTCAGGATCAGGCATGATTTGCTCAATCTGTAAATCCACCAATATCTGAGGCTGTGGTGGAATTTTAATTCCGTGAAGAATGGTGGCGATCTGTTCTGGGGTTAATGCCTCAGCCATGGAGGAATACCTAAGCGATTATGAATTGACTCTGAATTCAGTCTAGTCGATAAAACTCATATTAGCGCTAATCTAATTTCGGCAATGTTACATTTAAGCTAATTGCTGCGCGACGTAAATTAGACAATACGCTTATGGTGTCTTGCTTACACTGGCCTATATCATCATGATTATTCGTCATTTTTTCTATACAAGTCATACTTGTGGTCAGTGATTGAATAAAGTCCTCTGCAATTTTCGCATCAGCTTGCTGCATTAAAAAACCTAGACTAGCCTCTTGTTGATCCTCGTCTTTAGGGAAATACCAAAGTTCTAGACCGGTTAGAAGTGCCAATAGATCTTGTTGACTGCCGTTACTAAATTCCGAACTTGTCAGCTGGAAGCGTTTTTGCAGCAATTCTTCACTAATCAATCGCTGACCTGCAATTAAAGCGGCCTGTAAAGTATTATCTGTGTTGCTTTGCTGCAAAAGCTGCGCGTAATATCCAGTGCTCGGTTCCCAGCGGCGTTGAATGCGGTGTAAATCTTTCTGTAATAGATCACTTAATAGCTTGGTGTATTGACGGCGTCTATTATGATTTTGTGGAATGTGAAACGAACCCTCATCGTCTAAAGTGTCTTTGACTTCATGGTTGTGTGCGCTTTCATCCGTTTCATTCATGGGAACGGGGGCAGTATTTTCTTGTGGAAAGAAATCATGAGCAGAGCGCTTACCTTCTTGACCCCAAAACATAAACTCAATTGCATGATAGCCTAGGCTCGCATTGGTTAGGTCGGTGAAACCATGTTGTGAGCGAATACTGTCTTCGTCTATAGCCAGCGTTAAGTCATTTACAATTCCGCTAAAAGGATAACCGGGGATGTAATCAATATAGCCACCCTCGATATCACCGCTATCGAGTTGCAGAAGTAGATCGTTATAAGCAATTTTCTGAGTATGCCAATCAGGCGGATCTTGTATCGGTAAATAGGAAAAAACTAAGCTATACAGGAAGTCATCGTATGACTGGCGCCATGCTTGTTTAACTTCTTCTTGGCTCATTGGATTTGGGTGATACATAAAGGATGCGAGCTTACTATCCATTACCTGGGCGGATAGACTGGCCTTAGACAGACTGGTATAGGCAACTATATCAACCTGAGCCGCAAAAGCGCTGGCATCAATATTTACGCTGGTACCTTTCTTCGGTAGTTCATCAGGCTGTTTTGGAGTGCAAGCAGCCAAAAAAATTAGGCCGATAGCAAAGATCAATCGAATCACTGGCCGCTCCTCTCTATTTATAAATTCTTATTGTTCAGGTTGGTCATTTTTGAAGTTAACTGTCTCTAAGACTAATAATAGGCCAACCATTTTTTTTAGCCGTGCTAGTTAATATATCATCCGCATCTACAGCTATTGGATTGTCAACAATATTAAGCAAAGGTAAGTCATTATGGGAGTCGCTATAGAAGAAAGCTCCGGTTAGGTCGATCCCCTTCTCAGCTAGCCACATTTCTAAGCGTGTCACTTTGCCTTGTTGGAAGCTTGGAATACCTGTTATACCGCCAGTATATTCACCGTCGATCAATTCAGGTTCAGGAGCAATTAGCTCTGAAAAACCTAAAAGGTTTGCAATTGGACGCGTTACGAAAGCATTGGTTGCTGTAATGATAAGAAGATCATCTCCAGCTTCTTCGTGCTTATTTATTAATGCGCGGGCTTTATCTGTAATCAATGGTTTAATGCGTTCTTCAATAAAGACTTCACGCAAAGCGAGCATTTTTTCTAAAGGGTGTTCTGTCAGTGGTTTTAAAGCAAATGCTAGATATTCTTCAATATCTAAACAGCCCTTCTTATATTGTTCGTAGAAGTAATCATTTTGTTGCTGACTACGTTCAGGTTCAACGATTTTATTATCGACTAAAAACTGGCCCCAAGCATGATCGCTATCGCCAGATAAAAGAGTATGATCTAAATCAAAAATCGCCAACGCCACCGTGAAACCCTCAAAATGTTAATTAATGGGTATTCTATTATTTCGCGGGCAAACTGTCGTTATTTTATTGCGATAGTTGTGATAACGGTCGAGAACTAACCAGAGGTCGCTTAAATCGTTGCGATATTCAGGTATTACTTGACCTTTTGGCTAAAATACGCAAATTTGGTCTCATTAGATTTTTTCAGGATGGCATTGTGATTGATGAGGACGGCTACCGTCCCAATGTGGGTATCATCCTTTGCAATAGACAAGGTGATGTCCTCTGGGCTCGGAGAATTGGTCAAGATGCCTGGCAGTTTCCTCAAGGGGGGATTAAAGATAATGAATCCCCTGAAGATGCGCTTTATCGCGAACTAGCGGAAGAGGTTGGCTTAAAGCGTCAGGATGTTGAAGTGCTGGGTAGCACACGAGGTTGGTTGAGATATCGTTTGCCGAGGCGAATGATTCGTTACAACAGTAAACCTGTGTGCGTAGGCCAAAAACAAAAATGGTATTTGTTACAGCTTATCAGTGATGATGAGCAAATTGATGTAGATGCAACCGAGAAGCCGGAATTCGATGGCTGGCGCTGGTCAAGTTACTGGTTTCCTCTGGGGCAAGTTGTGTCTTTTAAACGAGATGTTTATCGACGAGCATTAAAAGAGTTAGCACCTAAAATAATTCGTTTGCAGAGGCTTTCAGAGCGCCAAAGCGAACCTTAATAGATAGAGCGGTAAGATAAGAGATGCTGGATACACTCAGAAGTATTGTGCAGGAAGTCAGTGCAGCGACGGATTTAAGTGATGCACTTAAAGTCGTTGTTACGCGTATCCGTAATGCCATGCATACTGAAGTGAGTTCGGTCTACTTATACGATGCAGATACTAAACGTTATTCTTTGATGGCGACCAAGGGTCTAAATCAGGATGCAATTGGTAAGGTAAGCCTTGCATCATCTCAAGGTCTTGTTGGTTTAGTGGGCTCTAGAGAAGAGTTGATTAATACCGAAAATGCTCCTGCCCACCCACGTTATCATTACTTATCCGAAACCGGTGAAGAGAAGTACTATTCCTTTTTAGGTGTCCCAATTATTCATCATCGCCGCTTGATGGGGGTTTTGGTTGTTCAGCAACAAGAACGACGCAAGTTTGATGAAAGTGAAGAGGCCTTCCTTGTTACTATGTCAGCTCAGCTGGCGGGTGTAATCGCTCATGCTGAAGCGACGGGTAATATAACTGCTGCGGCAAAAGAAACTACAGCATCCAAAGAAGCTCGTTTTAGTGGTGTTCCAGGTGCTCCTGGTGTTGGCCTTGGTAAGGCTGTCGTAATTTACCCTGCTGCTGATTTGTCGAGTGTACCTGATAAATTGGCTGACGATATTGAGCAAGAAATTGAACGTTTTGAAACTGCTTTAATCGCAGTGCGACGAGACATTCGCTCCGTCGGTCAGAAGTTATCAAATGATTTACGGCCGGAAGAGATGGCCTTATTTGATGTTTATCTGAATATGCTGGATGACCGTGCGCTTGGCGCAGAAGTTATCGTTAAAATTCGTGAAGGTATGTGGGCACAAGGTGCTTTACGTCAAGTAGTTCAGCAGTATATTGGTCACTTTGAATTAATGGATGATGCGTATTTACGAGAGCGAGCATCTGACATCCGTGATTTAGGCGTTCGTATCTTAGCGTATCTGCAAGAGACTGAGAGTTCTGGGCAAGTTACTGAGTATAACGAAGACATTATTCTTGTTAGTGAAGAATTAACTCCTTCTATGCTAGGTGAGATTCCGACTGACAAGCTAAAAGGGTTGGTATCTGTTCAGGGGTCGTCCAACTCACACGTTGCGATTCTTGCACGTGCTATGGGTATTCCTACCGTTATGGGCGTGGTTGATGTTCCTTATGGCCAGCTAGATGGTTTGCAGCTGGTGGTTGATGGTTATAGAGGACGCATATATTCGCAACCTTCTGATCAACTATGTCAGCAATACGAAAGAATCTATCAAGAAGAGCAGGCCCTTAATAAAGATTTAGAAGGCTTGCGAGATGAGCCTGCGATTACTCAGGATGGATATCGAATTCCGTTGTGGGTAAATACGGGTTTAATTACAGATGCATTGCGCAGCAGAGAGCGAGGCGCCGAAGGGGTTGGGTTATATCGTACGGAAGTGCCTTTCATGATGAAAGATCGCTTTCCTAGCGAAAAAGAACAGACTGAAATTTATCGCCAGCAGCTTGAAGCGTTTGCTCCAAATCCTGTGACGATGCGTACCTTGGATATTGGGGGAGATAAAGCATTACCTTATTTTCCAATTCAAGAGGCTAATCCGTTTTTAGGCTGGCGCGGAATTCGCGTGACTTTAGATCATCCTGAGCTGTTTTTATTGCAAATTAAAGCGATGCTTAAAGCGAGTAATGGTTTAAATAATTTGCGCATCATGCTGCCGATGGTTAGCAGCGTGGATGAAGTTGATGAAGCATTACATCTTATTTATCGAGCCCATGCTGAAACAGAAGAAGAAGGGATTCAAGTCGCGATGCCAGAAGTGGGCGTGATGATTGAAGTGCCCGCTGCGGTTTACCAAATTGCTGATTTGGGCCATCGAGTCGACTTTTTGTCGGTAGGAAGTAATGATTTAACCCAATACTTATTAGCGGTTGATCGTAATAATCCGCGAGTTGCAAACCTGTATAATTCATTTCATCCCGCTGTTTTAACGGCTTTGCACAAAATCGCGCAAGACGCGAAAGCGATTAATAAGCCCGTGAGTGTTTGTGGTGAGTTAGCAGGAAGCCCAGCAGGTGCTGTTATCCTGATGGCGATGGGATTCGATATGTTGTCGATGAATGCTTCAAACTTACCGAAAGTTAAATCGGTAATTCGTGGCGTCAGTCAAAAATGGGCAAAGGAATTATTAGATGAGGTTATGTTGCTTGAAAATGGCAATGTGATTTCTGCGACAATTGAACTTGCTTTAGAGAAAGCGGGCCTAGGCCGCATGATTGGCCCAGGACGAAGCTAACTTATAGGGTCGTTAAGACCCCCATTGTCGGACACGACCAACATCTAGATGGATGAAACCACTTTTAGGGTAATACCCTACACCACCACTTTTCAAAGATAATGCAGCTGTTCTTAATTGTCGTAGATTGATACCAGGAATTCGAATATCAACGGCCTTTCCTTGCATATGCAGGCTGCGCTTAGCAACACCGTGCCCCATGGCTCGTAATCTTTCATTGGTCTTTGGTGAGCGATAGCCGGAGATGATTTCAATCGCCTGATTGGGTTTAAACATCTCTTGTAAAGAATAGATATCGTTAAGCAATGTGCGGCTAATCAGTGTTGATTCACCACTTCGGTGATCGCGCAGCAAGTTATCTAGCTGGTCTAAACTAGACTGATCATATTGACCTGCTTGTTTAAATGTTGTCTTAACAAATTCACCCGTATGAATATTGTAAAGGTGCAATTCTTTATCAATACTTGATGATAAGGACTTAGTCGCGAAGGCGGCGGGTGCAATAGCAGTTCCTGTTAATGCAGCAGCGCTACGTAGAAAAATACGTCGATTCATATCGTACCTAATTATTGAAATATGATATTGAGCGGGCGTACACACTCAAGATTTATCGACAGTATGCCTTTTCTAATATTGAAAAAATGCCACTTAGTTAACACGCAATATGAAAAGACAGTTAAGTCATGTATGAAAGCAATTTTCATGAAAAACATGCGGCCTTATTTTAATAATTATAGAACTAATGACTTCTTACTATTACGTGCAAGGCTGCCAATAAGATCTCTTTGATAAACGTCGTCACGAATCTGTAAATTACCATTATCATCAACCCATGTTGTCCAATACATTAAGTACACAGGTACTGGTTTTTGTAGGCGAATATGGGTCGTACGATTTTGCAGAATCGCGGAATCGATATTGCTACGGTTCCAACCTTGCTGCCCTGAAATTAATTTGTCAGCTAACTGTTTAGGATGTTCGACTCGAATACATCCTGAGCTTAAAGCACGCATGTCGCGAGAGAACAATTCAGGATGATTCGTATCATGTAAGTAAATGGATTTATCGTTAGGCAATACAAATTTAACATCACCTAGAGCATTACCTTGTCCGGCTTTTTGGACTAGGCGGTAAGGGAAATAACGCGGGCTCATGTTATCCCAGTTAATGTCTTTAGCTGAAGTGTATTGATCGATCCCTTTTACGCTTTTAACTAGGCTAAATCCTTTACGGTCTAGATATTTAGGGTCACGTTTAATTTGCGGTAAAATATCACCAATAGCAATGCGACGAGGAACTGACCATGTAGGTGCTAAAACAACAGTACTCACTGTTTGTGCTAACACAGGGGTTCTGCGTAATGGTCTGCCAGTGATTACTTTCATATCTAGGCTAGTCTTTTCACCTTCTTTAAATTGCAGTCTAAAGTCGGCCATATTTACCATGATATGACGATCACCTAAGTTGCGAGGGAGGTGACGCCAGCGCTTCATGTTTAGAGCGATTTTCTGCGCCATATGATAAGGCGGAATATTTAATGCTTCTAAGGTAGGTGCATCAATTTCACCATTTTGTTCAAGCTGAAAACGTCCTTGGAGTTGCTTGATTCCCGCTACAAGATATTTATCAAACTTGAAGCTTGGTTTATTGAGGTTAACAGACTCATCAGCTCTTGGTGATTCCATTAATAGTTCTTTATCTTCAAATAACCAAGAGAACGCCCCTGGTTTTAAATCACCATACTGGGTTAATAACCAACGAATGTGAGGAACTAAACGATGTCTTTCACCTTCTTTTAACTGGAATTCTGGTGGTAGTGCATACCACTTTCCCGTCGCCATTATTTTTTGGTAATGATTGAGTTGTTCGCGAAGCGCTTGGTATCCCGAATGATTAGGGGTTAGCTGCGTAATCAATTCAGATAGCTTATCTTCGTTTAAACTTTGTTTTAATAGCTCGACAATGTCGCTAGAGCTAACTTCATGGCCATTGCTTTTTATGGCAGACACTTTGCGGTAGCTTGGGTGATCAGACTCTCCCATATCTGGAAGTAGTTCTTTATTAAGAGCCTGTTGAGCATACGTAATAAAGGCATCGGTTAGCAGTACATCAACTGCAGTTGCTTGTTTGGGTAAATTAGAAATTCCGCGAATTTCGCGCATTAGAGCTTGTAGAGAATAGCCATATTCACGCCAATGATCTGCAGAGGTTTCTTGCAGTACTTGAACAAGGGATGAGCCAGCATCGGTTAATTCATAGCTGTCCATCCAGATAGGCTGATAGTCGCGACGCAAATAAAAAGGTTCAATATCGCGAACATGTTTCAAGCGCACTTCACCAGCAACTTGACGTGCAGAGTCGATTAACCAGTATTCCATATATTTCTGCGCAACCTTAGGCGGCATATAAGGTTTGGTATTAATCGTGGCAGCCAATGCAGAAAATAACAGCAAGGCACAGAAACCTGCAATTACACCAGGGTGTAAGTGTCGAGTCTTTTTGCTATTACTTTGTCTGTTAGTGGCGCTATTTAATATTTCACTCATACCTTAGAGTATGGACTTAAAAATGTGAAAGCGTGGTCAAATTGAGGGTTAGTTGTGAGACTTTTTTGTTACTGAATGCAACTATTTTTAGATGAATT
>Ga0115572_10000425_pt1 | contig 35876 bp, 34 predicted proteins | sample COGITO_mtgs_1206_FD_88681 | JGI IMG/M metagenome (GOLD analysis project Ga0115572, IMG submission 88681) | Pelagic marine microbial communities from North Sea - COGITO_mtgs_120607 | ecosystem: Environmental > Aquatic > Marine > Epipelagic | place: Germany:Helgoland, sampling site Kabeltonne... | reverse complement strand
CCGACGAGCCGCCACTGACCCGCTTCATCGCCGAACAACTCGGAACCGCCCACTGGTTCGATCAGCGCGCTGTTCGCCACGATCTCGACTGGCAACCGACCGTGTCGATCGACCAGGGCCTCAAGACCCTTACCGATTGGTTCACCGCCAGTCGCACCGACATACCCTCCCGCTAGCATCGGGTTCGCTGGCGACGTGGCCGAGTGGTTTAGGCAACGGCCTGCAAAGCCGTCTACCCGGGTTCGATTCCCGGCGTCGCCTCTAGGGGGGACTCGTAGAAATACGGGTTCTTCATTCGTAGAAATCGGCGGTCTTGCGTTCGGGTTCGACCGGGCGCAAGACCGCCGACTTCGCGCCAGCGTGGTTGCTGGGTTTTTACCGTCAACGGCCGCACGCTTCTATAGCGGAAGGCTCGACTCCTCAGGACTCCGCGAGGTGCCACTGGCACACCGGGCGCTCCGGATGATGTTGCCGCCGGAGGTGGTGCCGGCGCGGTGACGAGAGTCAGTCGCTCAACTGCTCGACCACCCTGTGTACGACACCGAGGGCGGCGGGGAAGTCTTCTACTGGCTGTACCAGGAACGGACCACCACCATGTCCGACCACGTATCGCGCCGCCGCTCAACTCAATCTGAGACGGGACTTCGCAGCGAGGTTGCTGCGGTGATGGGGGTGTGGGCCCATGCCTCTGAAGTCGCAGCGGCAAGCGTGGATCGCGTTGGTGTGCTGCTGGCGCGTTTTGCTCGGTACCTCGACACGTGTGGTGTGGAGTCGTTCACTGATTTGACTGCCGGGTTGTGTTCGCGCTGGTTGAGGACGGCTCGATGTGGCCGCCGGGTGCTTTAGCGGTTGTCACACGACGAATTGCGACCGCCACGCCCCTGACCTCGCTCTTGCATGCTGCATCAGATTCCCCATTCACTCTCGGACGGACCCGCACGCCGCCGCCACTCCTGCGTATCGGCAGCGACCATAGGACTTTGAGGCCGTTTCTGATCAGCTTTTCGCCACCGCCTCACGACTGCGCATGTCCGGTTCACCGGCACCGGCACGTTCGGCGAGATTATGTAGGGAATTCTGTGATCGGGTCTCGTACGCTGGAGAGCCTGATGACCGCAGCTACCACAACGACCGTCGTTGTTCCCGGAACACACCTCATGACGGCGCTAGTCGGGCCCCGAGACCAGTTCCTACGCCGAATCGAGCAGGCATTTCCAAAAGTGTCGATCACAGTGCGGGGCAACGAGGTGCGCGTCGATGGCGACGACACGCTTGCAGTCGCCGGTGTCTCGCGGCTGTTCGAGGAACTGGTGACGTTGCTCCAGACGGGCCAGACGCTCGATGACGCCACGCTGGAGCGGATTTTCACAATGCTGCGGGCCGACGAGAGCCCCGCTGAAGTACTTGGCCACAACATTTTGAAGGGCGCCAAGGGCCGTCAGATCAAGCCAAAAACCGGTGGACAGAAGCGGTACATAGATGCGATCTCGAACAATGTGATCACGTTTGGGATCGGTCCTGCCGGGACAGGGAAGTCATGGCTTGCAGTGGCGATGGCGGTCCGCGCGCTGCAAGCGAAGCAGGTGCAACGGATCATCCTCACCCGGCCAGCGGTCGAAGCGGGGGAGCGGCTCGGATTTCTTCCCGGTGATCTGATGGCCAAGATCGACCCATACCTGAGACCGCTGTACGACGCTTTGTACGACATGCTTGATCTCGAGGCGGTGACCCGACTGCTCGAGAAGCAAGTGATCGAAATCGCTCCGCTCGCCTTCATGCGTGGTCGCACACTGAACAACAGCTTCATCATCCTGGACGAAGCGCAGAACACGACCCCGGAGCAAATGAAGATGTTCCTGACACGGATTGGATTCGGTTCGCGCGTGGTGGTCACCGGTGACGCCACGCAGGTGGATGTTCCCAACAGCAAAAGCGGCCTCGCTGGCTTAGAGAGAACGCTCGATGGGATCGACGAGCTGGCCTTCGTCCGGCTGCACGGGTCCGATGTGGTGCGTCACAAGATCGTTGCCGACATCGTTGCGGCCTATGAGAAGTCTGACGAGGCCGTCCGTCGATGACGTGCACGGTCATCGCTCGCGATGAGCGCTCGGTAGCCAACCCCAGGCTCGACATCGACCGCTGGGCGCGTCTCGCCGAAGCTACTGCCGACCATGAAGGCGGCGTCGGCGAGTTGACCCTCACGTTTCTCGACCGCTGCGAAATGGCTGAACTGAACGCAGAGCACATGGGCAGGGAAGAGGCGACCGACGTGTTGTCGTTCCCGATGGACGACGTTGCGACACCCGGAGTTCCAACGCTGCTCGGCGACATCGTAATTTGCCCCGCCGCCGCTGCCGACCAGTTCATTACGCATGCCGGAACGTTTGAGGACGAAGTTGCGTTGTTAGTGGTCCACGGAGTGCTGCACATCCTCGGACACGACCATGCCGAGGCCGAACAGACCGCGGCGATGCGCGGCCGAGAGCTGGCACTGCTGGAGCTGTACCACTGGGGTGGGCTGGCTCCGGGCGGATTTCGCCAAGCTCAGGATTAATCGGGCCGCCACGGCAGCTCCTACTCTTGAGGTATGGAGATTTCACTCGAGGGCAAAGTCGCACTCGTCACCGGCGCGTCGCGGGGCATCGGAAAGGCGATCGCTGCGACATTTGCTGCGTCAGGGGCCAAGGTGATGTTGAACAGTCGCAAGCAAGACAGCCTCGATGCCGCTGCGACCGAGATGGAGGGCGAGGTTGAGACGTTCGCCGCAAACGCCGGCGACGACGATGCCGGTGAACGTGCAGTGCTCGCAACCATTGAGCGCTTCGGTCGACTCGACATCCTCGTCAACAACGCTGCAACCAATCCATATTTCGGTGCCACGATGGAGGTCGACAAACCGCGCTACGACAAAACGTTCCAGGTCAACCTTGACGCGCCAGTCTTCTGGAGCCAGGCCGCCTGGAGGCACGCCTTTAATGTTGAGCCTGGAGTAATCATCAATGTCGCGTCGGTTGGTGGCTTGCGGGCCGAGTTCGGTCTTGGTGTGTACAACGTGACAAAGGCAGCGATCATTCATCTGACGCGCCAACTCGCGTCGGAGATCGGGCCGACTCGAGTAGTGGGAATCGCCCCCGGCCTCGTCGACACAGACTTTGCCGCCCACCTAGTCGACAATTTCGGGGACTCGCTCGCCGCGCGACTGCCGACAGAACGCTTAGGTGAACCACAGGACATTGCGAACCTCGCCACGTTTCTCGCCAGCGACCTTGCCTCGTGGATGACCGGAGAGACCTATGTCATCGACGGCGGAGCAGGCGTGGCGTCCGTCGCAGGGTGACCCGGCGAAACGCACCGAGGTCGGACCCCTCGAAGACCGGACGAAATAGGACCTCAGATCGCAGGTTGGCGCGAATTAGCCCTCGCAGCTCAGCGGCGGATCGGCTTGCCAAGCGCAGTCCGGGGGATCTGGTCGACGAGCATTAACCTCGTCGGGGCCATAAACGGCGGATGGGCCGACTTTACATGATCACGTAGGGTCTTGAGGGTCGGAACTGCTCCTTTCGCCGGCACGACGAGCGCCTCAATTCGCTGGCCCCACTCGGCATCGCGCACACCGCGCACCAGCACATCGGCAACGTCCGGGTGAGCGTGCAAGATCAATTCGACGGCCTCCGGCCATACGTTCTCGCCCCCCGTAATAATCAGGTCGCTGCGTCGGCCAGCGACGTGGAGACGCCCGTTGTCGAGCCACTTTCCAAAGTCACCCGTTGGGAGCCACCCCTCCGCCGTCTTCGGGTCGGTCCCATCGCGATAGCAGCGCAGCAGCATCGGGCCCCTCAGCAGAATTTCGCCGTCGACAGTCAGCCGAACGTCGACTCCGTTAATTGGTTTGCCGTCGTAGACCACGCCGCTTCCGGTCTCGGTCATCCCATAGGTCGTGACGCTGTTAGACGGGCGATCTTTCGGAGGGCGGCCACCGCCCAGAACGATCGTGCGGAAGATGGCGGGATCGATGCGGGCCAATGCTGTTGTCACGAGCGAAACGAGGGTGGCACCGCTTGCCATCACAGCGCTGGCATCGAATCCGGCCTGGACGGTGAGTTGTGTTCCTGCTCGAAGGCTTCTGGTGACGACCGAGAGGCCACCGACATGAGACAGCGGAAGACAGGCGAGCCAATGATCATCGGCTCGAACGTCGAGCGTGGCGTTCGTGGCGTCAGCCGATGCCGCAATCGCGTCGTGAGTCAGGACCACACCTTTCGGGGTGCCCGTCGATCCGCTTGTCGCAACGACGAGCGCATCGCCGGTCTCGACCTCGTCGCCGACTCGCATTGCGACGGCCAGGGCAGCCTTGGCCGCCGCCGGAAGCCTTTGGTCGACGGGAAATGCCGCATTGCCAGCATCCCAGATTGAGCGGAGTTCGTTGACGAATTCAGGACCGCCAATTCGGTCGATGACGACCAGTCGAGCCATCAGCCGTGCTCCGGCGCACGAACGCATGGTTGGAAGAATGGCTTCACCGACCCCATCATGGCCTACGAATGAACCGTTGGATCATCGGAGCCCGCCCGCGCACGCTGCCCGCAGCTGTTGTTCCGGTGGCGCTAGGCGCAGCGTGTGCGCTTGATGTCCCGCGTGGGCTCGGGTGGTGGAGTACTGAGGGCGTCGTCGACGCTGCCGGTGGGCTCGGACCGATCTGGTGGCGGGTTGGGCTTGCGCTGATTGTTAGTCTCGCGCTCCAAATCGGCGTGAACTACGCCAATGACTACAGCGACGGCGTTCGCGGGACCGATGACGTTCGGGTGGGCCCGGCTCGGCTTGTGGCAAGTGGCTTTGCGTCGGCAGCATCAGTGAAGATGGCAGCATTCGCAGCGTTTGGAGTCGCAGCAATCGCCGGATTGGCGGTGGCGCTCTCGACAAGCCTGTGGCTGCTCGTTGTCGGCATGGCGGCGATCGCCGCCGGCTGGTTCTACACGGGTGGGTCGCATCCATATGGCTACATGGGTCTTGGCGAGGTGTTTGTTTTTGTCTTCTTCGGACTCGTGGCGACAGTTGGCACCACTTACGCCGCAACAGAAACGATTACACGGTTGTCGATCGTGCTGGGAGCTGCCGCTGGAGCGCTTGCGTGTGCGTTATTGGTGATCAACAATCTGCGCGACATCCCGACCGACCGTGACGTTGGAAAAAAGACGCTCGCCGTCCGGCTCGGTGATCACCGCACCCGGTGGTTCTACGTCAGCTTGCTCGGCCTGGCCTTTGTGTTGGCCGTCGTGGCGGCGTTCGATCGGCGCTGGGTGTTGATCGTGCTGCTCTCGCTGCCGCTTGCTGCCGTCCCGTCCAAGCGGGTGGTTGCTGGCGCCGAAGGAATGGAGCTGATCTCCGTCCTTGGCGAGACAGGGCGACTGCAGCTGGTGTTCGGAGCGCTTGCGACTGTTGGCCTCGTTCTCGGCTGAACCCAGTCGAGAACGTCGTTCAGCCAAGAAATTCGCTGAGCGCAGCGGCGGTCGCCTGAGGGGCCTCGAGGTGAACGCTGTGCCCGCTGTCGGCGATTATCGTCAAGCGGCTGTCGGGGATCGCCGCAACCAGTCGATCCCCCAGAGCGCGGAACTTTGTGTCGTGCTCGCCGACCAGCACGAGGGTCGGGCATTGGATCTCTGCCAGACGATCCCAGAGCGAATCCTGCGTGCCAGTACCGCAGGTCCGAAGGCTGGATGCCAGACCTTCCGCCGTGTTACGAAGGCGGTCGTTGCGTGCGGCCGACTCTTCGTCAAGGCCTCCGAAGAGCGGATTGGCCAGCCATTCGTCGATGAACATGTCCAATCCGATCGCTTCGATGCGATCAGCCAGCCGTTCGTCCCATTCTCGACGCTCGAAGCGTTCGGCACTGTCGACGATGCCTGCGGTGGCACCGATGAGCACGAGGCTCGTGACTCGCTCTGGATGCGCCAGCGCAGCGTGGAGGGCGACGCGACCGCCCATTGAGTATCCCACGTAGGCACCTGTACCGCCGGAATCGACAAGGTGATCCGCTGAGCCCCATAGGCCGGTGGTGATGTTCGTAGCGGTCCCATGACCGGGCAGATCGACAGCAGTCGTAGCGAGATGGGGAGCGAGCACAGCGAGTCGACGTTCGATCTCTGCCCAACTCCGTGCGGTCTGAGTGAAGCCGTGGGCGAGCACGGCCCGGTTCGTCATTCGGTGTTGGCGAGCGCCCGCTCGGCCATCCTGCGCAGGACTTTGGTGAATGTGGCGGCATCTTGTGCCCCCGGCACTGCCCACTGGCCATCGAACACGTACGTCGGCACTGCAGTGATTCCGTTGTCTCGCGCATGTTCGAGTTCGGCGGCTACCTCAGCCGTGCCGCAAGAGCCCTCGAGAAACGACAGTACTTCGTCGTGGTCGGCGCCGATGTCGGCGGCGCAGTCAGCGAGCGCAGCGGCGTCACCGACGTGCGTGCCGTCCATAAAGTAGGCATGCAGCAGCCGTTCCTTCATCTCGTCCTGGGTGACCGGCGTGTCGGGTTGGGCTGCCCACCAGATGAGGCGGTGGGCGAGCAGGGTGTTCGCTCGGAGCGACCGTTCCATGTGGAACTCGAGGCCCTCCTCGGCAGCGGTACGGGTGACGTGGCTGATGATCTGGTCCGCCTTCTCGGGGCCGCCGAATTTCTTGGCGTACGCGTCGATTACAGGCCCGGCGACGCCTGGTGCGGCGGTGGGGTCGAGTTGGTACGGCTTGAAAACGATCTTGAAATCAACGCCGAGGTCGTCATCGGCGGTCGCGTCCGCTAGGCCGGCCTCAAAGCGGCGCTTCCCGATGTAGCACCAAGGACACACCACATCGGAGAAGATGTCGATCGTCACGGTCGGGCGATCGACTCCAACGCAGGTGATGGTCTTATTGCTCGTGTCCACGTCCGACAGAGTAGGGCCGTATCGTCGGAGAACGATGGTCGACAGCGACGGCACCGAAACCCCTGAACTCGACTTGGCTGGACCCGCCGACGTCCAAGCGACGTTCTGCGCAACGCTTGTCGACCAGTGGCTCCGCCTGGGGGTGCGACATGCCGTTATTGCTCCGGGGTCGCGTTCAACCCCGATGGCGATCGCCCTCACCGATCGATCGGAGATGACGGTGCATGTCGTTCACGACGAGCGGGTTGCGGCGTTCACCGCGCTTGGGCTTGGACTTGAGCCGAGCCCTGGTGTGAGCGCGACGCCGGCGCTGCTGTTGTGCACGAGTGGAACTGCAGCAGCGAACTTCGCCCCGGCGGTGGTCGAAGCCGGCCTTTCCGAGGTTCCGATGATCGTGCTAACGGCCGACCGTCCAAAGGAACTGCGCGGCGTGGGTGCGCCACAGACGATCGATCAGGTCGAACTGTACGGCGAGCACGTGACGTGGTTCCACGATGCAGGCGTTGCTGAGGCATCAGCCGCAGGGCGATGGCGTCAGCTTGCGGCAACCGCGTGGGGGCACGCGATCGCGGGTCCAATTCATCTCAACCTCCAATTTCGGGAGCCACTAGTCGGCACGCCGCGCGCGCTCCCGGACTTTTACGAGCCTGTGATTGAGACGGTGGCGGCGGAGCCAACCGACGTGGTCCCTAGCGGCTTTGACAGCGAGCGCGGCGTCATCCTCGTTGGAGGCCGCCATGGCATAGACGAGCGCAAGATCCTTGAACTGCATCATCGCACGGCTTGGCCGATCATTGCCGACCCTATGTCAGGTCTTCGCCACGTGAGTACCGTGACAACGATCGATGCGCTGCTGCGGAACGACGTCTACGCCAGCGAGTGGTGCCCCGACACGGTCGTGCGGATCGGTCGGCAGTCCACCTCCAAGGTACTCGGACAATGGACGGCACGTCCCGGGGTGACCCTCATCCAAGTGGGAGGACCCGGCTGCATCGATCCGACGCACAACGTTGCAGCCACCTGCTCGATCGAGGACCTTCTCGCCATCGATTTAGCTGGAGCGACCGGCTCGACGTGGCTTCAAGATTGGCACGCGACCGACGAACTTGCCGAGCAAGCACTCATCGACCGACTCGCTGCGGAATCTACGCTGTCAGAGCCAGCGGTTGCTCGAGCGCTCGCTGAGCATCTCCCGCCCGGAGCACAGCTCACGGTGTCGTCGTCGATGCCGATCCGTGATCTCGAGTGGTTCGGAGGGCGTGCGGCGTCGGCCCACAGCAATCGCGGTGCGAACGGCATCGACGGCGTTGTCTCCACTGCGCTTGGACGGGCCCTAGGACGCCCAGCCAAAACGTCACCCGAATTCGTGCTCATCGGCGATCTGGCTTTCGTCCATGATTCAAACGCCCTGGTTGCCCTCACCCGCCGTGCGGTGGATCTGCGGATCGTAGTTGTCGACAATGACGGCGGCGGGATCTTCTCGTTTCTTCCGCAGTCGGCACTGCTTGAACGCGATCGCTTTGAGCAATTGTTCGGTACTCCGCTCGGGACTGACGTTTTGGCGCTTGCTGCAGCTCATGGGGTGCCGACGGCGATCGCGACGACCGTCGGTGAGCTGATTGCCCAGATCTCTTGCCCCGGTCCGTGGGTCTGTCGCGTGCCGTCGAGTCGCGACGCCAATGTACGCACTCACCAGGAACTGAACGACGTCATGGTGAGCGTGCTCTTTGAGTGATGCGGCGGCCCGGCTCTGGTGTCGCCGCATCAACGACGGCCCGAGGCCGACTGCCTAACGAGCACCCGGACTTCGATCTGGTCGCACCTTTAAGGGTTAGGCCCTACATTTGACGGAGAAACCCAGAGCCCTGGCGGCGGTGACGATGGGCCGGTGAGTGGCAGAACGGCGTCAGGGTCGGATGATTGCGGAGAGCATTGCCTGGAACTTCGCCTGTGTTTCTGCGAGTTCGGCGAGTGGTTCGCTGTCGGCGACGATCCCGCCGCCCGCAACGAGGCGAGCAGATCGTCGGTTGTCGGTGAACTCAGCGCATCGAATTGAGACGGCCCAGGTGCCGTCGCCGCGGGCGTCGACCCAACCGACTGCGCCGCCATAGCGGCCGCGTTCGAAGCCTTCAACCCGCTCGATCAATTCAAGTGCGGCATCGCGCGGGTGCCCGCCGAGTGCAGGCGTCGGCGTGAGAGCGCGAACGAGTTCGACCGCCGACGGACCAGGTTGCGACAATCGGCCCTCCATCCGTGTTCCGAGGTGCTGGACGTTCGCTACGGTCACGACCGACGGCTCCGGCTCCCAGTCAAGGTAACTGACGTACGGAAGCAGACGGTCGTGGACGTCGTCGATAACTACGCGATGTTCTATTTGGTTCTTTTTACTGGCTTGGAGTTCGGCTGCCAGTCGGGCGTCGTTGTCAACGTCGCCCGTGCGCGGTGTCGTTCCTGCGAGTGGGTGCGAGCGGATCACGGCGCCGTCGACCTCGACGAGCAACTCCGGTGAGGCGCCGACGAATCCATCGACAGAGAAGCGATAGCTCGACGAAAACGTTGCACGTAGGCGGCGCAGGACCGCATGGATGCTGATCGGTTCGCTGGCCTCAACGAGAATCGGTCGGGCTACGACTGCTTTCGTGAGCCGTCCGGAGCGCACGGCATTGCGTGCTGCCGCAACGGCCTTTAGGTAGCGATTGACCTCGACCACCGGTGTGATCGACCACTCGGGTGCCGCTGGCACCGGTTCGGGCGGCGGGGCCAGGGCACCCTCGATGTCGCTGCCGTCGATGACCGTCACCCAGGCTTGCTCGCCGCGTTTAACGACGGTCACCGCCGGGATCAGCAGTTCGGCGGCCGATCCTGGAGCGAAAGGTACGGCACCGATGGCAACCGGTGCGGCATGCTCGACGGTCGAGTCGTGTTGGATCGATCGGAGCACCCCAGCGGCCTCATCGACCGGTATTCGAGCTGCAATGCCGCGACCCGCAAGGCCAGACCCGCCACGTACGAACAGCACACCATCGTCACCGGCGACGTCGTTAAGATCTATGGGGGCATCGGTATATGCCTCCAGTGGCCGGCTGGTCGCCTTCATCGTTTGGCACCGAATGTCACGAACTCAGCTCCGAGTGCCAACCATCAGCTGGGTCAATCCGCCGGACATTTGCCGGTGCGTCGCATCATCGAATCCGGCATCACGCAGAACCGCCAGCATCTCTGCGGGTTTGGGCAGATATGCGACGCTCTTGGGGAGGTAGCTGTACGCCGCGCCATCCGACAACGCCGCACCGATCTTCGGAACTAACCTGCCAAAGTAGATGTTGTTTCCGAAGCGCAAGACTCGGTTCGGTGGGGTGCTGACGTCAAGGAGTGCGATCCGGCCGCCGGGCCGGACCACACGGCTGAGTTCGGTGAAGAAGTCGCCGAGATCGAGCAGGTTCCGCAATGCGAATCCGCAGGTGGCGCCGTCGACGGACCGGTCTGGAACTGGCAGCTTGAGTATGTCTGTCTGAACCCGCGGGACACCTGAACGATCTGCGGCGAGCATGCCGAAGCTGAGATCCATGGAGAATGGGCGCAGCTCTGCAGCCGCCAGGTCGACGCAAAGATCGCCGGTGCCACTAGCAAGGTCGAGAACGCTGGACCCTGCGGGGAGTGCGAGGTCGCGGATAGCCCGCTTTCGCCACCGGACGTCGAGTCGGAAAGAGATAATGCGATTCAGGCGGTCGTACTTCGGTGCGATTGCATCGAACATGTCGCGCACTGCGGCGACCTTCTCATCACCCTCAGGCAGATCGTCGGTGTCCCACCGACGGGTGGGCGCGGTGGGATCGGTGCCTCCGTCGGGTGTCGTCTCTGTCGTCACGCTGTCAGGCTACGAGCGGTCGATGTCGGATGCCGTCCCAGATGCGGGGTCGGACCGTGGAGCAGGTGGAGGTGGAGAGGTCTGGGCCTGCTGGGCGATTTCGCGCGCGACGGCATCGGTACCGGCAACTTGTCGATCGATCATCTCGACTTCGGCACGTGCGGCCGCCAGCGCCTGCAACTTGAGATCGGCGGCCGACACGGCCTGTTCGAGTTGTTGCTTTGATTCGGCGACAGAGATGCTGTTCACCACCTCGACTACTGCTTTTTCCAGTTGTACCACGCTCGCCTCGAGTGACTCGATCGTCGCATCCCGATGTGCCGCCGGTAGGCCGGCTGCGGCGACGAGTCGCTCGTCGATGGCCATCGCTTCGGCATCGATCGAGCGCAGCTGTGCGGCAAGCCCCAATTCCACGAGGCGGGGGTTGGCATGTGCGCCTCGGACGGCATTACCGAGGCGTCGGTGCAGCTTGGCCTCGCGCGAGTGTGCTCCTGCCCAACTCGCCGGCGCCGGCGATGAGCGTCCGGGGACCACCTGGTTTTGCTCGTCGAACTCGCGCTTCGACCGCACGGCGAGCGCGATGGCGAAGCCGATGACTGCAGCGACGGTCAGGACCAGGAGCGCACTGATCATCCGGAGCCACCCCCTGATGCGTTAACCGCCACGACGAGCAAAATCGCGAGGATCACCCCTGCCGCCACCGCGAAAACGATCTTGACCTTGCTGTACGGTCGGGCGCCGTGCACCTCTCCGGTGACGCCGTTGATGTACACCTGAAAGGGACGTTCGTCGTAGATCACCGTGAGCAGCCACAGTGGCAAAAGCAGGTGTTTGTACGTCATGTCACGCCAACGAACGCTCATCGTGTTGATTCGCTGGGCGCTCCCGCCGATGTCGCGTCGGACAGTTCCTCGGATCTCATCCTCCATCACCGCCGTGGCCTCACCGAGGCACTCCTCGACGTCGTGGTCGTAGGTGCGAGCGAGATGGCCGGCTGCGTACTCGGCTGAGTACGGCTTCGCCTGTTGCGTTGGCCATGGCTCGAGCTTGTCAATTCGTTGCTTTTCGAAGCCCGTGTTGGCCAGGACAGGGACATCGTCGAACCGATTCCCTACCGTGCCGCTCGCCGGGTACCACTCGGTATAGGTCTCGGTGCGCCGATTGTCGCCGCTGCCCACCGTGCGCGTTCGGGTCACTCCGCGTTGGCCGGTGTATGTCGTGATTGTGTCAGCGTCGTAGGTGAAGTACGCCATGTAGACGCTTTGGAACGAGCCGGTCCGGTTGTACCGCTTGAACTCGGAGGGTGCGAACCAGCGTCCGTTGATCCACTGCTCGATCAGTTCTGCGGCCTGGTCATCATCGATCTGGAACGGCAGGACCGCATCGACGGGAAGCCGCTCTGGAGCCTCGTGGACGTCGTCGCGCTGGATCGGCGTCGCACAGTACGGGCAGTTGTTGGCGGTCAAGCTGCCGGTGAAGGTTGTGTGGCCACCACAGTTCTGGCAGACGACCTCCTTCTCCTCGCTGATGAAATTTGCTGAGTGGCGCACCTTGCCTTCGCGGACCATCCGCAGCGCCGAGCGCAGGTCGTTCTCGACGACTTCGCCGTCACCTTCGGTTAGCGCGTGGGTGTTGCCGCAGTGTTGGCACTTGAGCATCTGCGTTGTGATGTCGAAGTGGAGTTCGCCGCCGCAGGCCGTGCACGGGTACGTCCGTGACTGCTCGGTGACATGCTTTATCGCCTTTGTTTGTTCAGACTGCGCATTGGAGTTGGCCTCGGGCGGGTGGACTGCGTCGGCGCTGGCTGTGGTCGGCTCCGGCATCAGTGGCGGTGCTGGGGGTGGTGGTGGCGGGGGATGTGGTGGCGGGGGCTGCGATCCTCCCGGGGGCGGCGGTTGGGATCCGCCGAGCGGCGGTGGCGTTTGGCTCATCGGGTCACGCCGTCGGTGAAGCGGGTGGTGGCGGCACCGGAGGGGGAGTCGGGTTGGTCGGCGGCATCGGAGGCGGAGCGGCAAATAAGGCTTGCAGTTCGGGCACGGTCTGGGCGGGTGCCCACGCAGCCATACCCTGCGCCCAAACGAGCGTCTGCCCGGTGACCTGTCCGCTCTGGATGCCCTGCTGCATCTGAGTCATGTTGTAGGGCCCGCCGGGAGTGCCGCCATGATCGACGTGGAACATCTGCTGGCCTGGGAGAGGCGGTGGAGTCCCGCCGGGGTTGACGGTCGCGGCTGGTTGGGGGGCCGGTGATGTTTGTTGGCCGATTCCACCCATTTGGTTGGCCATCTGGCCTGCCATCGTAACGCCCATGCCCATCTGCATCATGTCGCCCATGACGGAGCTGCCCTCGTTTTCGGCTGCAGCGAGCATTGCATCGGCGGCCTGGGCCTGCTGGTACTTGTTTAAGTCGACGTTCTCGACGAACCCTGAGGCCTCAACGCCCTTGGCAACGCCACGCGTCATTGCCTGCGTGATCTCATCGGGGAGCGAGATATTCATCGTCATCTCGGGAATAGCGAGGCCGAACTCGTCGTCGACACGTTGCTGCACGAACTCGGCGAGCCGTCCTGACAGGGAAACCTGCTGTCCCTGCAGATCGATAGCCCCGAGACCCGACTCCATCACCATGTCGGAGAAGGCCATCGAGATCACGCGCCGGAGTAATTCGGTGATCTCGTCAGCCTCAACGGCGGAGTCAGTGCCGATGACCTCCTTCAGAAAGATTTCGATGTCGACGATCTTCACGACGCAGAGTCCGTTTGCCCGGACCTGGACCATCTTGAAGTCGGGGTCACGGACGGTCACCGGTTGAGGCGTGCCCCAGCGAATGTCGGTGACCGGACGAGTGTTGATGAAGTAAACCTCGGACCGGAAGGGGCTGTCGAAGCCGTGTTTCCAACCCTGCAGGGTCGAAAGGACCGGGAGGTTTTCGGATTTAAGTTCGTAGTGCCCGGGCAGGAACTTGTCCGCAATTGCACCGCGGTACACGAACACCGCCTCCTGCCCCTCCCGGACGATCAGTTCGGCACCGTTTTTGATTTCGTTCTGGTAGCGGGGAAAACGCCACGCCAGGGTTGAGCGAGAGTCATCGATCCACTCGATGATGTCGACGAGTTCGCCCTTGAGTTTATCCATGAGACCCATGTCAACCACCTTTCATCCGTTTCAGTCCTAGCCAAACCATAGAGGACTGTTCATCGGCGATGGGAGTGTTTGCTAACAACTCAGGCAGAGGCAAGATCGGAGAGATGTCGGGCCACCATCAGATCGAGATGCGCGCCACCTGCGTTCTTGAATACGGTGATCTCATCTGGATCAACCCGGCAGAAGCCTCCTGTCGCGAGGTCGCGGAAGTCGGCCTCCACGTGGGGCAACGCGCCGGATTTGAGGGGGTCGCCGATGTCGCCGACGTGGGCAGCGGTTCGACGGCTGTCGACGAAGACTCGACTGCGAGCGAGGCATTCATCATCTGCCTCGCGCATGTCGGGCCGAAAGCCTCCGATCAGATCGAGATGTTGTCCAGGGCGGAGCCAGGAACCCAAGATCAGGGGCTCAGTCGCCATAGTGGAGGTTGAAACGATGTCGGCGCTCCAGACGGCGTGCTGGAGATCAGCTGCCGCCGTGGCATTGGACAAATCCGCCAACTCAACCGCAGCCGTTGGATTCCGGCTCCAGATGTTGAATCGGGCATCTGGCCAGACGCTGCGATACGCCTCGATCATCGAGGCCGCCATGTTGCCTGATCCGACGATCAGGATCTCACCGACTTTGGGAGGCGCAAGCCTGGAGGCAGCCAGCAGCGAGTCGGCAGCGGTCTTCCATTTGGTCAGGATATGAAAGTCGAGCGTGGCGTCTAGTTCGCCGGTGTCGTCGGCGAACAGCGAGACGGAACCGTTGACCGTTGGACGGCCATACGAAGCGTTACCCGGGAACACGGTTGCGGTCTTGACGAGCGACCCGAGTCCGTCGATTAACGCGCTGCGTGACAGAAGTGCATCCGGACCACGACGCAGCAGAGTGTCATCGATTTGCGCCTCGGGAAGGCCGTGACCGGTGACCAGTGCTTGCATCACCTTCCTCCAACTCGCAAGCGGCTTGACGGTCGAGGCGTCGAGATGAGGCGCCATGTTCAGCGCTCGGCAATGCTGCGCGCCCAGCGGTAGTCCGCCTTGCCGCTCGGTGATCGGACGATCTCTTCGACTCGAACGATTTCCTTCGGCAACTTATAGCGGGCGACGTGGTTGCTGGCCTCGGCGAGCAGCTGTTTGTCGGTTGCTTCGTAGCCCTCGCGTATCCTCAGCACAGCGACAACTTCATTGCCCCATCGCTGGCTTGGACGGCCAGCGACCACACAGTCATAGACGGCTGAGTGCGCCATCAGCGCAGCTTCTACCTCCTCTGCAAAGATCTTCTCGCCGCCGGAGTTGATCGTGACCGAGTCGCGGCCGTGCAGCTCTACGACGCCCAGTCCGTCGGCGTCGTCAGTGAGCAACCGAGCTCGATCACCGGGAACTGCGTAGCGCGTCTCGTTCACCATCGGATAGGTGCGTGCTGTCTTGTCAGGATCCCCCAGGTATCCGAGTGCCAGACGTCCGGTCTTAGCCAGCCACCCGATCTCGTCTGCACCGGGCTTGAGAACTGCGTCGAGTGCAGCAGATAACACTACGTTGTCGGCAGTGAGCGGGAAGGTACCCGTGGTCGCTCCGCCTCCGGTCGACACGTGGGAGACCTGCCCGCCCGCTTCCGATGAGCCGAGGCCATCGATGATCATCAGCGTGGGAAGGTGTGCGAGGAACTCGTCTTTGAGTGGCGCAGACAATGCCGCACCGCCGGAAAGCAGTACCGTGAGCGAGCGGAGGGCATACGACGTGTCGTTTGCGACGCTGCGGTCGAGTTCGTCAAGGAGCGGTCGGGCGAAAGCGTCTCCGACGATCAGCAGGAAGTCGATTCGCTCCCGTTCGACGATGCCCCAGATGTCGGTGGGCTCGAGCCGATCCGGGTTGTCTTGCACAACGATCGTGCCGCCTCCGAGCCATGTGCGGAAACTCATCCAGTGCCCGGCGCCGTGCATAAATGGAGGGGCGAGCAAGGAACGAAGGCCGGTGTTGGCCTCGCCGATGAACTCCTCAATCGTGGTCGCCGTCTTGGAACCACCGAAGCATTCCCGCATCGCGTCACCGTTGCGCCACATCACACCCTTCGGCATACCTGTGGTGCCGCCGGTGTAGAGCATGTACAAGTCGTCAGCCGACCAGGTGACGGCCGGTCGCTGAGGTGATGCGGTGGCGAGGGCGTCTTCGTACCAGACGGCACCAGGCAGCAGGTCATTGCCCGATTCGTCGGGCACCTGAAGTATGACGCGGAGGCTTGGGAGTCGGGGTAGGACCTCCGCAAGCGTCGGAGCGAATGCCGAGTGGACGACGACTGCGCGCGCTGTCGAGTCAGTCAGGAGGTACTCGAGCTCTTCTGCCACGTATCGGTAGTTGACGTTCAGCGATGCAACGCGGGCCTTGAGTGCGCCGAGCATCGACTCAAGATATTCATTGCCGTTGTGGAGGTAGATAGCGAGATGGTCTTGGCCGGACTCGTGGGTAGCGAGGTCTTCTCGTTCGGTGTGGCAACCGAGACCTGCATCGAGTAGGTGGTTTGCGAGGCGGCGTGTCCGCTCTTCGATCTGTGACCAGGTGAAGCGGCGATCTCGGAACACCAGGCATTCCTGGTCGGGTCGCGTCTGTCCAATTGCCTCGTGGATCTCGGCGAGCGAGAGCTCAGATATCTCTGATCCAACGCCGTCGCTCGGAGCTGACGTCACCCTGTGCACTCCAGCCGGATCAGACGTAGTAGCGGAAGATCACTTCCGCTACGCAGGACGGCTTGGGAGCTCCCTCAATCTCGAAGACAAACTCTTGAGTGACCTGTGCGCCTCCGGGGACATCGTCGACCGAGGTGAGGCTCACCCCGAGGCGTAACTTTGATCCCACCGGCACGGGGGAGGGAAAGCGCACTTTGCCGGTGCCATAGTTGACACCCATCGCAACACCCGAAACCCCAAAGATCTGGGGGGAGAGCATCGGGCCGAGCGACAGCGTGAGATAGCCGTGTGCGATCGGGCCTCCGAACGGGCCAGCGTTTGCCCGTTCGACGTCCACATGGATCCACTGATGGTCCCCCGTCGCTTCGGCGAATGTGTTGATCTGCTCCTGTGTGATCTCCACATATGGGGAGTAGCCGAGGTGCTCTCCGACCAGGGCCTTGAGTCCGTCAATTCCTTCGATCATGCGCATGGCGATGATGTTGGCAGACTGTTGCGATGGCCGACGAAACCGACGACTCGATGCCCCCTGTGAATGGGGTGTATCGATCCGGCTTCGTGACCTTCGTCGGACGACCAAATGTTGGAAAATCGTCGATCGTCAATGCGATCTGTGGTCGCAAGATCAGCATTGTCAGCGACAAACCCCAGACCACCCGCCATCGCATCATGGGGATTTTGACGCGCTCTGACAGTCAGATCGTGTTTGTCGACACGCCCGGCCTGCACAAGCCGGTGACAGCGCTTGGTGAGCGGGTGAACGCAACGGCGCTTGGCAGTATGGCCGATGTTGATGTGACCGCACTGGTGCTTGACGCAACTAAGCCGTTCGGAAAGGGTGATCGCTGGGTCGCCTCACAGATCAACATGGAATCGTCAATCGTCGTCGTCAATAAGGTCGATCGCGCGAGCCCGCAGCAGGTGTTGGCGATGCTCGCCGCTGCGAGCGACCTGGGGGCACAGGAGTATTTCCCGGTTTCGGCGCTGACCAAAGAGGGCATTGATGGTCTGGTGGAGCATCTCACGGCGGGCATTCCGGTCGGGCCACAGTTCTTTCCTGACGACGAGGTCAGCGATCTGCCCGAGGAGCGCTGGGTCGCCGAGCTGGTTCGTGAACAGTTGTTGGGTGCGACACGAGATGAGCTCCCGTATTCGATTGCAACGCAGGTAGTCGAGTGGGAGTGGCCGCGGATACGCGTGGACATCATCGTTGAGCGTGAAAGTCAGAAGGGGATGGTGATTGGGAAGGGTGGCAGCGTTCTCAAGCGGGTTGGTGAGGCTGCACGCCGCCAGCTTCCCGACGGGGTCTTCCTCGAGTTGCGGGTGAAAGTCGACAAGGACTGGCAGCGCCGACCCGAGCGTGTCGAACGGCTCGGCTACTGACCTGTGGTTGACTTTCAGTTCGTCCGTTAGGTGGGGTGGCTGGTGGCCGTTCGCCTCGATGCTCGAACGAATGGCTTTTGCTATCCGGGGACCGTTGCTGAGGTGTCGACGGAGGTGGTGGTTGCGGCCGTCGGAGGGCTGTTTTCTTCGGTTCGGTCTGTGTCCGCTCGCATTGATTCGTAGTCGTCGACCGATACCGGTCGATTTGTGAATAGGGCGTTGCCGGTCGGGACTGAAACGTTCTGGTCACTTCCGTTGAAGGTAAAGACAGCTTGGCCTACGCCGCGTAATCCGAGCAGAAAAGTGAGGACGATTTGCCCAATCGCTTCACGTTGGCCGTCCTGGCGAGAGATGTCATCGAAGATTTCTTCATCGAGGTCGATTGAGAGGACGCCGTCCTGAGCGACCGTGTCGATGATAAGACCTTCCTCAATCTGATTGTCGAGAAGGGCTGCCGAGGGACCGACGGGGCCCTGTTCGAGCAGCAGGATCAGTTCGGTGTCAACGATCGGGGACGGCGCCGAGAGTTCGATCGGCCGCAATTCGCCACGTAATAGAAAAAAGACTTCGACGACCTGCGTCGGCACCACCGTGGTAGTAGTCGCAAGTGTCGTCGCCGGAGTGTCCGGCAAGGTCGTGGTGGTGGTCGTTGTCGTCGTGGTGGTGGTCGTTGTGGTCGTGGTGTCGGCCAATCGATTCGGCACCTTCGGGTCCGGGATCTCCTCGAAGCTGTCCGGACCGGTCGGCACGCCGCATGAAGCGATCAGCGCTAGGGCAGTAATGGCGGCGACACCGCTGGTGGTCCGTATCATGACCGCTCCTTGCGAATCGGAATCTCGAACACGAATCGGGCGCCGCCGCCCGCCCGGTCTTCGACCCAAATCCCGCCGCCCATCGCCGCGCTTTGCTCGGACGCGAGGGCGAGTCCAAGCCCGGTACCGATTCGATGCCTCGCTGCACTGCCACGGGCAAAGCGCTCGAAAATGCGGTCCCGTTCGCTTTGGGCCACTCCTGGGCCACCGTCCTCGACAGCGAAGCGCAGCATTTTGTTGCGCGACGGCGTGATGTCGACCGATATCGCTCCGCCTCCGTGATGGTTAGCGTTTTCGATCAGGTTGCCGAGGACGCGTTCGAAACGAACCTTGTCGATGTCGAATTCGCGGGGGGTGGCCGGGTCGACGTCGACGTCAATATTCGGGCTGCCGAAGCGAGCGGCGATGCGGTGGGTGAGGTCGATCATGTCAACTGTCTCGAGAGTCAAATCAGTAGCGCCAGCGTCAAGCCTCGAGAGTTCGAGCAGGTCGATGACCATGTCATCGAAACGGCGCACCTGGCTGACCACAACATCGAGAGCTTGTTGCGTCCGTTCCGGGATGTCTGTTCGACGAGCATCGAGTACCTCGACCGCTGCGGTCAGCGCAGTGATCGGTGATCGCAGCTCGTGGCTGACGTCGGAAGCAAACCGGGCTTCACGCTCGATTCGCGTTTGAACTGCGTCCGCCATGTCGTTGAAAGAACTCCTGAGTCGGTCGAGGTCAGGGTCGGATTCGCCTTCGAGTCGGGTGTCGAGACCGCCAGACGTGATGTCCTCTGCAGCGTCAGCGACTCGGCTCAGTGGACGGAGCAGTCGCCGGCTGGTCGAGTAGCCGAAGAGCGTGGCGATCACCAAGGTGCCCAGTCCTCCGAGGCCGAGTGCGGTAAGGAGAGCGGTCAGCGTCGAATCCTCGTTGGTTGCCGGAAAGGCCTCGTAGTAGCCGGTTTCGTGGCGTCGGATGTACACGCCGACGGTGGCGTAGTCGTCGCCGTCAACGCTCGTGTACTGGATGCCCGAACCACCGGAACGCACCTGGTCGACGAGTTCGTCGGGAAAATCGGCGAGGGGATGCGTGGTGTCGGTCTGGGTCGCCGGGGCTGTCGGCGACGTTGAACTCAGCACAGCGAAGCCTGAGGGCTCCGTGCGCAGGACGTTCTCGAAGTAGCTGCCGATACTCACTGTCGGATCGATGAGCCCAGCATCGAGCTGTTCGGCGACGGCGGCTGCGTTGTCGAAGGCCTGTTGCTTCGCCGATGCCGTACGTTCGTCGAGCAGACTGTTGCGGGCGAAGCCGTAGGTGACACCGATCAGAACGAGACCGGCAAACAAGGCGATGAGTGCAAAAAACAGCGTGACACGGGTTCTCAGTCGAAGGGAGCGATCACTGGCCACGGGTCGAGTGTTGCAGACGAGAGAACGTCCCGGGCATCTAGTACGACCGCTACGGCGAGTTCACCTGCTGCCGGTGAGGCACCAGGGGGAGGGAGGTACCTCACCGGGGCAGCGTGAACGTACCAAATGATGGTTGCCGTCTATGACAGGCCGACGCCGAAATTGCGCGGTTTTTGTAACAAACCAAGCTGGGTGCCCTCTAGCCCACCACCTGGGCATTGTCTATCGGCCTGAGCTGTGGTGACGTAGGGTTGACGGAATACTCTCGACGAAAAGTTCATGCTTTGACAGGCAACCGCAACAGAGCAGTTGCACTGATCGGTCGGACCTATCATCGAGGTCATCCATGGAAACTCTGCTGTTCATCGAAGACGACGACGCAATTCGTCTGGCGTTGTCGCTAGCGCTCGAAGACGAGGGCTACTCAGTCCGCGAGGCTCCGAATGGCGCCAACGGGCTTGCGTCGTTCGACCGTGATCCTGTCGACTTGGTGTTGCTCGATCTCCGACTTCCAGACATGTCTGGGTTCGACGTCTGCCGAGCGTTGCGCGCTACGAGCATCGTACCGATCATCATAATCACGGCACAGACCGACACGATCGACATGGTCGCTGGTCTCGAGGCGGGTGCCGACGACTACGTCACTAAGCCGGTCGTGCCCAAAGAGCTTGCTGCACGAATCCGGTCGCTGCTGCGCCGGGTCCATCTGCAAGATGTTTTGCAACCACGGGCCTCGGTTTTTGGTGCCGTCGAAGTGCGCCGCGAGCAGGGGATTGTGCTCAAGGACGGGGTCGAGGTCAACCTCACGAAAACCGAGTTCAGATTGCTCTGTGAATTTGCCGACCATGCAGGGTCGGTGCTGTCGCGCGATCAGTTACTTGAACGTGTCTGGGGGTACGAGTACTTAGGCGACTCGCGCCTCGTCGACGCCCACGTGCGTCGACTCCGAGTCAAGGTCGAAGACCATCCTGACGACCCTCAGTTGATCGTCACAGCACGGGGTGTCGGGTACAGGCTCATCGCTTGACGGTTCAGGGTCACTTCGCGTACAGCGCAGCAATTTCGTCTGCAAAACTTTCGAGCACCCCGCGTCGCTTGAGCTTCGATGTCGGCGTGAGCAAGTCGCTGTCAGGCATCCATTCAGCTCCGAGCACCTTCACTTTCTTGACTGCCTCGGCGCGATTAAAGTTCGCCATTGCTTCGATGAGATCGGCTTCGATTTCGGCGACCACTTCGGGATTATCAGCAAGCGCTGTCATCGTTGCGGGTTCGCCTTCCAGCCCGTGCTCGGTAGCCCACGCAGCAGCCGTGTCAGGATCGAGAACGACGAGCGCAGCGACGAACGGACGCTGTTCGCCAACTGCACACGCTTGGCCGACGAGCGGGATCATTTTCAATGCGGATTCGAGGTTTGCAGGGCTGATGTTCTTGCCGCCAGCGGTGATGATCAGCTCCTTCTTGCGGTCAACGATCTTGAGGTAGCCCTCGTCGTCGATGACGCCGATGTCGCCAGTGTGCACCCACCCGTCACTGTCGATGGCCTCGGCAGTCTTGTCGGCAAGGCCCAAATATCCGGCAAACATGTTGCCGCCTCGAGCGAGCACCTCGCCGTCGTCCGCCAGTTTTATCTCGACGCCGGTGGCCGCCGTTCCGACGAAGCCGGGCTTTGCTGCTGCGGCCCATGAGAGCACGGCAGTAGTTTCGCTCATGCCATAGCCCTCGCTGAGCGGCACACCGATCGCTCGGAACCACTTGAGGATCTCGGCTGGGATCGGAGCGGCGCCGGAAATACCGATCTCGACCTCATCGAGTCCGATCAGACCCCGAACGGCCTTGAATCCGGCCTCGTCGAGGAAGTTCCAAGTTGCGATCTCGTCGTCGGTCGCCGCACCTCGAGTCATTTTCGCCACGATTGGCGCCGCTGCCGCTACGCCGTCGTTGAACTGCTGCTCCTTCTCCGGATCGGCGGAAAGTGCTGCCATCACCCCGGCGTACATCTTCTCCCACACGCGCGGGACGCCGATGAAAACATTTGGCTTCGACTCGCGCACCAGAGCGGGCATCTGGGACGTCTCTGGGCAACAGAAGACCCGGGTTGCGAAATCGGCCATGTAGTAGTGGCCGAGCAGGCGCTCCATGACGTGTGCCATTGGCAGGTATGACACGTGACGCTTTCCCGCAAAGTCGGCGATATCAGTCTGATCGCGCATCGACTGTCCGACCGACTCGAGCGTCCATGCGACGTTGCTGTGGCTGAGCATCACGCCCTTCGGTGGGCCGGTCGTCCCGGAGGTGTAGATGATTGTTGCAGTGTCGTCGAGTGTTGCCGTCTGGGCCTCGGCGGCGAGATCAGCAGGCTCGGCAGCGATTAGATCGGCGTACTGGATGATGTTGTTGTCGACATCGTTTTCCTCGATCATCGCGATGTGCTCGATCGTCGGGAGCTTGTCGCGTACGGACTCGAAACGCCGGAGGAACCCGTCGTCTTCTAGTACCGCAATTTTCGCGTCACAGTCGTTGACCAGATACTGGATTTGGTCAGGAGCCGATGAGTTGTATATCGACACGGGCGTCGCGCCGCAGAAGAGAACTGCGAGGTCGAGCGCGTGGAACTCCTGACGGTTCCGGATCATCATCACGACAGTGTCACCCTTGCCAAGGCCAAGGTTCTTCAACGACGTGGTCAGGCGAGCAGCATCGTCGGCGACTTCACGCAGTGTCTTGGTGGCCCAGTCGCCGGTCGAGGTCTTCCAGTTCAGGACTTCGATATCACCGTTCCGTTCGACGTTGGCGAGAAATCGTTTCGGAATATTCTGTCCAACGATGCGGTCATGCAGGTCCTGGCTGGTCGTCATCTGGCGATTGTCGCACGCGTTGAGCGCCAACACTGAAATCACCCTGGCGTTCCAGACGCGAGTGGTGTCTGAGCTGCGCAGATTGCATCAGGTATCGCTCTGGTTCCAGTTGGGGCGTCGCTTGTCACGGAATGCCTGCATGCCGATCCGGGCGTCTGGTCCGTCGAAGAGTCGGTTCGACAGCGCCGCCATCTCGGTGAAAGCGACGTCGCGGGTCAGTGTCGGGACCCGGCGAAGAAGCGCCTTCGTCTCGCGGACGGCACGAGGCGCGCCCGCTCGGATGTCGTCCACGAGCGTGGCTACGGTGCCGGTCACGTCGTCACTTACGTGGGTGATGAGGCCAATCGATCGGGCCTCCGCAGCGCCAAACACCTCACCGGTGAGCATGGCCGCAGCGATCCTGCTGGCCGGGACCCGCAGCAAGATCGGGACGGAGATGATTGCTGCCGCGACACCAATTCGCACCTCGGTGAGGGCGAAGGTCGTTGCGCTGTTGACCACAACGAGATCGCACGACGCCATCAACCCAATTCCGCCGGCGCGGACGGCGCCGTCGACGGCCGCAATCGTCGGACACTCGCTGTCCATTAGCCGTTCGAGCACCGAGACGAAAGGAGAGACGTCCGGAGCGCCGTCGGAGCGTTCCTTCAAGTCGGCACCCGCGCAGAATGCCGGGCCTTCGTGGCGCAGCACGATCGCTCGTGCGCCAGCCATCTCTGCGGCGTCGAGTCCAGTGTGCAGTTCTGCGAGAAGCTGCATCGACAGCGCGTTGCGGTTGTGCTGGGAGTCCATCGTGATTGTGGCGATATCGGCGTTAAGGCCGACGGTAACGAGTTGCTCCATGGCCAGAACCGTACTGGCGGGCACACCGTCGCTGCGATCTACACTCGGCGATGTGACCCAGTTCAAAAACGACTTTCCAGCAGGTGTACTCACCGGCGAGGCAGTGAACCAGGTCTTCGCACTCGCGAAGGCCGAGAAGTTCGCGCTTCCGGCGGCCAACTGCATCGGCACCAACTCAATGAACGCTGTTATGGAGACGGCCGGCAAGGTCAATAGCCCGGTCATCATCCAGTTCTCGACCAGTGGTTCGGCATTCGTCGGCGGCAAAAACGTCCCCGTCGATGGCGATCGCGCATCGATCCTCGGGTCGGTAGCGGGAGCGAAGCACGTGCAGACAATGGCTGCGGCCTACGACGCCCGCGTGATTCTCCACACTGACCATTGCCCGAAGAACAAGCTCGGCTGGATCTCGGGTCTGCTCGATGAGGGTGAAGCCCACTTCGAGTCGACCGGGCAGCCGCTATTCAGCTCGCACATGCTCGACCTGTCGGAGGAGCCGATGGAAGAGAACCTCGATATTTGCGTCGACTTTCTGAAACGAATGGCCCCAATTGGGATGACACTCGAGATCGAGTTGGGTATCACTGGGGGCGAGGAAGATGGCGTCGATAATTCCGATGCGAATCCCGAGGACCTCTACTCGAAGCCCGAGGAGGTGGCCTATGCGTACGAGCGACTGATGGAGGTCAGCCCGAATTTCACGATTGCTGCAGCCTTCGGCAACGTGCACGGCGTCTACAAGCCGGGCAATGTCAAGCTCACGCCCACAATTCTGCGCGATGCCCAAGCTCATATCGCTGAAAAGCTTGGAACAAAGTCTGAAAAGCCGGTCAACTTCGTCTTCCACGGAGGATCGGGCTCAACCGCAGCGGACATCGAGGAAGCCATCGGCTATGGCGTAATCAAGATGAACATTGACACCGACCTTCAGTGGGCGTACTGGGACGGTGTTCGCAGCTACGAGTCGGAAAGGCACGATTATCTCCAGGGTCAGCTCGGCAACCCCGATGGCGTGAACGCTCCAAATAAAAAGTACTACGACCCACGCGTCTGGCTGCGCGCCGGGGAGGTCAGTTTCATCGATCGCCTCGAGCAGGCGTTCGCAGAGCTGAACAACATCGGCACGCTAGCTCGATGACAGCCGCTTAGGGCATCGCGCACTAGGTGAGACCAGAACCGCAATCTCGCCCGTGCCGCAGCCGATCCGCTTTTGCCGTCTCGCTCAGGAAAGTAGAAGAGTGCCGCTTTCGACGACCTTTCCGCATTCGGGGATGACCGCGCCGTCGAACTGATTCCAAGAGAACCCAATCACGATGACCGCAATGGATCCCGACGTCATGTGTACCTCCTGGTGCTGTGCCATTTGTCTCGAGTGACGGGCCAGCGTCGCTCGGTGCACCTCGAACGACACCTTGGCCCCAGATAGGGCTAACCGGAGCAGGTCATCCGGTGATCCGGCGTAGAAAGTTCTCGACCTCGGAACGATGCCGGGTTCGTTTCATCGGCGGAAGCGCTCGCACGATGTCCCACCGGTAGTTGGCCTTGCCGAGACGGGGGTCCATCACGGCTACTACGCCGGTGTCGGTGGACGACCGGATCAGCCGGCCTGCCGCTTGGGCAAGCATCATCGACGCTCGGGGAATGTCGATTTCACTGAACGCAGTGCGGCCGAGTTGATCCCGTCGAGCGGACAGTAAGGGATCGTCGGGTCGGGGAAACGGAATCCGATCGATAACGACGAGCGACAACGTTCCTCCAGGCACGTCGACACCCTGAAAGAGTCCCGCCGTCGCAAAAAGACAGGTTGATTCATCGTCAGAAAAGGCTTTCACGAGCGCAGTTTTGGGCATTTCGCGTTGGGTAAGCACTGGCACCGTGAGCCGCTTGCGCATCTCCTCGGCGGCTTCATCCATCGCCCGGTAACTCGTGAACAGTGCAAGCGTGCGTCCGCCGGCGGCCTTAATGAGGGCTTCCAGTTCGTCGTTGGCCCTCGCCCGGAATTCCGATGCATTTGGGTTCGGTAGGTGGACAGCGCAGTACAACATTGAGTTCGACTCGTAGTCGAACGGACTCCCAACATCGGCGGCGTCTACTAAGTCAGATGCGATTCCGACTCGCTTCGCGAGCGACGACGGGATCGTTGCGCTTGTAAGGATCGCAGTCCGACGCTTCCAGACGCCCTCATCCATCACGGGACCGACGTCTAGGGGAGCCACCTCAAGGCGTGGGGAGTCGCTGGAGCCTGAGACGAATGCGACGTAGCCCTCACGACCTTCGACGGCGATATCCAACTGTTGGATTAAACGTCCCGTCATTGTCTGGGCGCGCAACCTGCGCTGCTTGGCATCCTCGTTGTTCGTCTCGATTGCGATGAGTTCGTCGCTCGCATTGCCGAGCGTGAGTCGTGCTGCTGCGAGTGGTTCCTGGATCGAGTCGGGGAGCGACGTGGTCAGTCGTTCCCCAACATGAGGCGAGAGGACGTCTCGGAGCGTCTCGGCGATTTCAGCGACGGATCCCGTGGTTTTGGGGTCATCCAGAATTCGCCGAATCGTTGAGGAGAGCGCAACGAAGCGCCCCGGTGAGATCTCGATGCCGACGGTGTCGCTCATGATGTCCTCAAGGACATGTGCCTCGTCGAACACGACGACCTCGTGGTCCGGAAGGATCGCGTTTTCGGATGCAACGTGGAGGCCGTAAAGGTGGGTGTTGACGACCACGACGTCGGCGGCCTGTGCTCGTCGGCGAGCCTGTTCGGCGAAGCACGGCTCACCGAGCGGGCAGCGGTCGGCGCCCGGGCATTCGTCCGAGCCGACGCTCACCGAGCGCCAGGCTGCGTCGGTTGGCGTCCAATTAAGTTCGGCTGCATCTCCCGTGGTGCTGGTGCCGGCCCATTCGGCGAGCTTGTCAATCTCGGCCTTCGTCGTGACCGCGATCCTGTCGAGGTCGAGCTGCTCCTGGTCCGGGTTCGCTACTTCGCGCAGCCGCTGCAGGCAGACGTAATTGCTGCGGCCTTTGAGAATCGCCCAGTCGAAGTCGATGCCAAGGTGGTCGGCGAGAAAGGGAAGGTCCTTGCTCGCCAATTGGTCCTGGAGCGCCTTGGTAGCCGTGGCGATGACCACCGGCGAGCCGGAGGTGAGCGCAGGAACGAGGTATGCGAGGGTCTTGCCTGTGCCAGTCCCCGCCTGGACTACGAGGTGCCGCTTGTTGAGTATCGCCTGCTCCACGAGCAGCGCCATTTCGTGCTGGCCCGGTCGCTCTTCGCTCTTGTCGAGGGCGGCAGTGACCGTGGAGAGCGCCGAGAGCGTGCGTATGTCGGGCGGGCCGGCGCCGGCCGCGCTCATCGACCGGGTACCAGATTGAGCGCCGCATCGAGTTCTGTGGCATCGAAGTCCGGCCACGGAGCGTCGGTAAAGTAGATGGCCGCACCTGCTGCTTGCCAGAGCAGGAAGTTTGAGATGCGTCGCTCACCGCTAGTGCGCACGAGGACGTCGACGGGCGGCAGGTCCGGCAGGTATAGCTGGCGTGAAATCGAGTCGGTCGTGATGCCGTCCGCGCCCTTACGGGCCTTCTCGACGGCGCTGACGAGTTCGGAGCGGCCGCCGTAGTCGAAAGCGACGGTGAGGGTCATTCCGGTGTTATTTGCGGTGTCGTCGATCGCTTTTTGGATCGCTCGTTGGACGTATCGCGGTGTGCGCGCTTCACGCGAGTCGAATGGGCGGCCAATCCACTGGATGCGGACGTTGAGTTCATTGAGTTCCGCAACGCGGCCGAACAGCTTTTCGTGCAGTCCGAGAATGTGGCGGACCTCGGGCCTGGGGCGCCGCCAGTTCTCGGTTGAGAATCCGAAGACCGTCAGGTAGCTGATGTTGCGTTCGACCGCCACGCGCACCAGGCGGGCCAGGTTCTCCTCACCTTCGGTGTGGCCGTCAGCGCGTGGAAGCCCTCGATAGCCAGCCCACCGACCGTTTCCGTCCATGATGCACGCCACATGAAGCCCTCGGTCGTGGAGCTCTGAACCTCCTGCTGCACGATCATCGGGGGACTCCGCTGAATCGGCTGGCACAAGGGACGAGAGTACTCCCGCACAGATTCATTCCAGGGACACCATCGCTGGACCCCCGGCGTGGAAGAATGGTTGTCGTGATGACGACGTCCTCCCCAGCAAGCGCCGAACGGGACGTCCGCCTGGACACGCTGCCCAAAACCAAATCAACGCAACAGTTTCTTCGCCACGTCATGGTGGTCGGGGGCACGCTCGGGGACTGGGATGACCTCGGCGTAAAGCGCTGGGACGAACGCGTCAGCGAGCTCGGTGCCGTTGCCGCCAATGCCGGCTCAACGTTTCTGACGCTGCGGGCGTTCGAACCCGGAAGCCGACCCAGCGACAGCACGGGTTGGGAGCGGATGGTCGGCAGCTGTCACGTGATCATCGACCCCTGCGGTGACGGTCGGACCCGATTCGCTCAGGCGATGGCCAGCCTTGCTGCCGACGAGCCGGTGAACGAGGCCACGGTATCCGAGATGCTGTATGCGCCGGCTGACTGCGAACCCGATCTGATCGTCGTCCTCGGCGAACCGACTCGGCTTCCGCCCTCGCTCGTGTGGGAACTCGCATATGGCGAACTCGTTTTCCGTCCGATGGAATGGAATGAGTTGACGAAGGATCACCTCGTTGAGGCGATCGCCGACTTCGCTCAACGGGAGCGTCGTTTCGGCGGGCTTGACGACTCCGACGAGTCGGTCGGTTGAGCGGCCTCTATCACGACGTCGGAGTCGTGCTGCGTACCTACAAGCTGCGTGAATCCGACAAGATCGTGGTGTTCCATACGCGTGACAACGGTAAGGTCCGTGCCGTTGCCAAAGGCGTTCGTAAAACGCGGTCGCGCTTCGGCGCGCGTCTCGAGCCGATGAGCCATGTCAAAGTTCTGCTGTACCGAGGCCGTGAACTCGACATCGTGAGCCAGGCCGAGGCCGTTGAACCTCTGTCACCAATGCTGTCTTCGCTCGACCGGGCATCACAGGGCCTCGCAGCGCTGGAGGCGGTCGATCAGCTGTCGCTCGAGCGTGAGGCAAATCCGCAGCTCTACAAAATGCTCGTTGGTGTGCTGCGGACCGTTGCGGCGAAGCCATCACCGTTGAACGTGCCCGCCTTCTACTGGAAGCTGCTGGCACGTGAGGGATTCCACCCCGAACTCGATGAATGCGTGCGCTGCCACGAATCTGAACCCGACGTGTCGTTGGTCGCCTTCGACCTCAATGAGGGCGGTGTGCTCTGCCGATCGTGCCGTTCGGGGCAGGCGATCAGCTCCGTAGCCCTCGGCCTCATGCGCGACATTCTTGGCGGTCGCCTCCAACACGCCCTAGATCAAGAAGAATCATCGGCGACGCACGAGGTGTCATCGTTGGCAACGAAGGCGTTGGAGTTCCAGATCGAACGACGCCTCCGGGCAGTTGCGATGTTCGAGGGCCACTAGCGGGCGCCAAAGCTTATTTCGCCAACTACTGCTACCGGTCGGGCACGTATGAAGTTGATTGGTTGCGGGTCGGATTGAGACGGGTGGTCCGTCGGAGGTCGCCGTAGCCTTGGACGGCCTATGGCCGCAACCGACCTTGAACAGATCGTGTCCCTTTGCAAGCGTCGGGGGTTTGTGTACCAATCCGCCGAGATCTATGGCGGATTCCGCTCCACGTATGACTTCGGCCCGCTGGGCTCGCTCCTGCTTCGCAACGTCAAGGAAGCCTGGCTGCGCTCGATGGTCCAGCAGCGGGATGACGTTGTGCTGATCGACGCTGCCGTTCTCAGTCCGCCGCAGGTGTGGCAGGCCTCAGGTCACCTGGCAAACTTTTCGGATCCGCTTGTCGACTGCATGAACTGCAAGAACCGATTCCGGCTAGACAAGCTCGACGATCCCAGTATCTGCCCGAACTGTGGAGAGAAGAACAGCTTCACTGAGGCCCGCGAGTTCAACTTGATGTTCAAAACCCAGGCGGGACCGGTGGAGGGCACCGGAGCCGATGCCTACTTGCGCCCCGAGACGGCGCAAGGCATGTTCACCAACTTTGCAAACGTGCTGCAGACGTCGCGCAAGAAGCCTCCGTTTGGGATTGCGCAGGTCGGCAAGTCATTTCGCAACGAGATCACCCCGCAGAACTGGATCTTCCGCACCCGCGAGTTTGAGCAGATGGAGATGGAATTTTTCGTGCCGCCGGATGAATCGGAGCAGTGGTACCAGTACTGGTGCAACGAACGCCTCAACTGGTACATCGATTTGGGTATCCCTGCAGACATGTTGCTGCTGCGGCCCCACGGTGACGACGAGTTGTCGCACTATTCGACCGGCACCTCTGATGTCGAGTTTAAGTTCCCCTGGGGCTTCGACGAACTCGAAGGTATCGCCCAGCGAACCGACTTCGATCTCAAGGCGCACGCCGCAGTATCGGGGGAGCGGCTCGACTACTTCGACCCGCAGACGAACGAGCGCTACGTGCCCTACGTGATCGAGCCGGCCGCGGGCGCCACACGGACCATGGCTGCATTCCTCCTCGCCGCCTACGAAGAGGACGAGGTGAACGGCGAGAGCCGCACCGTGCTCCGGCTGCATCCGCGCCTTGCCCCGTACAAGATCGCCGTGCTGCCGTTGAGCAAGAAGGACACACTCACACCGCTCGCTCACGAGGTGCGCAAGCTGCTCGCCGACCGGTACCTGATCGACTACGACGAGACCCAGAACATCGGCAAGCGGTACCGACGGCAGGACGAGATCGGTACGCCGTTGGCCGTGACGGTCGACTTCGACTCGCTCGAGGACAATGCGGTCACCATCCGCGACCGCGACACAACCGAGCAGGTCCGGGTTCCGATTGACGAACTGCTCGCAACAGTCGGTGACCGCCTCGGGTTCTGATTTGGTCTGACCCGATATTGGCAACTTGAGCTGATCACTTGGACCGAGCGAGGCGTCCGATACTGTCCGCAGTAGATTGCCGTGATGAGCAAGGTCGTCGTCATCGCCAAAATCACTGCACTCGAGGGAAAGCGCGACGAGCTAGTTGCCGCCATGGGGCCCATGATTGACCATGTCGAGGCTAACGAGCCTGACACTCTCACGTACATCCTTAATGTGGACGCCGCAGATGAAAACGTGCTGTGGATGTACGAGGAGTACACGAGCGACGAAGCCTTGGCTGCGCACAGCTCGAGTGAAGCGATGAAGGAGATGGGGATGGCGCTTCGCCCTCTCGCAGGAGCGCGCCCCGAGATCACCCTGCTGAACCCGGTGCGCGGCAAGGGTCTGTGACCACGACGTACCTCGACGCAATCCTCGACGCCCATCGGGCGGCGGCAGCCGCAGAGAAGCGCGCCGTCGATCAACTGTTGGACGTCGCTCGGGGGATGCCCCCGACCCGTGGGTTTCGTGCGGCGCTCGCCGACTCAGACCAGCTCGGCGTGATCTCAGAGATCAAACGGCGGTCGCCATCGAAGGGTGACCTGCTCGCCGATCTCGATCCAGCCGAGATGGCCCGAAGCTACGAACGAGGGGGAGCGAGCTGCCTATCGGTCCTTACCGACGCACCACACTTCGGTGGCTCGGTTGGGGATCTCGTGACGGCATGGCAGGCGTGTTCGCTGCCAACGCTGCGCAAGGACTTCACCGTCTGTCCGCTCGACGTCATCGACGCCCGCCTAATGGGTGCCGATTGTGTGCTGCTGATCGCCGCAGCGCTCGACCGCACCGAGCTGGTCGACTTCCATCAGCTCGCGACCGAGATCGGGCTTGACGTGCTCGTCGAAATCCACGACGAAGCTGAACTTGATCTTGCGCTGGCTGCCGACGCGACGCTGATCGGGGTGAACCAGCGTGACCTCATCACATTTAAGGTCGACCACGAGCGTGCCGTGCGGATGGCCAGCGTCATTCCCGACCAAGCGGTAAAGGTCGCTGAGAGCGGTGTACGTGGCGGCGATGACGCTCGCCGCCTTGAAGCTGCCGGCTACGACGCAGTACTCGTCGGTGAGACGCTCGTGACGAGCCCCGATCCGGCCGCAGCGATCGCCGAGCTGATCGCTTAGTTCGCCAGCCGCTTTTCCCGCTCGCGCTTAGTGGTCGCGACGAAGAGTCGCTGAGAGATCACGGCAGGGAGGCGGGACATGATGTCGAACAGCACAGCATCCGGTCCGATCAGCGCCCGCCGGCGGTTGCGCTCGACGGACTTGAGGATCTTGTTGGCGGCTGCCCGCGGTGTGGTTCGGGCGAGCCGATCGAAGGCGTCCGCCATCTCCTCACGGGTGGCTCCACCGAGCATCGCTGACTCGTCGGTGCGGGCGTTCCGGGCGATGTTCGTCTTGATGCCGCCCGGGTGGATCGTGGTCGACGAGACACCACACGGCTCGATCTCGAGTTCCATCCGCAGTGCATCGGTGAAGCCGCGCACTCCGAACTTGGAGGCGTTGTAAGCGGACTGCATCGGGATGCTGACCAGGCCGAACACGCTTGAGATGTTGACGATGTGGCCATCACCGGTAGCTCGGAGATGGGGCAGGAACGCCTGCGTGCCGTGCACGACTCCCCAGAAGTTGATGTTCATCAACCACTCGAAGTCCTCGATGGACTGCGCTGCGGCGCTGGCTCCCAGCGCGACACCGGCATTGTTCGCGATCAGGTTGATCTTGCCATGGTCGGCGATGACCGTGTCGGCCCAGGCGAACACTTCGCTGCGGTCGGCGACGTCGAGTCGCGCTGGTCGGACAGTGACCCCGGGCCGTTCGCATCGGAGCACAGTTTCGGCCAGGCCTTCCTCGTCGACGTCGCTCAGCGATAGGTCGCAGCCGCGACGGGCCAATTCCTCCGAAAGAGCCTGTCCGATGCCCGAGCCTGCGCCCGTGATCGCCGCAACCTGGCCCTTCACGATCTTCATGCCGTCGACCGTAGTGATCGAGGGGTGAACATCAGCTCTTGGCTCGTTCGATACCCTCGACGACACGTTCGTTTAGGGTCTCGAGGAAGTTCACGCGAGCCCATTTCTTCTGCTCGCCGGCGACCAGGTTCCATGGCGCAGCGTCGTGGTCGGTCATCGCGAACATGTCCTCGATCGCCGCGTTGTACTGGGGCCACTTGTTGCGGTTGCGCCAGTCCTCGTCGACGAGCTTCCAGCTTCGCAACGGGTCGTCGCGGCGAGACTCGAATCGCTTCAACTGTTCGTCCTGGCTGATCTGCAACCAGAACTTGACCACGATTACGCCCTCCATTGCGAGGCTACGTTCGAATTGTACGATCTCGTCGTAGGCGCGCATCCACTCCTCGCGGGTGGCGAACTCCTCCACACGCTCGACGAGCACACGGCCGTACCAGCTGCGGTCGAACACGCACATCCCGCCTTGCCCGGGGATCTTTTGCCAAAACCGCCACAGGAAGTGGTGTCGCTTTTCGCGTGCGTCGGGCTTGCCGTACGAGTACACCGAGAAGTGGCGCGGGTCGAGCCGCTCGACAGTTCGTCGAATCGCGCCGCCCTTGCCGCCGGCGTCGACCCCCTCGACGACGACCAGCAGGCCGGGGCCGATGTCGCCGTCGTTGGTCTCGCCACCGAGTTCCAGTCGGAGCTTTAGGAAACGTTCTTGCGCGGCGGCAAGCCGTTGCTCGTATTCGTCGCGGCCCAGTCGCAGTGTGAGGTCGATTTCGTCGAGGCGCCCCATCGACCAAGACCATAGACCCACGGACGTCCACCGCGAGATACGGTCGCGTTGGCATGTTCGTGAAGATCTGTGGAATCACCAACGAAGACGACGCACTGCTGGCTGTGGCGATGGGGGCCGATGCGGTCGGTTTCATTTTCGCGCCGTCGACTCGTCAGATCGCGCCGCAGAAGGTGTACGACATCACACGTCGACTGCCGCCCGAGATCCTCACCGTCGGGGTGTTCCGTGATGACCTGCCATCCCGGGTCGTTGAGATCGCACACAAGGCCGGCGTGAAAGCGGTCCAGCTGCACGGGCGAGAGACGCCGGGCCAGTGCAAGGAGATTGCCGTGCACTTCCGTTGGGTGATCAAGGCCTTCGGTGCCGGCGACGAAATCCTGCCCAGCGCCGATCAGTTCGGCACCGACATGATCCTTATGGATGCACCGGAACCCGGGTCGGGCAAGGTCTTCGATTGGAACCTCGTCGGCGACGCGCCGTCGCAGCTCAAGTTGATCCTCGCCGGCGGGCTCAACCCCGGCAACGTGGCCGCAGCGATCACTGAAGTCGAGCCGTGGGGTGTCGATGTGGCGAGCGGCGTCGAGCGCGAGCCCGGCAAGAAGGACCCGATCGCCGTCATGCGGTTCATCGAGAACGCAAAGGGCGCCGCGCCCGAGCAGTATCTCGGCGACGACGAGGGCCCCTACAACTGGGATTTCGAGTAGCACCGCTGCCCGGCCGAGGGTACCCGCTGGGTACCCTCGGCACCGATGACGGATACGCTGAACGCACCTCCTAACGAGACCGGTCGCTTTGGCGAGTTCGGGGGGCGATTTGTTCCCGAAACTCTCGTCCCTGCGTGCCAAGAGCTCGAAACTGCCTTCTCCGAGGCGTGGACCGATCCGCAGTTTCGCTCCGAGCTGACACGAGTGCATACCCAGTACTCTGGGCGACCGTCGATTCTGACCGAGTGTCATAACCTCGGCGAGCGGCTCGGCATCCGCTTGATTCTCAAACGCGAAGATCTCAACCACACCGGGTCGCACAAGATCAACAACGTCATCGGCCAGACGCTATTGGCGAAGCGGATGGGCAAGAAGCGGATCGTCGCCGACACCGGGGCCGGCCAACATGGTGTAGCGAGTGCGACCGCAGCCGCGCTGATGGGTCTCGAATGCAAGGTATACATGGGTGCAGTCGACGTCGAACGCCAAGCCCTCAACGTCTTTCGGATGAAGCTCCTCGGCGCCGAGGTCGAAGCGGTGCACAGCGGTAGTCGGACGCTGAAAGATGCAGTCAACGAGGCGATGCGCCACTGGGTCGCCAATGTGTCCGACACCCACTTCTGTCTGGGGTCGGTCGTCGGGCCGCATCCGTATCCGTTCATGGTCCGTCAGTTCCAGTCGATCATCGGCGATGAGGCTCACGCGCAGATCAGCACGACGACCGGCTCAATGCCCGACGTCGTCGTGGCGTGTGTGGGCGGCGGGTCGAACGCGATAGGCATCTTCTCGGGCTTCGTCGACGAATCCGATGTCCGCCTCGTCGGCGTAGAGCCGGTGGGGGGCGCTGCTGTCGGCCGAGGGACGCCGGGCGTGGTCCACGGTTCACGCAGCTTTCTGATGCAGGACGAGGTCGGACAAGTCGAAGAGGCGCTGTCGATTTCCGCAGGCCTCGACTACCCGGGGGTCGGCCCTGAGCACTCGCACCTCGCCTCCATCGGACGCGCCGAATACCCGAGCGTCACTGACGCAGAGGTGATCGAGGGGTTCCGGCTGCTCTCGGAGACTGAGGGGATCATCCCCGCCCTCGAGTGCGCCCACGCTGTTGCGTGGATTAGTCGCACTGCCCCAGAGATCCAGGGCCAGACGGTCCTGATGAACCTTTCCGGACGCGGCGATAAGGACGTTGCCCAGATGATGGACATTCTGGACGCGCAGCTGTGATGGGTCGGATGGAGACTGAGTTCCGAACGAAGCGAGCGTCCGGGCGCAAGCTGCTCGTTCCGTACATCACCGGTGGCTACCCGGGCTGGCAGGATGCGATCCGTGCCTGTGCGGCGAACGGCGCCGATGCAGTCGAGATCGGGATCCCTTTCTCCGATCCGGTGATGGACGGTCCGGTTATCCAACAGGCGAGTCAAGCGGCGCTCGATGCCGGAATCACACCGACCGCGATCCTCGACGAGGTGCCCAGCCTCGACGTCGACATCCCGCTGGCCGTCATGACCTATTACAACCTCGTGCATCATCCGGGGCCCGAGCGCTTTGCCGCTCACCTCGAACGCTCGGGCATCTCGGCCGCAATCCTTCCGGACCTCCCATT
>Ga0115572_10000423_pt1 | contig 35974 bp, 26 predicted proteins | sample COGITO_mtgs_1206_FD_88681 | JGI IMG/M metagenome (GOLD analysis project Ga0115572, IMG submission 88681) | Pelagic marine microbial communities from North Sea - COGITO_mtgs_120607 | ecosystem: Environmental > Aquatic > Marine > Epipelagic | place: Germany:Helgoland, sampling site Kabeltonne... | reverse complement strand
TCACATTTTGAGATCGACGATGTGATCGATCCGGTCGACACACGACGGTGGTTGAGCACGCTGCTCGATGCCGCTCCTATCGCCCCGTTGGGTCACCGACCTCAGGTCGACACTTGGTGAGCGCTGCGGCCGCGTCCTCCAAGCCGACAACTGGTCAGTAGTCAGTAGTGAGCACGGCGGTCACCTCTGCGCCGTAGTAGCTGTTGAACGAGCACGCCGGTATCGGTGGCCTCCCAGGCGTGAACGACGAACTCCATGATCCAATCCCCGTTCAGGTCGGCGACGGCGAGTGTGCGGTGAGTCTGGTGCGAGACGCTAGCTGGCTCGGTTGTGAGGCTGGTGTCCGGAGCGATAACGGAAACGTTGTCACGCGCCACGGTCAGTGAGGCGCCGGAGTCGGCATCGATCCGCAGTAGAACAGAAAACCCGATTCCGCTGTAGGCGACAAGTGATCCGTCATCGCCGTCACCGTCGAGATCGGAAACGACGATCTGACGGATCGGGCCCGACGTCGCATCGATCCCGGTGTCTTCGAACGCAGTCCTGCCGGCCGAGAGGCACGAGTCGACCTGAGCGGTGACAAGTGCGATGGGCCGCGGTTGGGTCACCCGTTCAGCGGCTCAAGCAATCGCACGGTACCAGCGGCCGGGATCCGCAAGTGCTCCGGGCTTCGGCGAGATCACCGGGCCGACTCGTCCGTCTGAACACGCCTCTGCAGTCGCTCCGACAGCTCCGCTGATCAGATCGACATCGACTTCGTGGATGAGTACGCCGTTGCTCGCAATTGCAGGTTGACGCAACTGCTGGTTCTCGTCGAGTGCGGACTCCCAAGCGTTTCCAGTCCAGCGGCCCAGGTAAAGCCAACCATCGGGGTCGCAGCCAGCGAAGAACTGTGACGACGTCGACGAGGGGATTCCAGACGGTGGTGATGGCATCGTTGCTCTCGAGAGGGAGTCCGCCGTCTCTGCTGTGGTCGCGACCGGCATTGACTCCGTGGCGGATTCAGTGACAGGCGGCGGAATAGAAGTGGTCGGTGCCCTAGTCGTGGACGGCGGCGTTGGAGCTGGAGTGGCCGGCGTGACTGACTCCTGCTGTGTACAGGCCGTTCTGGCGAGTATCAGCACATGAAGGAGCAGCGACATTCGACCTAAGCAGGTCGTCATGTATGGTGACCTGGATCCCGACGCCGGCTCGGCGTCGGTCTGATCAACCGAGGTCGGGCCAGCGGCGGATGCGGCGTCGACGGATCCCGGCAGTGCTGCCCCGTCGTTTCTCGCCTAGGCGCCACTGTCGACGCCAGCTGTTGTGGTCGGGTCCCGACAGCTTCGGGCTTCTTCCCGATGCTGCATTGCGTGTCGCCGTCCACCAGTCGGTCAGTGTCTCGTCACCAAGGCGGGCGACTGCAGCCTCAATCCGCTCGTTAAAGCGCCTGGTGTTCTCCCCCTCGGCCGCCAGCAGCGGTGTGCCGAAGAGTACCGCTGTGCGCCCGGGCGACAGCCTGTTGGCGCCTTTGCCGAAGATCTCGCCGGTTCCGTCGATGTGCACCGGGATGATGGGAGCACTGGTGCGTGTCGACAGATAAGCCGCACCGCCTTTGAAGTCTTGGCCCCAACCGTCCGGCGACCGCCCGCCTTCTGGGTAGATGATCAGGCTGTTACCGTCCGCGATGACATCGCGCAGTCGATCGAATGTCGCTCGACTCGTTGCACCTCGATCGATCGGAATCGCGTTGAGTGCTAGCGCCGATAGGGCGGCTTTCCAGCGGGCGTCGAAGAAGTAGTCAGCCGCCGCTGCGACAACTAGTTCGTGCCGCCACGATGCGGGGATCGACCGGATCATCACGCCGGTGTCGATATGACTGTGATGGTTCGGAGCGAAAATCACGGGTCTTGGATTGTCAACACGGAGAAGGTCGGTGAGACGGTCGAGCCCGGACACCCGGGGGCTCGCAATCGTGCGGACGGCCAAGCGCATCGGGCCTTCGATAATCACTCCGCGGAGCGAGCGGGCAAGTGGCTGTCGAGCCCACTCGGTGTCGTAGGTATCACCGAGGCCGTTGGGCTTGCGGGGAACTACGACATGTTTCGGTGCGGTCGGTCGGCGGTACGGGAACCCGTATCGGGCGAGTGGACGAGCAGCGGTACGCACCGCACCCTCGACCATGCTTGCTGCGCGCTGCGCTACATGGATCGAGCGGTGCGCCCCGTCGGGGCGTTGGCCTCGGCGGATGTACTGGTGCGAGGTGCGTCCGGCCATCTGGCTCGTCCTACTTGACGTCGGCGACAAGTACGCCGGGGACGTGGAGGTGGCTGATGGTGGGGGAGCGGCCAACGGTGTCGGAGGCGATTTCGAGGGCGTCGTTCATGGTCGACGCCGGCGTGAAGCCGAGTTTGCGGACCGTCGCGGCGTAGCCACCAACGATGATCACCTTCCCGGCGTGTTGCTGGCCGTGGGCACCCCAGTACCAAGCGTAGAACGGGTGCACGCCGTGGTAGGCGTAGCTGGTGCGGTAGAGATGGCGGTACCACTCGTCCTCGGCGTACTTCTTCTCCCACTTTGTCGACATGACTGCCGGATCGTTGGTGTCGGCGAGGACCTCGTCGAAGAAGTCGATGTAGCTGGGATGGTGGACTGGGTGGAACTCCTCGTAGGTCGGGTGCGTCATGATTACGACGCCGCCCTCTCTGACTAGTGGTTTACCGCGGTACATGTTGAAGAGGTAACCGAGGCCCATGCACATCACGAGGATCGGGTTCATGATCGACTCGGGGTTGTACGGGCTGATGAACGGGATGCCCATCGTGAGGATGTCGGTCTGGCCGTCTACCTCGACGAGGTGTTGCTGGTAGACGTTCTCGAGCGTGCGCTCATGGACGGTTGCGGTGAAGCCAGCCTGCACGCTCGTCGTGCGGTACGGCGCTTCGATTTTGTGGAAGAGTTTCCGTTTGGTGCGGTTTGGCAGCTTGTTCAGCGATTTTGAGCTGGCGAGGAACAGGCCGCGGTCCCTGGCGGTCCACTCCCATTCCCGCTTGGCGAGGAATTCGAAGGGAGAGGGGAAGGCCTCGGTGTTGATGGTGGTTTCGACCTGGAAGACCGTGGGTCCGGAGTCGCGCAGGAGTTCGCCCATCCGCCAGATCGACTTGTGGAGTGCGGAGTGGTGTCGATCCATCAAGCTGCGAGTATTTTGCAGACTGGCGGGATTGTGGTGTTCGGAGAGGCACCGGTAGCTCGCCAGGCCCGTAGTGAGCGACTTCCATCCCCCGTCCATGGCTACCTGGTTGATGTTGGCGTAGACGACCAGGTCTGACTCGGCGGCGCGCTTGTTAATCTCAAGGACTTCGCCCTCGTCTGTGTGGCCGATTACGGTAATGTTGTCGGGGTCCTCGGCGTCGTGCTGGTACAAAAATCCTTTGGGGAGAAACGCATCGACGATGCGGTCACCGAGGACGTGGCGGAGTTCGTATTCGTGCATCCGGCGGTGCAGGCCCAGTGCCGCGATGATGTGCACGTCATCGACTCCGGCCTCCGCTGCCATGTCGAGGACGGCCTCAACGATCCGCTGACGGTTGTCTGGTTGTTGCATCTTTGGCAGCGACAGGCTTGCGTCGTCGAAGCAGATCGTCAGCTTCATGTCCGGCTTTAACAGCTCGGGAAGCGGATCCATATCGAGCGGGTTCAATAGCGCGTCGCGAATGTGTCCGTCGAGGTTGTCGAGGCCGGCCAACGGCTCGGGTGGGTAGATGATCCGGCTGCGGTCGGCGGGGAGACGTTCGAGGCTGAACCCTTCACCTCGCCAGAACAGCGTGGGAGGGGTGGAGCGGTCGACGTCGAGGACGAATCCGGGTCGTGGCATATCAGTTGCTTTCTCGCAGGTCGAAGGCGATCTTTATGGCGCCGCGTCGGCCGGCGGTGGCGGCGTGGTCGATCGCGTCGAGGTGTTCGTCGAGGGAATAGGTAGCAGATAACAGGCGTTCGGCTTCGACGGCCGTGACGGTGTCAATCGCTAAGTGAAAGGTGTCGGTGACTGTGCCGTCGCTGAGGGTTTCGGTGCCGTAGGTGTACGCACCCTTCAGGTCGATTTCACGGTGCCAGAGACCGGTGAGGTCGAGTTCGACGTGCGCCGGCATGCCGAGCAGGACGACTCGACCACGCGGTCGGGTGATGCGGAGGCTGTCGGCGATCGATCTGGACGAGCCGACGGCGTCGATCGTGACGTCGGCTCCGCTCGAGAGCGCGCCGGATTCGCCACCGCCGAGCATGTGGCAGCCGACTTCTCGGCGCACGGCCCGATCGAGCTCAGTCGCGGTGACGACGACATCGGCGCCGAAAGCCAAGGCGAGCTCACGTTGGTGGGGGTAACGCGCTCCGACCACGATGCGAATGTCGGGGATGTAACGGCGCAGACCGGCGATTGCAGCGAGACCCATTGTTCCCGCACCGAGCACAGCAACCACTGGATTGGCGCGACCCTCCACGATTGGTGCGGCGAGCAGTGCGGCGTGGATTCCACCAGCGAATGGCTCGATGAGCACGGCTCGTTCGTCGGGAAGGTCGTTGATTGGCAGGTTTAGTCGGTGGAGTTGGGACTCGTGCGCCCAGAACCAGGGGGCCCAGCCGCCACCGGTCGAACAGCAGAAGCCAGTCTGGATGGCGGGTTCGACACCGTCCTGAGAGGTCACGGCGAGATGAGCGTAGTCGTCGCCATCGGCTGGACGGGCACCGTCAAACGGCAGCGGAAAGTCGCGGGCGGCATGGCCGAGCACCGGCTCAAGAACAACTCGCGTTCCGGCTTCGTCGCCGTCGACGAGTTCTCCCACGACTTCGTGTCCGGGAACGAACGGAAAGCTGACCCAGCTCTCGAAATAGGTGGAGGCGCGGCCACCGATGAGCGAGAGGTCCGAACCGCAGATCCCAGCGAGACGCGTGCGGACGCGGTGCCAGCCGTCGCCGGGGCGCTCAGGATCCTCAATCGTACGGTATTCGAGCGGACCCACCTTTGTTGCGCCCGAGGGTGACACGGCGCCGACGACGCGCGCGGCGCCGAACCTGGCGATGTTGCGCCTGATCTGTAGCGCCTTCACGCGAACTTCCTTCGCCGCTCACGCTCGGTCATCAGCTCACCGATCGGAAGCAGCGGGTTTGGTGCTCCGGCTGACTTGGACCAATGTTCGACGAGCCATCCGCGTTTGCGTGCGATCGTTGCGAGGCGCGTCTCGGGGTTGACGGCGACGGGGAACCCCACTGCCTCAAAAAGTGGAAGGTCCGATGACGAGTCGGCGTATGCGACTGAATTGGAGATGTCGAGGCCTTCGGCCTCGCAGTAGTCCGTGAGAATCTGCGCCCGCGCCTCGCCGGTGGGTGGGACCGAATGCATCTCTCCTGACAGCGTTCCGTCAGGGCGCACCGTCATCTGTGCTGCGACGATCTCATCGAACATCGGCCTTAGCCCAGCGACCGCGAAGTCGAGTGCACCGGTGATCAAGATCGTTCGATGGCCGAGGGCGCGATGCTCGCGTACTCGCCGAAGCCCCGCAGGAAAGGACTTTGTCAGGATCAGTTGGGTGAGCATCTCCTGGGCGTCAGTTTCGATCTGCTCCATAGGGGCGTGCTCGTAGCGTCGATAGAAGTGGCGGAGGAAGTCGGTGCGATCTTGGCGATCGAGGCGGAGCAGTCCGGGTGCTTCAACGATCGTGCGGGCGACGTATCGAATTCGTTCCGGTGTGTCGAGGCGACGGGTCGCAAGCCACGAGAAGCTCTCGACGACATTCGAAGAGATGAGGGTGTTCTCGAGGTCGAACGCGGCGACATGGCGTTTCGGATCGAGCACTTGCTTGCGCATCCGCCCCATTCGGTCCGTCGACCTTGATGGCCCCGGCGTCGTCTTCACGCGGGCATGTTGGATGATCGACGGCAGGTGGATGTTGTTGACGTAATGGTCCCAATCGACTGAGCGTGGGTCGATGTTGAAGCCGGCACGATCTTGCTCGTCGAGACCATCCCAGATCGCCATCAGGTTGTCGACTTGGTATATCGCTTCGCACTCGGTGTACAGCCCGTACAGTTCGACGTACTCAAGTGCGGTCTCGACTTCAATGCGCTTTTCCTCGAGCTGTGCCGAGAGTTCGGCCTGCTTGCCACGAAGTGGCAGGGCCTGCAGAACCCGGTCGGCGGCGCCTAGCGCGGTTCTTGCCTGCATCAGTTGTTTCTGAACCCGTCCCCGACCCGGGAAGCGCCATTCGGGAACTACGATTGGCTGGCCCTTCTGATCGTAGAGCGGGTTGCGGGTGAACCAGTCGGTGACGTTGTCAACCATCTGGCGGTACTTGAGCGGGTTGACGCTTCCCGATGCGACCTGGGTGATGGCCGGTGCGTCATCTGGACCGGCTGCGGCAACTGCAATGATCGCAGCGACGACGATGTCGACCGGAATCACATCGACGGTGCCCTCTGGAACGCCGGGAAATTCCTTGAGAAGTCCCTTGGCGAAGGAGATGATCACCGGTTCGGCCATACGAAACCCGCGGATCCACCCGGGCTTGGGTTCGGCGAGCGCCGATTCAATGATCGACGGTCGCACGATGGAAACAGGGACGTCGCCCTTTACGTCAGTTAAGGCCTGCTCGCCGAGTGCTTTCGTGAAGGCGTAGGCGTCGGGCCAGCCGACACTCGCCGCGCGGGCACGGCCGGCCTTGATCAATTCGGACTTCACCCACTTTTGTCGGAGGTCCTCCGTCTTCGCAGCGAGTGCAGGAGCACCCGCGGCACCGATCTCGGCGCGTGCGCCTTTGCGGAAGATTTTCAATTGGTCGGGTGTTCGACTTAGAGCATCGGTGTCAGAGCGCAACCGCCGAGTCGCCGTGACCTCGGAGCGCCAGTCGATGCCGACGTCGAACGGTCCAGCGCTGACGAGTATCTCGGGAGCACTGCCCCGCCGGTTGCCCGCGACGTAGCAGGTGGAGACGGCGACGAGATGCGGTGTTACGCGTATCTCGTTGGCGAGGTCTGCCAAGCGGGTCGGGCCAAGCAGGTTAATTTCGACGGCCGAGTCCATCGGCGAGTCGAACGACACCGCAGCTGCGGAGTGGATGATGGTGTCTGCTGTGCCCCAGAGTGCTCGGTCGGCTTCGTTGAGTCCAAGACCGTCGCGTGTGACGTCGCCGGCGACGGTCTGGATGCGCGACGCAACCGCCCGGTCGAAATTGTCACCGTGGGTGGCGCGCAGCCGATCAAACGCGTCGTTCTTAAGGATCTCGCGTTGAGTTCGACGAGTTGCCGGGGTCCGGCGGCCATCGCGAACCAATAGGACCAGGTCACAATCGGGAACGCACCGAAGAAGTCGCTCAACCAGAGCGGTTCCGACAAAGCCGGTTGATCCAGTGATCGCAATACGCTTGCCTGCGAGCGAGGCGGGAATCGTGTCGGCCATCACGGTTGACATGTCTACCACGATGCTCTACCAATTGGTAGAGAGAGATGGGCTACGTATCTTCATCACTGCTTTACGAGCCGTCGGCGTGACGGCAGGAGTGTCCACGCGGGACCGGATCATCGGCGTCTCGGTTGACTTGTTTGGTTCCCGCGGCGTCGACGCCGTCTCGCTCGACGAGATTGCCCGCGAGGTCGGCATTCGTAAGCAGACCGTTCTTTATTGGTTCGCATCGAAGGACGCGTTAGTCGACGGGGTGCTCGACGCAGTGGCTGCGGAATTGTTCGTGGTGATCGACGCAGCGGTCCGCGCCGCACCTGACGACCCCTTGGAGCGGATCGACAACATCGTGCGAGCGGTATTCCGGCCCGCCGTTCGGCGTCCTGCTCTCCTTGGATTGTTTCGCGAGGTCAGCCGACTCGACGTCGATCAGGCGGACCGACTGCGATTGCGGATTGAACCGTTGGTCGAGCGTGCGGTGAGTTATCTCGCCGAGGAAATGGAGGCGGATCGACTTCGGCAGGGAGACCCAGGCCTCGTCGCTGCACTTGGGTACGCAACTCTGACCGGCATAGCGACGGAGCCGGAAGCGCTCCGGGCGGTCGGCTGGAAACCGACGGCAGCGGGTCTGCGCAAACTCCGGGACGAGCTGCGGGCGTTTCTTCGGGCGGCGCTCGCTCCCTGAACGTCGTTGACGTCAGTCGTCGTTTAGGGCGGCGAGGCGCTTGTCGATCACTGCGAGCTCGGAGACGACGTCGTCAAGGCGATCGCGGGCGAGACGGAGTTCGGCCCGGAGCTGCACGACGTCGTCGACACTCGCCGCCGGTTCGACGCCGCGCCCAACGAGGATCCACGACAGGCTCACCCCGAGGATTCCCGCTAGTTTGCTCACCCGTTGGCCGCGAGGGCTGCGTTCGCCCGATTCCCATCTTGCAATCGTCGACTGCTTCACCCCGAGATGGTCGGCGAGTTCGCGGGGCGTGAGATCTGCTGCGACGCGAGCCTCGGCCAGCCGCCGTCCGATCTGTCGATCGTCGTCATCCAAGTTGCCGGGGGTGCCATTGCCGGGGCTTTCCGAGAAGTATCGGGCAAGATCGTCGTCCGCCTCCGTTCGACGTTCTGACGTGGAGTACGAGTCGGGCGTCGGATTGTTTGCTGGCATGTTTCCTCGCGGGTAGTCGAGACTCAACGGTACCGGTGGAAGTCGACTCCTGGGGTCCGGTTCGGCACGGTCAGCGTCTGGTGTTTCGGCGGCGGCGTCCGTGCCGCTCTAGCGCAAGGCTCACGAGACGGTCGATGATCTGGGGATACGTCACTCCATCGGCGATCCACATCTTCGGGAACATTGAGATAGGTGTGAACCCCGGCATGGTGTTGACCTCGTTGCACAGGAACCCGCGACCGCAGCCGTCGGCCGGGTCCTCCCAGAAGAAGTCGACGCGGGACAATCCCTCGCACCGCAGCGCGCGGAAGGTGCGAATTGCCAGTTCCTTCGCCTCGGTCAGCGCATCTTCGCTGATCGGAGCGGGAATGACGGCAAACGACTGGTCGGACTCGTACTTGTCGTCGTAGCTATAGAAGTCGTCGCCGGGGACGATCTCGCCGGGGGTGGCAGCTTGAGGGTCGAGGTTGCCCAGCACGGCCACCTCGATCTCCTTGCCGACGATGGCCTCTTCGACCAAGACCATCTCGTCGTACTCGAGTGCGAGATCGATGGCTGCGCCGAGTTCCTGGATCGTGCCGGCCTTCGAGACGCCGACGGACGAACCCATGTTGGCGGGTTTAACGAAGACTGGCAGGCCGAACTCGTTGGCCAGGTTACGCGCAAGATTCGGTGTTATTTCGTGCTCGGCGAACGCTTGAAACCGCGCTTGAGGGATTCCGGATGCGGTCAGCACCTGTTTAGCCATCGCCTTGTCCATGGCAAGGGCAGACGCGAGCACCCCAGCGCCGACGTAGGGGAGATTGGCGAGCTCGACGAGTCCTTGAACCGTTCCGTCCTCGCCCATCGGGCCGTGGAGCAGCGGCATCACGACTGTGGTTGTCGGTTGGCGCGCCGCAGCAGAGAGCAGCATGCTGGGGGAAACCTCGGATCCGGCCGGGTTGAGTCGTTCAGGGAGCTGCACAGCGTCTGCCTCCAACGCCGCTGCAGCAGCATCGGCGATTGCCCAGCGACCGTTGGTCGAGATGCCAATCGGCGTGATCCGATATTTGTCCGGGTCGGCTGCAGCGAGGACGTGCGCGGCGGTACTGCACGACACGTCGTGCTCGGCCGACTCGCCGCCGAAGAGCACGATTAGGTTGATCCGGTGGTCGGCCGCAACGGCGGGGTCGCCGCCGTTGGCATCGTGATCGAGGTGTTGCATCCCGGCGCCGGTCATGTCCGCGACGGTACCGTTCGGCGTCATGAAGATGCTGGCATCCGACGCGGCTGAGGGAATCGGTGGACAACTGATCGGCCCCGACCTTGAATTTGACGGCGTGTCGTTCGACACGCGATCGCTGGCTGCCGGCCAGTTGTTCGTGCCGATCATCGCTGAACGCAACGGCCATGAGTTCATCGGCAATGCGTACGCCGCAGGTGCCGCCTTGCATCTGACGAGTGAGCCGGATGATTTCCGCCTCAATCACACGTCGATCGAGGTGGCCGACACCGCCGCAGCACTAATGGCGCTGGCCGCGACTGCACGCAATCGCTCGTCGGCACGAGTCGTCGGGGTCACCGGCAGTGTCGGTAAGACCTCGACAAAGGACCTCATCGCAGCCGCCTGCGGCACCCACTTTCGGACAGCGGCGAACGAGCGCAGCTTTAACAATGAACAGGGCCTGCCGATTTCGATTCTCAACGCCCCCGATAACACCGAGGTGTTGGTGCTCGAGATGGGGATGCGAGGCTTTGGTGAGATCAGTTCGCTGTGCGAGGTCGCTCAACCGGAGATCGGTGTCGTGACCGCAGTGGGCCAATCTCACACCGAGCGTGTAGGGGGAATTGAGGGCGTTGCCACGGCGAAGCGTGAACTCATTGAGGCACTCCCGAAATCCGGAACGGCGGTGCTGAACGCAGATGATCATCGAGTTGCAGGGATGTCTCGGTACGCGGGCGCATCGGTTCTCACTTACGGCATGACCGGGGAGGTCCGGATCGTCGATCTCGAACTCGATTCTTTCGCCCGCCCCCGTTTCTCGGTGCAGACGCCGTGGGGTACCGCACGAGTCGAACTGGCGGTCAGCGGAAAACACATGGCGATGAACGCGGCCGGAGCGATCGCCGTCGCAGGGGCCCTCGGTGTCGACGTCGACGCGGCGGCAGCGGGCCTGGCGCAAGCCGGGATCTCAGAGATGCGCATGGCGGTCAACGAATTGTCGAGCGGAGCCGTGATCGTCGACGATACCTACAATGCGAATCCCACATCGATGGCGGCGGCGCTGGATGCGGTGATCGCAATGGCTGCCGAGCGGCGTTTCGCCGTGCTCGGCGAGATGGGTGAACTCGATGACCCAGCGGCAGGACACCGGGAGGTGGCTCGACACGCCGAGGCACTTGGCGTCGAACTGGTCGCCGTTGGGACCGACCTCTACGGGGTCCGTCCGACGGCGCATCCGGTCGCAGCTCTGGGCGATCTCGGGCCCGGTGACGTGGTGCTCGTCAAAGCCAGCCGCTCGGCCGGTCTCGAACGACTCGTTGCCGACCTTGTCAACCGGTGAGCATTCGTGCAAACGTGTGGACTTCCGTTCTGACGAGCTGATCTCCGGATTATCACGAGTTAGGCACAGGTGGCTCGCCGCCGTCTGCCTCCGAGAGGAATGCCGATGGAGGCTGCCGACGAAGGTCGAGCCACCACGCAAGGAACAAAGCCCACGTGGCACCTGCTCCGAGCACAGCACGCGGTCCGATTGCCTCGAAGAGCACACCGCCGATCAGGTTGCCGATCGGAACCGTGCCGCCGAAGACCATGAACCACAACGGCATCACTGAGGCTCGCTCGCCGTCCTTCATGTTGAGCTGCAGCGATGTCGTGATGGCTGTCGCAGTCATGAAGTAAAAGAATCCGAGCACGAACCCGATAAGGAACGGTGACACTGGGTCGTGCAACTGGGAGAATGCGGCCAGGGCGATCCCGTAGCCGGTGAATCCGCGCACGATCAGCACTCGTCGGTGGAACCGCGAAAGGAAAGTCCCGACTGAGATGGCTCCGAAGAAGGCGCCGAGCCCCCACGTCGCATATAGCCAGCGGTAGGTGGACGACTTGGCGGCAATGTCGAAGTTCAACTCTGCGACGGAGGGAAAGAGTCCGACATAGATCAGGCTGATCAGCGAGAACGAGAACATGCCGATCAGCAGTCGGTGGAGGACCAGTCGATGGCGGGCGATACTGATGCCGACACCGAGTTGGCGCCAGCCGCGCACGAGTGTGTCGGCTTTGACGTCGGGCATCTGCACGAGCGCTAGCGCCGCGATGAAGAACAGGTAGGTAACTGCGTTGATCACGAAGATCCATGACACGGACAATCCGACTGCTGCGAGCACGGCAGCCGCCACAGGTCCGACGACGCGTGTGCCGTTGATCATCGCAGAATTGAGGCTGATTGCGCCGGGGAGATCGGAGCGGTGGACGAGGAGGGGCATTGATGCTTGAAAGGCGGGTGCGTTCAAGGCGTTTGCGGAGCCAATGCCAGCTTGGACGATGAATATCCAGACGAGGCTCGCGTCGCTTGCGACAAAATAGGCCGTGCCAAGGGTGAGGAGCGCTGAGATCGACTGCATCCACAGCATTAACTTCTGCTTGGACACCTTGTCAGCCAGTGCCCCGCCAGGAATCGACAGGAACAGGAGCGGCCCGAGTTGGACTGCGATGGTCACGCCCACGAGGGCAGGGCTCCCTGTTCGATCCTGGATGTAGGCGGGCAGCGTGACGTTCTGCATCCACGTGCCGATTTGCGACAGCGCGAGGCCGATGAAGACGAGACGGAACTTGGGGTAGGCGAGCGCTGCTCGAGCCGTACCCGGCGCGAGCCCGTGCGGCGGGCCTGCGGCGGGTGGAGGAGTGTTCGCAGCAGTGGTCATGAACGGACGCTCGAAACGCTACCGGTGCCGTCGCATGCAATCCGAAACGGCTTAGTACACCGTTCCAAGGGTGCCGACCGGAAGGGTGTCGGCGCTGCTGGCCGCTTCAGCGGAAGTGGCGGAAGAACGTGCGGACCTCTGCGACGAATGTCTCGGGCACTTCGAACGCAGCAAAGTGGCCGCCCTTGTCGTACTCGGCCCAGTGACACAAACCGGGGTAGATCGGCTCGATCCATTTCCGTACCGGCGGGACAACCTCGCGTGGAAATGACGCGAATCCGACAGGGATGTCACTCATCTCGAGCGGTCTCCGCTTCCCGAAGCTCTCCCAGTAGAGCCGAGCCGACGATGCGCCGTTCCCGTTGATCCAGTACAGCATTACATTGTCGAGTAATTCGTCACGCGTCAGCACGTTCTCTGGGTGGCGGGATTCTTCGGTGCCGGATTCGTCGGCATTGTCGGTCCAGGCCCAAAATTTCTCGACGATCCATGCCGCTTGGGCGGCTGGGGAATCGACCAGCCCGTAGCCGATTGACTGTGGGCGAGTGGATTGCTGCTTGGAGTAGCCGGAGTCCCATTCCTGGTAGTAGCCCGCACGCTCAAGTGCGCGGAGTTCGTCGGGCGCAGGATCATCTAGGTCATTCGGTCGAGCGCCCATCGCGAGCGTCATATGGATTGCGGCACAGTGCTGCGGATCGAGCGCTCCGATCGAGTGGGTGATCGCTGCGCCCCAGTCGCCACCCTGCGCCACATACCGGGAGTAACCGAGCCTGGCCATCAGTGCAGCAAAGACCTCTCCGATCTTCTCGACACCCCACCCGGGTTCCGTTGGCTTGGCGGAGAACCCGTAGCCGGGCAGCGACGGAGCGACGACGTGAAACGCGTCAGATGCCTCGCCACCGAACGAAGTTGGATTGGTGAGCGGCTCGATCACCTTGTGGAATTCGACGATTGATCCCGGCCAGCCGTGGCTTACGATTAGAGGAATAGCGTCGTCGTGTGGTGAACGGTGATGGACGAAATGGATGTCGAGTCCGTCGATCTCGGTGATGTACTGGTCGAAGCGGTTGAGTCGCGCCTCGGTCCGACGCCAGTCATAGGTGTTCGCCCAGTACGCCGCGAGTTGCTGCGCGTACGAAAGCGGAGTGCCCTGGCTCCAGTCGTCGACGGTCTCGGTTTCAGGCCACCTAGTGTCAGCAAGCCGTCGGTGGAGGTCGTTGAGAACCTCGTCGGGGACATCAATCGTGAACGGTCGAACCTCGTTATTCATCGCGTTGACAGTACGGACTACGTTGTCATGGCTCGAAACCGGACGGCCGTGCACCGCAAGTACGGCTAGCGGCAGGGGTCGGTCGTCAAGCGGTCGGGCCGTCTGTCGCAGCGCCGGCGAACGCCTGGGACTTTGACATCCAGTCATGGGCGTCCTCGCCGCTCACGATCAGGTCGGTGGCGTCGACATGGCGGCATTGCGTGACGACGAGGCAGAAGTCGACGGCGGGTCCGATGACCGACTGCGGCGCGTCGCCAGGCCCGAACGTCCACTTTCCGCCCGACGGCGCCTGTAGTTCAACACGCACCGTTGTAAGCGGAACGTCGAGACCGCGATTCAGGTAGGTCCAGTTTCGGGTTATAAATCCGAGTTGGGCGATGTGTTGAAGTCGATCTGATGGCGTCCGCTCTGCCCCTACTGCATCGATGACATGTTGGCCGTGTGCCCAACATTCCATGAGGCGGGCGGTGAGGAATGACCGGGCGCCCATCGATGGGCCGTACCAGATCACTCGGGTGTCGTCGGCGAGCGTCGCTGCCGCATCGGCAAGCAGTTGACGATTAGCCCGCCATGCTGCGAGGAGTTTGTCGGGTTGCATTGCGCGGAACGAGTCGAGAGTCGCATCGTCGACCGCGGTAGGACCTGCACTCGGGTCGAAGGCGAACGCCAGGTCATCAAGTGAAGCCCGGAATCGGTCCTCGTCGGTAATCGCCCACGCTGAAGTCTCGTCGAAGAAGGCAAGGTGCGCGATCTGGTCAGCGACCGACCATCTGGGGCTTGCCGTCGCCATTGCCCACTGTTCGTCGGTCAACTCCGAGACGATCTCGTCAAGCGCAGTCTGCTCGCTGATGAGGTCACTCCGTACATTTGCCGCAGTCGGTCGTGTCGTCGCCATGCCGGCGACTGTAGAAGCCGACGCCCTGGCCGATCGCACCGATAGCGGCGACCACACGCCGTTGGGCGCGGGCGCACTACCGTCAGGGTGATGAGCATTGGTACACCGCTTCGTTCGAAGCTGGACACCAGATCTGACGGCTACCGCCAGAACCTCGCCGAGATGCAGGCGATGTGGGACGAGGTTGCTGCGTTGATGGAAACGGTTCCGACGATTGGTGGGCAGCGTTACGTCGACCGTCACCGCAAGCGGGGAAAGATGCTGGTCCGCGAGCGGATCGAGGCTCTTGTTGACCGAAACACTCCCTTTCTCGAACTCTCGGCTCTCGCTGCATGGGGCACCCAGGATCCCGTCGGCGTCGGGATTGTCCAGGGGATCGGCGTTATTGAAGGCGTTGAGTGTGCAATCACCGGAACCGACATGAGCGTAAAGGGTGGTGCCGCCAACCCGACCACATGGAAGAAAGGCCAGCGCTTCCACGAGATCGCCCGCGAGAACCGGCTGCCGTTGATTAATCTAAACGAGTCCGCAGGCGCCGACCTCCCGCGACAAGCCGACTTGTTTATCCAGGGTGGTGCAAGTTTCAAAGCGCTGACCAGGCTCTCGAAGGCTGGTATCCCGACGATCACAGCCGTATTCGGTCCGAACACTGCCGGTGGTGCTTACACGCCAGGGATGAGCGATTACACAGTCTTCGTCAGAGAGGCTGGAACGGCGTATCTTGGGGGTCCGCCGCTTGTCAAGATGGCGATCGACGAGATCATCGACGAGGAGTCGCTGGGCGGCGCCGAGATGCATTCACGCACTTCGGGGCTGTCTGATTATCTGGCGTACGACGAGATGGATGCACTTCGGATCATCCGCCAGATCGTGCGGCACCTTCAGTGGAATAAGCTCGGACCCGGCGCGACCGAGTCGGCCGATGACCCGCTCTACGACCCGATGGAATTGCTCGGGTGCGCCTCGGCCGACGTCCGTATCCCGTTCGATATTCGCGAGGTGTACGCCCGATTGCTTGACGGGAGTCGATTCGAGGAGTTCAAAGCGTTATTCGGTGACAAACTCGTCTGTGGATGGGCGTCGATTCACGGTTTTCCCGTGGGATTAATCGGCAACAACGGGATTCTCTTTTCCGAGGAAGCAAAGAAGGGCGCTCAGTTTGTCCAGCTGTGTAACAAGATGTCGGTCCCGATCGTCTTTCTGCACAACATCACCGGGTTCATGGTCGGCTCAAAGGCCGAGCAGGGTGGCATTATTCGCAACGGAGCCAAGATGATCAACGCGGTGTCGAACTCCGAGGTGCCGCACTTCAACTTGATGGTCGGAGCGAGCTACGGCGCCGGCAACTACGGGATGGCCGGCAAGGCCTATGACCCCCGCTTCATATTTACGTGGCCGAACCATCGCATTGCAGTGATGGGTCCGAAGCAACTCGCTGGGGTCATGGACATCATTGCGCGCAACTCAGCGGCGGGACGAGGCATTGAAGTGGACGAGGAGATACTGAAGGCGCAGACAGGAGCTCTCGAAGCCCAGATTGAAGGGGAGTCCACAGCGTTGTTCTCGACCGGGCGACTGTGGGACGACGGAATCATCCATCCTGGCGATTCGCGGACTGTGCTAGGGATCGCCTTGTCGGCGGCGCACAGCAACGTGGTGCAAGGCGCCACCGAGTACGGCGTTTGGAGGCACTGATGAGTTCGACGGCACCGCTACCCGGATCAACGGGACGCGCGATCACGAAGTTGATGATTGCGAACCGCGGTGAAATTGTGGTGCGCATCGCGCGCACAGCGCATCGGCTCGGCATCTCGACGGTTGGGGTGTTCTCCGAACCAGACGCCGATGCAATGCATGCCGACGCAGTCGACGTTGCCGTTGCGCTGGGCGGCTCGACGCCCGCAGAGTCGTACCTGCGCGCCGATGAGGTCATCGAGATAGCGCTGCGCCATGGCTGCGATGCTCTTCACCCCGGCTATGGATTCTTCGCGGAGAATGCCGACGTCGCTGAGCGCGTTGTGGCGGCTGGATTGATCTGGGTGGGCCCGACCGCGGATCAGATTCGGACTCTTGGCAACAAGGTCGCTGCAAAGCGGCTCGCCATCGAGTCCGACGTCCCAACCGCACCATTGTTTGAGATCGTGGCAGGATCCGCTGGCGCAGTAAAGATCCCCGCCGGTATCCCGATGCCTGCCCTTGTTAAAGCGGCGGCTGGTGGTGGTGGCCGCGGCATGCGTGTGGTTCGTCGTGCCGACGAACTCGCCGACGCCGTCGCAGCCGGGTCGCGGGAGGCTGCCTCGTCGTTTGGCGACGGCACGGTCTTCATCGAACCATTCATTGATCGAGCTCGTCACGTCGAGGTCCAGATCATCGGCGATGCCTATGGCAATGTCGTCCACTTGGGTGAGCGCGAGTGCTCGATTCAGCGGCGGAATCAGAAGATCATCGAGGAATCGCCGTCTGCCGGCATAACACCGGAAACGCGCGAGGCGATCTGTGACGGTGCGGTGGCTCTCGCTCGCTCCGTCGGCTATCAGGGCGCAGGCACTGTCGAATTCCTTGTCGACGAAGTGGGGAGCGTTGACTCGATCAACTTCCTTGAAGTCAACACGCGGCTTCAGGTCGAACATCCGGTGACCGAAGCAGTAACCGGTGTAGATCTCGTCGAGCTCCAGCTTCGTGTGGCTGCCGGTGAGGTATTGCCGCTAAAGCAACAATCCGTGATTGCGCAGGGGCATGCAATCGAGGTTCGTCTGGTGGCCGAGGATCCCGTCGCAGGATGGCTGCCGTCAACCGGCACAATTACGGCATTTGATCTCGACGGTGGTGGCGACTTGGTCCGGGTCGACACCGGTTTTCGCCGCGGCGCAGTGGTGTCGCCCGATTACGACTCGTTGCTCGCCAAGGTCATTGCCCACGAAGCCACCCGCGCCGAGGCAGCAGCGAAGTTGAGTCGGGCACTCCGCGCCGCCGAAGTCGCTGGGGTGACAACGAACCTCGCTGCCCTCGCAGAGATTCTCGGCGAATCCGACTTTCTTGCGGCGCGAACGTTGACGTCCTACCTGGTTGAGCACCCGGAAGTCGTTGCGGCCATGGGGCCATCCGGAGATGATCGAGTAGCGCTGCTGCTCGCTGCGGTGTTTGCCACCGAGCGCTCAGCGCGCCGCACTGACGCGGTGACTAGTTTTGCCCCGTCTGGATGGCGAAACCTGTGGACACAAGGTCAACGCGAGGTGTGGTCGGCGGTTGGGAGCGAGTGGACTGACCCGGTTGAGTACACGGTGTGTGGAGACGCAGCAGATGTCCGCCTTGGGCCGTGGCCGCAGCCGGACGAGGACGGAGTGATAGCCGACGATGAACGCCGTCGTGTTGCCATCCGCTTGTTGTCGGTTACTGACGAGCGACTAGCAATCGAGGTTGACGGCGTTCGTCGAGTTGTCCAAATTCAGATCGACTCGACTGGGGGGCTGGAGAAGGTGCGAACGCGAAGTGCCGCCGGTGCACTGGCCTGGGAGCTTCAATCGCAGTTCGTCGACCGCCGTGAAGAGGCGGAAGGGGGGGGTCCGGTCTGCCCGTTGCCCGGTACCGTCACAGCGGTCAGTGTCGTTGCGGGCGACCATGTCGAGCCGGGGGCATTGTTGATGGTCGTGGAGGCGATGAAGATGGAACACAAGATCACTGCGGCGCGCGCGTCGACGGTGGCCGAGGTGCACTTCAAGGTCGGGTCACGAGTCGACCAGGGAGACCTGTTGGTGAGCTTTGCGACGACTACCGATGAGTGAGCCGATTCGGATTGCGAACTGCTCAGGTTTCTTTGGGGACCGGCCGTCAGGAGCAATTGAGATGGTCGAGGGCGGCCCGATTGACGTGCTGACCGGTGACTGGCTTGCCGAGCTGACGATGTTGATCCTGAGCCGGATTCAGGCGAAACGCCCGGGTCAAGGGTTTGCTCGGACGTTTGTGTCCCAGATGGAGCAGGTCATGGGTACCTGTCTCGATCGTGGCATTAAAGTGGTGTCGAACGCCGGAGGGCTCAACCCTGACGGGTGCGCCGAGGCGGTTCACGAGGTTGCGGAAAAGCTTGGCCTGACGCCAAATATCGCCTACATCGACGGTGATGATCTGTTGCCCCGCATCGTGGAACTGGCCGAGTCGGGAGCGCTGCATCCGTTTGGGGAGGGCGGAGCGCTCGGCGACGTGTCGAGTTTCGTGAGCGCCAATGCTTACTTCGGTTGCTTTGGAATCGTCGATGCGCTCACGGCTGGCGCTGACATCGTCATCACCGGCCGAGTTACGGATGCCGCCGTGGTGTGTGGGCCGGCGGCCTGGCACCACCGCTGGGCACGTGACGACTTTGACCAGCTCGCCGGCGGTGTCGTCGCTGGCCATGTGATTGAGTGCAGCGCGCAGGCCACCGGCGGCAACTACTCGTTTTTTGACGAGATCGACGGCCGCATCGAGGTCGGCGGTCGTGCCCGGTTCGGATTCCCGTGGGCTGAGGTCGCAATGGACGGATCATCGGTCATTGGTAAGCACGACGGGACCGGCGGAGCAGTCACGGTAGGGACCGTGACGAGCCAGCTGCTTTATGAGATTGGCGGCCCGCAGTATCTCGGCCCTGACGTGACCGCTCGTTTCGACTCGATCGAACTCGAACAGGTCGAGCGCGACCGTGTACGGATTAGCGGCGTGGTCGGAGAGGCGCCACCGTCGACGCTGAAGGTGGCAATGAATGAAATGGGCGGCTTTCGGAACTCGTTTTCGGTGGCGCTGACGGGGCTCGACATTGAGGCCAAGGCGGAGCTCGCTGCTGCCACGTTCTGGGATGCCTGTACCTTCGCGCCCGGCGACTTCGATGCCATCGACAGCCGCGTGATCCGGACCGACAAAGAGGACCCGGTGACACAGGAGGAGGCAACTGCGATTTGGCGGGTCACCGTCAAGGATGCCGACGAGCGCAAGGTCGGCAGAGCGTTCGCCGATGCGAACGTGCACACGGCGCTGGCCAGCATTCCCGGTATGTACGGGTTGGGTGGTGGACCGTCTGGCGCGACCCCCTTCGGCATTTATAGGCCAGCGAACATTGATGCGGGGTTGGTCCCGCAGTACGTGCATGCGCTCGGGGGGGGCACGAGTCAGATTACTTCTGCTGCGCCGTCGGGCGCGCCGGTTGAGATCCAATTCATGGCGCCTGTTGGAGTGGTGGACGCTGCGACGAAGCGAGCCCCACTCGGCTTGATCGTCGGAACGCGATCTGGTGACAAAGGTGGCAATGCAAACCTTGGCGTGTTCACACGCTCGTCCCATGCGTTCGCATGGCTGGATGATTTCCTCACCATCGAACGGCTTGTTCGGCTTCTGCCTGAAGTTGCGGAGTTGGAGGTCAAACGCTTCCGATTTCCGAAGATCTGGTCGCTCAACTTCGTCATATATGGGCTCCTCCAAGAGGGCGTCGCAGCGTCAACCCGCCAGGATGCGCAGGCCAAGGCCGTCGGTGAATGGCTACGGGCACGGCTGGTCGACATTCCCGTTGACCTGATCGCCTAAGCGACGTATCTCCCGCAAGCGTTTCGAGCGGGGCGCAGATTGCCCGCTTCGAAGATTCTGATTTGCTCGTCAACAATTGACTGTGCTGCATGCACGGTTCCGAGGTTTGGCCCCGTTGTCAACGATCACCCCGGTGAATTCAGGCGAATTGGGCACTCCTCGGAGCAGCGTCTCGATAGCTAGCACCTCGTCGGAGCAGGGGACCATGACACTCAGCCATCAGGGCGAATCCTGCGCTAGTGCTCACAGCCAAGACTCGGTCGAATTTCCCGCTTCAGTTGAGTGCCAACACACGGGATCATCACTTTGGGTTCCCATTGCGTCAGGTACTGGAGTTTGAGAGCCGCAATGTTCTCGAGAGCGGTACGACGTTTTGCCGCAACGGATTAGGCGGGTGTTGCCGAGGTCCAAAGATCGCCCGCCGGTCATCCCACGATGCGATCAATGGTGGCATTGTGCCCGCGGATTTTGCCGGGCTTAGCGTCGCGGGCAGTCTGAGGGAACGCGCCCACCGACACCGCAATCAGTGCCGTGCTGTCCGTAGTGTCGAGCACTTGGACGTCGCTTCCGCTAGTTAATGCTCCCGTGTGCAACGTCCCCCACTTGCCCGCTGGGAGCACACGCACGCCTTTGCCGCCGCGGTTTTGTTCGGGTAGATCAGCCGGATCGATCCGCTTCCCCATCCCTTTCGTGGTGGCGAGTAACAGCACGTCATCGTCGGTCGGGATTCCAGCGAAGACCACGGTTGCATCGGTTTTGATGCCTCGCACCCCGGCCGCTGCGCGGCCCAATGGGCGCAGACCGTCGGTGGTGAAGCGGATGCCTTGCCCGTCCGAGGCAGCGACGATGACGGGAGCATCGACTGCGAAGGGCTCGACCGCCACGACGCGGGTGTCTGCGGCAAGTTTGACTATCGAGATCCCGCCCTTGCGGTCACCTCCTTCGCAGTCTGCAGTCGCAATGCGCTTCACCTGGCCGTCCGACATTGCGAGCAGCAAGTCGGTCGGCAGGTCAGGCTCAAGCCACCAACGAATCGGTTCGCCCATCAACCCCGGGAACACACTCGCTGCAGCGGTCGGTTTCTCGCCGACACTCGCAACGAGGATGCGAAAGAGATGGCCGCTGTTGGTGACTGTGACGAGCGTTGTTGCGGTCGTGGTGTCGAAGGTGTGAAGCGGGATGAGTTTCGGTTTGGCCTTCGAGCCTTGACCGATCGCTTGCATCCATCCGGCGCCATCGAGGTAGAGGGTGGTCGGGACATCGAGGACCATCTGTGCTCTGGACACCTTCGGAGCGCTCTCGGTGGTGATCGTCGTTACCCGCTGCGGGAGGTCATCGAACGTGTCCATCGTGGACTTCAGTTCCCGAGCGACCTGTGAGCGCTGTCGGGTCTCCGACGACAGCAGCCGTTCGAGCTTCTGCTGTTCTGCTTCGAGTGCCGTCGCCTCGGTCCGGAATTCGATGACAGCATCTTCGGTGAGTTGGCCGAGGTTCAAGTCAAGAACGGCGTTGGCCTGCGACTCGTCGATCGAGAATCTTTCGATCAGGCGCTCGCGGGCGATGGGTCGACTCTTTGAGGTGCGCACGATCGCGATCGTCTTGTCGATGTCCACGAGAACGGCGAGGAACCCCCGGAGTCGGTGAAGGCGTTCAGCAATTTTCGTGAGGCGGGACTTGGAGCGGGCAACGACGACGCGGATGCGGTGTGCGACCCATGCCTGCAGTGCGCTGCGCAGGTTGTAGAGGCGTACGGTGTCGTTTTCGTCCAGAAAGTGCATCTGGACCTTGTTGGTCACCTGCAGGTTCGTGAAGCGCAACAGACCGGGAATGACCATGTCGGCGCTCACGCCTGCGGCGAGTTCAACCGATATGCGGGTTCGGCCGTTCGATGATTCGTCGTTGAACCTGGTGATCCCGGCGAGATCGCCGTTGTCGAGTGCATCACCGAGTTGGGCGATGAACTTCTCGACAGAGCCGAGGGTCGTGTCGGCGTACGGCAGCGAGGTAACGATGATCTGTTCGCGCCTGCGACCGACGGGCTCGACGAGCCATGCACCGCGCACCATGATGCGGCCCTGGCCGGAGCGATAGATGTCGTTGAGTTCGTCACCGTTGGTGACGGTGCACTCGGACGGAAAGGACGGGCCAGGCAGCACGGCCATTAGTTCGTCGACGCTGGCCGACTTGCGGTCGAGGAGCATCAACGCCGCCCGGCACACCTCGCGAGGGTCATGGGGCGGCAGGTAGGACGACAAGCCGACGGCGATGCCGTTGGCTCCGTTGACGAGGAGGTTTGGGTAGGCGGCGGGGAGCACGGCCGGCTCGACGGTCGAGCCTTCATAATTTTCGACCATCGTCACAACGTTTAGATCGATCTCGTCGAGGAGCATGACCCCAAATTGACCGAGGCGAGTTTCGGTGTAACGGGGCGCCGCTGGCGAGAAGTCGGGTGAGCCGACATTTCCGTGGAAGTCGAGCAGCGGCACCAGGTTCGAGAACGGCTGAGCGAGGCGAGCAAGTGCGTCGGCAATTGACGCGTCGCCGTGCGGGTGGAACAAGGCCATCGTGTCGCCGACGACGCGAGCGGTCTTCACGAATGGCCGGTCAGGCAGAAGCCGCTGGGTCCACATATCCCACAGGATTCGGCGGTGGACCGGCTTGAGCCCGTCAGCAGCTGCAGGGATTGCGCGGTCTTCGACCACAGCTTGGGCGTAGGCGAAGTAGTCTCGGTCAAGCTGATCACCGGCGGAGAGTTCGACGATCGTCTCGGTGAACTCGAATAGGTCGGCGGTCTTCTTCTTGGTCGTGCGGGCCATCAGATGTTTCCTCCAACGGCGAGAGATTCACCGGATCGTTCGAGGTACCAGGTCCTACGCAGTTCGGACTTTGGGCCGAAGAGTCGCTCGGCTAGGCGCGCAACGTATGCCGGGTCCTCGATGTGGACGATGCCGATCCTGCGGTTCGGTCCCATAACGGAACGAAGCTCGACAGCGTCCATCTCGCCAAGACCCTTCAGGCGACCCATATGAGCTTTGTGCGTTGGGTTATCTGTCCGCCATGCGCGCATTGCTGCGTCGTCTTCAAGGTAGATGCGCTCCCCCTTGTGGATGGTTGTCCAGAGCGGTGGCAGCGCATAGAAAAGTCGCCCGGACTCAACGAGGCCGGGGCACCATGAGTACAAGAAGGCCAGGATGAGGGCGCGGATATGAAGTCCGTCGTCGTCGGCGTCGGCCAGCACAACGAGGCGGTCGTAGCGGAACTTTTCAAGTTCGAAGTCGTCGCCGATTCCGCATCCCATCGACAAGATGAGGTCGGCCATCGACTTGACGACTCGGCTGATCGACTCGCGGTACGAGTTCAGGGGTTTACCGCGGAGCGGAAGGATTGCCTGGAATGACGGATCGCGGGCATCGATGGCGGTGCCGCCCGCGGACTCGCCCTCAACGAGGAGTAGCTCGGTGGGTCGGTCGGTTTTAAAGGTGCAGTCTCGCAGCTTCGCAGGAAGTCCGTTGCGGGACTTGTTGCCTTTGCCGAGCAGCGCACGCACGGCTGCCTGCTCGGCATTCGACTTCGTTCGGGACCGCATCGAGGCGATGGCCAACTCGCCGATCTTTTTGGCCGATTCAGGGTGCTCCTCAAGCCAGCGGGACATGGCAGGCGCAACGATTGCGCGCGTCCGCGACGTGGCCTCGGTGTTCATCAGTTTTGATTTTGAGTTCCCGGCGAATTGTGGACCGGGAAGCATGATGGAGGCGACCATGAGGGCGGCTGCGAAGATGTCGCGGGTGTTGGGCGCTGCTTCTTTGTCCTTCAACATGTTGCGGTCGCCGATGTACTTCTGGATTGACTCGGTGACCGCAGTTCGGAATCCGTTGATGTGGGTGCCGCCCTCGGGCGTGGCTACACCGTTCGCGAATCCAATGCTGGTGTCGCGACCCTCGACGGTCCAGGCGATCGCTGCGTCGACGGTGATGTCGCCATCGACGCCCTGGAACGACACCACTGGCGCAACGAGACCGGTGTCGGCGGTCATCTCCGTTACAAGATCGGCGACACCGCCGTTCGAGCACCACTCGAACAATTCTTTGACGCCCTCGCGGTCGTCGACGACGGCGAACGTGACGCCAGGGTGCACGAAACTTTTGTGGCGAAATCGATCGGCGATGACGCGCATCGACCATTGCGGCGAGTCGAAGGGGACGCCGTGCTCATCGTGGAACAGATCGAGATCGGGCCAGAACCTGATTTGGGTTCCGGTGTCGCCCTTGGCGCACTTGCGGATGGTGTGGATCGGCTCGATCGTGACGCCTGGTTCGACGTCACCGTTGCGGCTCCTGGTGGCTTCGAGGACGAGCCGGTGAACGTGCCCGTCTCGCCGTACGTCAGCGGTGATTCGGCTGGACAGCGCGGTCACGACGGATGCACCGACGCCATGCAGACCGCCGGACACCTTGTAGCTGTCGGAGTCGAATTTGCCGCCGGCGTTGGTTTCGCAGAGCACCACCTCGAGCGCTGAGCGGCCTTTATGGGGGCCATCGCCCATCTTCCCGACGGGGACGCCTCGTCCGTTGTCGGTGACAGAGACAGAGCCGTCGGCGTGGAGGGTTGCCTCGATACGACTGCCGTATCCGGCCATTGCTTCGTCGACGGAGTTATCGACGATCTCCCAGATGAGATGGTGAAGTCCGGCGACGCCGACGCCCGCAGAACCCAAGTACATGAGCGGCCTGGCCCTAACGTGACGGAGGCCGCTTAGGGCCTGGATCTGGTCGGCCTCGTACGCGCTGGTAGTGTTCATTTCACTAGAGGAGAGTACGTCGCATTCTTCGCTTCTGGAACGATGGTGCCCGACGGATGTGCGTTCGGCAGGTGCTCAATGGTCGCTCTCACTTCCGTACAACCCGTCCAAGCCATCGATCCGATCTACTCGCTGATTACGATCAACTGCGCACGGGAATCGGATGCATGGGCGAATCGATGCATCAGTAACTTGGAAGGACAACGCGGCCCTCGGTTCGCTGTCTCCTGATGAGGCCGCGTGCCATTTCTCGCTGGCAAGTCAATCGCGACGGGGCTGGCTCAGGCGCCCGGCAAGAGAGGGCGATCGGCGGGCTGAAAGTGACCGTCGAGTCGGCCAGGCTTGCGGCGCATTCGTCCGGCTCGGCTGAGCTCCAAGGTCTACGCTGAAAGTATCTAGCGACTCTCATCTTGGCTGGATTGAAGACGGGACTCGCGACCTGGTGATCTCGGCGCTTTCCGCCGAAAGCTGAGCGGCTTGGCCCCTGCGGCAGTCAGGTGGAGTCGCAAGCTTGCTGTCGGGGAGCTGGAACCCTGGGTCGTGAGACCGACATCGAACCCGTTAAGAATGCGTTTCGTTTGGGTTGGACGCTGGGTCGTCGTCCGATGTCATCAGGGTGGGGCTCGCCGTTTCGATCCGATCGAGGCGGGTTGCGATGTTGTCCACAGAGGCAATGAGACGCTCCATCAATTCTTTCTGCTCGTTCCGTTGCGACGTTGACCGTTCGGATCGTGCCGCCTCGACGAAGACGGATGTGATCGCTGCGGTGACGACGGTGATTAATCCGATCGCAGTGATCATCACCACTGCGGCGACCGCTCGACCCATGAAGTTGTCGGGCGTGTTGTCGCCGTAGCCGACGGTCGTGACCGTCTGGAGAGTGAACCACACCGCTTCCGCAAACGTTGGGTACTCCTCTTGGTCGAAGACCCTGACGACAACGGCTCCGATGACCACGACCATGACTGTTGTGCCCATGATCGCGCCCGTCGATTTTCGTATCGAGGCGGGGTCTTGGCGGAATCTGGTGAAGCTCCGTTCGATAATGCTCATTTCACATCATCCATGACCGGGCGTCCTTCGGGCAACTGCGAGATCCTCTCGCTCATGTAGTCACGATGGGCGGTGGTGTGAAGTGCTGACCGAGGACCGACGAGATCTCTTCGCCGATGCTCAAAATCTTGTGGTCCGACCACTTCGGACCAATCAGCTGCATCCCGACCGGCAACCCATCTGAGGTCTGCCCGATCGGAATCGCTACCGATGGAAGGTGAGGCATGGTTGCGAGTCCGGCCCAGAACAAGATGCTCCAGTACGGGACGTCTGCACCGTTGACGTCGAGGGTGCGCTTACCATAGGGCCGCTCAGTATCGTGGGGGAACGCAGCCACAGGTTGCACCGGGGCGAGCACGACATCGACATTGTTGAACAGATCGGACCAGGCTCGCTGTGCGTGGGCTCGTCGCTCGTTGGCGCTCAGCCAGTGCCGATGCGCGATCGTGGTGTCCCGAGCAAAAATTGCAGCGAAATTGTCGGTGTCGGCTGGAGCGCTCTCGGCTTTCTCGATCAACTCGTTCCAGATGCGCCCTGGCGTTCCTGGTGACAGTGCAGCATTGAGAAGCTGCATGTACGTTCGGTGGAGATCATGTGCGGAAATTGCGGGACGGATCTCCGGATCGATTTTCGCGCCTGCGTCGCCGAGGAGCGTCGCGGCGTGGTCAATGAGGCCTGCCACTGCGCTGTCGACCGGAGCGATTGAGTCGTCGGACCACACGCCAATCCTAAGATTTTTGATGTCCGGCTGCGTTTCGAAGCGGGGGAGTTCGGCGCCGGGCACCCCACCGAAGGCGGAGCCGGAGTTGGTCAACACCTCCAGCAGGATTCGGAGGTCGCCACATGACCGCCCAAGGGGGCCGAATACTGCGAGGTCACCCGACGTCAACGACCCGGGTGGGCTGGGGATGTGGCCACGACCCGACACGAGACCGTGTGTGGTCTTGAGTCCGAATACGCCGTTGACTGCGGCCGGTTGGCGAATAGAGCCGCCGATGTCGCTCCCGACTTCTGCCGTCGTGAATCCACAGGCAACAGCAGCCGCGGCACCGCCTGAAGACCCGCCTGCTGTGTGCGTCAGCCTCCAGGGATTGTTCGTGCGGCCATGCACGTCGTTGTACGTCTGATGGTCGCCGGCGTAGTACGGAACGTTCGTTTTCGCCCAAACTACTGCACCAGCCCGGCGGAGGAGCCGCACGACATCGGCATCACGACTCGCCATATGCCCGGCAAGTTCCGGCGCCCCCGCCGTCGTCGCTAGATTGAGCGTCTCAAAGCAGTCCTTGATTGTCATGGGCAGTCCGTGTAGCGGTCCGCACGGATCACCTGCTTCACGCGAGTTGTCAGCGGCGGTTGCCTCGGCGCGGGCCCGCTCCATGTCCATTGACACGACGGCGTTGACGGCAGGATTCGTCCGTTCAATGTTGGCAAGCATTGCATCGAGCAATTCGGAGCTTGAGACATCTCGTCGCTCCAGCGCGATCAAAAGTTGCATCGTGGTTGCGCTTTTAAGGTCTGGCGTCGCCATCTGCCGAGAGTAGTGATTGGAACATTCGTTGCAGCAACAGTTGGCGCCGCGCCGATCCAGATGCGATCCGTAGGATTGGTCTTTCAAGTCGCAGTCTCCTGCGTCTGTGACGCGCTGCTCGCAGTAAAGCCGTCACAGCTCGAAGTCAACCCACCCGTCGACGATTCGAGTGACTTCAGCTCGAGCTCTTCTGCTCAGACAGGTGGATCGAAATCGAGGTCGAGGGTTTTCAGCCCACGCAAGATGAAGCTGTCCTCGTACGCCATCTCGTGTCGTGCCGCGTGCCGGAGTCCCGGCATGTAGTCGAGCATTGTCTCGACAGCCACCTGGGCCTCCGAGCGAGCCAATCCGGCCCCGATGCAGAAGTGCTCGCCGTTTCCAAACGATAAGTGCTCGCGGGAGTTGGGGCGCAACGGTTTGAAGTCGTTGGGACATTCGAACTTGTCGGCGTCACGATTGCCTGCGGCGTAGACGACCCATACGTGATTCCCGGCTGGAATCGTGACCCCGTCGACGCTCACGTCGCGCTTCGCCTGCCGATAGAGACCCTGAACAGGTGCCTCGAAACGAAGTGATTCTTCGACGAATGGCGCAATCAACGAGCGGTTGGAATCTATCGCCTGCTGGAGTCCTGGTTCAGCTGCAAAGCGGTTCGCCATGTTCGTAATGAGCTTCGTCGTGGTCTCGTTGCCGGCAACGAGAAACTGCTGACACATCGAGATCTGCTCGGCGTGCGTCAGCCGCTCGCCGTCAAGTTCGGCATTTGCGACGTCGGAGACGAGGTCATTTTGCGGCGTCCGGGAGCGCTGCTCGAGCTTGTCGGAGAAGTAGTCAGAGAAGGCCTGCGTGCTCATGATGAAGTCACGAACTTGGTCGACCGATGGCGCTGCGTTGCCAATAGGGATCACGAGGTCATCAGACCACTTTTTGAACATCAACAGGTCATCGTCACCCACGCCGAGGGCATCGGCAATAATGCGCATTGGCAACAGCACGGCGTATTCCGACACGAATTCGACGGTGCCCCTACCGGCGAATTCCGCCACCAGCTCATCCGAGCGTTGTCGCACCGTGGGTTCCAGCGCACGGATCCTCGCAGGTCTGAATGCAGCGTTGACTACCCGCCGCTGCCGGACGTGCTCTGGTGGGTCAGCATTGAGCAGGACTGCAGCGGTTCTGCGGCCGCTGAGCATTTTCTCGAACGCCTCGGCCATCGCCGGCTCCTTGCTCAGCGTCGCCATGGCCGTTGTCATCGCTGACTCGCGAGGGCCGGGGGACGTGGGGGACAGTGACGACCAGTTGTCCGTGTCGCGCAGGATTGTGCGCACTGCGTCATACCCGGTCGCGATCCATGCGCCGAGGCCATCGTGATACACCACTGCAGCGTCGGCGCGAAGTTCGTCGAAGATCGGGTAGGGACACCTCAGTGCCTCCTGGTCGCGATTGAACAACGCACCGAGCATTCTCATGTTATTCAACGTAGAGAGTGCACCGTCATCGGTCGGAGTCGGACACGAGGTTGCCCTGCCGCGTCTAATGCGAATTTTGGGCAGATCGTGATGGAAGCCATCACGATCTAACAGAAATTGCTCAGGCGCGTCACTTGATACCTGGCTTGACGAGTCAGCGACGTCGCTCCGCTACTGTCGCTGCGCACCCCGATCCGAAGGACTGTCATTATGATCATTCACTCAAGCCCGCTGCCCGACGTCGAGATCCCGAACATCACGATCACCACCCACGTCCTGCACCTGGCCGACGAACTTCCCGATCGGATTGCCATCCGTGACGCCGCCGGCACAAGCTCCTACACCTTTGCCGAACTGAGCTCCGCGATTCACTCCTTGGCCGGCGGGCTAAAAGCTCGCAGTGTCGCACCGGGGACGGTCGTTGGCTTGATGGCGCCGAATGTCCCCGAGTACGCCGTCGTGTTCCATGGCGTAGCGGTCGCTGGCGCAGCGGTCACCACGATCAACCCGTCCTACAGAGCAGAAGAGGTCCGTCACCAGCTACAGGACGCGGGTGCGACGATGTTGATCACGACCGGCATGTTTGCTGAGACTGCCGTCACCGCAAGCGAGGGCACCGATGTCGCCGAGGTGATCGTGATAGGCGATGTTGCCCCCGGAACCACGGCGCTTGCGGAGGTTTTCGGTGGCCCGATCGAACAGGTTGCCGTCGATCCGGCCACCCACACCGTGGTGCTGCCGTACTCATCCGGCACTACAGGGCTTCCGAAAGGCGTGATGCTGACTCATCGCAACCTGGTGGCGAATATCGAGCAGTGTCGCCATACGCTGAGATACGGCGACGATGAAGTTGCTCTTGCAGCACTCCCATTTTTCCACATCTACGGTATGCAGGTCCTGATGAATGGTCTGCTCGCCAACGGAGTCACAGCGGTCTCGATGCCCCGCTTTGACATGGTGGAGGCCCTCACTGCAGTGCAGGAACTGAAGATCACCCGATTTTTTGCCGTTCCGCCGATCATCCTTGGCCTGGCCAACGCACCGATCGTAGATGAATTCGACACCTCGTCGGTTCGCCAAATCTTCTCGGGTGCTGCCCCGCTCGGTGCGGAGCTAGCAGCGAAGGCGGGGGGCCGGCTCGGCTGCGAAGTGGTGCAGGGCTTCGGGATGACCGAGCTCAGCCCGGTCAGCCACTGCACAGCGGAAGGTGACTATCGGCCAGGCACAAGCGGCGTGACGGTCTCTAACACTGAGAGTCGTATCGTCGACCCGGACACCGGCGAGGACCGCGGTGTCGGCGAGCGTGGCGAACTGTGGGTCAAGGGCCCTCAGGTGATGGTCGGCTATCTCAACAACCCGGATGCGACAGCGGCGACGATCGATGAAGATGGGTGGCTCCACACAGGCGACATTGCGATCATCGACGAGTTCGGCCACATGACGATTGTCGACCGGATGAAGGAACTGATTAAGTTCAAGGGATTCCAGGTGGCGCCTGCGGAGCTCGAAGCGCTACTAGTCACCCACCCGAAAATTGCGGATGTGGCCGTGATCGGTGTTCCCGATGACGAGGCAGGTGAGGTTCCCAAGGCCTTTGTGACTGTGCTGCCGGGAGTGAGCGTGACGATCGAGGAACTCCAGGAGCTGATCGCCGAACACCTCGTCAGCTATAAGCAGATCAAGCGCCTTGAAGTGGTCGACGCCATTCCGAAGAGCGCCGCCGGCAAGATCCTGCGCAAGGAATTGCGCCTGCGCTGATCAAGTGCGCAGCTGGTATGGCGGTACCGGTCTGCGGCAGACTGAGGCTGGATGAAGAAACTTGCTTCACGCCCTATCGACTCTGTCGACCTGCTGTCGGTTCCGTTCTTCGCCGGAACGATGATCTGGGAGTCGCGAGTGCTGGCCAAACGCGAGCTCCGCGAGGAGGGCGATCTCGACGACGTGGCGCATGATGAACTAGGTGCCCTGTCGTTGCCGGCCGACCCGCTGGTGCCAGTCGGCTACGAGCCTCGTGACACGAAGGCCAGCCTGAAGATGCTTGGTGGAAACATCATCGTGAATCTGGCGATGGCCGGTGCCGTTGGAGCGGTAAACAAGTTCGTGTTCAAGCGGCGGATCCTTAATCTCGGTGCAACGAGGTGGTCGTTGCCTGCGGCGATGGTTGCGTGGGACTTTCTGTACTACTGGGACCATCGGTGGATGCACGAAGTCCGGCTCCTTTGGGCTAACCATGTCACTCACCATTCGAGTGAGCGGTACAACCTGTCAACAGCGCTTCGTCAGCCATGGTCGGGATATCTCACCGCGTGGGTGTTCCTCCCGATGCCCCTGTTGGGGATTCCTGCCCACCACGTCGCCAAGGCGGGTCAGCTGAACCTCCTCTATCAGTACTGGATCCACACCGAGACCGTCGACAAGTTGCCGATGCCAATCGAAGCCGTTTTTAACACGCCGTCGCATCATCGAGTCCACCATGGAGCTAACCCGCAGTACCTCGACAAAAATTACGGCGGAATCCTGATCGTTTGGGATCGGCTATTTGGCACGTTCGAGCCCGAGGTCCGCAGGATCAAATACGGGCTCACAAAAAACATCGACACTTTCAAGCCGATGAGCATCGGGTACCGCGAGTTTGCTGATCTCGCGCGTGATGTCCGCAGAGCGGTGGGCTGGCGCAACAAGCTTGGTCATGTGTTCCGGCGCCCTGGTTGGCAGCCCGTAGAGCAATCAACGCACCAACTGGCAGGAGGCCGGGACTGCTGAAGCGGGGGTCGGTGCTGTGAGAGCTTGCGAGGTCCGGACAGGTCGATTTTTTGTCGATCAGCAAGCATGCGTCGCGAGTCGCATTCATCTGCTCCGGAGTCGCGGTAATTCCGCCGAATGAGGTCTCCGCTCGCTGCTACGTCCAGAGAAAAGTCAAACAACTTGCGAGAACCGGCAATCAGAACGCCGCCCGTCGGAGATCGAAATTCCAGCATCGAGCTCGAATTCTGTCGGCGCCGCAAGCCAACGTTGTTTCAAGCGACAGAATGCTTGGGGGAACGAGTGCGGGGCTTCCCCCTTTCAATAGCCTCTTGACGGAGTCATCGTCGTCCGGCTAGATGTCCTTTCGCAGGCGAATGCGACGGCCATTGAGAATCGGCTGTGGGGCGAGACTGCGAGATGGTCCGACGCCCGCCTGTGTTTGGCGCTGTCGGTTGACCAGCTTGAGACCACCCACGAGCCAGCGGACTTTCCTCGTAGCGGGCGCCATGGGTTCGCAGCGAGCGTCTCTCAGTGTGTGCGGGCCACTCGGCATGGCGCCGGATTTAAGAGTGAGCAACTGGTGTTACGTCACAATCGGGCGATACTTGACAATGACTCGACCGCTTCTAAGGGCGTGCCTATCTCCGACGAAGATGAGATCAAGGTGTTTGGTAAGAACGAGTCAAGCGACCACCAGGGAAGGGCGCCGCATTGACCCGTCTCGTGATCCGTGAAACACCTCGATGGGGCTTGAACGTGGAAACATCGAGAGATGTATGCGATTGCAACGTTCTTCGTCGTGGCCGTGCTGTCAATTGGGTTCACTCGCATGGCAGCTGGTGCGCTGATTGCAACAGGTCTGCCGCCCGAGGTGGCGTCCTTCCAGGCGCGATCAGCCTTCAGCGGGGCCGGATTTACGACTACCGAAGCCGAGAACGTCGTGAACCATCCGGCGCGCCGAAAAATTATTGGCACCACAATGTTCGTCGGCAACCTGGGCACGCCGACGCTCGTCGTGACAGTGTTAGTGGGCTTCTTGGCTCCGGGGCCCGGGAACACCGTTGAGCGCACGATGGTCACCCTCTCCGGCTTGGCGTTGCTCGTCATGCTCGTCGCCCACCGTCCGGCGCAGCGCGCGCTGGTCCGAATCGGACAGGAGCAGGCTCGGAAGCGTCTGCTCCCGCATTTTGATCAACACGTCGCTGAGCTGTTTGAGGTGTGTGGTGACTTTGTAATCGGGTCCGTGCGCCTCGCCGATCAGCCTGGGGAAGGGGTCAGGAGTCTGCGCGGGATCGACGACGCACTTCCGGCGGTAAGTGTGCTCGGGGTTCGACATGACGGCGGATATCTTGGACGTCCGCCGGTTGATGTCGATCTCGTTGCCGGTGACGAGATCATCGTCTACGGTCGACGGCGTGATCTCAAGAAGTTCGAGATCGCCGGCTAGGCGTGCCGCCGAGAGCGGCGCGTGTGGCAGCCGTGGTCGGTTCCTGCCGCGAGCCTCGACGCAGGGGCCGGCGGCTTACGCAGGGTCCGAGCGCGCCCGGTCGGGGCGTGGCAGCATGCAGTCGTGGCCACCAGCATGATTTCCCCCGAGTATCGCATTAATTTGCCTGATCTGATGCCGCACGCTGAAGGTCGACATTTCGCCGAGTCGGAGTGCTCGTTTATCGATGGGGGACATGCAAGTGGGACCGCAATCCACTTCCCCCTCCGAGCGGGTGGGGTATCGCACCGGCATTGGTTCGACAGCGTCGAGACCTGGCACCACTATGCGGGTGTGCCGCCTACCTTAAATAGACGTTGCGATAGCAAGGTAGTGGCGAGCCGCCCGCTCGGAACTGACGTGTGGGCTGGTGACAGTCTGCCGTTCGACGTTGCGCCGGGGGAGTGGCTGTCGACTCGGACGCTCAGTGAGTGGGCCGTGGTCGGCACCCCGTGTGGCCGGGTTTCGAGTTCAGTCCCTCAAATGCGCCGAATTTAGATGGGCGCCCCCAGTGACCGAGCCGACACTATGAAGCCTCCGCTGCCGTCACCGCTTCCGATCGATCGCCCGGCCGCTTCTTGGCGACTTGCACGCATGGTGGTCCTGGGTGTCGTCCAGGCGGTCGTGTTGCTGCCCGTATCGGTCGGGCTTAACGGGCTGACAATCACCGGGCTCGGCGCCGCGCTCGGGATGGTGCTGGCCCTCGGCGTCCTGAATGCCCTCATCTGGCCGCTGGTTATCAGAGTGACCCTGCCACTGGTCATGTGGTCCGTTGGGCTGTTTACGTTCGTACTCAACGCGTTTTTCGTGTGGGCTGCTGCTGCCGCATTCGGTGGTGTCGAGATTGCGTCGTTCTGGACCGCACTGGCCGTCGCAATGATCTTGACGGTTGTCAACTTGACGGTGGGCGGAATGCTCAACGTCGACGGTGATCACGTTTGGCGAAGCAAGGTTGCTCGCCGGGTGTTGAAGCGCCAGGGCAAACTCGAATTCAACGAGGACCCCGGCTTCCTTTTCATTCAGATCGATGGGTTAGGCCATGACGTGTTGGCTGACGCAATCGAGTCTGGCCATGCCCCGTTCTTGGCTCGGCTGGTCGCCGGTGGGACGCACTTGCTGCATCGTTGGGAGTGCGATCTGTCATCGCAAACAGGTGCAATGCAGGCGGGGATCCTTCTTGGTGACAACCACAACATGCCGGCATTTCGTTGGTACGAGAAGGACACTGGAAGGGTCATGGTCACCAACCGGCCCCAGGACGCGGCCGATATTGAGCAGCGCCAATCAACCGGGACCGGCCTGCTCGTCGGTGGCGGAGCGTCGCGAGCCAACGTGTTCACAGGTGACGCCGGTGACTCGATGTTGACGTTCAGTTCGGTCAAAAATCAGTCACACCCGAGCGCTGGTTTCCTCTATGTCGTGTCGACGCCGTACACGTTGTTTCGTGTCGTGGCATTGATGGTCGCCGACATCGTCCGTGAGAAGCGCGCCTACCGGCGTGCACGCCGCGACGGCATCCAACCGCTTGGCCGCCGTGGCGGCGTGTATCCACTCTTGCGTGCCGGCACGACGGTCGCTCTTGCAGAGATTACGTGGGCGATCCTCGTGTCCGACATCGCCCGCGGTGTGCCGGCCGCCTACGTCGACCTCGTTGGGTACGATGAGGTCGCGCATCACTCTGGCATCTATGCCCCCGACGCACTCGACACGCTCCGCCGCACCGACGATCAACTCGAGCGTCTTCTCACGACGCTGGAGGCGGCGCCTCGCCCGTATCACGTCGTCGTGCTGGCCGATCACGGCCAGACCCAGGGGGCGACCTTCGAACAACGCTACGACGAGACTCTTGATTCAGTGGTCCAGCGGCTTGCGAATGCGACGGTGGCAGCGCCTGTGTTGAGCGGAGAAGGGTGGAATAACGTCAATGGCTTACTGACCGACGCTGCCAGCGACCCGTCACCACTCGGGCAGGTTGTCAAGCGAGCCACTCAGGGCCGAACCGCCGACGGCGAGGTGGTCGTCGGCCCTCAAACGCAACGTACCCTTGACGGGGACCGAGATGCTGAAGTGATAGTTCTCGCATCAGGCAACCTCGGGCTCGTATCGTTTGCGGCATTAGCGGGCCGGGCGACGAGGCAGCAGATCGAGACGGATCATCCAGGGCTGATCAATGGGCTTCGGACCCACCCTGGAATCGGAATCGTGTTGGTGCGTGATGAAGTCGATGGCGACGTGGCACTCGGCCCGGCCGGTGCTCATTATCTAGCCGACGGTCGCACCGAGGGAGTCGACCCGTTGCTCGTCTTCGGTCCGAACACTGCCGATCATCTGCGGCGGACGAGCGCGTTCGACAATTGTCCCGACCTGTTGATCAATAGCTTTTACGACCCCGTCGCCGACGAGGGTGCAGCGTTCGAGGACCTCATAGGATTTCATGGCGGGCTTGGCGGCAAGCAGAGCCATCCGTTTGTCCTCGCCCCGGCTGGACTTACGCAACCGGGTACCCCGCTGGTGGGGGCACGATCGATCCACGAACTCCTAAAGTCGTGGCTTCGGGAATGTGGTCACGACGAAGCGGGTACGGTCAGTTGACTGACCGATCGGAAGATGCACCCCGGGGCGGTGACGGCACCTCATGGCGGCAGCGGCGACTCTTTGGGGATAGGTCTCATCCGAAAGAGATGAAAGGATT
>Ga0115572_10000418_pt1 | contig 36095 bp, 38 predicted proteins | sample COGITO_mtgs_1206_FD_88681 | JGI IMG/M metagenome (GOLD analysis project Ga0115572, IMG submission 88681) | Pelagic marine microbial communities from North Sea - COGITO_mtgs_120607 | ecosystem: Environmental > Aquatic > Marine > Epipelagic | place: Germany:Helgoland, sampling site Kabeltonne... | reverse complement strand
CTAAAGGACATAGTTGGAAGAAATATTCAAATTCTTTTTGTATTACCCCCAATACTAAAGAGTTAGAGCTTGTTTTAAAGACGTCACTAGTAAAAGACTCTGAATTTGAAAAGGCGGCTAGATCTATTTGTGAAAAATATAAAATCAAATCATGCCTTATAACAAGAGGTGCAGATGGCATGACGCTTTTTGATGGAGAAAAGATAATTCATCAAAAGGTAGGTAAGAAAGAAGTTTTTGATGTTAGTGGAGCTGGAGATACTGTCATCTCATGTATCTCAGCTTCATATTCATCTGGATTAAATTTTAATAATTGTTTAGATATTGCAGCTACAGCTTCTTCTGAAGTTGTAGCGCATGTAGGGACTACTCCTTTTCATTTGGATTTCTTAATAAATGACTAATAAGAAAGAAAAAATTCTTATCACAGGTTCGGCTGGGTTTATTGGAATGAGCTTATGCCAGAAATTATTAAGGAGTGATTATCCAGTTTTTGGTGTAGATAACTTAAATAGTTACTATGATCCTCTGTTGAAGAAAAACCGCTTAAAGGAGTTGGCTAAATTTAAAAACTTTATGTTTGAAAAGATTGATATATCAAACTTAGCAGAACTCAAAAAGATATTTAAAGAATTTAAACCAGATAAGGTTGTAAACCTTGCAGCTCAGGCCGGGGTATCATATAGTCTTGAAAACCCTCAGTCATATATTAAATCGAATATAGATGGCTTTTTGAATATTTTAGAATGTTGTAAAGAATTTCATGTAAAAGGCTTAGTCTATGCCTCAAGTTCTTCTGTTTACGGAGCTAGTGAAAAAATTCCATTTTCAATAGAAGATAATAACACAAACATACCAATTTCAATTTATGCTGTAACAAAGAAAACAAATGAGTTGATGGCTTATTCCTATAATCATTTATACAATCTGCATACAACTGGACTTAGGTTCTTTACTGTATATGGACCTTGGGGTCGCCCAGATATGGCAATTTACAAATTTGTTGATAGAATATTAAAAGGTAAAGAAATTGATGTTTACAACCATGGTTTAATGGAAAGAGATTTCACTTACATAGATGATATTGTTGATGGAATATTAGCTGCTGTAGAAAAAAATTATTTCAACGAAATCTTTAATTTAGGTAATAGTAAGACTGAAAAATTAATGGACTTAATAAAAATAATTGAGATAAACCTTAATAAAGCTGCTAAAATAAATTTTATGGATATTCAATTAGGTGAAATAAAAAAAACTTTCGCTGATATAGGTTCTTCTAAGAAAAAACTTAGTTTTAGCCCTCAAACCTCTTTAAATGAAGGGGTGTCAAAATTTATTAATTGGTTTAAAAAGTATCATGAAATTTAAAATATCATTTTCAGTTTTAGTGGCTGATGGAAAATATTAAAAAGAGATTTGTGACATAAAAAATAAAATTATTTTAATTTTTATATGGTAGCTGTAATTTGTTGAATGGTAGCTATGGTTAAATTATCTATAAAGTACAAAATATTTAATTAGCAGTGAGTAGTATTTATAAAAAAAAAAGAGATGGTTATTTCTATTACCAAGCATATGTTTTTAATAATAAGACGGGAAAAAAAGATAAAAAGATATATAAATCTTTGGGTACAAAAAGTTTTGATGAAGCTAATACGAAAAAACAACACTACGACTCATTACTCTTTAAATCTAATAAGATTGTAAAATTTTCAAGGTATAAAAATCGATTAATAATTTTCAGTTCTTTTATATTATTTTTTCTTGTATTCGAATATAGGTGGAAAAATACTGAAAAAGTACCACAAGGATATATATCTAATATTAATATTGAAAATGATCTTAATAATCTTGAAGAATTAAAGAAAAATAAATACAATTTTCAAGGTCAGAGTTCTGCAGAAAAAGTTATAGAAGTCAAAGTAAAACCCAAAGAAAAAATTACTGAAAAAAAATTAATACAAAATAATAACTTAGTAGATACGTTAAAAGAAGAGAATGTTATAACAAATTACACAATCTTAAAAGTTGAAAATATTAATCCCAGGTTCAATCAAGCTAAAATATTTTTATCAGTTGAAGAAAGTTCAACTGATAAAGAGATTGAAAAATTGTGTCGAAAAATAAAGTTGGAGTACTCACAATATAATAATCTAATTCTTTGTGTCTATTCGAATGAAGAAATAAAGAACATAAGTGATGGAAATATTTATTTTGAAAATTATAATTTATTAGCCATGTATACTTACAATCCAGTCGAAGGTGAGTATTTTGATGGTAATTTCAAAATCTTGTAAAAGACAAAAAAAATAGAAATGAAAAATATCTTATTCATATTATTGAACTTTGGAATCTTAATAAGTCAAACTACATCTGAAATAAAGCAGGCTAAAGAATTCATAAAAAGAACTGGAATGAAAGAATCAGAGGTCATTAATGCTGCAAAATCAAGAGGATTTAGTGAAAAAAAAATTCAAAAAGCATTAAAAGAAAATAAACAAAAATCTCAACAAAAAAGACAAGATACAGGTCAGAAAAATTCAGAACTAAAACCAGAAATTTCTGTTTTAGATGATAATTCTATATCTGTTAGTGTTGATGAAAGTACGGAAGATCTGACTGATCAAAGCTTTGAAGATTCTTATGTCTCTACCGAACAAAGAAAATTTAATAACATTCTGCCTTATTTTGGTTATGATATATTTAAAAGAGACCCAAATTTATTTCAAGAAAGTTCATCTGGAGCTTTCAGTACCAACTATTTAATTGGTCCAGGCGATGAAATTATCGTTATGCTTTGGGGAGAAACTCAATTTAGGCAAGTTTTTAGTGTAGACAGAGAAGGTTTTGTATTCATTCCTGAAATAGGTCAAGTTTTCGTTAATGGGTTAAATTTAAAATTACTAGAATTAAAATTATTAAAGGTTTTTTCTCAATCATACGCTAGTTTAAACCCTAGAGATCAAAAACCCAGTACATTCATTGATATAAGTTTAGGGAAACTACGTCCTCTTCGAATACATGTTCTAGGAGAGGTTAAGCAACCTGGAGCTTATACTGTTAGTCCTGGAGCAACATTGTTTTCAGCTTTATATTATTTTAATGGTCCGACAAAATTAGGTTCATTGAGAGAAATTCAATTAATTCGTGGCGATAAGCATGTGGCTTCTATTGACTTTTATGATTATCTACTGACTGGAAAAAAGATAGAGGACATTAACCTTCAAGTGGATGATGTTATTTTTATACCAAAAAGATTAAAAACTGTCCAAATTGATGGAGAGATAAATCGAAGGGGTATTTATGAACTTAAAAAAAGTGAGGATTTATCCACATTAATTAAAATTGCAGGAGGTCTAAAAAAAACAGCTTATCTAAAACGTGCTCAAATAGATCGAATTATTCCTTTTGATGATAGAGACTCAGTTGGTATGGATCGAATCTATTTAGACATAAATTTAGAAGAAAGTAACAAGCTAGATGAAGGTGCTATTCTCCAAGATGATGACAAGATTCAAATCTTTTCAATACAAGACCTTAGACAGAATGTAGTCGAAATAAGAGGAGCGGTATCAAGACCAGGGATGTATGATTTAGGAGATTCGCTATCGATTAAACAATTAATTGATAAAGCTGATGGTTTACTCGGGGATGCCTATCTAGAAAGAATTGATATAATTAGAACGCAGCCTAATTTAAAAGAAGAGTTAATAAAAGTTGATATTTTAGAACTTATGTCTGGAAATTTAAAAAATGATTTTATGCTCCAAGGGCTAGATAGAATTAGAATATATGGTATGAATGAGATGGTTTCAAAATCATTTGCTACAATCAGTGGTTATGTCAAAAATCCTGGATCTTATTTAATAAGAGATAACATGAAAATTTATGATTTAATTTTTGCTGCTGGTGGTTTTCTAGACGAACGTTTCAAAGAGCGGGCAATTTTGGATAATTCTGACTTGTTCAGATTCGATGATAATAAAATCACAAGAAAAATTATTAAAGTAAACCTAATTGATATCCTAGAAAACCCAAATTCAAGTGAAAATTTTATCATTGAAAATGGAGATATACTTACAATTTATGAAAAAAGTATAGAGTTGGGTGATTATCCAATTTGGATTGAAGGGCTGATACGAAATAACGGAAAATATGTTTTCAAAAAAGATATGACTTTAAAGAGTTTAATTTTTGAGGCTGGTGGAATACAAAATAACCGAAATAAATACAAAGTTGAAGTGGCTAGGACACCAAAAAATTCATTAGAGCAAAATTCAGTTGAGTTAATATCCTTTAATGTTGAATTGAATTTTATAAAGGATAATAGCTTTAAAAAGCTAAACATAATTGATATTGATGATTTTAAATTGCAAGAAGAAGATATGGTTTTTATAAGAAAGCATCCTTATTTATCAAAAAAAGATATAATTAAAATTGCTGGCGAAGTATCTTATCCAGGAGACTATGTCATTACTTCCGAAAATGAAAATATTTCGGATATAATTAAAAGAGCTGGAGGGGTCACACCAAATGCATATCTTGATGCATCAGAATATACTAGAAATGGTCAAAAAATTTATTTAACATTAAAAAAACTATTAGAAAATCCTAAATCATCATCAAGCTTAAAAATTAAGGATGGTGACGTATTATTTATTAAATCTCATCCTAGGGCAATTAGTATTTTTGGTGAAGTAAATAAAACAGGACTTCATAGTTTTCAGGAAAATAAACGTCTAAAATATTATATTAAAAAGAGCGGGGGATTCACTACAAATGCTAACAAAAAAAGTATTTGGATTGAATATCCAAACGGTAACTCTAAAAAATACAATAGATTCAGTCTCCTAAGTCCAAAAATTTTAGATGGTTCAATCATCCAAGTAGGAAAGAAAAAAGAGAAGGAGGATTTTGATGTAACCGAATTTGCAAAGGAAGTCACTTCGATTATTGCCAATTTTGCTCAGGTAGCATATTTACTTGTAATTGCTTCAAGCAGTTAAGCGTTTAATATAAAAAAATAAATGAAGAAAGAATTAGACAAAAATGTAAATTTTTCAAATGAACAAATATATCTTAGGGATATACTTCTTCTATTAGCAAAACAGATTAAATTAATTTTAGCCACCACTTCTTTTTTTTTCATCACATCTATTATTTATATTTTATTTTTTACAAATAACATTTATACATCAAAATCAAAAATAATGTCTTCCTCAAGCTCTTCCAGTGGAAACCAGGCGGTTGGGTTGGCAGCTCAATTTGGTATTAATATCCAAACAAATCAATCAGAAACTAAGTGGGTTTACCCTGAGGTATTAAAAAGCAGAACCATCGCTCGTTCAGTCTTAAAAAATATTTTTGATACTAAAAGATATGGGAAAAATAAACCATTAATCCAAATACTAACATATGGGAATGGGCAACCAATTTTTGGGGAGGATACAGTTGAGGTTCAAGCTATTAATAAACTCATCTCAATGATAAATGTCATTGAAAATATAAAAACAGGAATATTTACAGTAGAAATAAATAGCTTTGAACCTGAACTTTCAAAAAATATTAATTCTGCACTCATAGATGCTCTAGACTCGCATCAAAAAAACTATAGTAAATCAAAAATTACTGCAACTCGTATATTTATTGAGCAGCGAATTAAGAGTACTGAAAAAGAATTAATGATCGCAGAAGAGAATTTAAAAGTGTTTAGAGATCAAAACCGAAATATGGAAAATTCTCCAGCACTTTTATTGGAGCAACAAAGGCTTATTCGTGAGGTAACGGTTTTAACAAGTGTTTTTACTACCCTAAAACAAAAATTTGAAACTACAAAAATTGAGGAGGTTAAAGACTTAGATTACGTAGTTGTTTTAGATCCGCCTGAAGCACCACTAAGACCTAGCAAACCTAAAAAGGCTTTAATAGTTTTTGTTTTTTTATTTTCTGGTTTTGGTTTATCTATTATTATTGGAATATATAGAGAATATCTTAAAAATAATGAGGAAGAAAGAATAAAAATTTATAAAGCAAAAAATTTACTGATTACTAATCTTAAGCAGTTATTAAAGTTCAGAAATACGGCTATTTAAACTTTGACCTTTCATAGATTTTTTTTTTTAAAAACGACATATCACTTCTTCAAAGATTTTATTAAAATTGAAATTATTATAAACTCTTTTTTTAGAGCAGTAGGTATTGTATTGTCTTTATTCCTTATTAGAATGTTTTCTCAAAATGGATTGTTAGATTTTTGGGGTAAGATAGTCTTAATAATCGGATATGCTTCAATTTTTGGATTATTTGTTGAATTTGGGCAAGGTAAGCATATGTTGAAAAATGATAAAATAAAATTTCATTTTTTGATGAATGTACAAATGAATTCCTTTATGATAAGTTTTATTTTTATTGCATTTTGTTATATTTTTAAAACTTATATAAGTACTGAGATATTTTATGCCTCATTATTTTCATGTTTTTTAGTTTTTTTTTATCACATTCAATGTTATGTTCAAAAGTTAAAGAAATATCCAACTTTGTTTTCGTTTTTAAATTCAAATACCTACTTATATATTTACTTTTTCATGATATCTTCAATATTATTTTTTTATAAAATAGACATAAAGTTTTTTTATTCAATATTAATGTTATTTCTACTAGGAACGGCTTTTTTCTTCATAGGTGTTAATTATAAAAAAATATTATCATATAAATATAATCTCATTGAATCTTCAAAGATATTAATAGAATCAAAAACTTTTTTCTTTACTTCGATAATTTCAACTTTTTTAGCTTGGTCGGATACAATTTTTGTAGGTTATTTTTGTACACATGAAGATGTAAGCATTTATAACAGTTTATTTAAAATTAGTAGTTTAATGACAATAGTATTATCGCTCTTAAATAATTATGTTGCACCAAGAATAAGTGAAGCATACTCAAAAGGAACGAAAGAGCTGAAAGAGTTAATTCTTCCGTATAATCGGTTAGCCTTAGTAATAAGTTTATTTTTTTATTGTCTAGTAATATTTTTTTCTAAATATATCTTTAACTATTTACTAATTGATTATAACAAAACAATAGTTACCTCATTATATGTGATTGGATTTGGATACTTAATCAACGCTGGATGTGGGAATATTGGGTTTATTCTTCAGTTTACTAAAAATGAAAGACAGTTTACAATTATTTTAGGAATTGCATTATTATTAAATATATTTTCAAATTTACTTTTAACCCCAAAATTTGGAATTCTTGGTGCTGCTACATCTAGTACAATATCTATGGCCTTTTGGAATATTTGTAGTTTATTTTTTTGTAAACGAAAGCTTGGTTTTCTAGCTATATAGGTGATTTAAATGAATTCTCTTCCAAGCTATTTTGTGATTGGAGTTGCTAAATCAGCTACGACATTTTTATTCGAAGGATTAAAAAATTCTGAAGAAATAGCTACACCTATTATGAAAGAACCAAGTTTTTTAGTATATAATGGAAATAATAATTATGTTATAGATAGTTATAGTAAAAAACTGCAAACCCTGAATTTTTCTAAAAATATAAGCGACTACAAGAATAATTTTAAAAAGAAACACCTGGGAACTAAAATAGGTGATTACAGTACTCACTATTTTTATTTTCTAGATAAGTTCATAGAATCAATGAAAAAATACTACGGAGATGATTATTCAAAGATTCCGATAATAGTTATGCTTCGATGCCCTATAAAAAGAGCCTTTAGTCATTATTCTATGAAAGTTCGAGATCAACAAGAGAATAAAGTATTCCTTGAGGCTATTAAAATGTCAGTAATTGAAAGAAGGCTAAAAGAAAATTACCTACCATCATTTGATTATATTGGTTTTAGTAGATATAAAAAAAAAATCAAAAAGCTTCAAGAAACCTTTGAAAACATACTTTTGGTTGATTTTGAAATGATAAAGGTTAGACCTAATAAGTTATTAGAAAATGTTACCAATTTTTTAAATATTAAGAGAATTAATGTTCCTATAAATAGGCCAATCAACCAATCAGGTAGTTTAAAAAAAAATTATTTATCAAATATAGTTTATAAGATTATTTATCGAAGAAATATACTTAAAGATTTGATCCCTGGCTCGCTTAAGGCTTCTGCTGCTAATACTATAAAATCTAAATTACATAAAGTTGTATTTAATAAGATGGAAATCACCTTCGAAGAAATAGAATACTTAGAATCAATTCTTGGCGAGGAAATAGACTTCTATGAGTTGCTCTTTAAAGATTAATTTTATGTATAATTATTTTTCAATATCAAAAATAACAGAACATTTTCAAATTTTATTAGTTATCATGCTACTCAAAAGTACTTTTTTTAAATTATATCTTAATCTTCCAATTGATATTACTTTAGTAATATATGTTTTACTTTTTTTGAGCATTTTTTTTCGTCCATTTAAATTTAAAAAGAACATATTAATGACTAGTCAATCTTTTCTAGTCTTTTATTTGTTTTATATCTTTACTATCACTTATTCACTAAGTAATGATTATGCTCTCTGGAAAATACTTGTTTTCACTTTATCAGTAATTTCTTTTTTTATCCCGACTTTTATTTTTGAAAAATCCTCTTATAAATTATTTCTAAAATATTATAAATATATATATTTATTTGGAACAGTAGCATTTTCATTTTGGTTGTCGAGAGAAGGAAATCTTTATAAATATCTATCTGGAAGTATTGATTATCTTCCTGACTACTTAGCAATAGCCGGTTATTTTTCTATTTCTTTAATATTATTTATTAAAGAAAAGGGTTTGTTCATTAATATTATTAAACTGATTAGTTTTTTATTAACTATCGCTCTAGGGGGACGAGGACCGGTAGTATTACTTATCCTTATGATACTAGCTTATATATTTTTTGAAATACGTAGGGAATTCTCTTTTAAGAAACTAGGTATATACTTCTCATTGTTTATTACAACTTCTTTTATCATTTTCACATTAGGACTATATGAAACTGTTTTTGGCAGATTTGAAAAACTATACCTAAACATTTATGACGAGCATTCAAATCCACGGATTCAAATTTATAGTTCTGCTTTGATAGGTATTTCTGAATCTCCATTCATCGGAAAAGGAATTGGTAGTTTTGGAATGTATTTTAAAGGAGAGGATATTAAATTTTATCCCCACAACCTTTTCCTTGAAATTTTATTTGAGACTGGGTTGGTTGGTTTCTGTCTTTTTACTTTTTTTTTAGTAAATATCAAAATTAATTTAAAAAGTATTGCAAATATTGAGCTAAAACTAGTGTTGCTATTTATATTTTTAACCTATATGAAATCAAATTCATTAGATGGTAGTAGAATTTCATTTTTGTGGGTTGGCATTGCGTTAAGTCAGTACAACTATAATAAAATTTCTAAAAACACACTTAAAAGATTGTAAATTTTAAAAATGAAAAAAGCATTAATCACTGGTGTAACTGGACAAGATGGTTCTTATTTATCAGAATTATTATTGGATAAAGGTTATGAAGTCCATGGAATTATCAGAAGAAGTAGTTCTTTTAATACAGGTCGAATTGATCATATCATTAATAATGAAAAATATAAAGATCATTTTTTTTTTCATTACGGTGATGTCACCGATTCAAGTAGTCTTAGTCGTACCTTAGATAAAATTAAACCCGATGAAATTTATAATTTAGCGGCATAAAGTCATGTCCAGGTCTCTTTTGAAATTCCAAGCTACACAGCTCAAGTAGATGCGATTGGAACATTGTCATTTTTAGAGGCGATTAGAAAAGGTAATCTTCAAACAAAATTTTATCAAGCTTCAACAAGTGAATTATATGGAAAGGTTCGAGAGATTCCGCAGACTGAGAAAACACCTTTTTATCCCAGATCACCTTACGCAGTGGCAAAGTTATATGCATATTGGATAATTATAAATTATAGAGAGGCCTATGATTTATTTGCCTGTAACGGAATTTTATTTAACCATGAATCACCAAGACGAGGAGAAACATTTGTAACAAGAAAAATTACTCGCGCGGCGACAAAAATAAAAAAAGGGTTACAAAGTAATTTATTGGTCGGAAATCTTGATTCTAAACGGGACTGGGGTTATGCCCCAGAGTATTGTGAAGGTATGTGGCTAATGCTTCAAAAAGATAAACCAGATGACTTTATTTTAGCAACAGGAAAGCAACTCTCTGTTCGAAAGTTCATAGAGTTATCGTTCAAAGAAGTAGGTATATCAATTGACTGGGATGGTTCGGAAGAAAATGAATTTGGCCTTGACAATAATACAGGAAAAACCATTGTTCTAATTAACCCGAGGTACTCCAGGGTCAAGTGAATTTAGTACTCCGTTTGGTGAATCTTCGAAAGCCAAAGAAAAATAGGCTGGTGAGCAAAAACATCTTTTGAAGTTTTAGTTAAAAAAATAAAATTAGTATTTTGTGAACTTTATGCTAAATAAATTCTTGCAGTATGAAAAGTCTAAAAGCGATATCTCATTACAAGCTTGCCTATAAAAAAATTTACAGTGATACAAATGAAGAATTATCATATGAATGAGATGATTCTTCTATTATTAAAAAAGGATAATTATGAAAATATATAGACATAAAGACCAAATCATTTCAATTGTTTATAGAGATGAAGATTGGGTCGAAGGACTTAATTTTATTACACCAGATGAGTTATTTGTTCAAGTTGGTTCTTGGTGGTATCAGAAAGGGAAAGTATTAGATTCTCATGTTCACAAAGACTTTGATAGAGTTGCATCGCGAACGCAAGAGATGACATATGTTAAAAAAGGTTCCATGAAAGTGTTTCTTTATGATGAAGAGCATGAATATTTAGAAAGTTTTAATATGAAAGAAGGTGATACTGCAGTTTTTTGCTATGGTGGTCATGGGTATGAAATATTAGAAGACGACACCAAAGTAATTGAGGCCAAAAATGGTCCATTTATAGATGTAGAGACAGACAAGACCAAATTTTAATTATCAATAATGCACAAATTATTTTTGACATAAAAGGCACCATCTATCAAGATTTCTTTTTTTTGATTTAAACATTTTATTTCTAAAACAAAAATAGAATCTTTTATAATAAAATTTTTAATTTTAACAGATAAATTTAATGGTTCATTTTGATAAATCGGCTTTTTATAGTTAACAATCTGCCTCAGAAAAATACTTCCATGTCCAGGAATTTTATTCCCAATTAAAGTTGAAAAATAACTGCTAACTAGCATTCCAGGAACTATTTTTTCTTTAAAAAGTTTATTTTTAATACAATAGCTATCATCAAAGTGAATAGGGTTGTAGTCTTTATAAATACTAGTGAAATTACTTATATCTGATTTTCTGATTGATAGACTCATAAACTTTTCTTGTCCAATTTTAAATTTCTTTTTAAAAACATACCTCCAGTTGTTTCTTTATGACTCAAAAATTACTTAATTTCTAAATTAAAATTAATAAACTAATAATATATTATGCTAAATCAAATTGCCCACATAGCAATTGTAGTAAGTTCATTTAATAAAATTGATAAATGGAGAACTTTATTTGGAGTTGATTTAATTGAAGAAGAGTATACTTCAAATGAACAATTAGTTGATGTTATAATTTTAAAAACAGGTAATATTGTTTTAGAATTTCTAAAGCCAACATCTCCAAAGAGTCCTGTTTATAATTTTTTACAGAAAAATAAAATGGGTGGAATTCATCACATATGTTTTGAAATTGAAGATTTAGAAAGTTCTTTAAAAACTATCAAAGATAAAAATATAAGAAAAATCACAAAAGGGCAAAGTCAGACTGGGATAGAAAAAAGTAAGATTTGTTTTTTAAACCCCTTAGATTTAAATGGTGTTTTAGTTGAATTAAAGGAAAAATAAGGAAGAGTAATGATTTTAAGTAGATTATATGAAATAATAGAAGAGTCCATAACTATAGATAAAGTTGATATAAATGAAGAAACATCAACAGAAAATACAGAAGGATGGGATTCTCTAGGACATATCACATTGTTAAGTGCTTTAGATGAGGAGACAGAAGGAAAATCTGCAGATATTCCAGACCTTGCTCAAGTTTCTACGGTTGGTGATTTAATAAAATGTCTTCAAAAGAATAACCTCCTAGAAGTTTAAATCCATTAATTTTGTTTTTTAATATATTAGAAATAAATGCTGCGCTAGGTGAAAATAAAATTGAGCCAGGGAGTCTATTCGATGATGATGATGGTAGGCTCGTAAATAAAACAGGTATTCCATTTGTCCACAGAACAAGAAAAACTGCTTTTGATCTTTCTATCGAGGCTATTCTTGGCTTGTCGTCATTGAAAAATAATTCTCAAAAGATTGGTTGTGTTATTTATGTAACCCAATCACCTACCAATTTTTTACCGAATCATGCTTCTTTTATTCAAAGTCGTTTTAATCTCCCCAATAAGAGTCTTTGTTTTGATATTAATCAAGGCTGCAGTGGCTTCGTACAAGCATTATTAATAATGATACCAATTTTATACAGTTTAGAATCTAAGGTAGGACTTATCATTTGCTCCGATACTTACTCTCATCACTTATCTGAAAATGATAGATCCACGCAGTCTCTTTTTAGTGATGGAGCAACAGCAACTTTAATCTCAACAGAGAAAAAATGGGAATTAATAAATAGTTCTCATTATACTGATGGAGGTGGAGGTAAATATTTATTGAAATCAATAGTTGAAAAAGAAAAACTTTTTATGGATGGAGCTAAAATTTTTCTATGGACTAGATCTGTCCTTGGGCGAGAAATAATTAAAATGCTAGAAGCGAGTAATCTTTCTACTATCGATATTGACAATTTTTTTGTTCACCAAGCTAGTAAATTAGTCCTTGATAACATTGCAAAAGGTTTAAAAATAAGTACTAATAAAATTCCAAAAACATTGCAAATAACAGGTAATTTAGTTTCATCATCTATTCCTTTTTTAATTCACCAAAATATGGAAGTTTTCAAATTAAGTAAAAAGCTAATCCTCAGTGGTTTTGGTGTTGGGCTGTCTCTTTCATCTTGCATAATTAAGAATGTTGATAGATAAAAATACGTGCTTTGTAATATATGGGGGAGGATCTGATTTAATTAGGCCTATTTATTCTAGGTATCAAAACTCTAGTTTTATTCCAATAATTAAAAATACTAACGTTTCATTTAAAAATGGTAATCTTGTATCCACAAAATCAGAAAATTGGTTAGAAGAATTAAAAAATCTAATTGAGCTTAATTATTTTTCTGAAAATCTAGTTTATATAAATGCTGCAACATTTCAGTTAGAAAAATTATTTACAGCTCATTCCGAAGAAGAAATAGAAGCTATAGTTAAAACTGGAATTTCAAACCAATTATTAATTTCAAAGATTATGCTTGGGCAAATGATTAAGAAAAAAGTAGGAAGATTTATAAACTTATCATCATTCCGATCAAAATTACCAATAAATGGAACTTCTCTATATTCAAGTATAAAGTCTTTTAATAATATCTTCTTTAAATCAATTGGTTTAGAATATGGGCGGTTCGATATTACATCAAATTCTATTTCTATCGGTTTTGCAGATACAAAGTTATTAAAAAACTTACCTAAAGAATCTATCCAAAAATATAAAAAATCTATAGTGAAGAATAGATTCCTTGATGAAGATGAATTTTTTAATTGTGTAGAGTATATAATACAATCTAATTATTTAAATGGTGCAATTATTAATCTTGATGGAGGCCTAAAAGTTCTATGAAATTAAAAGATCTACGAACTCATTTTACTCCAGAACAAGATTTTTATGAATTACCAAATTCAATGCCTGCAATATATTCAAAAAAAGGGGAAAAAGGTAAGCTCGAATTAGAAGTTGGTTCTGTTCCTATACCTGAAATCAGTTATGATGAAGCGCTTATCGCCGTGATGTCAGCTGGAATAAACTATAATACTATTTGGACAGCAAGGGGTGAACCTGTCTCTACTTTTGATTTTTTAAAAAGACATGCCTTAACTAATAACACAAAGCAATCTCATAATTTAGATTATCATATACCTGGAAGTGATGCTTCAGGTTTTATTGTTAAACTTGGAACTGAAGACACTAACTGGAAAATTGGTAAGGAAGTTGTAATTAATTGTAATTGGCATCGAAATGATGATCCTCAGGTTTTTGAAGACTCATTACTTTCATCAGAGCAAAAAATTTGGGGATATGAAACTAATTTTGGAAGTTTAGCTGCATTTTCTATAGTAAAAATTCATCAATTAATGCCAAAGCCTTCAATACTCAATTGGTATGAAGCAAGCTCTTATAGTCTAGTTTTCAGTACTGCTTATCGCATGTTAATATCAAATAATGGAGCGAATATCAGACCTGGCGATAAAGTTCTAATTTGGGGCGGATCTGGAGGACTTGGGTTATCTGCAATTCAAATATGTAATTTAGTAGGAGCTATGCCAATACCGGTTGTTTCGTCTGATGAAAAGGGTAAAGCATTAAAAAAACTAGGTGTAGATAAATTTATTAATCGTAAAAAAGAGAAATTAAACTTCTGGTCAGGTAATAATCATGATATGCTAGGTTGGAGAAAATTCAAAAACTTAATAATAAAAAGATTTGGTGTTTTACCGAATGTCGTTTTTGAACACCCTGGAAAGGAAACAATGGCAGCATCAATCTATGTATTATCTAAAGGAGGGAAGGTTGTAACTTGTGCTGCAACATCAGGATATGACATCTCTTATGATAATAGATATCTATGGATGGAATCAAAATCAATTATTGGTTGTCATTTTGCAAATCCAAAAGAATCTATAAATGCAAGTCTACTGTTATCAAATGGTAATATAAAACCATTTATTTCTTCTATTTATGATTTTAATAATATTAATGATGCACTTGGAAAATTCGTTGAGAATTCTGGTTTTGGTAAAATTGTCATAAGGATACTAGCACCAGATTCAAAAAAATTCAATTTTAAATCAAATATATTTAACATTAATGAGTAATTTTTTTTCGAAAAAAGAGCTTCTTGGATTGGGGTTCTCCAAAGTTGGTGAAGGCAACTTAATTTCTAAAAAATCAAATTTTTATGATATAAGAGGGGAAATTGGATCTGGAAATAGAATTGATGATTTTTGTATTATAAAAGGAAGTATTTTTATTGGAAATAAAGTTCATATTTGTAGTCATACTAGTTTAAGTGGTGTTGGAGGTAATATTGTGATTGGAGATTTGAGTGGTATTGGGGTAAATAATATTTTTTATACTGCATCTGATGATATGTTTCAGTCTTCTCTTTGTGGTCCATTAGTTGATAAAAAACTAACTTCTCTGAAAACTGGTGATATAAATATAGGAACAGGTGTTGCTCTTGGAGGAAGAGTAACAATCATGCCAAATGTAAAGATCGGTAACTTTTCTGCAGTAGGACTCCAATCAATAATTACAAAAGATTTGGAGCCATATTACGTTTATATGATTGTCAGAGGAAAGTTGAAAAAAATCATTAAAAGAGATAAAGGGCAATTAGATAGGTTTTATAAACTAGAACAATAAATTTCTTATCTTGTCTCTACTTCAGGGAACCAATTGTATTTTAATTTATCGCCATGCTCACCTCTATATCCAATTTGGGTAAATGGTGGTGCAGGGTTTTTAATTCGAGCATCAAATAGAGTGTCATCTCCAAAATAGCGTATACTCATTGCTTTTCTATCATAGTCAAACAATACTTCTGGAGCCGTGTGAAGGGTGTAATAACTAAAAGCTAAGATATCTCCTTTTCGAACTTCCCAAGATATAGTTTCATATTTTTCTAAAATTTCTTTTTCATCTAATTTTTTAAAAATGTCCGAATGTTCAAGGTCGCTGTTCGTTTTAAAATCTCGAGGCATAATTAAAGATCTGTCTTTATGAGATCCCTTAGCAAAAACTAAGCTCTCATCTTTTGATACATCATGAGTTGGGACCCAGAGGGAAACCGTCTTTTCACCATCAACCATGAAATAAGTCTTGTCTGCGTGCCATGGGGTTTTTTCTCTTGAACCAGCTTTTTTAATTATTACATGATCATGGAAAAGTCTAACTTCTTTTGAATTCATTAATCTTTTAGCTGTGAGTGCAAGATTTTTGTTAAAGCATATTTTTTTAATTTCTTGAATTCTTCTCCAATTATTAAAGTCATTAAAGAATAAGAATTCATCATTATCATTTTTTTCAAAAGCTCGAAACATTGAACTTGGATTTGAAATATTTTTATCAATTGCAATTTCAATCTCATCGAGGTTTTCGTTTTTTAGAACACCTCTAATGCAAGTTGCTCCAAAATCACGAAATTCATTTAAGTTTTGTTTGGTAATCATTTTTTTATTTAAAATGTCTTAATTTGAGCGTTGTAATATTAACTTTTATATTTGATAAATCATTTATTTAATAAAATTACAAAAAAAACAAGAACTATTAAATGGAATATATAAACTAAATGAAACTTTCCTTAGGAACTGAAGAGACTAATGCTCTAAGTGAATGTATGTCTAGTGGTGTATGGGAACGATAGCGAATGTTAATTGTTCCTCTTTTTTTGCACCAAAAGTTATTTTAAAAAAGCAAGGAGGAGTATTAATCATAAATGATAAAGAAATTTCAAAAAAACGTGAATTAAAAGACAATTAAATTGGTTTTAGAGTAATGTATCAGCCTATGAATAAGCTAATTGTATATCAAACTGGAGGTAGCTGCTTTATAGCAGATGATCAGATTAACTACATTACATTTAAGGTTTGTTTGTTTTATAAAAAATAGTTCTATGAAAAAAAAGATACTCCATTTAATCAATGATTATAACCAGAGTGTTTACACCAAACTTTTAAAAAACTTAGATAATGATTATGAAAATGAGGTTTTTATTTTTAATAAAAACCATTCAAAATTTGAAGTAAAATTTCCAAATAAAACATATCATTATTTTGTTAACATATTATTCTACACTTTATTAAGAATTTTTATTCCTTATAAAAATTTAATTGTTTCTAAAAAATTAAAAAAAGTAATTAAAGATAGTAAATATCATTTAATTCATGCTCATACTTTATTCTCATCTGGAGGTTCTGCAAGAAAATTAAAAAAACAAGTTAAATACGTGGTAACAGTAAGAAGTTCAGATATTAATTATATTTGGAAGTTTTTTCCTTGGTTAAGGAGTTATGGTAGGAAAATTTTAACTGATTCAGAGAAAGTTATTTGTTTATCTCCATGGCAAAAAAATAAGATTTTGGGCTTTTTCCCTGACTCACAAAAAAAGAAAATAGAAAAAAAAATAGTAGTAATCCCTAGCGGTATAGATGATTTTTGGTTTCAAGATCAATTAGAATACCAAGAAAGTGCTAAAAAAAATACATTATTGTTTGTTGGAGAATTGGCTCCTAATAAAAACGTCCACATGTTAATACATGTACAAAGTGTACTACAAAAAAGAAATATTAATTATGATTTAAAAATTATTGGTGGATCAAATGAAAAATATATAAATATACTATATGTTTATCTTCTAAAGTTGTATGTAAAGATAAAAAAAATAAATGTCTTCTTTATCGGAGAAGTTCCAGATAAAGCTATTCTGAAATGTTTTTATCAATCTGCAAAAATATTTATAATGTTATCAAAAAAAGAAACTTTTGGCTTGACATACATTGAATCGATAAGTCAAGGGACACCTATAATATACGTTGAGAATCAAGGAATTGATGGACTCATTAAAGATGGTGAAGTTGGTTTGAGAGTCCCTCATAACAATACGGAAAAAATTATTCAAAGTATTATAAAAATTAATGAAAACTATAATGATCTTCATAAAGCTTGCCTTGTAGAAAAAGATAATTATTCTTGGTACAAAATTATTATCTCATACTACAATTTATATTCTAAAATTTTAAAATAATTATTAAAATTTATAAAAGGAAAGTTTTAATATTTATATATTATTTATAACTTAATAAAATGCAGTCGTTGGAAAAATTATATTCCTGTATAAAGCTTAGTATAGTATGCAAAAAAAAGTATAGCAGTTTCTGTTGTTAGTAGTGATAGTTATTCAAATTAATGTGCGCCATATTTATAACACTCAAGGGAAAAAGACCTAAGTGAAAAAAATATTGGTAACAGGCAGAACTGGATTTTTTGCCTCAAGCTTATTTCTATATTTTAAAGAATTTGAAAATATAGAAATCCTTTTTTTTAGTAGAAAAAAGGTTGATAAAAATACATTTGTAATAAAAAATAACAATTTTATTGATTACAAAAAGAATCAACGCTTCAAGGATATTGATGCAATTGTTAATATTGCAGGTTATATACCTGAACCTGAGGATAAATTTGATTTTGATAATTGCATAGAAATTAATTTGGGATATCTGGAAAAGCTACTTCAATTCGCACAAGAAATAAGGGTGAAAAAAATTATTCAAGTATCTAGTTTTTCAGTATATGGTAAAAATCCTAGCGGGATCATAAATGAAAAAACTCTGCCATTACCTGATACTATTTACTCACAAAGTAAATTATTAGCTGATTACTTTTTAAATCTATACAAGTCAAAATTTGATTCTGGAATAACTATATTAAGACCAGCGTTTACATACGGTCCTTTAATGAATGAAGAAAGAATGATACCTCAATTTATTAAAAATTTAAGAAAAAATAGGTCTCTTGAAATTTACCATACTAAAAGAAAATTTGCTCTTACTTGCATCAATGATTTTTTAAAAGTTATTTTTGAAGAAATTAAAATTAAAAGAAAATATTATATCATCAATACAGTAAATGAAATAATTGAGAAAAGGAGAATGGTTTCAATAATTCATAATCATATTAATTCTAACTGTCATTTGAAATATCTTGATGAGCAAATCTTAGAAAAACCATTATCAATAGATCAAGTAAAATATGAAAGTCTAATTGGACGTGGTAAAACAAGCAAGTTTGAAGAAAACATAAAATATCTAGTAGGCGGATAATGAAAGATTTTAAAAATATGACACGCACTGTGCTAGTTACTGGCGCTGCTGGTAGCCTGGGAAGTGCGTTCTGTGAAAAATTTGCAAGGAAAAATTACAGAGTTGGACTAATAGATGTGAATGAGGTAAAAACTGAACAATTATTAAATAAATTAGCGAACCAAGAGTTGGGACATTTTTCAATTTCAGGATTTAATATTTCTTGTACAAAAGGGATTAATAAACTTTTTACATCAATACCATCTGATTCTAAGTTGAAAATATTGATTAATAATGCAGCAGGAAATGCTAAGTTTTATTCAGAAAAAGATAGCATAGAAGAAAGATGGGACAAGACAATAAATAACGACTTAAAACACATATATCTCTTAACCGAAAGGGCAGTTGTTGAAATGAGAGAGCATGGTGGAAGCATTGTCAATATTAGTTCAATAGCGGGTAATGTATTGGGCAGTAAATCTGTACCTTATGCTGCTGCGAAAAGTGCAATTATTGGTTTAACTAAATCATTTGCAAGGATTTATGGTAGCTATAATATTAGAGTGAATGCAATATTACCTGGTGTAATTGAGTCCGAAAGAACAATAGAATCGGATAAAACTGGATATTTTTCTGAAATAAAAAATCAAACTCCTATGAAGAGATGGGGTTATCCAAGTGAAATTGCTGAGGCAGTATATTTTATTAGTGGTGATAAGTGTAATTTTATGAATGGATCATCCTTAATAATAGATGGCGGTTCAACCTTAACTCTCGGTCAGAGGATAGATGAGCCAATACCATTTAAATGGGAAAAATTTTCTTAATGAAATTAAATGTTGCTGTTTTAGTTATTAGCTTTGATGGTTTTAGTGATTTGTGGGATCCGTATTTTAAATCAATAGAAAAATTTTGGATAGATTGTCCATTTGAAACCTTTTTACAAACAAACGAGAAGACCTTTAAACATAAAATGTTAAAAGGTACAATCCCTGTTGGTGAAGATGTGTCGTGGTCTTCGAATCTCTTGAAATCGGTAAGAAAATTGAGGACTTACGATTATTTGTTAGTTATGATGGAGGATGGGCTTTTGAGAAAGTCTGTTGACACTAAAACTATGCTTGCAACTATTGAAAGTTTTATTAAGTTGAAGGGAAAATTCCTTACTTTAATTACAGAAGGGCAACTTAAGCCTCATAACACTATTAATGAATATTTTGGTGAAATTGCAGTAGGTACTCCATACCGTGTTACTGCGACCTATTCTGTTTGGGAAAGAAAATTTTTAGAAAAATTTATCGTAGAAGACGAAAATCCCTTTCAGTTTGAGAAAATTGGGTCTAGAAGATCAGATAAATATGCTGATGGATTCTATTCTGTGCATGAAAGACAATTTGATTTAATTCATGCAGTATGGAAGGGGAGATGGCATCCACGGTCATTTAAGGAATCAAAGGATTTGGGATATATTAATTTTACTGAAAGAAAGTTTTTATCTTTCTTTGATGTAGTCAGAATTATTATTTACTCAAAAGTAAGGGCTTTTATATTTTTTATTACTCCTAAATCATTAAAAAAATTTCTAATAAGAAACAAAGAATATGCATGATTGATCTAGTTAACCTTTTGTTCATTAATTGTGTGATCGTTATCATTAGAAATATTGAATTTTAGTTCATATATTTTAATATGATAAAAAAAGAAATGAGATTTATTCCTCAAATGGAACCTTGGTTTGGAAATGAAGAAGCGGCTGCTCTTAATGAGTATATGCTTGGAGATGGTTGGGTCACTGAGTTTAAGAAAACAGAGGAATTTGAAAATAGAATTGCTGATTTTGTTGGAGTTAAACATTGTGTTGCTGTAAATAATGGTACAGTAAGTTTAACCCTTGCTGCAATTGCATCAGGTATAGGTTCCGGTGACGACGTAATTATTCCAAATTATACAATGGTCGCATCACCCAATTCTGTAAAAATGATTGGTGCAAATCCTATTTTTGTAGATATTGAATTAGATTCATTATGTCTTGATATTGAACTTACTAGAGATGCGATTACTCCTAAAACTAAAGCTATAATTCTAGTTTCTGCTAATGGTAGATATCCAAAACATGGCATTGAGAAGTTCTCAGAATTATGTAAAGAAAAAGGTCTGGTTTTAATTGAGGATTCCGCACAATCTTTAGGATCCTTCTATCCTGATGGAAGTCATATCGGTTCAGCGGGATTGATTGGAAGTTTCTCATTCTCCTCGCCAAAGATAATTTCAACTGGCCAGGGTGGCGCATTGGTAACTAATGATGATGATATTGCTTACAAGCTGCGAAGATTAAAAGATTTTGGTAGGTCTCGAGGTGGCATAGATTTTCATGATTCCATAGGTTACAATTTTAAATTTACGGATATTCAAGCAGTAATTGGCATTGAGCAGATGAAAAAGCTTCAGTGGAGAATTGAAAGGAAAAAAGAAATTTTTAGACTTTACGAGAGTAATTTAAATAGTTTAAAAGAGGTTGCATTTTTCCAGACTGATTTACAAAAAACATCTCCTTGGTTTATTGATAGTTTAGTAGAAAATCGAACTGATCTAATAAAACACCTAAAAAGTAAAAATATTGGTACTCGTTTAATGTATCCACCATTGAACAAACAAAAAGCTTATAACTTACCTGGACATTTTCCATGTTCAGATAAAATAGGTGAAAGTGGTTTATGGCTACCATCAGCTAGTCAGCTAGAAAATGAAGAAGTTAATATAATATGTCGACATATTGTCGATTTTTATCAATAGAAAAACCTCTTTCATAGTTTTTAAATTGTAAAAATATCCAATAATAATTTTTCATAATAAAAAGAAGGTTGATATGAAAATAGGAATTGTAGGTTTAGGTATTGTAGGAGGTACCGTGAAGATCGGTATGGAAGAACTTGGTCATGATGTAAGTGGGCACGATATTAAACTTCAGACCCGTATAGATGATGTCTTGGATTCGGATATATGTTATGTTTGCGTTCCAACTCCTTCCAATAGTGATGGTACATGCAACACTGAAATTGCTGCTGATGTTGTTTCTGAATTAGATAAAAATAATTTTAAAGGAGTGATAGCAATAAAATCTACTATAATACCAGGAACAATAGATAGGTTCTCAAAGATGTATCCAAAAAGAATTTTTGCGTTTGTTCCAGAGTTTTTAAGAGAAAGGTGTGCCCTTTCAGATTTTACATCTAATCATGATGTTTGTATTATTGGAGTAAATGATAACGATTCATTTAGTTTAATAAAAGAATCTCATGGGCATTATCCCAAAAATTTTGTTCATCTTAGTCCAAAAGAAGCAGAGTTTTCTAAATATTTTAATAATATTTATAATGCTACTCTAATTACATTTGCAAATAGCTTTTATGAAATTTGCAAAGCTAGTGGAGTTGAGTACCAAAATGTTAAAAACGCAATTGTTGAAAGAGATCACATAAATAATATATATTTAGATTGTAATAAAAATTTTAGAGGATTTGGTGGTGTTTGCTTGCCAAAAGATACTAAAGGCTTTGATGCTCTCAGTAAAGAATTAGGTCTGAAAGTTGATTTTTTTAAAAATATTTTAGATCAAAACGATAAATTTGAGACTACGGTTCCTTCTGGAATGAGGATGGAATAATGAAAATACTAATTACTGGTGGGACTGGTTTTATTGGTTCATATATGGCAAACCACTTATCAGAAAAAGGGCACCGAGTAACAATATGCGATAATAATTCAAGAGGTGTGCTTGATAATTTCGTAAGTCATTTAAATTTTATAGAATGTGACTTAACGGATAAAAGTCAACTATCCAAACTTGATACAGACTTTGACTGCGTTTATCATTTTGCTGCAATTAATGGAACTATTAACTTTTATGAGATGCCGCATTTAGTATTAAAAGTTAATACATTAATAAATATTAATATTTTAGATTGGTGTGTTGAAAATAATATAAAAATTTTATCCACATCATCATCAGAAGTTTATGCAGCGACCATAGATAAGACTGTTCCAACAAATGAAGATGTCCGGATATCCATTGATGATGTATATAACCCAAGATATTCTTACGCTGGAAGTAAAATTTTTGGTGAATTACTTTTTTTAAACTATCATAAACATTATAACCTCGATGTAAAAATTGTAAGACCTCATAATTTTTATGGTGCTAGAATGGGATTTGAGCATGTGATACCTCAAGTTTTAAAAAGAGTTTACAATAAACAAGATCCATTTAAAATTTATGGCCATAATCAAACTAGAGCCTTTTGTTATATCTCTGATGCTATTAATGCAATGGAATTAGTCATGGAATCTGAAAAATGTACTGGTAAGATAATACATATTGGAAATTCTGAAGAAACAAAGGTCGCTGATTTAGTACAACTAATATTTCAATTGTGCGATTATAATCCAAGTGTAGAAATAGTAGACCCACCAGTTGGCTCAGTAAGTAGAAGATGCCCTGACATTTCATTGTTAACGAAATACACAGGTTTTATTCCCAAGTTTGATTTAGAATACGGATTAAGAAAAAGTTGTGAATGGTATCTTAATTACTATGCCAGTAACAGCTGAGGTAAATAAAAACATTGTATATTGCGTTAAGTTTAAGATTCTTAAATATTTTTATAACATAATATAAATATGATTTCTATAATTGATTATAAATCTGGTAATCCAAAATCAATTTATAATATGTTGGAAAAAATAGGATTTGAAAATGTAAAAATCAGTTCAGATCCCCAAGTTATTAGAAATAGTAATAAATTGATTCTTCCTGGAGTTGGATCTTTTGATTATGGAATGAAACAATTACAAAAAGCAGGTTTGATAAATTTGCTGAATTATAAGATTCTTGATCAGAAAACTCCTATTTTAGGTATTTGCTTAGGCCTACATCTAATGGCAAAAGCAAGCGAAGAAGGTAAAAAAAGAGGTTTAGGATGGATAGATGCAAAGGTAAAAAGATTTAATTTTAAAAAAAATAATCTTCCAGTCCCACACATGGGGTGGAATAAAATAGAAATGAAAAAGAGTATAAAACTCTTAAATAATCTTGACCATATTAATACCCGATTTTATTTTGCTCATTCTTATTATTTAAAATGCAAAGATAATAACTTTATAGCTGCAAGTACAAAATACGGCGAAGAATTTTGCTCTATTGTACATGTTGATAATATTTATGGTGTCCAATTTCATCCAGAAAAAAGTCATAAGTATGGTATAAATTTATTAAGTAACTTTTTGGATGTCTAAGTTTCTCCTTCCAAGACTAATCCCTACTCTTTTATTAAATCAAAGGTCTTTATACAAAACCAGAAACTTCAAAAACCCTGTTTACGTCGGCGATCCAATAAATGCTGTAAAAATTTTTAATGATAAAGAAGTTGATGAGCTAATTATATTAGATATTGGAGCATCTATAAATTCATTTAAGCCAGATTTTAAATATATCAGAGATCTCGCCTCAGAGTGTTTTATTCCATTAACATATGGTGGAGGTATTAAATCTATTGATATGGCAAAAAAACTTTTTGACTTAGGAGTAGAGAAAATTACTTTGAACACATGCCTTACAGATTATAATCTAATTGAAGAGATTGCTAATCGTTATGGTTCTCAAAGCATAGTTGCTTCGATCGATTACAAGATGAGTTTTTTTAGTAGAAATTTGATACTAACTCGTCTTTCGGGAAAAGTAAAGTTAAAGGTTAAGATACAAGACCTCATTAAAAACCTTTTAAACTCTGGTATTGGTGAGATAATGCTACAATCAATTGATAGAGAGGGAACTTATTCTGGATATGATATTAAGTTTTTAAAAGACATAAGAAATTTAGTTGATGTACCAATAATTATTTCTGGAGGGGCGCGTGGATTTAATGATTTTGAGGATGCAAAATTGAATGGTGCTCAAGGGTTTGCTGCTGGATCATTTTTTATATTTGAACAGCCAAATAATGCGGTTCTTATAACTTATCCTGCATATGAACTAATCAAACAAAAATTAGGTTCCACAAATGAATGTTAACAAGATCTGTAAAGTTTGTATTATGGATATTTCTGATCCAGAAATAATTTTCAAAAATGATATATGTAATCATTGTATTAGATTTGAAAATATAAAGCACCAAAGATTGAATACGGGGCCAGACTCCAAAGAGGTTTTTAATAAATTAATTAAAGATATAAAACAAAATGGAAAAGGTAAAAAATATGATTGTATAATTGGAGTAAGCGGAGGAGTTGATAGTACATATGTAGCTTATTTATTAGTTAAAAATGGAATTAGACCATTAGCTGTCCATTTTGATAATGGTTGGAATTCAGAATTAGCAGTTTCTAATATTGAAAAAACAATAAGTAATTTGGGAATTCATTTACATACCCATGTTATGGATTGGAATGTATTTAAAAAAATACAATTAGCTTTTTTAAAATCTTCAACACCCGATTGTGAAATACCAACTGACCATGCTATTAATGCGGTATTATTAGATACGGCTAAGAAGTATAATATAAAATATATTATAAATGGTATGAACTTTGCTACTGAAGGAATGGCCGTTCCCTCGTGGTCTTATGGGCATTCAGACTGGGTATATATAAAAGATATTTTAAAAAAAAATAGCGTGGGAATTAAATATTTTAAAGACTATCCGCATTTTTCACTCATAAAATTATTTCAAAATATAATTTTAAATAGAGTCAAAATAGTTTCAATCCTCAATTATATAAACTATGATAAAGAAAATGCATTAGTTACTATAAAAAATGATTTAGATTATCGTCCTTATGAGCAGAAACATTATGAATCAATATTTACTAGGTTTTTCCAAGGTTATTATTTAATTGAAAAATTTGGATTTGATAAAAGAAGAGGACATCTTTCAGATTTGATCAGATCAAAACAATTGACTAGAAAACAAGGCTTAAAGCAAATTGAGTTTGATCCATATACAGATGTAAATAAAAAAGAAGAGGATATAAAATATGTTATGAAAAAGTTAGAACTAAATAAAACTGACCTAAAAATATTAATTAATAACAAAAATAAAAATTACTCTAATTACAAAAACTCTAAAGATTTAATTGGGAGGTTAAAAACGTATTATAATTTTTTCAGAATGAAAGGGATTTTTCAAAAATGATCAACGTTGCACAAATTGGAGTTGGGTACTGGGGACCCAACTTACTAAGGAACTTAATAGAGAACCCAAGATGTAAAATTAAAACCGTGGTAGAATTATCCCAAGATAGAAGATCTTATGTGAAAAATTTGTACCCCAAAGTAAACGTGTCTGATAATCTTAATGATGTTCTATTAGATTCCTCAATAAAAGCAGTTGTAATCTCTACTCCAGTTCATACACACTTTGATCTCTCAATGAAATGTTTAAGCGCAGGTAAAAATATTTTAGTTGAAAAACCGATGGCGACAAGCAGTCAAGAAGTTGAAGCAATCAAATTATTAGCAAACAAAACTAATTTAATTGCAATGGTTGGTCATACATTCTTATTCAATTCATCAGTTAGATACATAAAAAAAATAATTGATAATGGAGAAATTGGCGACCTAAGGTACATTTATTCTCAGAGACTCAATTTAGGAAGAATCAGAGAAGATGTTGATGCGATGTGGAATCTCGCTCCGCATGATATTAGTGTAATCCAATATTGGATGAATGATATAAAACCTGAAAATATTATTAAAATAGGGATGGATTATGTGCAAGAAAAAGTTGATGATGTTGTTTTTTTGAATATAAGGTACCCTAATAAAGTTATTGCCAATATTCATGTTAGCTGGTTAGATCCAAATAAAGTCAGGAAAATAGTAATAGTAGGTTCAAAAAAAATGATAGTTTATGATGATATATCAGATGATAAGGTTACAATCTTCGATAAAGGTATAGATCCGGTTGCTGACCTAAAAAAAAATATGGATTATGATATTCAGAATTTTACTTTAACACATAACCACAGATCTGGAGAAATTAAGATTCCTGTTATTGATTCATCAGAACCATTAAAAAATGAAATCAATCATTTTTTTGATTGTATAATTGGTAGCGCTTCTTGTATCACTGGTCCTGAACATGCAAAGAGTGTTGTTGAAATCTTGGAATTAGCTAAATAAGTATGAAATATTTTAAAAGTGAAACAGCAATCATAAAAGATACGACTATTGGAGATGGTACAAAAATTTGGGAGTTTGCAAATATTTATGGTTGTGAAATTGGGAGCAATTGTAATATCGGTTCATACGTTGAAATTCAGAGCAATGTTAAACTTGGAAGCAATATTACTATATCTTCACATTCATTTATTTGTTCTCTAGTGACTATCGAAGATGATGTATTTATTGGACATGGTGTCATGACAGTAAATGATTTAAAACCACCATCATTCAAACGGACTGGATCAAAAAAATATTGGAAAAAAACTTTAATAAAGAAAAATGTAGTTATTGGTAGTAACGCTACATTATTCCCGGTAGAAATTGGAGAAAACGCGATTATTGGAGCGGGATCGGTGGTTACAAAAAATGTGCCTCCTAATTCTACAGTATATGGAAATCCTGCAAAAATTATGAAGGTAAAATAATGGATATAAAATTTGTCGATTTAAAAGCGCAATACTTAACAATAAAAAAAGATATTGATAAAGCAATTGAGGACGTAATTAATAATACTGCTTTTATAAAAGGAAAATATGTTGAAGAATTTGAGGCAAAATATTCAGAAAAATATGATTCAAAATATGTTGTCAGTTGTGCAAACGGTACAGATGCCATTTATATAGCTTTAAAAGCATTAGGTGTTGGGGCTGGAGATGAGGTTATTACGACCGCTTTAAGCTGGATATCTACTTCCGAAACCATTACCCAAACTGGAGCAAAAGTTGTATTTGTTGATATTGACGAAGAAGATTATACCATTAATGTAAAAGAAATTGAAGAAAAAATAACTGATAAAACAAAAGCAATAATTCCTGTTCATCTTTATGGTCACCCTGCAAAAATGGATGATATAATAAAACTTGCATTAAAATATAATATAAAAATTATTGAGGATTGCGCGCAAGCGCACTTTGCAGAATTTCAAGGTCAAAAAGTTGGGACTTTTGGAGATTTTGGTACTTTTAGTTTTTTCCCAGGGAAAAACTTAGGTGCATACGGAGACGCTGGTTGCATTATTACCAGTAGTGAAGAATTAGCAATAAAAGCTAAAATGATAGCAAATCATGGTGGCTTAAAAAAACATTCGCACGAAATAGAAGGTATTAATAGTAGAATGGATGGTATCCAAGCTGCTATTTTGTCTGCAAAATTAAATTATATCGATGAATGGACAAGTCTAAGAATAAGTCACTCAAAGTTTTACAGTTCCGGAATTATTAATGAAAAAATAATAAAACCAGTAGAAAAAAATAATGTTAAACATGTTTATCATTTATATGTAATAAGATCAGAGGTAAGAGATTTATTGAAAACTCATCTAAAAGATAATGGAATTCCAACTAGTATTCATTACCCTAAGTCTCTTCCTTACTTACCAGCATATGATTATTTAAAACACATTCCATCAGATTTTCCTAATGCATACAATTTAACTGAAAAAATTCTCTCTATTCCTATCTATCCTGAGATGAGTGAGGAAAAAATAAAATATATTTTTGATAAGATAAATTCTTTTAAAGGTTAAAAAATATTGAAATATATCCCATCAATAGATGTGATTATTGCATCTAAAAATGAAGAAAATCATATTGAAAATTGTTTAAAATCTGTTTTTAATCAAGACTACCCTGAGAATAAAATAAATATCTTACTAGTAGATGGTATTTCATCTGATTCAACAATAAAAATTGTGGAAAGCCTGTTTTCTAAAGAAATAAACTGCAAGATTCTAGAAAATAAAAAAATAATACAATCAGAGGCTTGGAATCTTGGTATCAATAATAGTACATCTGAAATAATATGCATATTAAGCGCCCACTGCACAATTGGAGTAGATTATTTAAAAAATGTTGTAAGTGTATTTCACGAAACTAAGGCTGATCTTATTGGTGGCCATATGATCGCTAAAGGGAAAGGGTATATTGGAAAAACAATAGAATTCTTACACCATTCAAAATTTGGCATTGGCGTAGGTAAATTTCATGATCCCAACTTTGAGGGTGCTGCGGATACTGTTTATACATTAAACTTCAAAAGGTCTATCTTAAATAATAATCACCCTTTTGATAACCGATTAATTAGAAATCAAGATATTGAATTCTCCTCTAAAATACTTAAATCAGGCGGGAAGATTTTTTTGTCCAAAAAGTTAGATATTATATATAAAACACGAGATTCAATAAATGATTTTGTAAAACAGTATTTTAATAATGGATTATGGATTCTACCAACGAAAATTATATCAAAAGAGACTCTTTCTTTAAGACATTTTATACCATTATTTTTTACGATTTTTATTTTTTTAATATTTTTAATAGAATTTTCATATATTAGTCAATTAATTCCATCTAATATCATTTTTCTTTTCAGAGTTATATTAATATTGTATGTTGTTCTTAATATAATTTTTTCATTAAAAACAGGTTTAGAAAAAGGGATCAAGTATATCTTTTCAACTTTTCTTTTATTTTTTTTGTTGCACTTTTCTTATGGACTTGGAACAATATTTGGAATAAAAGAATCATTTGGTTTAAGGAAAAAAAATGAACAAAAAAAGGATATTTGATTTTATTATTTCGATAATATTTTTAATTTTAATGTTTCCAATTTTAATAATTTTGGTAATAGTTATTTATTTATTTCAAGGGGCTCCTATTTTTTACAGACAGAACAGAGTTGGAAAACACAAGAAGCTTTTCAAAATATACAAATTTAGAACAATGATTTTAAATGAAGGTAAAAATAATACAATAACAATAGGTGGAGATCCTCGAGTAACACCATTAGGTAAATTTCTTAGAAAATGGAAATTAGATGAGTTGCCTTCATTATTAAATATTCTAATTGGTGAAATGAGTATAGTAGGTCCTCGCCCGGATGTTCCTGGATTTGCAGATAAACTTGAGGGAGATTACAAAAGAGTTTTAAGTGTAAAGCCAGGTATAACTTGTTTATCCACTTTGAAATATTCCAATGAAGAAGAGCTGTTACGTAATGTTGATGATCCAAAAGCATATAACAAAATCATCTTTGAGGATAAAACAAAGCTTAATCTTTATTATATTGATAACTGGTCGTTTTTATTAGATTTAAAAATAATTTTTAAAACAATAATTAGGAGTAATTATTAGGTTTTGAAGATATGAAGAAAAAAATATACCTCTCACCACCTGATATGTCTGGTAATGAATTGAAATATTTAATTAACTCTTTTGAATCTAATTGGATATCTTCGGTTGGTCCAAGTTTAGATGATTTTGAAAAAAAAATTAAAAAGTATTTAAGTGTTAACTATGCTTGTGCTGTTAATTCCGGTACCTCCGCACTACACTTATCCCTTAGAGTCTTAAAAATAAAAGAAAATGATAGAGTAATATGTCCAAGTCTAACATTTGCAGCTTCGGCAAATGTAATATTGTATGAAAAAGCAATACCCGTCTTTATTGACGTGGATTTAAATAGTTGGACCTTAGACCTTAATATTCTTGAAATTTCTTTCAAGAAACATAATCCTAAGGCACTTATTGCAGTAGACTTATATGGTGAGCCATGTCAATATGAAGGCATAATTGATCTATGTAAGAAATATGATGTTTCCCTTATTGAAGATGCCGCAGAAGCCCTTGGATCAGAATATAATGGAAGGAAATTAGGATCATATGGTGATATTAGTATCTTATCATTCAATGGTAATAAAATCATTACTACTTCTGGAGGTGGAATGATACTTTCAGACAATAAAGATTACATAGATCAGGCAAAATTTCTTGCTAATCAGGCAAGAGAAAAAAAAATACATTATGAGCATAAAAAATTAGGATATAATTATAGAATGAGTAATCTATTAGCTGCAATTGGTATTGGTCAGCTCGAAAATATTGAGAATTTTGTATTAAAAAGGAGAGCAATCTTTAGCCGGTATCGTAAAGCGTTTACCGAGTTTGAAGGAATAAAAATGTTGGAAGAGGAAAAAAATACGAGAGGGAACAAATGGCTTACCTCTATGACAATAGATGAAAAACTATTAAGTTGTAATAGGGATGATATAATTAAAGCTTTAGATAAAGAAAACATTGAATCTAGACCTGTGTGGAAACCAATGCATATGCAACCGTTATATAAAGATTATGATTATCTCCACTTGAGGGGAAAAGATGTTTCTAAATACCTTTTTGATAAAGGAATATGCTTACCCTCAGGTTCTAATCTACAAATAGCAGAACAAGATAAGATTATAGATATTATAACTTCTTTTTTAATTGGAAAATCAGAATGATTGAAAGAACTATTAAGTTAATACTTCTAGATATACTTGCTTGCTCTTCAAGTGTAATACTAGCATTCGGTTTAAGGTTTGATTTTCAAATTCCCCATAATTTTTATAGTTTATTAATATTCTGTACAATTAGTTTTAGTATTTTACAAATATTCGTTTTTTTTATTTCAAATTTATATTTTAGAATTTGGAGATATACTAGCCTTATAGACTTATTTGCAATTTTAAGGGCTGTTATTACTTCTTCATTAATATCTTTTGTGATTATGACTATTGTCCATCAATCCACCGGCTATCCAAGATCTGTATTCTTAATATTCTTTTTTCTCAATTTTTTATCTTCTGCTGGGTTGAGGATAAGCGTAAGAGTTTTTCACTCTTTTTTTAAAAATAAATATTTAAAACCTAAAGATAAAATAAAAAAATTATTATTAATAGGTGCTGGAAAAACCGGAGAAAAAATAGCAAGAGAGATTTTAAGTGATAGTTCAATTTATAAATTGGCGGGCTATGTAGATGATGATAAAAAAAAGCATGGTGCTTTGATCCATGGGGAAACAGTATTTTGTTCAGTACGTGATATTGAAAACCTGTATGATGTTGATTATGATGAAATACTGATCACAGCACCATCCGCAACTGGTAATCAAATGAGATCCATTGTGAAAGCTTGTAAGAAAACAAATAAAAAATATTATACACTACCTGGTTTAACTGAAATTATGAATGAAGACGTTTCTCTAAAAATGATAAGGGATGTTTCTTATTCTGATTTACTAGGAAGACAAGAAATTAAATTAGATATGAAATCAATCGTTGAGCTATTAAAGGGAAAGCGTGTTTTAATTACTGGCGCTGGAGGTTCAATTGGATCAGAGTTGATGAAACAATGTGTAAAATTTAATCCTTCTGAGATAATTTGTTTGGACTTTAATGAGGAAAGTATTTTCAATTTAGAGCAAGACGCTCGACCTGTTCAGGGCAATACAATACTTAAGTTTTCTTTATGTTCAATCAATAATAAAAATGAGTTAGAAAAAATATTTTCAGAAAACAAGCCACAAATTGTTTTTCACGCAGCTGCTTATAAACACGTTCCTATTCAACAGAAACACCCTTGGACTGCAGTTAAAACAAACATTGGAGGTACACTCAACTTAGTTGAGTTATCAGACCAAAATAATGTTGAAGCTTTTGTTCTTGTCTCCACAGATAAAGCAGTAAACCCAGCCAATGTTATGGGTGCAACAAAAAGAGCGGCAGAGAAAATAATACAATCATTCAATTTGAAATCTAATACTAGGTATGTTGCGGTTAGATTTGGTAATGTCTTAGGGAGCTCTGGAAGTGCAATACCTACATTCCAAAAACAAATCAATCATGGTGGACCAATTACTATCACACATCCAGAGATGACCAGATATTTTATGTCTATTCAAGAGGCCTCTCAGCTCATATTACAATGTGGAGCTTTTGGAGAAAATCGTGAAATTTTTCTTTTAGAAATGGGAAAGCCAATAAAAATATTAAATATGGCAAAGGATTTAATAAGATTATCAGGTTTTGAACCAGATTTAGATATTCCCATAGTTTTTATTGGATTAAGACCCGGTGAGAAATTATATGAAGAATTAAAACTTACAAATGAGCGAAAGGTTAAAACTAAGCATAAAAAAATTGTTATTTTAGATAGCTCAAGAACTGTTGACCCATGGGATTTTTTAATGGAAAAAATACAATTATTATTAATTGCTAGTGAAGAAGTTAATCCCGAAAAAATAATGGTTATTCTCAAAGAAATTCTTCCAAACTATAATCCAAAGCAGTTACAAACACCGTCTTCTAAAAAAGAATATAATCAATATGATGATGTAAAGTACCAAGCTTAAATTTTAATATATTATTATGTTAAATAAATATTATTTAATAATTCTATTTTTATTTTTTAAAGAACTTTCTTTCTCCCAGTATATGAATAAAAATATTATTCAATATAAAAATAATGATTTAGGATATAATTTAGGATATGGTTGGAACAAAATATCTTCACTAAGTTCAATAGATTATAAAAATAATTTTAAAGATATTGATTCTTTTCAAACTCTCTATTTACATCACTCCAGAAATAATAACGATTATGCTATTAGTTTGTACAATCAATACAATTTTCAAAACAATTTTTATTACTTTTTGAGTTTAAAATTTAGTAAAAATTTTTTTGAAAATCAGAACATTAGAAATGGATCTTTAGATTATCATAATTCTTTAAAAATTGAAACTTCAGGTTTTGGTATTAACAATAATTGGGTATTAATACAATTTGGAAGAGGCAAAGAGGTTTGGGGGGCAGGAAGTGATATCGAATTAGCTTTAAGTAATAATTCAAACAACTATGATTATTTTATGCTCAGTTCAGACTATGGGAATTTGAGAGTTAAATATTTTCATGGATTTTTAGAAAAAGAAAGTATTAGTCAAAAAAAAAGGTATATAAATGGAAGAGGTCTGGAGTGGTCTAATAAGAAAAACCTTATATTTTCAATTTCTGAAGTAATAATCTATTCTGGAAAAAATAGAGGATTAGAATTTGGTTATTTAAATCCAATGAATTCACATCTTGAAGTTGAAATGAATAATCGATTAACAGTTGGTGGATATGGTGGTGCAAATGCGATTTGGCAGGCATCTCTAGATTATTTATTTGATAAAAAAATTAGAGTATCGGTAAATTATTTATATGATGAATATGTAATAGATCAAATTGAAAAAGCTTTCAACAAAGAACATGGATCTGCATACTCCTACAAGATCTCTTACAATTTATATATAATTAAAAAATATTTTTCTACATTATATTTCTCGAATATTTTTGTTGGTACTCCAACTTTTAGACACGGCAATGGCACAAATAATTTTGTTCAATCTGGAAAACCAATAGGATGGAAATTTGGTAGTGATGGTCAACAATCCACTTTTGGAATATCTGTTTTTAATAGAAAGAATATAGTTTTTACTACTGAAATAGTTAAACGCCAGTCTGGTGAAGAAAATATACTTTTACGGCCCTATGAACCTTATAAAGATTATTTAGCTGGAAATTTCCCCAGCGGTCTAATCAATACTTCATGGTGTATTAATTCAACTATAGATTTTCTGATTAGAAATAATTTTAATATATCAATTAATTCTCGATACAACTTAAAAAATACTAGCCCTGAATCTGTAGGTTTTGAACTGATCTATTATATAAAATAACAATTCAAATTGTCATCAAAATTCTTTTTAAAATTAAAAATCCGTCACGAATTTTCAATTTTTTCCCATCTTCTAATGATCTTCTATCGTAGTTTAAAAGCACCTGTTTACAATTAGTATATTTATTAGTTTTTAATAAAATAGTTAAGATTTCGACATCTATATCAAAAGAATTGGATTTAAGGACTTTACTATTTAAATCATCTTTAAAAAATGCTTTTGCACAACATAAAATATCTTTATGGTTTGTCATATTTATAAAATTAAAAAAAGTAGTAAAAATAAAATTTCCCCAATCATGACTAGAAAAAAACGGATTGAAAAATTTTGATCTAATACCAAAAACAGTATGGACTTTTTTTCTTTTATCTAATATCATTAATTTAGAAATTTCATCTGTTTTTAACTCTAAATCACCATCATAAGTAATTATTTTATTATTTTTTGAATAAAAAATACCTATTTTAATAGCAATACCTTTACCATAATTTTTTTTTAAGTAAATTTTTTTGATAAAGTTGTATCTACTCAATATTAATTTTGATCCATCATCGCTTCCGTCATCTACAATAATTATTTCATTTCCCTTATCATAAAATAGTTTGATTTCTTTTAAAAGTTTTTTGAGTGTCCTTTTCTCATTGAAAATTGGAATGATTATTGAATAGAACATTATTCGAAGTTATAAAAAAAGCGGTCAATAGACCGCTTCTTTTAATTTTATTAATGACTTAAATATTATTAAAATGAATAATCAAGTCGCACGCCTAGAGCTGCCCAGTATGATGAATTTCCAACTCCTGCCATATCAGTACTAAAAAAAGTTTCACTTCCAACTAGAACGTTGAATGGTAAATCGAGTCCTTTTTTCATTAATCTTTCTAGAGAAACTCCTGCAAAACCTCTGAAACCATTTCCTTCACCAACAAGACCAACATGACCTTCCGCGAAAACCAGATCAGCAAGGGTAAGGTTCCCACCTAAACCCGCAAATGAAGGATTAAAAGAGGTTCCCTCATGTTCTCCTGAATATCCTCCAGCTCCTAATGAAACAGTATAGTCTAGTGGACCAACTTTAAAACTAAAAGGAGTTGTAATTACAACTGTACCACCGGTTGGAACTCCCGTAAATGTTGAACCTTTAATTAGACCTGCACTTAATGCCGCTCCAACACTCCAACCAAGATCTTCTTTTGCAACAACTTCTTCAGCTTCTTCTTCTACGGAAACTTCTTCAGTAGCTGCAGATTCTTCTACAGTCTCTGTCACTGGCGCTTCATATTCTAAGCCAAGTTCTTCTGCCATTCTTCTTTTTGCATCTTCAGCGGCTGCGGCT
>Ga0115572_10000416_pt1 | contig 36114 bp, 35 predicted proteins | sample COGITO_mtgs_1206_FD_88681 | JGI IMG/M metagenome (GOLD analysis project Ga0115572, IMG submission 88681) | Pelagic marine microbial communities from North Sea - COGITO_mtgs_120607 | ecosystem: Environmental > Aquatic > Marine > Epipelagic | place: Germany:Helgoland, sampling site Kabeltonne... | reverse complement strand
CCTTTTCCGGGAATAGGGGCAATAATGCGAATACCTAGTGCAGAAAGTGAAAGGGCAATGTCGTCCTCTAGGTTTTTAATTTTCGAAATACGTATTCCAGCTGCAGGAACAATTTCGTACAGGGTAACCGTTGGGCCAATGTTGGCTTTTATTTTGGCAATTTCAATTTTGTAATTGCGCAGGGTTTCAATGATTTTGTTTTTATTAACTTCCAGCTCATCCTCATCTATAGTAATGGTTGAACCGCCATAGTCTTTTAATAATTCAAGTGTGGGAAATTTGAAACCACTGAGCTCTAGTGTAGGGTCAAATGCACCATATTTTTCGACCAAGGATTGGGAAAGTGTATCGACGATATCTTCTTCTTTTACCGCTTTGACCTCAATGGTTAGTTCTGGTTTTTCTTCTTCAACAATCTCTTCTTGGATGCTTTGGGGTTTTTCTTCTGCCGCAGGAACAATTTCCATTTTATCGTCCTGTTCAAGAGGGACCTCCGGGTCATCTTCTTCCGGTTCTGTTTCATTGGTCAAGCTAAATGCTTTACTCTCTTCTTCAAAACTTGAAGCGGGTTCAGTGACAACTTCTTCTTTGATAAAATAGGGCTGTAGTCGAGCAATGATTTTTTCAGGGGTGATTTTTAAGTGCAATACCAAAGCAATCAGTGCCATGAAAACGATGATGAACCACAAACCAATGACACCAATATAATCCACAACAAAATCTGTGATTTCGAAGCCAACTTTACCGCCAAGGAATGGGAATATTTCGGTAAATCGTGCACTCACTAAAGGAAGTAAAAGCATATAGTATATACCCCACGACCAACGATTTAATAAGGTTTTCTTTTGAATATCGAAAAAGAAAAATATTCCGCTAATGAGAATGAGGTAAGTAAAAATATACGAAGCAATACCAATTCCGTTGTAAATAAAGAAATGACTGAGTTGTGCACCCAGCTTTCGCAATAGGTTTGTACTCTCAACCGATCGATCGCCGAGCGTGTTCAATTCACTCTGATCTATTTTCCAGCTAAAAAAATAGGAATTAAAGGCAACAATAAGAAGGATAGAAATCAAAATTAAAAAACCGCCAAAAAGTATTTCTCTTGAACGTTGCTTTTGCGGATCAGCCACTTTAAAGTTGGGTACTTTGGGAGATGTTGGTTTTTTTACGGCCATGGAAAAATCGATTCTTACAAACTTACAAATAATGCCTGTAATATTCGGCTGATTCTGGGGGAAGGCTGTAAAAAAAATAATTCCCCATGAAGGGGAATTATCTAAGGTAATAACGAATCTAAATAAAAACTTAATCCATTGATCTAAGCTAAATCAAAGCGATCAAGGTGCATTACTTTGGTCCATGCAGCTACAAAGTCGTGAACGAACTTTTCGCTAGCGTCTTCACAAGCATAGACTTCACCTAGTGCACGTAATTGAGAATTTGATCCAAAGATCAAATCAACACGTGTACCAGACCACTTCACATCTCCGGAAGTACGCTCTTTTCCTTCGAATGTGGTTTTATCTTCATCGGTTGGAACCCAATGGATGTCCATGTCATAAAGGTTGACAAAGAAATCGTTGGATAAGGTTTCAGGATGATGTGTAAACACACCATGAGCTGCACCTCCCGTATTTGCGTTAAGGCTTCGTAAACCTCCAACCAAAACAGTCATTTCTGGAGCAGTTAAGCTCAATAAATGTGCTTTGTCTAATAGTAATTCTTCGCCGTGGCGATCATTTCCAGCAGCTAAATAATTTCTAAATCCATCTGCTTTTGGCTCAAGTACACCCAATGCATCTGCATCTGTGTTTTCTTGCGATGCATCTGTTCTTCCCGCATGGAAAGGAATAGAAATGTCTTGTCCAGCTTTTTTAGCAGCTGCTTCAACCGCGGCATCACCAGCGAGCACAATAAGATCAGCAATGGAAATTTTCTTTGTCCCGTTTGCCCCGTTAAAGTCTGCCTGAATTTTTTCAAGACCTGCAATAACAGTTGCCAATTGTGATGGATCATTGGCGGCCCAATCTTTTTGGGGAGCTAAACGAACACGTCCACCATTTGCACCACCACGCATATCGGTTCCTCTATAGGTTGAAGCCGATGCCCAAGCAGTTGCTACCAACTGAGCTATGCTAAGGTCACTTGCTAAAACTGTTGCTTTTAAAGCAGCAACGTCAGCAGCATCAACTAAATCATGGTCAACAGCAGGGATAGGGTCTTGCCATATCAATGCTTCACCAGGTACTTCAGTTCCCAAATAACGGGAAACAGGCCCCATGTCTCTGTGCGTTAGTTTAAACCATGCACGAGCAAAAGCATCTGCCAATTGATCTGGGTTATCGAGAAAATGCTTAGAGATCTCCAAGTATTCCGGATCTTTAATTAAGGCGATATCTGTTGTCGCCATCATTGGCGCATGTGTTTTGTTTGGATCATGTGCATCAGGAACAGTGTCTGTAGCCGCTCCGTCTTTTGGTGCCCATTGCTTTGCTCCGGCTGGACTGTGAGTCAATTCCCATTCGTAGCCAAAAAGTGTTTCAAAATAACTGTTATCCCATTGCGTTGGGGTTGGTGTCCAGGCACCTTCCAATCCGCTAGTAATGGTATCGCCACCTTTTCCAGATCCAAAGCTATTGATCCAACCAAATCCTTGGTGTTCAATACTCGCTCCTTCTGGTTCTGGTCCAACGTGCGCAGGATCTCCTGCACCGTGTGTTTTTCCAAATGTATGTCCACCCGCAATTAAGGCAACTGTTTCCTCATCGTTCATGGCCATGCGCACAAAAGTTTCGCGTATGTCTCTTGCTGAAGCAATTGGGTCTGGTTTTGCATTTGGTCCTTCTGGGTTAACATAGATCAGCCCCATTTGTACAGCGCCAAGCGGATTCGCTAATTCGCGATCTCCAGAGTAGCGTTGGTCACCCAACCATTCTGTTTCCGGTCCCCAAAAGATGTCACCTTCTGGTTCCCAAACATCTTCACGTCCACCACCAAAACCGAAGGTTTCAAAGCCCATCGATTCTAAAGCAACGTTCCCAGTCAAGATCATTAAATCTGCCCATGATAATTTTTTCCCGTATTTCTTTTTTATGGGCCATAATAGACGTCTTGCCTTGTCTAGGTTTCCATTGTCTGGCCAGCTATTTAACGGCGCAAATCGAAGTGTTCCTGCTGTGGCACCTCCACGTCCATCGGATACACGGTAGGTTCCAGCACTGTGCCAAGCCATACGGATAAAAAATGGACCATAGTGACCGTAGTCAGCTGGCCACCAGTCTTGCGAGTCTGTCATCAAAGTAGTAAGGTCTTGCTTTACAGTGGCTAAATCTAGGCTGGAAAATTCTTTCGCATAGTCAAAATCGGCACCCATTGGATTGGTTACAGGAGCGTTTTGATGTAATATTTTAAGGTTGAGTTGTTCCGGCCACCAGTCAGAATTCGATAGGGCGGCTGCGGTTGTATGTCTTTGTTTTGCGGGAGCGAAAGGGCATTTCCCTTCTCCGTTAGCTAGGTGTTCCATGTGGATTATTTTTAATATTTAAATAAACAAAATATGTTGTAAAAATCAATGGTATTCTTATTTGTTATTGTTAATACAGTATAAGTTTTTCTTATGCCTTCACTCTAAACGAAGATTCATTGGTCCTTAGACTTGAGGGAGTAGCTTTTTGATTTTAATACCAAAGTAAGCATAAATCAAGGTCATGATCGGACTTAGCCAATTAAAAATGGCGAAGATAAAATACTCTCCAACACCAACACCCAAGACACCCGATTGGTAGGCTCCACAAGTGTTCCAAGGGATTAGAACTGAGGTTACTGTTCCGGCATCTTCTAAGGTTCTGCTTAAGTTTTCTGGGGCTAATCCACGATCTCGATAAGCTTGATCAAACATTTTTCCTGGCAGTACAATAGATAGGTATTGGTCAGAGGCCGTTAGATTAATTGTTACACAAGAAGCGGCAGTGCCAGCAAATAATTGAAATGTGCTTTCAGCTTTAGCCAAAAGGGCTTGACTGAGTTTTTGGAGTCCACCAATGGCGTCCATCACTCCTCCAAAAACCATGGCGCAAATAATCAACCAAATGGTGCCCAACATACCCTGCATTCCACCAGAGGTAAATAAATCATTTAGTAATTCATTTGAGGTAATAATTGAATTGTAAACAGTGATGGCGTTCATGACTCCACGATAGGCAGAGATGGCCGTCAGTTTTGCTGCTCCGGCCGTTTCTACCACCAAATGCGGTTGGTAGAGGAGAGCAAAAACACCTCCCAAAAGGGTACCAATCATCAAGGCAACCAAGGGGGGGGTTTTTCGGATAATCATTCCAATTACCAATAGGGGTACGATGAATAAGCCAAGATTGATGGTAAAGCGTTCGTTTATACTATCGAGCAATAATTGTGTGTCCGCATTTCCGTTGGTTTGTTGAAAGAAACCAAGAATAAGAAATACAATGAGGGTAATAATTATACTGGGAACCGTTGTCAGGGACATGTAACGAATGTGGGTAAATAAATCAGTGCCTGCCATGGCGGGCGCCAAGTTGGTGGTGTCACTAAGCGGAGACAATTTGTCGCCAAAGTAGGCGCCAGAAATGACTGCACCAGCCACCATGCCTACTGGGATTTCTAAAGCTCGTCCAATACCAATAAGGGCAATCCCTACGGTGGCAGAGGTGGTCCAACTACTCCCCGTAGCTACCGAGATAATGGCACAGATTACAATACAGGCAGGAAGGAAAATACTGGGATGAAGAATTTGTAAACCATAGTAAATCATGGCGGGGATTATGCCACTCAATAACCAGGTACCTGCAAGGGCACCGACAAACAGCAAGATCAAAATTGCACCCGTGGTAGACTTTAGGTTACTCCCAATGGCTTCTAGCATATAGGTATAGCTCACCTTTATTTTAAAGCCGACCATCGCAGCTACTGCAGCACCAATCAACAAAATGAATTGATTAGATCCACTTAAAGCATCGTCTCCATAGACATACACATTAAAGGCCAACAAGAGGACTAGAATGACAACAGGTAATAGTGCTTGAAAAAGGGTGATGGAAGAGGTCTTTTGTGCCATGTCATATTATTTCCCGTAATGATACGATTTTTAATTTTTAATTTATTTCTTGTTTTGGGATTTATAATGGTGGTAAACCGCATTGATAAAGCCCAGAATTACGCCTCCACCAACAATAATATACCCGATGGTGAAAAGTTTCCCCAAGTCGGTAGTTGGAGAGAAATCCCCATAGCCAATGGTGGTGAGTGTAATGACCGATAAATAGGCCGCATCGATCCATGACCAACCTAAAATGTAGTGATAGAATACAGTACCAACAGCAATTATAACCGAAGTGACGCCTAAAAGCTTACGGTATTCTTTGTTGCGAAGAAAGGAAAAAATGGTGTTGAGTAAGTACATTAGGTAAATTTGGGTTGACAATGTATAAAATTAAACGAAAAACGCTAATTTTCTTTAACCAAGATGGAAACATTTGTATTTTTACGGCTCAATTAAAGAAACAATATGAGTCAATTTGATGTTGCTATAATAGGATCAGGCCCTGGAGGCTATGTTGCCGCTATTCGTTGTGCCCAATTGGGTATGAAAACGGCTTTGGTAGAAAAATACAATACCCTTGGGGGAACTTGCTTGAATGTAGGTTGTATCCCTTCAAAATCTTTATTGGATTCTTCGCACCACTATGAGGATGCCATCAAACATTTTGACACCCACGGAATTGAAATTCAGGGAGAGATCAAATTGAATTTTGAAAAAATGATTGGTCGTAAGCGTGGCGTTGTAAAGCAGACCACCAAAGGAATCGATTTCTTGATGGAGAAGAACAACATTACTGTTTTTCACGGTTTAGGTAGTTTTGTCGATGCCACCCACATCAAAATAGATGGAGAAGCAAATACCACCATTGAAGCCAAGCACAGCATCATTGCCACTGGATCTAAACCCGGTTCTTTATCTTTTATAACGCTTGACAAAGAGCGTGTTATCACCTCTACCGAAGCCTTGGAATTGAAAGAAATTCCTAAACACCTTGTCGTCATTGGTGGTGGGGTCATTGGCTTAGAGTTAGGACAGGTGTACCGTCGTTTGGGCGCAGATGTTTCTGTCATTGAATACGCGGATCGCATTACACCAGTGATGGATAGCGCTGTTTCAAGAGAGTTGACCAAAGTACTAAAAAAGCAAGGAGTTAAGTTTTACTTGTCTCATGGAGTGAATAAAGTAGAACGCAAAGGAGACGAAGTAATTGTTACCGCCACCGATAAAAAAGGTGCAGAAGTTTCTTTTACAGGCGATTATTGTCTGGTGTCAGTTGGACGCCGCCCTTATACTGATGGATTGAACGCACAAGCTGCAGGGTTACAGGTAACTGAACGTGGACAAATAGAAGTCAACGATCATTTACAAACCACTGCTGCGAATATCTATGCCATTGGAGATGTTGTTCGTGGTGCCATGTTGGCGCACAAAGCGGAGGAAGAAGGGGTAATGGTCGCAGAAATTTTGGCAGGTCAAAAACCACATATTGATTATAACCTTATTCCTAATGTTATTTATACTTGGCCAGAAGTTGCCTCTGTTGGAAAAACAGAAGAAGAATTAAAGGCTGCCGGAATTGCCTATAAAAGTGGGCAGTTTCCTATGCGTGCGCTAGGACGTGCCCGTGCAAGTATGGATACCGACGGTTTTGTGAAAATCTTGGCCGATAAAACTACAGACGAAGTATTGGGTGTACACATGGTGGGTGCGCGTGTGGCTGACTTGATTGCGGAAGCGGTTACAGCCATGGAATTCCGCGCATCAGCAGAAGATATTTCCCGCATGAGTCATTCGCATCCTACTTACGCAGAAGCGGTCAAAGAAGCTGCTTTAGCGGCAACAGGCAACCGTCCGTTGCATATCTAATCAGCAGCGGTTCGACGGATTTCTTTGATGAGTGTATATTTATATTTCCCCAAATCTTGAGGGACAGGGGTACGTTCTGTAATGCGAACTTCTAGATCGTAAACGAATCCTGGTATAAAATCAAAACCCTCGATTTCATCATAAAATAAGGTCCAGTTCTCTAAACCAATGGCATCTCCTTGTTGGACTAGATAACATTGCTGCTCAATCAGGCCTTGACAGCTTTGGGTGTAACTGTTGATGCGTATAAGTATATCTTCAGTCTCCCCCGTGGTTAGGTCTTTGGAACAAAAAATAAAGAGTAGGCATATAAGTAGGTTTGAGGCTTTTTTCATTGATTTAAATCAGGTTGTTATTTGCATAAAATTGTAGCATTAATGATGCCAATTGTGGCCCTTGGTCTTCTTGTAAAAAGTGACCTCCTTCCACAACCTTATGTGGATGATCTTTTGTTCCGGGAATTAATTTGTGGAAAACCTGTTCTCCCCCCTTGGTAATGGGATCTTGGTCACTAAACAGGGTTAGAAAGGGTTTAGTCCATTGGCTCAAGATTTCCCAAGCGATTTTATTGTTTCCGCTTTCCGGATCATTTTCACTTGTGGGAACGAGTGCAGGGAAAATTCGTGCCCCAGCTTTGTATTCATCGGTTGGGAAAGGAGCATTATATGCTTTAATTATTGCTGGAGATAAATTGGTTTTAGTCGCCATTTGAATGACAGTGGCCACATCAAATTTAGGGCTTGTGGTAGCAAAACGCTGCCAGTTCAAAAAGGCTTTTGGCGGGGTTACCGTTCCGGTAGGTAGCATGGTATTCCCTGCTACAATACTCGCAAAACGTTCTGGTTCGGCACTCACAAGTCGTAAACCAATAAACCCTCCCCAATCTTGAATAAACAAATGAATGTCCTGCAGATCTAACTGTTTAATTAAATCATGTGTCCACTCAATGTGTTTTGCATAGGTATAATCACTTTGCTGACTGGGTTTGTCTGATTTTCCAAAACCAATTAAATCGGGTGCAATGACTCGCATTCCTCCTTCCACAAGAATAGGAATCATACTGCGATACAAATAAGACCAACTGGGTTCGCCATGCAACAGTAATGCAACAGGTCCTTCACCTTCATCCACATGGTGCATAAGTAAGTTGTCGGATACATTAACATAATTGGGTGTGAAAGGATAGCCTTCTAGCTTTTCAAATGCTGCTTCGGGTGTTCTGAGTATCTTCATTTAGTTGCATTTTTGGTTGTGATCGCCTGCCCATTCAATGGCTTTGATCAATAATTTTTGATGTACGGGATCATGGTAATAGGTTCCTTTGTGCCCCAAGGCAGAGTAAAAGGCTTTTCCTTCCCCCACACAATTGAACCAAACAATGGGATGGTCATCACCCATTCCTTTATCCTTGTATTTTTCAGTACCCTTGGAATCGGCATGCATGACCATATTTGTTTCATCTAGCGTATAAATTATGGCAGCGCCTTTGTTTCGCGGACTCTCTTCAAACACATACCATTCTTCTTCCCATTCCCATTGTGAGGGGAGGGATTCACAGGCTTTGAAATTGCTTGGGCATTCGCGTGTTAATGTTCCCACTTGAAACTGCGGTTCCATGGGGTGGTGCGAAAAAACAGCACGAATGAGTTCGTCGTAGTACCAGTCCCAGTCATGCGAATTGTCTCCTGTTCCGTGGATACCCACAAAACCCCCGCCTGTTTCGATATAGTCTTTAAAGGCTGCCCGTTGGTCATCATCCAAGGTTCTCCCGGTCACATTACTCCAGACAAGGACATCATACTTTTCCAATTGATGGGCCGTGAAAAGTGTAGGATCTTCTGAGATGGTGAGTTTCCAATCCTGTTGTTTGGCTAGTTCCGGAAAAACCTCCTTGGCCGCTGCTATGGCGTCGGTGTGTACCCATGCATTGGCTTTAGAGTAGAGCAGTACATTCAATTGTAATTGATTCACATCTGTTGGATCGGTAGATAGAGTCTCACCTTCATATAACAAGCGACTGAAACTGAAAAATGCGAGACAGCAACCAGTAATGAGTATAATGTACAATCGAGGTCCTTTCATAAAATGGGTTTTAAGAAAAAAACATTAGGAAACTTATCCTTTAGAAAGATAATTTTTTTTTCCACTTTGTCGCTCATAAAAAAGAATTATTCCCTTGATTGCCCCTCTTAAGTATTGATATAGATTGATTTAAATGGATTTGAAATCCCAGTATTTATTATTCGGCACGGGTGCTTCATAGGCTATTGTCGCGCTTGAATCTGGAGATCGATAGATTAATTTACGAGCATGTAAGCAAATCGATAGGGTCAAATATTTCTGATCGGAGCCATATTTTTCATCACCAATAATGGGTAATCCAATGTGAGCGAGTTGTGCTCTAATTTGATGAAAACGTCCAGTTTTGGGCTTTATTTCCAATAAATAGCCCAAATGGTTTTGCTCAAGAACCTGATAGCTGAGCGAACATTCTTGTGCGCCTTTGATTTTAGTGGGAACAATCTCCGCTATTTTCTTACGATTGTTTTTTAGCAAAAAATGGGTTAAAGCGCCTTTGTTTTGTGCTGGCTTTTTGTGTACAACTGCCCAGTAGGTTTTTTTTACTTTTCGACTACTAAACATTTCATTGAAGGCTACAAGAATGTTTTTTTTCTTTGCAAAAATGAGGACACCACTGGTTACGCGATCCAAACGATGGATAACACCAACATAGGCCATACGCTTATTTGTTTGTAAGTGTTTTTGCACAAGACTTTCTGCAGTAGATTCTTCAAACGGGCTTTGTTCGCTGATTAGGCCAGCTGTTTTGTTAATGACGATATAGTCCTTGTTTTCATGCAGCACTTCAAGTTGTGACATAGTTGGTTTTTGATCGGGCAAAGATAGGGGATAGTCGGATTAATTTTAAATGAGAATATGCAGGTTTTTCGGCTTAAAAAAGTTTATTTCATTTTTTCCTTTTCACAAAGGCTGAAATTTTTCTTCTAAAGGGGCTGTATAATAGTACAATACTTACACAGACTACTTTAAAGAAGAATGCTCCTGCTATACTTTCGACAAAAGGCAATGAATATTTGACGTATTTATAAATTCCAATTCCAAACAAACTTCCGTAGAAGATAAAGTAGTGCACTATGTAAATTTCTAAAGTTTTCCCACCAATAGTGGTCCAAAAACCTTTTTTAAAGTAATTATTTAAAAGCATGAAAATGCCGAAAAGTATAAATACATCTCCAAGCCGAATAAAGAGAAAGTTATTGTAGGCAACTTGACGAAATAGATCAATCCCTGTCAAGCTTTCAAGGTCAATGAGGAAGGGTGAGGAACGAAAAACCAGCCATAAACCCAACGCAATAAATCCGAGTCCCCAGCTCCACAATTGACTAGTTTTAGCAGGAAAAAGATAGGCAATAGAGGCGCCTATACTAACATAGCCCAGCCAAGGAAAAAGGTAAAAAACGCCTCTATTAGCTTTGGTCAAATAGGCAGCTATGTAGGAGGGCAGAGAAGGGAAAGTAAGATCGACATAGTGTGGTTGAGCTAGGAAAATGAGCAGACCAATTGCAAGAAAAATTAAACTCATCCATTGTTTTAAAAAACCGAATAGCAAGTAGATAAGGATGATAAAACTCAGACTCAACCCAATGATTTGTAAAACATCTGGATATAAAAAGGAGTTGTTGACCTGTCCGCTGAAGAGCATGGGGAGGTTGAGCCGAAGCAAATAACCCCATAGCAATAACTCCAAGGTTCGTTTGAGTCCTTTCTTTATGCGCGGATTCTTCCAGCCCTGTTGCGCATTGCGCAATAATAAAAAGGTAAATACCCAACCGGTGATGGTGAAGAAAACGGGGGCAGTGAAACCCCGACAATATAGCCAAAATGAATAGAAGCTGTTCGAAGAATCGATGTTTGCTGGGTCTAACACCCCACTAATGAAATGCCCCTGAAGCATCATCAGTATTACAAAAGCGCGCAAGGCATCAATAAAATATAAACGAGCTTGTTTCCCCATAATTTTTTCCTTTTAGCATATTCGGCTTAGACAAGTATTGCTCGCGTTACAAACGCGCACAAGGGGAATAAAAGTTCCTTCATAATAAAAAGATTACTGCTTAGCGCAGTTTCTCCATTTTCGCACGGATTTCTGCTAAACCAAGATTTCCAATACTGCCCAAATGGGTATGTTCTACCGCTCTGTTGGGGGTAAAATTCCCTGCTTCAATGGCTTCCCCTAGTTCGCGGTAGGCATCGCGGAAGGGTTTTCCTGCTAGCACTTCTGCATTGAGGGTGTCCACACTAAAGAGGTAGTCGTATTTTTTCTGATCGGTAATGTTCTTACGTACCTTCAATTTGGGCAAACTAAATAAGAGAATTTCCAAACAGGCTTTTAGTTCTTGTACCGCTTCAATGATGGGCCCTTTGGCCAATTGTAACTCACGGTGATAACCACTGGGTAGGTTGGTGGTTAAGAGGGCTAGTTGGTTAGGAAGACCTTGTAGGCCATTGCATTTTCCTCTGACCAATTCATAGAGATCGGGATTCTTTTTGTGGGGCATGATACTGGAACCAGTGGTAAGATCTGCTGGGAAGGAAATGAAATCAAAATCCTGACCCATGTACAAACAAATGTCCATGCTCAGTTTAGCCAAACTACTCCCGATGGAGGAAAGAGCAGTAGCCGTACTTTTTTCTAATTTCCCTCGGCTCATTTGCGCAGCCACAGCATTTACTTTTAGTTGGTCAAACTGCAATAACTTGGTGGTTAATTCACGATCTATGGGGAAAGAACTCCCATAGCCGGCGGCACTTCCCAACGGATTCTGATCGGCCATTTTGTAGGCTGCTTCCCAAAAGTAGAGATCATCGATTAAGCTTTCTGCATAGGCAGACAACCACATCCCAATAGAAGAGGGCATGGCTACCTGTAAATGGGTGTAGCCGGGTAATAAATCCTTTTGGTGTTTTTCGGCAAGTTCAAGGAGTAAGTCGAACAAGGAAACCACATCCGCTTTCACTTCCTTTAGGGCTTGCTTAAGGTAGAGGTGCATGGCCACCAAAACCTGATCATTTCGCGATCGTGCTGTATGTATTTTTTTCCCTAAATCACCCAATTCTGCAGTTAGGATATGTTCTATTTTGGAGTGCATGTCTTCAAATTCATCTTCTATGGTGAAATCCCCTGCTGCAGCGGCAATTTTCAATCGGGATAAAACAGCACAGAGTTGTTCTGCCTCATTGGCTGAAATCAATCCTATTTTCCCTAGCATCCTAGCATGAGCCATAGAGGCTTCACAATCGTATTGCGCTAAAACCAAATCGTATTCGCGGTCTTTACCAACAGTGAATGCATCTACTTTCTCGTGGGCTGCGGCCCCTTTTTGCCAAAGTTTCATACTATAGAATTTTATTTAAAAGAGCAATATACAACGCGATTCCTTCTTCGATTTCATTCACATAGATAAATTCATCTGCTGTGTGTGAGCGCGTGGAATCTCCGGGTCCTAATTTTAGGGAAGGACAAGAGAGTTTTGCTTGGTCGGAAAGGGTTGGAGAACCATAGGTTTCTCTTCCCAGTGCAATACCCGCTTGCACCAATGGGTGTTCTTCTGGGATGGAAGAGGAGTTTAAATCAATCGAGCGCGGTGTCAATTCAAGTGGTGCCTCTTTTTGCAAGAGTGCAACAATTTCCTGATTGCTGTAACAATCATTCACCCGAACATCGATAACTAAATCTACCTGCGCTGGAACAACATTGTGTTGTTTCCCTGCATTGAGCTGTGTTAGGGTTAATTTTACGGGACCGAGTACTTCGGATTCTTTTTCAAAGGTAAAATGGCTAAGCCATTCAATTACCGCTGGTAATTTCAATAGGGGATTATCTGCGTTTGGATGAGCTGAATGACTTGCAGTTCCCTTCACTTTTCCATCAAAAACCACCAAGCCTTTTTCGGCGATGGCCAATTGCATGAGGGTGGGTTCCCCCACAATGGCAACGTCAATGGGTGGTAGGGTTTTAAGCAGACTATTCAGGCCTAAGGGACCCGAGCTTTCCTCCTCAGCCGTTGCAGCGATAATGAGGTTGTATTTTGGGTTGGGATGATCGTAGTAGTGTGTAAAAAACGCCATCAGGGAGACCAAGGCTCCTCCCGCATCATTGCTCCCTAGACCATAAAGTTTTCCGTCTTCTATATGTGGATGAAACGGATCTTTGGTGTAGGCAGAATTGGGTCGTACTGTATCGTGGTGGGAATTCAGTAAGAGGGTCGGTTTATTGGCATCAAAAGCTGCGTTAAAGGCATAAACATTGTTGTCCTGACGCTTTGAAGGTATATTGTGTTCAGTAAACCATTGTTCTATGCGCACCGCCGTAGGGTCTTCTTCACTCGAAAAAGATTGAATGGTAATGAGATCATGCAATAAGACGATGGCTTTTTCTGTTAGGGTTTTCATTTGAGTGTGATTGATGTGTAGGGGGTGTTATTGCAAATCATTTTAGTTGAACCAATGCCCACTTCTTGCAGACCACCCTTCAGGGCGTCAAAGGCATTGTAGAGTTTTGGAAGCATTCCGGCTGAAATAACATTGTTTACCAATAGGTTGGTATAACTTTCTTCGGTAATATGTTTAATCAGTGAGTCAGGATCGCTAAGTTCTTTCATCACACCAGGGAGTTCAAAACAATAGTAAAGAACCGTATCATAGTGAGCTGCCATGGCTTTTCCAATTTCTGCGGCGATGGTATCGGCATTGGTATTGAATAATTGTCCTTTACCGTCATGGGTAATGGCACAGCAAACAGGGATAATGTTTTGTTCAATTAAATTGCTGAACAAGGCAGTGTTTACTTGAGAGACATCGCCAACAAAGCCATAATCAATGGCTTTAACGGGGCGTTTAATGGCTTGTATGGCATTTCCGTCGGCTCCTGACAATCCAAGCGCATTGCAGCCCATGCCTTGAAGGAGGGCAACAATGTATTTGTTGAGTTGTCCGCCGTATATTCCCGTGATGAGTTCAAGCGTGTCCGCATCGGTTACACGACGGCCATCTTTCATTTGTACAGGAATGCCCAGTTTTTCTGCCCAAAGGCTGGCTTTTTTTCCGCCACCATGGACTAAAACCTTATGTCCTTCAAGGGCAGCAAAATCAGCTAAAAAGGAAGCCAATTTAGTGGGATCTTCAATGACAGCTCCGCCTATTTTTACAATGGATAGTTTAGGCATGATCGAGCAATGTTTTGAGTACCGCTTGTGCAGCAAAGGTTCGGTTATTGGCTTGTTCAATGACGAGAGAGTTGGGTCCGTCTAAAACAACATCTGCGGCGACAATGTTTCGTCGAATGGGTAAACAATGCATAAATTTTGCATTATTGGTCAATGCCATTTTTTCAAGCGTAAGCATCCATTCTGCATCGGTACGCAAGACTTCTCCATACTGACTGTAGGAACACCAATTTTTGGCGTAAATAAAATCAGCTCCTGCAAGGGCTTCTTCTTGATTGTGTACAATGGGAATGTTTTTGGTGATTTTAGGATCAAGTTCATAGCCCTCAGGGTTAGCTATCACATAGTCTGCATCACGTAATTGCATCATCTGGGTAAAAGAATTTCCCACGGCATGCGGTAATGCCTTGGGGTGAGGTGCCCAGCTAAGCACTACTTTTGGACGATGAGGAGTTGCATGCTCCTCTAGGGTTAGGGCATCTGCAAGAGATTGCAGTGGATGTCCAGTAGCACTTTCCATATTGATTACAGGGATGGAAGCGTATTTGGCAAAGCTATTCAATACAATTTCTGCTTCGTCTTGTTCTTTATTGTTTAGACTGGCGAAAGCACGAATGGCTACCATATCGCAATACTGAGAGACCACCGCGGCAGCTTCCCGTACGTGTTCCGAACGAATGCCGCGCATTTCTGTGCCATCTTCAAATTCCAAAGCCCAGGCTTCGTTTGAAAAGTTCATTACTATGGTATTGAAACCTAAATTTTGGGCAGCTTTTTGTGTGCTTAACCGTGTACGTAGACTAGGGTTAAAAAAGAGTAAGCCCAAGGTTTTACGTTTACCGGCAGTTTCATGCGCATATGGATTCGCTTTCAACTGTTTTGCCAGAGCGAGGGTTTGCTCAAAATTTGGAAGGTCGTTTAAGGAGATAAAGTGCTTCATGCTGCAATGGTTTTCAATGCGATTTCGAGTTGTGTAAAAAAGAAATCAATGTGTTTTTGTTGCACCGTTAGTGGTGGTAAAATGCGAAGTAGTTTTTTATTACTGCTGCCACCAGTAAATATATGGTGGTTGTAAATCAATTCTTTACGTAAGGGGCCTACTTCAAAGTCAAATTCAAGTCCAAGCATAAGCCCTCGGCCTTTGATGATTCGCACACCATCAATTTCTTTTGCTTTTTGCATAAAATATTCTCCTAGGTCCTTAGCATGTGCCTGTAGATTTTCTTCTTTGAGGACATCTAACACTGCTAGGGAGGCTGCGCAGGCGAGGTGATTTCCACCAAAAGTGGTTCCTAGCATTCCATATTTAGCTCCAATGGAAGGATGTACTAATATTCCGCCGATGGGAAAACCATTTCCCATGCCTTTGGCCATACAAATGATGTGTGGTTCAATGCGGTATTTTTGATAGGCAAAAAAGTTTCCAGTACGTCCAAAACCAGCTTGTACTTCGTCAGCAATTAAACAGACTGAATATTCATTACACAAACGCTCCATGGCATAAACAAATGCTTCTGAAGGTTCATCTAGTCCACCTACACCTTGAATGGCTTCGAAAATAACGGCGCAAACATCTCCTTTTTTTAATTCATTTTCCAAGGTCTTTTCATCATTAAAAGGAAGAAAGGTCACCTTTTGTTGTTGATTGAGTGGAGCATTAATACTTGGATTATCTGTGGCGGCTACGGCGGCACTTGTTCTCCCATGAAAGGCATGATCAAAGGCAATGATTCGGGCCTTGTCTGTGTGAAAAGAGGCGAGCTTTAAGGCATTTTCATTGGCCTCTGCACCAGAACTACACAAGAATAATTGATAGTCATGACAGCATGAATGTTCTCCTATGGCATTGGCCAATTCGTGTTGCAGTGGGTTGTGTATGGCATTGGAATAAAAACCAATTTGATGCATTTGCTGGGTCAAACGTTCCAAATAGCGCGGATGACCATGGCCGATAGAAATTACAGCGTGCCCTCCGTATAAATCGAGGTATTCCGTACCGTTTTCATCATATATATAGACATCTTTCGCCCGCACTGGGGTGACATCATATAAAGGGTATACATCAAATAATTTCATCTTATTGGGTGGAGATTTCGTTGATTTTTTCAAAAGAAGCTACTAGGCCTTGGATGACCGACGAGCTGAGTCCTTGGTGTTCCATTTCGTTTAGACCGGTAATCGTACACCCTCTTGGGGTAGTTACTTTATCGATTTCTTGTTCAGGGTGGGTATCGGTTTCGATCAACAGCGATGCTGCACCAAGGGCAGTATGCATCGACATCATCATGGCCTCTTTAGCATCAAAGCCCAATTGAACACCCCCTTGGGTAGTAGCACGAATGAGTCGCATCCAAAAGGCAATTCCGCTTGCACAAATAACTGTTGCTGCCTGCATGTGTTCTTCCTCAATAATAATTGAGGTCCCCAAACCATTGAAAATGGCAGATGCTATGGCAATTCGTTTTTCACCAACACTATTCGAACAGAAACAGGTCATGGATTTTCCAACGGAGATAGCCGTATTGGGCATGCTTCGAATGATTGGAAAATCTGCGCCAAGAATTGCTTCAATTCGACTGATTTTAAATCCTGTTATGGTCGAAATAATGACATGCTTCTCGGTAAGTATGTCTTTTATTTCTGCTAAAATTCCCTCGAATTGACTAGGTTGTACCGCAAAAATGAGAATATCTGCCTGCTTAACGGCTTCTTTGTTGTCGGAAGTAACCGTTACATTTTTGGTTTTGTTCCAATCGCTTAGAGAATCGGGATTGCGTTTTGTGAGATGAAGGGTGGTAATGGCGTTATTGATTACCAAGCCTTTGGCAATGCTTAGGCCTAAATTTCCGGTTCCAATGATGGCTATTTTCATATGTCTTATTAAAAAATACTTGCTTTAAGTTGTAGACCCAAGGTCTCTTCCCAACCCATGATGAGGTTGAGGTTTTGTATCGCCTGTCCTGAGGCGCCTTTGATGAGGTTGTCGATGACTGAGGTAATTAGTAAAACATCCCCGTGTTTGTGCAAATGCAAAAAACACTGATTGGTATTGACGACCAATTTAAGATTCACCTCTTTTTTTGATACCTGTGTGGAGGGGGCATTCTTGTAGAAATTAGTATACAGATCGTAGGCCTCGTCTATTGAGCCATCGAATTCGGTATAGGCCGAGGCAAAAATCCCACGGGTGAAATCTCCCCTTTGTGGTAAGAATAACATAGCAGTATCGTTGCCTTGCAATTCGGCTAAGCTTTCGCCAATTTCCCCTAAATGCTGATGTGTAAAGGGTTTGTACCAAGAGAGATTGTTGTTTCTCCAAGTAAAATGAGTCGTTGGTGATAAGCTTACCCCAGCGCCAGTACTTCCTGTAGTAGCATTAATATGCACGGTCTCGGTTAGTTTTTTTGCCTTTGCCAAGGGTAAAAGAGCCAGTTGAATGGCCGTAGCAAAACAGCCAGGATTTGCAATTGCCGTGGCTTTTTCAATGGCTGCTTTGTTTGTTTCGGGTAAACCGTATACAAATTCTCTACCGCCAAAGTGCGCATCTGCCTTTAAACGAAAATCGTTGCTTAGATCGATGACGATGGTTGTCTCTGAAAAGTGATGCTTTTCTAAAAAAGCACTTGAATTCCCATGTCCTAAACAAAGAAAAAGTACGTCTACTTCTGCGTTGACTTTATCTGTGAAGCTTAGATCTAAGCTTCCCAAAAGATCGTGGTGTGTGTCGCTTATGGCTGTACCAGGACGAGTGGTACTGTACACAAAGTTAAGTTCTAATGCGGGATGATTTATGACCAAACGAATGAGTTCTCCTCCGGTGTAACCAGAACCTCCTATTATTCCTACTGTTTTCATTTCTTTGATGAGTTGTTTACACTTCCGTAAATCTTATGAGCATTGGCTGATATCTTGATAAAGCCTTTTGCATCGTCGGCTGTCCAGCCCTTGTTCATTTCGCCATAACTGCCAAAAGAAGCATTCATAAGGTCATTGGGAGAGGATACCCCTTCCAACTCAAATCGATAGGGGTGAAGGGTAATATAGACATCACCATTAACGGTTTTTTGGCTGCTTTCTAGGAAGCTTTCTATGTCGCGCATTACGGCATCCAGATAATTTCCTTCATGCAATTGCATACCATAAAAATTAGCCAACTGTTCTTTTTGGTGCTGTTGCCATTTTGTTTGGGTATGTTTTTCCAACAAATGGTGTGCCTTAATAATGAGCAGTGGTGCTGCAGCCTCAAAGCCAACCCGACCTTTGATCCCAATGATAGTGTCCCCTACATGGATGTCTCTTCCAATGGCGTATTCTTTTGCGATTTCTTGCAGTGATTGAATCAGTTCTAAAGGGCTACCTTGGGCACCATTCAACCCAATCAATTCCCCTTTTTCAAAGCTTAGAATAACTTTTTTAGGGGTAGTTGCTGTTAGCTGGCTTGGGTAGGCTGTTTCGGGCAGTGTTTGATGTGAGGTTAAGGTTTCACTTCCTCCAACACTAGTACCCCATAGACCTTGGTTGATGGAGTATTGCGCTTTTTCCCAAGAAAGTTCAATGCCTTGTTCTTTGAGGTAATCAATTTCTGCTTCCCGTGATAGTTGTTGATCACGTATGGGCGTAATAATTTCAATTTCTGGGGCAAGAACTTGAAATATTAAGTCAAACCGCACTTGGTCGTTTCCTGCACCCGTACTTCCGTGGGCGATGTATTTTCCCTCGATACTTTTAGCGTATTCAATAATTTCAATGGCTTGTACAATGCGTTCTGCACTAACCGAAAGCGGATAGGTGTTGTTTTTTAAAACATTTCCAAAGATCAAATACTTGACGATTTTTGCATAAAAGGTTTGCAAGGCATCGATGGATTTGTAGGTGGTAGCCCCCATAGCGTAGGCTTTTTCTTCCTGTGCCTTAATTTCTCGTGCAGAGAATCCGCCCGTATTGACACTCACAGCATGTACTTCATAGCCCTCTTGAGATAGTGTTTTGAGGCAGTAGGAGGTGTCTAAACCACCGCTATATGCTAGAACTAATTTTTTCATTTTGTTTTCTTTTTAAAGAGGCCACTCAAAAAAGTGGTTGTTTTAGATTCGGTTTGTTTTTTCTCGTTGGGATCGTGTAGCATTCCTGTGCACAAACAAAGTTTGCGTTCTGTTCGGGTAAGCACATCAAAGTTTTTACAGGTCTGACAGCCCTTCCAAAACTCTGGATCATCTGTTAGCTCGGAGAAGTGAACGGGCTTATAGCCGAGTTCATAATTTATTTTCATGACGGCTTGGCCTGTGGTAATGCCAAATATTTTTGCCCCTGGGAATTTCTTGAGTGAAAGATCAAAGACACGTTTCTTAATACGTTTAGCTAGACCTTGACCGCGGAAAGTAGGGGATACTATCAGTCCAGAATGGGCAACATATTTGCCGTGCCCCCACACTTCGATATAACAGAAGCCCGCAAAGGTACTTTCCTCAAAGGCGATAACAGCATTGCCGTTTTGCATTTTTTCGATAATGTAGGCTGGAGAGCGTTGTGCAATACCCGTACCTCGGTCTTTTGCCGATTCCTCTATGGTTTGGCTAATGGTTTTTGCAAAATGTATATGTTCAGGTCCCGCGTTAACAATTTCCATGAGAAATGGTTTTAGTTATAAAAAGATAAAGAAAGATGGTTTGAGAGTGGAATCGGACACACCTAAATTCCATAATAGTATTAGACCCCCAAGGGGCGACGAATGCGCGGGAAGCGGAAAGAAACAAACGGTATATTGGTTATTGTTTTCATAATACTGTACAAAAATGCGTCAAATTATTCAGTTAACCAAATTCTATCCCCATCTGTACCCTTTTTTTACTTTTTTAAAACATTATCTTTGCCCTGTGTTAAAAATCGTACAAAAACAATTGAAGGCCCTGCTGGAAATACATCCGCAAGCTCACTTTCTACTCGCCAATAGTGGGGGAGTAGACAGTATGGTTTTGTTTCATTTATTATTGAAAACAGGGTATCCTTTTTCAGTAGCACATTGTAATTTTGGTTTGCGTGGAGCGTCAAGCGATGGCGATGAAAACTTTATTATTGCACTATGCCAGAAGCATCAAGTAAGGGTGCATACCAAAAACTTTACTACCAAAACCTATGCTAAAACCAAGGGGGTTTCCATACAAATGGCCGCACGTGAATTGCGCTATGAATGGTTTGAAACCCTTAAAAATCAACATACTTATTCGCACTTACTCACTGCGCATCATTTGGATGATCAGTTGGAAACCTTTATGATAAATGTGGGTAGAGGTAGTGGGCTAAAAGGGTTGCGCGGGATTAGATCCAAAATTATAGTCCGCCCTATACTGCCTTTTTCTAAAGCAATTATTGTAGATTATGCTAGGGCGAATGCCATCGAGTGGCGAGAGGATGCCTCCAATGCTTCTGATGATTATTCACGGAATCAATTACGACATCAAGTAATTCCACAATGGAAAGCGGCCAATGCAGATTTGCTGCATAATGCCTCGAAGACATTTAATCATTTAGCACTAGCGCAGGAGGCATTGACCGTTGTTCTTGCGCAATTTAAGCAGGAATATTTTGATGAGAATAAAGGAGTAACTAAGGTTTCATTGAAAGCCATTAAGGCGCTTAAACCCCTCGATTATTATCTGTTTACATTGTTTTCTTCTTATGGTTTCACCCATTTAGCTGACCTTCATTCCCTGCTAGAGGCACAAAGCGGAAAACAATTGACTTCAGCTTCACATCGTTTGGTGCGCGATAGAAACCATCTTTTATTAACTTTGAGAATGGCCGACGAGCAGCTAGCTGAAGTTGAATGGACACCTTCGGAAAATCTTGTTTCCCCCATTTGTTTATCTATTAGCCAAGAAGCAATTCTTTCGCCTGAACACGCTCTCTTAGATGCTAGTCTGTTAAAATATCCCTTAATCCTTCGTAAATACAACGAAGGAGATTATTTTTACCCTATTGGAATGCCAGGAAAGAAAAAGCTGAGTAAGTTTTTTAAAGACCAAAAGTATTCTATGATAGAAAAAGAAAATCAGTGGTTGTTGTGTAGTGAGGGGCAAATTGTTTGGGTGATTGGCCAAAGGGTCGACGCTCGTTTTGCGGCTTCTACTGCTACAGAAAACCCTTTAATAATTAAATGTACTTGAAAAAATATTTTCTACTATTATTCCTCTTTTTTGGTTGGGCAACTTTTGCGCAAGGGGAGGAGGAGCCTGTTCAATGGACCACTTCAATAGAACGCTTATCGGCAACAGAAGCCGTTTTACATTTTAATGCAGCCATTAAAGAAAAATGGCACTTATATAGTCTCAAAGAATTTGAAGACGGCCCTTTACCAACAGAATTCACTTTTGTGTTTGATTCGTTGAAAATCGGTTTAAAAGGGGAGATAGAAAGTAGTTTGCCCCAATTTAAATTTGATCAAATATTTGAAATTGACCTGCCCTTCTTTGAGGAAGAAGCAACATTTTCACAGCGCATTACTCTTCTGGATTCTAGTGTAGAAGAAATCCGTGGAGAAATCAATTACCAAGCCTGTGATGATCGCCTCTGTATTTTCAGAACCGAGCCTTTTGCTTTTTCTTTGACAGGAGAAGTCATTGCAGCCTCGACGATAGAAGTCACTGAAGAGGACAAAGCCCGTTCGGCAGCACTTACCCTCTCGCTCAAAAACAAGGAATTACTGTCTAGTGGATTGGTGGATGAAGAAGATGCCTCTCCCTTATTGAATTTATTCCTTTTGGGCTTTTTGGGCGGACTCGTTGCTTTGTTAACTCCTTGTGTATTTCCTATGATACCACTGACGGTTTCTTTTTTCTTGAAGCAGGGAAGTAGTTTGCGAGAGGGAATTTTTAATGCATTGCTCTATGGAGGATTTATTGTGCTCATTTATGTTTTACTGAGTTTACCCTTTCATTTCCTCGATTCACTTAATCCAGAGATTCTCAACAGTATCTCAACCAATGTTCCCTTGAACTTGGTTTTCTTCGGTGTGTTTGTCTTTTTTGCCTTCTCCTTTTTTGGCTTTTATGAATTGACCTTACCCTCGCGTTGGGGGAATACAACGGACGAGAGTTCGAACCTAAAAGGAGCAGCGGGCATCTTTTTCATGGCGCTAACCCTTGCCATTGTATCCTTTTCCTGTACAGGGCCTATTTTGGGTTCTCTCTTGGCAGGATCGCTTACCGCCGATGGTGGGGCTTTGCAATTAACTGCTGGGATGACCGGATTTGGCGTAGCCCTGGCCTTACCTTTTGCCTTATTTGCACTCTTTCCTAACGCGTTGAATGCCTTACCGAAATCGGGGGGATGGATGACTACGGTGAAAGTTGTGTTAGGATTTTTGGAACTCGCACTGGCCTTGAAGTTCTTGTCTAATGCGGATTTAGTTTCCCATTGGGGTTTACTGAAACGCGAAGTTTTTGTGGCAATATGGGTACTCTTGGCGTTCGGATTGACCCTTTACATATTTGGACTGATCCGCTTTCCGCATGATATAAAAGGAAGATTATCAAAGACGAGAATGGGGCTTGGTGCTTTGAGTTTAGTACTTACGGCCTACCTTTTCAATGGATTAGTGTCCAAAGAAAATACATTAACCCTTTTGAGTGGCTTCCCTCCACCAGCATTTTATAGCATTTATACCACAACAACTGATTGCCCTCTGGGGCTTGATTGTTACAAGGATTTTGAACGCGGATTGGCCGTAGCCCGTTTGCAAAGCAAACCCATCTTGTTGGATTTCACGGGTTGGGCCTGTGTAAACTGCCGTAAGATGGAAGAAAATGTATGGTCGAAACCCGCCATTTTTTCGTTATTGAATGAAGAAGTTGTATTAATTTCCCTCTACATAGATGACCGAACTGCACTCCCAGAAAATGACCAATTCAATTTCCAATATTCAGATGGTCGCATACGAAGCATCAATACAGTGGGAGAAAAGTGGGCAAGCTTTCAAAGCCTAAATTTCTCTACAGCTTCGCAGCCCTATTATGTGCTCATGCAGCCCGATGGAACGCTACTAAACACGCCCATTCAGTACACAGATTCTGATACATACCTGGCATGGTTGAAGGACGGACTGGCCCAATAACTAGCGTTATATTCTTTTTCGAATTTTTCTGATTTTCCGTTCTACTTGTATGGCTTTGCCTGTATAGCGAAAATTCGCTTTACTCGCTTTTAATTCAAGTTTATAATGGTAGCCAGCTCCCTGTTTTTCCCACACATAAGTATTTTTTATGTGCTTGGGAGAACCAAAATAGGCTTCGATTAAGGCAATGTTTTCTTTCTGCTGCTGTGGAGAGACATCGAAGGAATAAACGAGTTTAGTTTGTGCGTTGAGCGAAAGGTAACTGAAACACACCAATAGTAGGATTCGTGGGATCATGGTTATAAAGATTTGTGATACTTAAAATTATTGAAAAATTTTAATAATGCAAAATGTAATGTATTGATCGATTAAATCGAGTAAAATACTTTTGTATATTTAACTAGATTAAAAAACCTACTTATGCTTGTTCAGCTCATTGGCAGCGCCGTTTTTGGCGTTGACGCTCATCTTATCACCCTAGAAGTAAACATAGACAAAGGCATTGGCTATCATTTGGTGGGATTACCCGACAATGCCATTAAAGAAAGCTATTATCGTATTGCTGCTGTATTGCAAAATATTGGGTACAAACTACCCGAGAAAAAGATCACCATCAACATGGCCCCTGCAGATATGCGCAAGGAAGGCTCTGCGTATGATCTCCCCATTGCCTGGGGATATTGACTGCATCCAAACAAATTCAAGCCCATGAAATTGGAGATTATATCATCATGGGAGAGATTGCCTTAGATGGCAGCTTACGTCCCATTGAGGGAGCCTTGCCCATTGCTATCCAACCCTTGAAAGATGGCTTCAAGGGATTTATCCTTCCCAAGGAAAATGCAGAAGAAGCCGCCATAGTGAAAGGAATAGCCGTTTATGGTATCAGTCATTTAACCGAAGTAATGCATTTTTTTGAAGGTAAAGAAGCATTGGTTCCCACTCAAATTGATGCCCGTTCCTTATTTGAGGAACAACAGCAAAATACTGCATTTGATTTCTCGGATGTAAAAGGACAGGAGACGATTAAGCGTTGTATGGAAATTGCGGCAGCGGGTGGACATAACGTTATTTTGACTGGCCCACCAGGAGCGGGAAAGACCATGTTGGCTAAGTGATTACCCTCCATTCTTCCTCCCATGTCTTTGGGAGAGGGCTTGGAAACAACCAAAATACATTCTGTCTTGGGACGCGTAAAAGAGAAGGGTTTGGTACATCAGCGTCCGTTTCGATCGCCCCACCATACCATTTCTGATGTTGCTTTGGTAGGTGAGGGAACTTATCCGCAGCCGGGGTAAATTTTCTTGGCGCACAACGGGGTATTGTTTTTGGATGAATTGCCCGAGTTTAAACGCTCTGTATTAGAGGTAATGCGGCAACCCCTAGAAGACCGAGAAGTGACCATTTCTCGTGCTAAGTTTACCGTTACCTATCCCAGTTCCTTTATGTTAGTGGCCAGTATAAATCCCAGTCCCTCGGGCTATTTCCATACAGGATCATTACGCCCATAGAAACCCATCGCTATTTGGCCAAAATATCTGGCCCCTTGTTGGATCGTATTGATTTGCATATCGAAGTGGAACCGGTTCCCTTTGAGGAACTGGCAAAGAAAGTATTGGGTGAAAACTCAGCCACAATTCGGAAACGGGTAACTGCAGCGCGTGCCATTCAGCAAATGCGCTTTGAAGAATTTACGAGTATTCATTACAATGCACAAATGAGCCCCAAGCAATTGCGGCAATATTGTAAACTAGACCCTTCAGCACTTGGCTTGCTAAAAAACAGCGATGAAGAAACTGGGCTTATCTGCTCGCGCCTATGACCGCATCCTAAAAGTAGCCAGAACTATTGCAGACTTGGCTGCATCTGATACCATTCAATCTGCGCATATTGCAGAGGCTATTCAATACCGAAGTCTTGATCGAGAGGGTTGGATGGGCTGATGAAAAGTTTTTATAAAAAAACCATCAAAAGTCCTCCAAATTAAATAAACCATTTACTTTTATTTATAAAAAATGAACAATAGTATAGAATGAAAACACTTGGAGAGTTTTTAATTGCCAATCAACAGAAATTTCAAGACTCCACGGGAGAATTTAGTAAGGTCATTCATGCGCTTCGACTTGCCGCAAAGGTGGTGAGTCATGAGGTCAATAAGGCAGGGCTTGTCGATATTTTGGGGGAAGTTGGCACCACCAATATTCAAGGAGAATCTCAGCAAAAGTTAGATGTATTTGCCCATGACTTGTTCATCAAAGCCCTTACCAATAGAAAAATTGTATGCGGTATTGCAAGCGAAGAAGCCGACGATTTTATTCAAGTCAAACATTCAGAATCAGAAAAGGAGAGCAAATACATTGTATTGATCGATCCATTGGATGGATCGTCTAATATTGATGTAAATGTTTCTTTGGGAACAATTTTTTCTATTTATAAAAAGAAATCCAAAGGGAGCGAAGTAGTCTTAGACGACTTTCTACAGGCAGGGACCGAGCAAGTTGCTGCTGGTTATATATTGTACGGGACATCAACACTTTTTGTCTACACCACTGGGCAAGGAGTAAATGGGTTTACCTTGAATCCTGCCATTGGAACTTTTTATTTATCTCATCCCAACATAACCTTGCCCAGAGAGGGCCATATTTATTCCATTAACGAAGCCAATTATGCTAGTTTTCCTCAAGCCGTCAAGGATTTTTTAAAGAAAAGCAAAGCGGAAGATTTAAATTATACCACGCGTTATATAGGTTCTATGGTGTCAGATATTCACCGTAATATGCTCAAAGGTGGTCTGTTTTTATATCCGCCAAATGCGAAGTCTCCCAATGGGAAGCTTCGCTTATTGTATGAGTGTAATCCCATTGCCTATATCGTGGAGCAAGCCGGTGGTATGGCGGTAAGTATGGACAAGCGAATAATGGAAATTGAACCTACAGAATTGCACCAACGTGAGCCCTTCTTTTGTGGTAATAGCGAGATGATAGATGATCTACAAGGATATTTACAAAAAACCGAATAACATGAAAAACACGTTTAGTCTTAATTCAATAGGAATTTCCCCGAAGAAATTATGCCGGAATTTATCTCCGCCTCAACTGTACGCCAAGGCATTGCGCTATGATGCGGGTGCAGTAATTTCCGACAAGGGAGCGTTAGTGTTACTTTCTGGAGAGAAAACGGGCCGTAGTCCACACGACAAACGCATTGTTCAAAATGAAGCAACCCAAGATGATGTTTGGTGGGGAGACATCAATATCCCTATGGATGCAGCCACATTTCGTATCAACCGCCAACGGGCTATCGATTATTTTAACACCCGTACCCGAATCTATGTTGTCGATGGTTTTGCTGGCTGGGATCCTACCCATCAAATTAAGATTCGTGTTATTTGCACACGGCCCTACCATGCGTTGTTTATGCACAACATGATGATTCGTCCAACGGAAACTGAACTAGCAAATTTTGGCGAACCTGATTATACCATTTATAATGCAGGGGAGTTTACAGCCAACCAGTACACTAGTTTTATGAAAACGAAAACGAGTATTGATTTAAGTTTTGAAGAGAAGGAATTTGTCATCTTAGGAACCGAGTATGCCGGGGAAATGAAGAAAGGCATTTTTTCTATCATGAATTACATTATGCCCAAGAAAGAGGTCTTGTCCATGCATTGTTCAGCCAATGAAGGAAAGGAAGGGGATGTATCGCTCTTTTTTGGTCTAAGCGGCACAGGTAAAACAACTCTCTCGGCCGATGGAGAGCGTTACCTTATTGGGGACGATGAACACTGTTGGACAGATTCGGGTATTTTCAATATAGAAGGTGGATGTTATGCAAAAGCCATTGATTTAACCAAAGAGAAAGAGCCCGAGATTTTCCGTGCCGTAAAATTTGGAACGGTGCTAGAAAATGTTGTGTATGATCCGCATACTCATGCGGTCGATTATGCCGATACATCAATTACCCAAAACACACGAGCAGCCTACCCAATCGAATTCATCGATCAAATTAAATTGCCCTGTGTGGGGAATCATCCAAAGAACATTATTTTCCTTACCTGCGATGCCTTTGGGGTTTTACCTCCAGTGGCTAAGCTAAGCCCTGAACAGGCCATGTATCATTTTGTTAGTGGTTATACGGCTAAAATTGCCGGCACCGAAATGGGAATTACCGAGCCCCAAGCCACTTTTTCAGCCTGCTTCGGTGCAGCTTTCATGGTTTGGCACCCATACAAATATGCTGAATTACTCGCGCAGAAAATTGAAGCAACTGGTGCCAATGTATGGTTGGTGAATACAGGTTGGATTGGTGGGGGAGCCAAAGAAGGGAAACGAATTTCCTTGAAGCATACTCGTGCTATTATCGACGCCATCCACGATGGTAGCTTGGCGAACAGCACCTATGAAGATTTGGCTGTTTTTGATTTGAAAATACCAACCAATTGCCCGCTTGTGCCTTCAGAGGTATTGAACCCCTCGCGTTTTTGGGAAAATGAAGCCAAGTACTGGAAAACAGCACATTCATTGGGACAACTCTTCCAAGAGAATTTTCAGCAATTTGAAGTGGAGGGACGCATGTCATTAGCCCAATATGGTCCTAAATTACAAGCGTAAAATGCAGTAGAATAATTTAATTTGATTAACGGTATTTTACTGAAATCATTTTACTTTTCTAAAAATCAATAAGTAAGAAAACCAGCTATATGGGGAGTAAAATTACCGGCACTGGAAGTGCAATGCCAAGCAGAGTAATCACCAATGATTATTTTTTAGATCACACCTTTTATACCAAAGAAGGTAAGAAGAATGAGAAGTCAACTGCGGCGATTATTCAAAAATTAGAAGAGATTTCGGGCATAAAAGAGCGCCGTTTTATACCTGAAGAAGAACCTTCTGTTGAAATTTTATTCCAAGCCTGTAGTAATGCAATTCAGGATACCGGAATCGATAAAAATAAAATTGATGGACTGATTGTTGCCCACAATGCGGGTAATATGCTTCCTAATCAGGTAGGTGTTTTTCATACGGTTCCTAATTTAGCTGCGGTCGTAAAGAATAAACTGGGAATCACCAATCATCAATGCCATGCCTATGATATTCTTTTTGGCTGTCCAGGATGGTTGCAAGGGGTTATTCAGGCCAACCGTTTGATTGAAAGTGGAGAGGCCACTCATGTGTTGGTTGCTGGTTTGGAAATTGCTTCCCGTCTTTTGGATCCACACGATGTCGACTCACTACTAATGGCCGATGGCTGTGGGGCTACGATAGTTTCCAAGAGTGGATCGAAGGATAAAGGCGTTTTAGCTCATGCCATGTTTTCTCATACTGAAGAGGATTTAAATAATATCACTTTAGGGGCTTCCTTGAATAGAGAAATTACTGGACATTGCTTTTTTAAAATGAATGGCCAACGGGTGTATAAATATGCTACTACTTGGTTACCACAAGTTATTAGGCAAGCCCTCGATAAAGTAGAAATAATGCCTAGTGAGGTAGATTATTTTTTCTTTCATCAAGCCAACGCAAAAATGCTTCGTGTTATTGCAAGTAATTTGATGGATCTTTATGGTATAACAGATCAACAGTATGTCGATAAAATTCCCTCCAGTATTAGTTTCTTGGGAAATACTTCTGTAGCTACTATTCCCACACTTTTCGATCTAGTGAATAAACAACAAATGGAGGGTTTTGCCTTAAAAGAGGGGCAGACCTATGTATTTGCTTCTGTAGGAGCTGGAATGCATTGTAATGCTGTGGTGTACAAAAGTTAGTAGCGTAAAAAACATTATCTTGATAATAAAAATCAATGTTTTCAAAATTTAAGGGTGGTCCTGCATTCATTGTCACCGCAGCCTTTATTGGCCCGGGTACAATCACTTTATGTGTTCTAGCCGGAGTCCAGCATGGTTTTTCTTTGCTTTGGGCCATGGTAGTTTCCATTTTGATCACCATTATTATTCAAAACACAACGGCTCGTATCAGTTTTACAACCCGAAAGGGCTTGGCAGAAAGCCTTCTTTCACAAGCAAAACATCCACTGGTAAAATTCTTTTTAGGTCTATTGCTAATAAGTGCAATATTTATAGGTAATTCGGCCTATGAGGCAGGTAATATATCAGGCGCACTTATTGGCTTTCAGGCATTAATGCCATCTCTAGATTTTCATTTTGGGACTAAATTTAATTTTTTGCCCATAGTGGTGGGTGCTTTGATTGGGACGCTTATTCTTGTGGGTTCCCCTAAACATCTAAAAAATGTATTGATCGGAATTGTTCTTGTGATGAGTATCTCTTTTTTTATAACCGCTATTCTTACGCAACCCAGCATAACAGCTGTTTTTAGAGGGATCTTTGTTCCTTCTTTCAATGTAAAAGACACTTTGATTATTGTGGGACTTCTGGGGACTACTGTAGTTCCCTATAACTTATTTCTTCATGCTGCATTGGTGAAAAACTCCCATTTGTCTTTAGACGCCTTGCGTGTCGACACCTTTATTGCGGTTGGTTTAGGTGGAATGATCTCTATTGCCATTATTATTTGTGCTGCTGCACTACAAGGACAATTCTTTGAGACTGCTGCAGATTTAGGCCAATCACTGGCTCCTTTGTACGGAAGTTTTGCGCCCATTTTAATGTCCATTGGATTGTTTGCTGCTGGTGTAACTTCGGCGCTTACTGCCCCTATGGCTGCGGCTTTTGTGGTTTGCGAATGTTTTGGATGGCGGTCAGATTCTGTTGGTTATAAATCAGTTGCACTTTTGGTTCTATGCGCTGGAATTCTGTTTGCTTCTTTGGGAATAAAACCCATTGAAATTATTCGTTTTGCACAAATTACCAACGGAATCTTACTACCCGTTGTTGGTTTCTTTATTTTGTTATTGGTCAATAATGCTAAGTTAATGCGAGGAAATACAGTAGGTATAGGAACAAATATTCTTCTTTTTTGTATTGAATTTTTCTTCCTTTTCTTGGGGGTAAAAAGCCTTGACTTAATTTTTTAACATGTACAGCATAGATTTAAATTGTGATATGGGAGAGGGAACGGGCAATGATGCATTGCTGATGCCCTATATCTCTTCTTGTTCTATTGCCTGTGGAGGACATTATGGAACAAAACAATCCATCGCTGCAACAGCGACATTGGCTAAAGCTCAGGGTGTACGTATAGGTGCCCATCCCGCTTATCCAGATCCGGAAAATTTTGGCCGTAAGCCCATGGTTTTATCCCTAAATTCCTTGCAAGATACCTTGCGTAAGCAGTTAGACATTTTTTTTAGTGTTTGTACAGCAGTCAACCATATAAAACCACATGGAGCCTTATATAATGATTTGTTTTTCGATCGTGAAAAGGCAATAGCAGTGGTGGCTGTTTTTTCAGAGTATGCGCCTGGAATTAAGGTGTATTGCGCTCCTGGGAGCCAGTTGGCAACTGTTGCAGCCGAGCAAGGCTTTTTAGTGAGATTGGAGGCCTTCGCTGATCGTGCTTATGCTTCTGATGGCACCTTGGTTGCACGCACCAAAAAAAATGCTGTTTTGATCGATAAACAGCACATGGCGCAACAGCTTATTCAGATCATTAAATCAGAAACTGTGAGAAGTATTAAGGGAGAAATCATTCCCATGAAAGCACAGACCATTTGCCTGCACGGCGATGGAGTAGGCGTGGTGGAAAATGCTGCCTTTTTAGTCGAATCTTTAAAACAAAATAGGATAAGTGTTGAAGGATTATAAGATTTTAATGGTCAACACTAGGCTGTATTCTCTTCATTTTAGCGAAGCTTACAAGAAGCCATTGTGGCCTATTGTTCTGGAGCTTAAAAAACTATTTTCTGCAGAGACAGAAATCACCAATACCTTTAACAGAATCAACCTTATTTTCTCCCACGACCAGCAGAAAGACGAAGTTGTTGCTACTGTAGCGATGTTGAATTTTGGCTTTAAGGCTGAGAATGGGCCCACGAAGATTTGGGAAATCCCCATTTGTTTTGACCCCATTTTTTCCAATGATTTAGCTGATGTTTTTAGTGGGAATCAGCAAGAGATCGACGTATATAAGAAGGGGTTTTTAGCAACTGTGTTCACCCTTAAGATGTATGGGTTTCTTCCTGGTTTTGGCTATTTATCTGGTTTGCCCAAAGAATTACATTTGGACCGAAAAAGCAATCCTTCTTCTCTCACACCCAAAGGCACTGTTGGGGTTGGGGGAGAACAAGTTGGGGTTTATCCCCAGGACAGCCCTGGAGGTTGGCAAAACCTTGGAAACTGCCCCCTACCTTGGATTAATTTCTTGAAAGAACCCTATGTGTTTGTTGCTATTGGCGATAATGTTCGCTTTGTAGAGATTGATTTGGCAACACATAAAGAAATAGCGCTGAGTGTAGTCAAGGAACTTTATCAACCTAATTTCACTGGCTTGTGATTATAGTTGAATCTCCTGGTTTTTATACTACAGTTCAAGATCGGGGACGATATGGCTTCCGGCATTTGGGTGTACCGGTGGCTGGTCCCATGGACCATCAAGCTTTTGATTTAGCCAATGCATTACTGTCTCATGCGAACGATTCTTGTGTTTTTGAATGTACACTCATTGGGCCTTCCCTCATACTAGAAGAAGAGGTCCGATTTGTGGTCACGGGGGCTCCAATTGCGATCTTGCTCAATGGAGTGGCGCTTGTGATGAATAATGTTTATTGTGCGCCAAAAAACAGTAAATTAGAATTGGGTAAGGTGTTAAGTGGTATGCGTTCCTATCTGCGTTTAGAAGCGGAATTAATTACTCCAGTTGTCTTGAAGAGTAAATCCTTCTATGTACCTATAACTTCGCAAAGAAGTATTGCTAAAGGAGATGTTTTAACCTATACCCCCAGAACATTAATCGCAGAAAAAAATAACGCGAAATTGCGTGTTGTTGATGATTATATTTCCTGGAAAAGCTTGGAGGTTTCACCAGGACCAGATTGGGCGCTTTTGACGAACAAGCAACAACAGCTGCTAATGGATGAACCCCATCGTGTAGAGGCACAAAACCGAATGGGTTATCGACTTACCAGTTCAGTGAAAGTTAATGCCCCGGCTTTGTTGAGTCAGTTGGTCGTTCCAGGAATGGTTCAACTTACACCGGGTGGAAAATTACTTCTAGCTACCGCAGATTGTCAGGTAACCGGTGGTTACTTACAGGTCGTGCAATTGGATGCCTCTTCCCTCAATAGTTTGGTGCAAAAAAGAGAGGGTGAGGTCCTTACTTTTCGAAATAAACATCGTTAAAAGGAACACGAAACTGTGGTCCATAGATCCCCCCTTCTCCACGAATTCCACAGCTGATAATCATGTTGATCATGGCTCCTTTTGGAAGCCCCAGGATATCTTTTACACGTTTGGAGTCAAAGCCTTCCATTGGGCAGGTGTCATAGCCATGAGCGGCCATGCTGATCATGAAGTTTTGTGCCGCCAAAGCAGTGCTTTTGTGTGCAACCACTTTCAGATCACTAGCAGAAACCTGCCGATACATTGGCTTTGAAAGTCCAGTGATATAGGCAAATATACCTTTGAAAAAGCCGAGTATACCAAAGTAATCGGTATAGAGTGTTGGGATGATTTTGGTGTAATAATTGGTCGCCATTTTTTCACGCTTACTATCGCGTTTTCCTTGTGCTTCGAATTGAGCGTTCAAAAAAGCTAGGTTGGCTTTGACCCGTGACTTCCATAAATCTTTCCGAACTACAGGAATCACAAATTGCAGCGCGGTTTTTGCTGCTGCTTGATTGAAACATGCTTCAGCAATTTTAGCTTTTGCGCTCGGGTCTGTAACATGATAAAATTCCCATAATTGTAGATTACTGCTTGTTGGTGCTATGGTGGCTTGTTGCACACATTGTTTTACTACTGCTGTATCTATTGATTTTGTTGGATCATAGACACGAACAGATCGGCGATAGGCTATCGCTTCACTTACCGTTTTTTCGGTCATATTAATAGTTTTTTAAAAGTTTTTTCAGCCAGTTAAAGGACTTGGGGTAGGGTGCATAGCGAATCGATGGATCTATCCATGTGCCTCTTTTGACAAAAGGTTTGTAGTGGGTAAATGCATCAAAGGAATATTTTCCATGGTAAGCACCCATGCCGCTATGACCCACTCCTCCAAAGGGAAGATTGTCATTGGCAAATTGGATTAGGCTATCGTTGGCGACGCCACCTCCATAGGAATGTTGGGCAAAAATGCGTTTAATGAATTTTTTTCGTTTTGAGAAGATATAAAACCCTAGTGGACGCTCGTACTGCTCAATTATTGCATCGATTTGATTTTCGTTTGTGTAGGCCAATACTGGTAAAATTGGACCAAAGAGTTCTTCTTCCATGGTTGGATGAGAACTGTCGTCTACCGCAAGAACGGTTGGACCAAAGTACTTGGTTTTCGCGTCATGATCACCGCCGTGGGCTAAATGAGCGCCTTTCACCAAGTGAACCATACGATCAAAATGTTTGTCATGGGCTATGCGTGCATAACTTTTAGATGTTGAAGCGTCATCCCCAAAAGCGTGTTTAATTTCTTTCACGATCGCGCTAATCAATTGATCTTTTATGGAGGCCTCTGCTAGAATATAATCTGGCGCAATACAGGTTTGTCCACAGTTCACAAACTTTCCCCAAACAATTCGTTTTGCACTTAATTCGATGGGTGCAGACGCATCGACGATACAAGGGTTTTTCCCTCCCAATTCTAGGATGGTGGGCGTGAGGTGAACTGCAGCTGCCTTGGCAATTATTTTAGCAATATTGGTACTTCCGGTAAAAAAGATATGGTCCCATCGTAATTGCAGCAATTCATTGGCTGCAGCAGCATCTCCATTGACAACAGTTACATGTTGCGGATCAAACGATTTAGCAATAATATTCGCCACTAGTTCTGCGGTTTTGGGGGCGTGTTCTGAAGGCTTTAATACCACGGTATTTCCAGCGGCTACGGCCCCAATTACGGTAGCTAAAGACAATTGGAATGGATAATTCCACGGACTTATTTGCAAGCAACAACCATAGGGTTCAGGTAATAAATAATCTTTTGATGGGAAATTAAGTAAAGAGGATTTGATCCGTTTGGGCATCGCCCAGCGCTCCATGTTTTTAATCATCGTCTTTAATTCAGACATCACCACAAAATACTCGGTCAAATAGGCTTCGAATTCTGGTTTCCCTAAATCTGCAAAAAGTGCTTGATGGATCGTCTTTTCTTCTTCCAATAATACCGCTTGGAAACGAATAAGGCTATCTTTACGAAATTGAATATTTTTTGTATGCTGTGATTTGAAAAAAGCACGCTGTTTAATGTGAGCTTTGGAAATTTTCATTGCAAGGTTTGTTTTCTTGAAAATAAGTAACTTTTTTTAAATAAGTGGGAATGTGATGACTTTTCTTCATTTAATTTGCCTCACATTAATTACTTAGGAATAACTATATTTTTATACTTAATAATATGATATTTAGACCATTAACCTTTTCATTGTGTCTTTGGGCATAATTGTTAAAAATCTTTTTAAACTGCAGTGCCTTTTTTGCATTTTAAATTCGTTATAATTTACAATTACATGGAGCTCAATAAATATAGTAAAGCGGTCACACAAGACCCAACACAACCAGCCGCACAGGCAATGTTGCACGCCATTGGTTTAACCGATGAAGACTTTAAAAAACCTTTGATCGGAATTGCAAGCACTGGTTATGAAGGGAATCCGTGTAATATGCATTTGAATGCACTTTCTGTCGATATCAAAAAAGGTATTCAAACTGCCAATTTGGTGGGGTTAATATTTAACACCATTGGTGTAAGTGATGGAATTTCCATGGGTACACCTGGGATGCGATTTTCATTGCCTTCACGTGATGTAATTGCCGATTCTGTGGAAACGGTGGTTCAGGCCATGTCCTATGATGGTGTAGTTACTGTTGTGGGCTGTGATAAAAATATGCCTGGAGCTCTTATGGCTATGTTGCGCTTGAATCGCCCCAGTATTTTGGTGTATGGAGGTACAATAGCCGCTGGTTGTCACAAAGACAAAAAACTCGATGTTGTTTCTGCCTTTGAAGCTTGGGGAGAAAAAGTAGCTGGAACAATAGACGAAAAAGAATACAAAGAAGTGGTGCGTAACGCCTGCCCAGGTGCAGGTGCTTGTGGAGGAATGTATACAGCCAATACCATGGCATCGGCCATTGAAGCTTTAGGCATGGCCTTGCCGTATAATTCATCCAATCCAGCTGTTAGTCCAGACAAGAAAGAAGAATGTGAGCGTGTTGGAAATGCGCTGAAACATTTAATTGAGAACGATATTAAACCAAAAGATATTGTTACGGATAAAGCCCTGGAAAACGCCATTCGCTTGATTGCTGTTTTGGGAGGATCTACGAATGCTGTGTTGCATTTCTTGGCCATTGCTAAGGCGGCAAAACTCGATTTCACTATCGATGATTTTCAAAAATTAATGGACAAGACACCCTTACTTGCTGATTTAAAACCCAGCGGAAAATACTTAATGGAAGACTTACACAATATTGGAGGTGTACCTGGCGTATTGAAATTTATGCTAGAAGAAGGTTTACTCCACGGAGATTGTTTAACTGTCACCGGAAAAACGTTGGCTGAAAACCTAGCAGATGTTCCTTCGTTAAAAGAAGGGCAAGAGATCATTAAGCCAATGAGTAGCCCAATCAAAGCCACTGGACACATACGCATACTGAAAGGAAATTTAGCTACAGGAGGATCTGTAGCAAAAATTACAGGAAAAGAAGGCTTGGTTTTCAAAGGCCCAGCACGTGTTTTCAATGG
>Ga0115572_10000415_pt1 | contig 36121 bp, 37 predicted proteins | sample COGITO_mtgs_1206_FD_88681 | JGI IMG/M metagenome (GOLD analysis project Ga0115572, IMG submission 88681) | Pelagic marine microbial communities from North Sea - COGITO_mtgs_120607 | ecosystem: Environmental > Aquatic > Marine > Epipelagic | place: Germany:Helgoland, sampling site Kabeltonne... | reverse complement strand
GCGATTGCGGTGATCGCCCGGCTCTCCCCGAATCAGCCGTCAGTCGTGGCTGATCCCCCAAGGCCGACGCTGATTAGGCGCGCGCCGGCATCGTGTGCGTGATCGATTAACTCACCCGTTCCGGTCGTCGTTGCATCGAGGGCCTTGTTGCCAACGGCTCCACCAGCGAGGACGAGACCGCTCGCTCGGGCCATCTCAATCACGGCCGTTTCGCTGGAAAAGCGCCAGCCGGCGCGCACCGGATCCCCCAGCGGGCCGGTCACGGTTGACTCGCGGTTTGCGCCCCCAAGCACCTCCAACAGGCCGTCGCCTCCGTCGGCCATCGGGATCTCGACGCAGTCGACACCCAGTTCCCAGCACGCATGTCCGATCGCCGCTGCGACCTCCCGGGCCGTTGCCGAACCCTTGAATTTGTCGGGTGCCGCAAGGACTCGCATCTCCCTCAACCTACTGCCGGGCTGGAGCGGGAACGATGGTGTCTATGTTTGCTCTACTCACTCATTGTAATCCCGACCGATTGGGTAGGGATTGACGGTAGAATTTCGGTTATGGCTGCGACCGTTCGAATCCCGACCACGATGCGCCCACTCACCGGTGGCGAAAAGCAGGTGGCCGTAGAGGCCGGCTCGCTTGGCGACGTGATCTCGGCACTCGAGGCCGCGCACCCCGGCCTCGGGGAGCGGCTACTCGATGGGGACGGCGCGCTGCGTAAGTTCGTTAACGTCTTCGTTGACGACGATGACGTCCGTTATCTCAACGGTCTCGAGACAGTCGTAGGCGACGGCATCGCCGTGTCGATTATCCCCGCCGTCGCAGGCGGCTGAACCAGCCACCTTCACCGGGGCGGCGTTATGTCAGCTTCGTTCCCGCTGCCAGTGGCCGGAACTCGGAAGGACTATCACGCCATCCGTCACGATTGTCCCGAAACCCGCTTGGTTCAGCAGAGGACGTGCGGTCGTAAGCTAAGACGGTGATCGGACTCGTCACGGCCGACGTGGCCGCCCCGCTCGATCCGGATCTGCTTCCGCTCGCCGAAGCGATGCGGAGTCGACTCGGCGACGAGGCGGTCGCGATCGTCTCGTGGGATGATGCGTCGATCGCCTGGGAAACATTTGCAGCTCTGATCATCCGGTCGCCGTGGGATTACACCGACCGGCTCGACGAGTTTGTCGGTTGGGTTGAACATGTCGACGCAGTGACCACGCTGGTGAACGCAGCCGACGTGGTGCGGTGGAGTACCGACAAGCGATATCTAGCGGACCTCGCTGCTGAGGGCGTCCCGATCGCTCCGACGGCTTTCGTCGCACCGGGCGACGTGATTCCGACGGTCGAGGGCGTGCACGTGGTCAAGCCGACGGTCGGTGCGGGTTCGAGCGGAGCTCGGCGATGCGAGCAGCACGAGGTCGCCGACCATGTCGCTCTGCTCCACGGCCAAGGGCGCACTGCGATGGTGCAGCCGTACCTCGACCTGCTCGACGAACGTGGCGAGACAGCGCACTGTTTCATCATTAACGAAGGCGGCACCATGACCCTCAGTCATGCGTTTCGCAAGGGAGCCATCCTCAGGTCCACCGAAGTCGAACAAGAGGGTGATCTCTTCGCCAAGGAAGACATCTCGGGGCGTGTGCCGTCACAAGAGGAGCTCGCGCTTGCTGAACGTGTGTTGGCGACCGAGATCGTCCGATCGCTTGGTGAGGTTTTCTTCGCTCGGGTTGACGTTGCCCCGTATCGCCAAGCAGACGGCACCGACTCGCATGTCGTGATGGAGCTCGAACTGATTGAGCCGTCGTTCTACTTTATGATCGACCCAGCAACGGTGGGCCTGTTCGCTGACCGCTTCACCAACTGGCTGCGACGTCGCGGGATCACCAGCGATGTCGGCGCCAGCACGAGCGACGAGTGCTGAGTTGACCCGCCGGCCGACTGAACGGGTCAAGGTCACGAGGGTGACTGGCCCCGAGGGCGACCGCGAGGCTCACGTCCGTCCCGATGACCTGATCGTGGAGGAACCGTTGTCGATCCAGCTCGACGGGTCGCTCGTCTCCACGACGATGCGTACGCCGGGGCACGACCACGAGCTCGCCGTCGGCTTCTGCTTCACCGAGGGGTTGTTCGGTGGTGCCGAGGTTCTCGGTGTGCGGCACTGCTCCGACGAGACCACCGCTGCGTCAGTGTCCAACGTTGTCACGGTCGATACGGGCGCGCTCGCACCGGTGCCGACGCCGCGCCTCGGAAACGCGTCCTCCAGCTGCGGATGGTGCGGGAGCCAGCATCTCGACGAAATGTGCGCGCGTTTCGAGCCGCTTCCTGACGGTGGCCCGGTTGACCTCGACGTGATCGGCTCGATCGTCGATGCGGTGGTCGACGGACAGGGTCTCTTTGCGTCGACGGGATCGGTCCATGCCGCCGCAGCGTTCAACTCCTCGGGCGCAGTGCTTCTTACCCGCGAAGACGTCGGCCGTCACAATGCCGTCGACAAGGTGGTGGGTGCGTTGGTGCTGGAGCGGAACGCGCTTCCCGCGATTGGTCACGGGTTGTTCGTGAGCGGTCGGGCAAGCATCGAGATGGTGCAGAAGGCGTGGGCAGCTGGCTTCTCAACGCTGGTTTCGGTGAGCGCTCCGACGGCGTTGGCAGTCGATGCGGCCCGCCGGGCCAACCTTGTACTCGCTGGATTCGTGCGTGGCGATGGCTTTAATGTTTACTCGCCTGAACGGCTTCCCTGACCCAGAGGGAACCGGTGTCGGTAGTGTGTACTGATGTTGATGGAAGACGGTCTCAGCGTTATCCACCTGCTCGGTAAGCCCACGCCGGGAACGGATCGTGAGGCGGTGTTCGCCGCAGTCAAGGCCGCCGAAGCAAAGGACTGTCAGGTCATCACCGCCGCAATGCTCGGCCATAAGGCTGACATCTGTTTCATGGCGCTCTGCGCCGACTGGCGCACGCTGCGGAGCCTGCAGACCGCTTTGCGTCGTGCTGGGATCGACGTGGTTGACAGCTACGTGTCGATCACCGAGGTCAGCGAGTACGCCAAGGGCATGCCTGCCGAAATGCTTCGCGGCCGGCTGCATCCGATCATTCCGCCTGAGGGGTTGAACGCATTCTGCTTCTACCCGATGAGCAAGAAGCGCGAAGCCCACGCGAACTGGTACTCAACGTCTTACGATCGCCGCCAAGAGATGATGATGGAGCACGGCTCAAGCGGGCGGAAGTTCGCCGGCAAGGTCGCCCAGGTGATCTCCGGCTCGACCGGGCTCGACGACTTTGAGTGGGGCGTGACCCTGTTTGCCAAGAGCCCCGATGTCATCAAAGAAGTCGTTTACACGATGCGTTTCGACGAGGGCTCCGCTCTGTACGGAGAGTTCGGCGCCTTCTACGTCGGATACCTTGAGGCCATCGAGAACATCATTTGACTCGAACGGTTTGCTTAGGCCTGGACGGCCACGGAACGCAAAAAAAGATCCGAACCGTCAGCAGCGAACCGGAATAGATCAAAGAACGCGCGAGACGGGTCGCCGTTTCGGCCGAGGTCGGTGATCCCGGTTGGACCGTCGTAGTCAATCTCTTGGTTGTCGAGGAGCCGGAGAGCGCACGTCGCAAAATCGCGACAGACGTTGCCTCCGTCAGAAACCGACGACATCTGTGAGGCGATCACGTCTGGGGCATCCGAACCACCCTGGCTCGCCGAAAGTGCGATCAGGCTTACGCAGTCGGTGACCTGAGGGCCGAACGCAGTGTCGTCCTCCGGAACGGCGCCGTCGCGCAGTGTGATCTGTGGAGCGATCACCTCGACGCGATTTCGAATCGTCGCCGGAAGTTCGGCAATCACCGGTCTGGTCGCTGCGCTTCGAGCGGCATCGTTAACGAAGATTCTCGGCACGCTGAGATCGTCTCGCTCACCCATTGCCTGCAATGACGCGGCAATTGTCTGGCCGTTGCCGACCGAAACAACGACTTGCGGGTCGAGCTCGACCAGCAAGTCAAGTTCATCAGTGAAGTCGTCGTCGTCGACAGGAACTGCGATCGTCTCGACGGCGATGTCATCGCCGAGTGCATTGGCGACCGCTTCGGCGTATGGCCGGCCGTATGCGTCGTCGACGTGGATGATAGCCACGCTGCTCGCGCCTGTGGCCTGGGCCTCACGGGCGATGGCGGCTGCCTGAAGTGAGTCGGTCGCAATGCTGCGAAAGAACAGTCCGTCGTCGGGAAAGTCATCGAGTGCGATTGCCGTCGCCGTCGGTGAGCAGCTCAGGATGCCGTTCGAGACGGCCACGTCGAGTGATCCGAGTGCGGTGTTTGATGAGGCGGGGCCCATGATCGCGTCTACGCCGACTTCGATTAGATCCTCGATGGCTTGCGAGGCACTTGCTGCAGTTTGGCCCTCATCAATAATCACGTATTCGACGTCGTTGCCGAGTACTCCACCGGCCCTGTTGATGATGTCAATCGTGGCTTCGAACGAGGCGCGGAGTGCGTTGTCGACCCGGGTGTCACTGGACGGAATGAGCGCACCGATCGTCAACACCCCATCGTCGACGCGGGGTGGCGTTACCTGTGTGGTTGTCGTCGCCACGGTCGCAGGCGGCTTCGAACCTTCGCCACCCGTGCATGCAGTGACGAGCACAGCTGCCCCAATCGCCGCCATCAGGGGACCGCTGAGACGGAACCGATCGCCTCGTCGCTTCATCTGATGCACAGTACCGTTTGTATTCTAGTCAAGGAGGGCCGGTGCGACACCCCAAAATTGGTGCGTCAGGGCGCAGCGGCCCGGCACGAGGTTCCTAACAGAGCGTAAAAAAGCCCCCATACCTCATCGTTGACATCGTCGGCGGCGTGCGCGGCGATGACTGCAAAGCGGCCGGATCGCGCGTGGCGAGCAGTTGTCCCAGGTTCAGCGGCCGCCGTGCTGATCCTCGTCGGTGGAACCCGTCTGGGCGGAAAGAACCCGTTCGACAGTTCGATTGAGGGGCCCCCGATCGAACGTTCGTGAACAGCATCGGTGTCGACATCGAGGCCTATGATCTGACGATCGACTCCCCGGCCGGCACCCTTCGCATCGACGCCACCTCGGCGGAAGATGGCATTCGCCCTGCGGTGCTCGGGCTTTCTGTCGATCTTGCCGAGTGACAGCCGTCGATCGTCAAGCGCACCTGGCCCGTGCCGCCGAATTGATCCCCGATGGCGCGCAACGAGGGCGCGAGTACTGCGTTGCACTCGCCACCATTACCGATGGCTGGGTCGTTGAGTTATTCGAAGCAGCCCTGGCGGCGCACCCGACACAACACAGCGTCGCACTCCTCGCAGTTGGGGGCTACGGCCGCGGCGAGCTGGCCCCGCACAGCGACCTGGATCTCCTGCTCGTGCATGACTGCAAACCCCGCAAGGTTCCAGACGAGATCGAACCGCTTGCGAGTGCACTTTGGTACCCGCTGTGGGACGCCGGCGTGAAGCTTGGTCACGCGGTACGTCGGGTCGACGAACAACTAGATCTCGTCGATGGCGACCTCGACTCTGCAACTGCGCTGCTATCGGCACGTTTCCTTGGTGGTGATGAGGAGATAGCGGACGAAGTCACCGTGCGCGGTCGGCGGCTGTGGGAATCGCAGCGCACCTCCTACCTGACCGCGTTGCGGTCGCGAATGATGGAGCGCCAGGCCGAATCCGCCGACGTTGCGTACCGACTCGAACCAGACCTTAAAAATGGGCACGGCGGACTTCGTGACGTTCAGACGGTCTGGTGGGCGATGGCGAGCGGGCTTGCGGTGATCGAACAGGATTTGGCCGATCTCGACACGTGCTACGACACGCTACTGCGCGCTCGCGTGGCGCTTCACCTCACCACCGATCGCGCTGGTGAAGTGATGCGACTCGAGGATCAGGATGCAATCGCTGCGACCGGCGGTTGGTCCGACGCTGACGTCATGATGGCCGACGTCGCCGTTGCAGGCAGGACCACCGCCTGGCTGTGCGATGAGAACTGGAATCGGGCGATCGAGCGTGACCCGGAGGCTGACCGAGCAATCGCTCCTGGTGTCGTGCTGCGAAACGGTGAGATTGAACTGACCGAGGCCGCTGACCCCCGCCGCGATCCCACGCTCGCACTCCAAGCGGCCGTCGCCGCAGCCCGGTCCGACTGTCGGATCGGACGTTCGACGTTGGGTCGTCTGCGTGACGAGGTCGAGCCCTGGCCGGGCGACTGGCCCGTCGGGGCGCGCACTGAACTTGTTGCACTGCTCCTCGAAGGTCACTGCGCAATTCGCGTGCTCGAAGCGCTCGATCAGCACGACTTGATCGCCCGTTTCCTTCCCGAGTGGGAACCGGTGCGGTCGAAGCCGCAGCGCAACGCATACCACCGTTTCACGGTCGACCGTCATCTTTGGGAGGCGGCGGCGAATGCGGCAGGGTTGGCCGCCAATGTTTCGCGACCTGACCTTCTCGTCGTCGGAGCACTTTTCCACGACTTAGGCAAGGGCTACCCGGGTGATCACACCGAAGTCGGCATCGATCTGGTCCGCAAGATCGCACCGCGGCTCGGCTACAACCGCCACGACGTCGAGACGCTCGTGGCGATGGTCGAGTGGCATCTGCTCCTGCCCGACGTGGCGATGCGGCGCGACCTTTCCGACCCGGCGACGATCGACCTTGTGGCTGGGTTATTAAATTCGGTCGAGCGGCTTGAACTCTTGCATGCGCTCACGGAGGCCGACTCGAAGGCGACTGGACCGTCGGCGTGGGGTAACTGGAAGAAGGAACTTGTCGATGAACTGGCCGCCCGAACGCGGCGTGCGCTTGGTGGCGAGGACGTCGCCGAGGTCACCTGGCAGCTGTTCCCTGGCGCCGAGATCCTGACGCTGATGGCCGCCGGCAACGTCGACGTCTCTCGTAATGATGACCGGATCACCATCGTTTATCCTGACGAGCAGGGAATGTTCGGCCAGATCGCAGGGGTGTTGTCTCTGCACGGGCTTGACGTGTTGAGTGCTCGTGCTCACTCCGACGAGGGCGGCATGGCTGCGTCGCAGTTCCGCATCAGTGCCTCAAGTGGCGAGATCAACTGGCGCTCGTTGAAGAGCGACTTACGCAAGGGCCTTGCGCATGAGTTGGCAATCGAGGCACGCCTCGCCGAGCGAGCCAAGACCTACCGCCGCCGCCGCCGCTTGCAGGCCGATGCGCCGGGGCCGCCGAGAGTGAAGTTCATTGAGGGTGGATCGAGTAACGCCACGGTGGTCGAGGTCCGGGCAGTCAGCAAGATCGGGATACTGCACCGGATCGCAAAAGCGCTGAGCGAACTCGGACTCGACATTCGTCATGCGACTGTGCAGACGATGGGGGTAGAGGTGGTCGACACCTTTTACGTGCGGACGCGTTCGGGCGATCTTGTGACAAGTTCGCCGCACCGCAAAGAGATCCAGAAGGCTCTCCTGCACGCCGTTGCCTGACCACCTGGCGCCGCGATCGTGTCTGAAGTGGGCTGACTTGCGCGCCGACCGTCGATGACGCGTCGCGCTGTCGTAGATTAAATCTCGTGACCGCGACTGCTCGAGACCTGGCGCGATGGAGTGAGACGCTTGCGGCGATCGCTCGCACGGGTATGGCCTTCACCGAGAATCTCTACGAACGTGAACGCTATGAGGAGGTGCTTCATGTGGCCGGTGACATCAAAGCCGCTGCCCGGGAACTTGAGGCTGAGTCCAACGCCGACGCCGCAGCGGTTCAGCGCGAGATCGATCACTTCGTCGGTGAGTGGATCGATTCGATTGGCGAAGGGGTCCCGGGGTACGTCACGCCGAAGACTGCAGTGGGGGCGATCGTTGGGAACGCCGATGGCGAGATTCTGCTCGTTCAACGCAAGGACTCCGGCATCTGGCTCTACCCGACTGGTTGGGCCGACGTCGGATATTCGCCGGCCGAAGTCGCCGTGAAGGAGGTCAGCGAGGAGACGGGGATCAAATGTGATGCCGAGCGTCTGCTCGGCGTCGTCGACGGTCAACGGATGGGGTTCAGTCGCTTCGGCATGTACATGTTGCTTTTCCACTGCACAGCGACCGGAGGTGACTTGGTCCCGCATCCGTTGGAGACCGCCGATGTTGGTTGGTTCGGCCGAGAAGCCTTGCCCGAGGCCACAGCCGGTGCCCAGTGGTGGGGTCCGATGGCGTTCGCCGCCATCGACGGCGATACGAGCGATGCCACCTTCGACCCGGTTCGCACCGACATCTGGCGATCTTGAACGCGACCGTCCGCCCGGCAGCAGTTCACATTCGATCCTGATCGGCACTGAGTCGGGATCGCCACGAGTAGTCCGCCAGAGACTCAGTCCTGGTCGCGGAGAAACTGCTCGACTTCGTTCATGAGTTCGTCAGGGTCAATCGGCGGTGCCGAGCTAAGGTCACTCTCGTCGGTGGCATCGTTCTCGTCGGCCATCTGCTCCAGACGCGATAGATATTCGACCATGTCGTCGTCATCGCCAATGAGCGCAGCCACGCGTGCGTCGTACTCGGTAGCGTCCGAGGACAGGCGCGACAGCGGGGGCGGGGTGCCGATCATCGAGCAGGCGCGGTCGACTAGCGCCATTGCCGCCTTGGGGGACGGCACCTGAGCCGCGTAGCCGGGCACGGCGGCCCACAGCGATGCCGTCGGCAGGCCCGCCTGGTGTAGGGCGTCGTGGAGCACGCCGACGATCCCGGTCGGACCCTCGTACTGGGAGCGTTGGAGGTCGAATCGTTCGATCAGCGAATTGTCGGAAGCGGTCCCAATCAGCGGCACGGGCCGGGAGTGCGGGACGTCAGCGAGCAGGGCACCGACGGAGATCGCCATCGTGGCCTCAAATCGGTCGGCGATCCCAGTGACCTGCTCGGAGAAGAGCCGCCACCGGAGCGCCGGCTCGGGCCCGAGGAGGAGAATCACATCGGTCCCGGGAAGGGAGGCTGACCAGACACCAACGGTGGGCCACACAATTGAGCGGTTGCGGTCCTCATCGAGGCGAACCTGCGGTCGCACCGTCGCGAAGTCGGTGAACGGTTCGGGGTCGATCTCAGCGAGGACGTCGGCGTCCCATGATTCGATCATTGAGGTTAAGGCGGTCGACGCTGCGTCGCCTGCATCGTTCCACCCGGTAAAACCCGCGATCAGGACGGGCCGATCGAGTGTTGGCTCTGCCAGCCATCGAACCTGCTCCGTTCTCACGGCCGACACGCTATCGGTGCGTAACGTGTGCCGTATGCAGCATGATGAGTCCCCCGTCGACGACCAAGCAGCCGGGTCGGTCACGATCGAGATTGCCCTGGTCGTCGACGACGAGCTGGTGGTGGCGTTCGAGCAGTTGATTCCGCAGCTGTCCTCGTCGTCGCCGCCACCGACTCGCGAAGCATTGTGCGACCTCGTCGACGGCGCGGACACGACACTGTTCCTCGCCCGAGTCGATGGAGTGATCGTGGGGAGCCTGACGCTTGCGTTCTACCGCATCCCGACCGGGATGAAGGCGTGGATTGAGGACGTGGTGGTGGACGATGCCGCACGCGGCCACGGGGTCGGACGGTTGCTCAGCGAATCTGCTGTCGATGAGGCTCGACGTCGCGGCGCGAAGAACGTGAGCCTCACAAGTCGCCCATCCCGCGACACTGCGAACCGGCTTTACCAGCGAATTGGCTTTGACCTCTACGAGACCAACGTTTACCGCTTCGCCTTCTGACGATGCCGAACCCCACCCACTCCATCGCTGACTTCCCGGACATGCGAAATTTGGGGACATCGTGACGCCGAACCATTGCGAGTCGCTCGAATTTTGGGGAGAAGCAGAGCGGACTCGGCCATAACGGTGCCGGAAGCAGAACTGGGTTTGGGGGCCGGAAAGCGGAAGGTGAAGCTAGGCGATTAACTCAGGAGCCGGTGATACGGCGAAGGTCTTCGGCGGCCTGACGTACCTGCCAGTCGCGATCCTTGAGCGCCCGATTGATCGCCTCTTCCACGCTCCGGCCGATGTCGTCGGCGCCGAGAAATGGTGCGAGCGCAAGAACGGCACGGCGACGTACAGCCGGCTTGTCGGTTGTCCCGGCGATGATCGTGTCGACGGCACGTACGGCACCAATCGCGCCCAGGGCAGCAACTGCTGACTCGCGGACGAGTGGCTCCTCGGCGGTGGTTGCGAGGCTGATCAGCCGGTCGACGATGGCATCCCTGTCGGATTCGTGCTCGCCGCATGCCCAGGCTGCGACTTCGACCACTCGTGGATCGTCGTCGGAGAGTGCGTCGATGAGGTCGATGGTTGGATGCATCGCCGCAAGCTCGGCTGCACGTCGTCGAACTGAAACCTGATCGTCTGCGAGCGCAACGATGAGGGTCGCGTCGTCGAGTGCACCGAGCCGCTCAAGTGCGCCGAGCGCCGCCTCGCGGACCGTTGGTTCGGCATCGGACACAGCTTGCTGTGCATGGTCGAGATCACCGGAGTGTCCGGCAATCACAACAGCGCGGCGGCGATCGGATACTGAGTCGTTCACGGGGCGTCAGGACTTGAGCAGGTCGGTGAGCGTGACCACGACAAAAGCGGTCCCAAATGCGATCACGATTGCGCTGACGATGCCGATGATCACGCCAAGTCCGGTGCTTGCGATGGCGGCCCATACGCGCCGGATTAGGTTCGGAGCTCGATACAGCGGAACGGTTGTCTCGGCGATCCCGATCGGTACACGTGGCCGACGAACTTTTGGCTCAGCGCGTGGTGTTCGGGGGACGGCTCTGGCAGTCTTGCGCCAGCCGGCAAACACCAGGGCGAGAATTGCCAGTCCAGCCATCCATCCGGCAGCAGCAGTGAGATCAGTGACCGACACGACAACTCCCATGATACTCGTCGCACCTCGTCAGAGGTGGTGGGCTTGGACGATCGCCTCCGTAGCGCTACTTGGGCTCGGAATCATGTCGATTAGCGTGTTAATTCCGTCCGACGTAATTGCCCGGACCGAGAACCCCCGCACTGAGGAACAGGAGCCGGCGCCCTACGCCCGCGTGCCGGCCTCAGCCGAGTCGGTCAACAACCGTGTGGTGTATGGCGACCTTCCCGAGGACGTCGAGGTCTACGACACTGACGGCGACTTCTTCTTCGTCACCGTCTCAGCGCCCGAGCAGTCAGTCCTCTCGTGGCTGATTGGGTCGGCGGAGCCGGTTTTCGATCCGCTTACCGAGGAAGGCAAGAACGGCCGACGAACCCCGGTGCAGAACCGTGAGATCGCATTGCAGCAAATGCGTACCGCCACGCAGGAAGCTCAATTCGTGGCGCTGACTGCGGCGGGCTACAAGCCTACGATCGAATTCGGGTCGGTCGTGGTGCAAGATACTCTGTGCCGTAAGACTGCGGAGGACGGCTTCACCTGCGATGAGGAGTTCCCTTCTTCCGCTGTGTTGCAGCCGGCCGACACGATTCTCGAGGTCGACGGCGATCCGATCAGGACCATCGAGGATCTCTCCGCTGCGCTCGATGGTGCCGAACCTGGTGACATCGTGGAAATGACGATTGACCGTGCCGTGGAGGGGACGATGACCGTCTCGGTCGAACTATCGAGCGATCCAACCGACCCTGACCGAACCATCGTGGGTTTCGTCCCGTTCGACACGCGAACAGTCGATCTGCCTTTCGACGTTTCGATTGATACGGCTGCGGTGGGTGGGCCCTCGGCCGGTGCGTCTTTCACCTTGGCGTTGATTGACGAATTGACCGAGGGCGACCTGACAGGCGGACGTGACATTGCGGTTACCGGTTCTATTCGACTGGACGGATCGATCGGTCCCATCGGTGGTCTTGCTCAGAAGGTAAGCGCAGTTCATCAGCACGGGGTCCAGGTGTTTTTGATCCCGGCGGAACAGTTCGAGCTCACCGATCCCGATCCGGAGAATCTCGACGACGGTGTGTGCCGCTGGGAATGTCTCAATGACGCCGGCGATGGTGAGGTGGTGCTCATTCCTGTGGCGACGCTCGACGAGGCGCTAGCGGTGTTGGAGTCGCTTGGCGGTGATCCGATAGCGCTGTGAGGCCACGATTGCGAAGACCGAGCTGACATCTCGGCTGACCCTCCACCATCTCAGAGGTTGGGACGCGTAGCGTTGCACTCATGGCCATGTCGTTTTCCCGACCTGATCCAGCGTCACCGGCGCAGATCGCTGATGCCAACTTCTCGACCGGTCGTCGTGGTTTCGATCAGAGCGAAGTCCGCGACTTCCTCCGGATGGTGTCAGCCGAACTCGCTCAGCTGCAGGAGCGAGCACGCTTCCTTGAGCGCGAGCTTGAAGCCGCGCAGTCGAATACCGACCTCTCGTCAACGCGAATGGACGACGAAACCCTCACCCGGCTGCTGGGCGAGGAAACCGCACGAGTTTTGCATGCAGCCCGTGAGAGCTCGCACGCGATCAGGGAGAACGCCGAGTCGGCAGCGGCGCAGATGCTGACGGAGGCCAGCAATGAGTCGACCCGTCTGCGTGAGGAGGCTGAGATCGAGGCGTCGCGTCGCCGTGCCGATGCGGCCAACGACGCCGAGTCTGAGCTTTCGATGGCCAAACAGCAGGGTCGTGAGATGGTCAACGAAGCTCGGGCCTACCGCGAACGCGTGTTGAGTGAGTTGGCGCGTCGCCGTGAGCTCGCCCGTGAACAGATCGAACAGTTGGTGCACGGGCGCGACCGGCTCATGCAGTCCTTCGAGCGGGCGCGGCTGGTTGCGGTCGACGTGGTTGCGGAGATGCAGCCGCTCGGGGAGCCCGATGAATACGTGAATCTGCAACCTTCGACAGGCCCCGTGCCGGTGATGGTTGCACGCGAGCACGTGACACCCACCGACCATGTCGATGGTGCTGAGGTCAATGTGGCGCCGGACGACGAGGTGGCTGCAGACGATTCTGTCACGGGTCAGCACATCTTCGACCACGAAGCCGAGGCGCGTGTAGGCAGCGACGTTGACGCAGGTCCTGGGGCGACGATTGAGGTTGAGACGGAGATCCTTGGCGAGGTCGAGAGCGTTGCGGAGCTTAGAACGGATCCTGGTACGCCAGACGACGGCGATGCCGAGGCGACAAACACAGACGCCGACTCGGTCAACGATGTCGTCGTCGATCTTTTCGCCCGCCTGCGAGCGACGAACCCGGACAACGCCTCCGAGCTCGATGCCGTCGATGCCGCAACGATCGAGGCTGGAGCGGACACCGTCCCCGATAATGCACTCGTCGAAGCTGAAATTGCGACAGAAGCTGCCGACGAGGCCACGCCGTTCGACCAACGTGCCGCCGATCTGACCCCGCTGATCGTGGCTAGCGCCCGCAAGCTCAAGCGAGTGTTAGCCGACGAGCAGAATGAGGTCCTCGACGCGCTGCGGCGCAACGATCCGGTCTGCGACCTGGATGCACTCCTTCCGTGGTCCACACATCACGCCGAGCGGTACGCAACTGTACTCGGTGACGAACTCGAGGCGGCGGCGAACGCCGGAGCAGCGTTGACGGCTGACGGCCAGAAGCCCACATTGGGCAAAGCGGCTGCCCGCCAGGCAGTGCAGCAGGCCAATGAGACTTTGGCCCGAGCGCTGGTTGCGCCACTGCGCGATCGCCTTGAGCGTTGCATTGCTGAAGGAGACGGCGACAACCCAGCGATCACGAAGAAGGTTCGTGCGGTGTACCGGGAGTGCAAGACCCAGCACATCGATGATCAACTCGATGATGTGTTCCGCACGGCTCATGGCCGTGGTGTCCTCGCCTCTGCCGAACTCGGGACGCCGCTTAACTGGACACCGGATCCCGGCGACGACGTGTGCCCCGACTGCGACGACAATCGGCTCGCCGGGGCGGTCCCTGCTGGCCAGGCGTTCCCCACGGGCCACGTGTGCACCCCGGCACATCCCGGCTGCCGCTGCATGTTGGTCGCCGCGGGGCGGTAATCTCAGCGCCAATGCGGCGCTCTCAGGACCTTCCGGTCGATGCTCCACGACGTCGTTTCGGCGGCCGTGGCATCCTGATCGCTCTCGGCGGACTGTTCCTTTTCGTGCTGATCTTCGGGCGTGCGATCGCACGGTTCTACGTCGACTACCTGTGGCACGACGCGCTTGGCCGCAACGACGTGTTCTGGGGAGCGCTCGGTGCGAAGGTGACGTTGTTCTTCGGGTTCTTCCTCATCTTCGCAGTTGTGGCCGGGATCAACCTGCTCGTGGCAGATCGCATGGCGCCCGAATCCTTCCCTGCCAACGTGCATCCATATGTTGAGCGGTTTCACGAGATCTTTGGACGTCGCCTTCGCCTACTCAGGTACGGCGTGGCTTTGATATTCGCGCTGCTGCTCGCAACCCCGGCCATCGCCCGGTGGCAGGAGTGGCTGCTGTTCCGGAACTCGCAGAGTTTCGGAACCTCCGACGGGCAGTTCGGTCGCGACGTCGGTTTCTACGTTTTCGAGCTGCCGTTCCTGACGTTCTTGCTCGATTGGATGTTTGCAGCAGTCATCGTCGTGCTGCTGTTGACGATCGCAGCACATATTCTTAACGGCGGCGTCGTCCTCGTGTCACCCGTACCGACCGTGAGTACTGCGACGAAGACCCACGTCGCTTCGCTGTTGGCGCTGCTCGCTGTGCTCAAGGCTGGTGATTACTGGCTCGACCGATTTGAACTCACTAACGCGCAGACCGGCATCGTGCAAGGCGCCACCTATTCGGTGGTGCAGGCGCGTTTGCCTGCGCTGATGCTGCTGATCCTGATCGCTGTGTTCACCGCAATCCTGTACCTCTCGGTGGCCCGGACTGGATCGTTCCGGGCGCCGCTCATCGCTTCGGCGCTCTGGCTGATTGTTTCGATAGTCGGTGGTGTGATCTACCCGGCGATTGTCCAGGGACTCGTGGTCAACCCGGACCAAGAGGCGAAGGAGGCCGGGTACATCGAGCGCAACGTCAACGCAACTCGGCTCGCCTACGGGTTGGCTGAGGTAGATGTTCGTGACGTTACGTTTGGTCCGCTCACGGCGTCCGACGTAGAGAGTGACCTCAGCGCTCTCAGCAACACTCGCCTGCTCAACCCGGGGGCAATGCTCAGTCGTTTCATCTTCGACGAGGGTCGTGAAGCCGGCCTGACCATCGACGATCTTGATGTCGACCGCTATGTGCTCGATTCGACCGAGAATCCGAACGGTGAGCAAGTGCTCGTCGCCGCCCTGGAACTGGATCAGGCCGGGCTTGCGAACACCACGTGGCAGGGTCTCCGCCTGATCAACACGCACGGCTGCGGGCTTGTCGTCGCTCCGGCGAGTACGGTCCAGGGCAACCGTCGTCCTGCGTACACGGTTCCCGACCTTGAACGCCCAGAGCTCTACTTCAGCCCCAGCATCGGCGGCTATGCGATTAGCAACACTGAGTCCGATGAGAACGCTTGTGACGTTGTGCCAAATGACTATGAGGGTGATCTCGGCGTAAAGATGAGCTCGTTTGCTCGTCGAACATCGTTCGCTCTCGCATTCCTTGAGTACAACATCCTTGCGTCCGGCGCTATTCAGAGCGACTCTCAGATGTTGTGGGTCCGCAACGTAAACGACCGGCTTGACAAGCTGGCCCCGTTCCTGTCGTACGATGCCGACCCGTATCCCGTGGAGGTTGACGGCGGTGTCAAGTGGGTGGTTGACGCATACACGACCACCAGCCGCTACCCATACGCCGAGAGCGTCGGCAACGTTCAACTCTCCAATCGCTCGGGGCTATCGCCGAACGACAACTACGTACGCAACAGTGTGAAGGCCGTCGTCGATGCCTACACCGGAAACGTCACTCTGTACGTCGTCGACGAAACTGACCCGATCATCAAGGCCTGGCAGTCCGCGTTCCCCGATCTGTTCACATCGTTCGACGAAATGCCTGACGTATTGCGCGAGCACCTGCGGTACCCCGAGGACTTGTTCCGGGTGCAGACCGACCGCTACTCCAAGTACCGGATCCCGGCTGAGAACTTCTTCCGGCGCGAGGGCGCCTGGTCGGTGGCCCAGGCTCCGGGACAATTCCCGGGCGAGCGCACCAGCACGGCATCGGGCGTCAGCCAGGACTCTGCGGCGTCGACCACGTTCGCCAGCGAGTCCAATGTTCGCCGTTTTACTCCCTACTACACGTACTTTGATACAAGCCTCCCGGGTGAACCTCGCAACGAGGAGTTCGTGATCTTCCGGCCGTTCGTAGAGTTCTCGACTGCTGACCAGCGGACCCAGCTGCAGGCGTACATGACCGCCTCATCCGAACCCGACACGTATGGCGAATTGACCACCTATGTCGTGGTGCCGCCCGAGGGTGAGTCGCTTCCCGATGGCCCACTGCGGGTTGCGTCGAGCGCCGAGTCGACCGAAGAGATCTCGTTGCGTATCTCGCGCGACAACCAAGGTGACGGTGGGACCCGCGTTCGCTTCGGTGACCTTCAGGCGATACCGGTTGCCGACGGGCTGATCTATGTTCGGCCTTACTACGTCACCCAACAGACCGACAGCCCACAGGTTCCTGAGGCCACCGAGTTCCGCGAGGTCATCGTCACCTACAACCGTCAGTCAGTGTTGGCACCGACAATCGGTCAGGCGCTCAGCGAACTGTTCCGCGGCTTCGAAGGAGACGTGGGTGACCGCACGGGTGATGCTGCGAGCAGCGACGATGACCTCGAGCCGATTGACAACGAAGTCATTGTGCTCGACGAAGATGCCGAAGAGGTGCTGGTGCGGCTCGACGCTGTCCTTGCCGAAGCCGATGAAGCCTTGGCTTCGGGTGACCTCGGGCTGTACCAAGAGAAGGTCGAAGAGGTCGAGGTCTTGACGGCCGAGGCTATCGAGCGCCTCGGACTCGACTCGGCCGTTGCGAGCACGGAAGCCGACGCCGATGGCGAGGAGACCGACGAAACCGACACCCCCGCAGGTGATGACACCAGCGAAGACGAAGGCTGATTAGGCGCTACCGGGTCGACGGAGCCGATCGGCTAGCTCCGCAAGCTCGGCGCGAAACTGGATTGCGTAGCGCGCCTGCTCGTTGGCAAGACGTTGTTGTCCACTGGTCACGTCGTGGAGTTGTGTCGCCAATTGTTCGACCATGTCGAGGGCATCTGCTCGAGCGCTGGCTTGGTCGAGGTCGCCGCTCAGTTCGGTGAGCTGGTTGGTCAGCTCTGTGCTGACTTGGTTGACACGCGAATCGACTGCACCGACCTTCTCGGCGAGCTGACCAAGTTGAGCCCGAAGCTCGGCATCGGGGTCGCGTCTGGCTGTGGCACCGGCTTGCATTTCGGCGAGTGCGGTGTCGGTGCGTTCGGCGGTGTCGGTGGCGACGATCGCAACATCGGCGAGGTGTTCCTGCTGCCGCGCGACTGCTGCAGCAAGTTCTTCGAGCCGTGTGTGCACGGCTGACTGTGCTGCGATGGCGGCCTCGCCACTGCTCGCCACTGCCAGTTGGTGAGCGGTGACGGTTTTGCGTAGCTGCTCGAAATCGGCCGCCGAGGCAGCTTTAACGATGGCGCTGTCGATTGCGGGCGCGATCGATCCGGCGACCGAACCAACGTGCTGCTCGACTGTGCCGATTTGCGTCGCAAGTCGGTCCTGAGCGCCGCCGAGCTGGCCGAGAAACTCGGCCAATCGTCGCTTCTCATCCTCGGACTCGTCGAGGCGACCGCGCATCATCTGGAGTTCGGCGCGTAACGCATCGAGCTCCTGTTTTGTCTCGGCGCGGCGGTTGAACAGTCCCATGATGCGACAACAAACCTACTCCACTAACTTCGCCTGATGGCTGGTCACGACACACCGAAGAAGATTCTCCTCGACGAATCGGAGATACCAACGCAGTGGTACAACGTCGTGGCCGATCTCCCGACACCCCCGCCGCCTGCGTTGCACCCGGGTACCCACGAGCCGGCCGGCCCAGAGGATTTCGCGCCGCTGTTTCCGATGGCGCTAATCGAGCAGGAGGTTACTACCGATCGCTACGTCGACATTCCTGGCGAGGTGCTTGACGTCTACAAGATCTGGCGGCCCACACCGCTGTTCCGGGCGAAACGACTCGAGGAACTACTCGACACGCCGGCGCGCATCTATTACAAGTATGAAGGCGTCAGTCCAGCGGGCTCCCATAAACCGAATACGTCAGTACCGCAGGCCTATTACAACCACCAGGAGGGCATTACCAAGCTGACCACCGAGACAGGTGCAGGCCAGTGGGGGAGCGCGCTTGCATTTGCGACGGCGCAGTACGGGATGGAGTGCGAAGTTTGGCAGGTCGCAGCGTCTTACAAGGCGAAGCCCGGCCGCAAGACGATGATGGAGATCTGGGGCGCGACATTGCATTCGAGTCCGTCCGAGCTGACGGAGTTCGGACGAGCGTTGCTCGCCGAGAATCCTGACCACAATGGTTCGCTCGGCATTGCAATCTCTGAGGCAGTTGCGATGTGTGTCGAGGACCCGAATGCTCGCTACGCATTGGGGTCGGTGCTCAATCACGTGCTGATGCACCAGACGATCATCGGTGAAGAGGCGCTGCTGCAATTGGCGAAGGTCGACGAAGTGCCCGACGTGCTCGTCGGATGCACTGGTGGCGGCTCCAACTTCGGTGGGCTGGCGTTCCCGTTCCTGCGTGAGAAACTCGCCGGCGCGATGAACCCAACCATTCGCTGTGTCGAGCCGGCCGCATGCCCCTCGCTGACGAAGGGTGAGTATCGGTACGACTTCGGCGACACCGCCGGTATGACGCCGCTAATGAAGATGCACACGCTCGGCCACGACTTCATTCCGGAGCCGATTCATGCCGGAGGCCTGCGGTATCACGGCATGGCGCCGTTGGTGTCACACGTCTACGAAGAGGGCCTCGTTGAGGCAATCTCGATCCCGCAGCGTGAGTGCTTCGAGGGCGCGATCAAGTTTGCAAAGACGGAGGGCATCGTTCCGGCACCGGAGCCGACTCATGCGATCGCCGCTGCAATTCGGGAGGCACTGGCCTGCAAGGAATCGGGTGAGGAGAAGGTGATCCTCACGGCGCTATGCGGTCACGGGCACCTTGACCTTACGAGCTACGAGAAGTACCTGTCGGGCGAGATGGTCGACTACGACTTGCCCGACGCGGAGATCGCTGAGGCAATGAAGACCGTTCCCGTTCTTTCCTAAAGCAACGCGTTGACCCTTCGACGCGGCTGTTACGCCAGATGCAGCGTTGCGCCTGCCGGACCCCTCCGTTTGCGTTGATCATCTGGGTGTCCGAAACAGCCAGAAAGGCCCCAAAAACGCCTGAGTGGGGCCGGACTTACGGTTAGAAGTTGAGGACACGTTGTCTGCCGTCGCTGGTGAATCGAGTTCCTCGAAGACCTGAGTCGTGGTCGTCGGTCGGCGTCGACGCGAAGAAACGTCTTAGACCGGTTCAGGAAAACGCGTCGTCGCTGAGCCCAAACACCCGCTGGCCGAGTCGCGAGTAGCGGCGTTCGCGCAGCATCGTGTCCGGGTCGATGGCAACCATTATGCCGGATCTTCCGATCCGGCCGGGCTGAGGACCTCGCGATGGGCGGCGGCAGATTTGGCGGCCGCTGACTGTCCACGGACGATCACTGCGAGCGAACCGATTACCACCCCAATCCCGAGAGCCTGGCGGAACACAATTACCTCGTCGAGGAAGACCCAGGCGATGATCGCCGAGAACACCGGGATCAATAACGTGAATGTGGACCCCACCCACAAGGGAATTCGCACGAGCGACCAGTTCATCAACACGTGCCCGATGATCCCTGAGCCGATTGACATGGCGGCGAGCAGGCCCCAGTTCGTCCACGTCGGCCAGGTCATGTCCTGGCCGAACGCAAATCCGAGTGGGGTGACGATCAGCGCAGTCCACAGCGCAGTGCCGGCGGTGAATTCGGTGGGGGTGACCTTGCCTTTCGACTGCTTCGATGCGACGAAGTAGGCGCTCCACGCGAACATCGCTCCGACAGCGAGTAGATCCCCTTTGATGTTGCTCACATCGTCGGATGTGGCCGTGGTGATGATGACCACGACGCCGGCGAGCGCAACGAGCGACCAGATTGCGTCGAGCCCCCGAATCTTTTCACCGAAGAACCGGGCGGCGATCACGCCGACGAGGATCGGCTGGAGTGACCCGATGATCGTGGCATTGACGATGCTCGTGTTCTTGACAGCAGAAAAGAATAAGGCGATGTCGGCACCCAGCGCGATCCCACCGAATGCGGTGGCTCTCACGCTGTGGATGGTGAACGGCGAGCCGCGCAGCCGCATCCAGATGATTAGTGCCAGGCTGAACATCCAGAATCGGTAGGCCCCAATTGCGAGGCCACCCATTTGGATGCCTTTCGCGAGCACGGTGCCCGTCGACCATGCACACACAGCGATCGCTGCACCGGCGAGCCCAGCGGAGAGTTCGTGTCCTTCACCGCCGCTGGCGGCGGGGTGCGTGTCGGTGGGGGTCATCTCGCGGCACGATAACTGGGCCGATGTTGCGCTCACCTTCTGTCGGGTGCGTGGCGTTGGTCGGGGGTTTCATCGCTGACGGCCTATACGACACGAAGCTGGGCGCGACAAATGGTTGGTTCAAAGTCGTGCGTTGCTTGGGGGAGGTGGTCTACACGGTTGCCGAGATGGTCAAGGGCCTGGGAGGCGATTCGCTGGAGCCGTGGTGGCAGGCTGACTACTCGCCCCTTGTGAGGAACTGAACCGATTCGAGTCGATGGAGGTTGACGGGTTCTACCTGTGTTTGTTCGACGGGAGCGTTATGGCGTTTGACCGTCAGACCATCGACGGTGCGCCGTCCAGTGTGGTCAGGGTGACGCGCGAGGAGGCCGAAGACGCTGCTTTGGTGTTCTTTCGCGGACCGCTGTAGGGGGACGTCAGCACAGAAGTCGTTGTCCTGAGGATGGCGGCCCACCGATTTGGTCGATGGTGGAATGCCATCGGTCCGCCCCCTGCAGGGGCTGATGTGAGCCCGCACGGGCCACCTACACGCCGAGCACGCTGAGCCACGACAGAATAGACGCCGTTGTTTTTGGACGGGAGCTCGTTGGGTTTGGTGCGTTAGTTATTTCTGACGCTGTCACACGGCGTCAGAGACTCACTGTGTCGATCGTGTTAGCGCAACGCCTCTTGGCAGTCGCTCGCTTGCAATGAATTGGCCAAGTAGATGTCGTAATCCTCGGTGGCTAGAGCCGAGAGCTCGTCTTCCTTGGTAAGTGATACCTCGTTGAACCACGCGATGTAGTCCTTAGTGCAACCGAAGTCCTCACATGCACATACTGCCTCGGCTTTCTCACTCGACTCCGCAACTAATCCGCCGCTATCGCCGTCGCCGCTACCGCAGGCGCTGAGCGCGCCAATTGCTGCGGTGAAGACGCCGAGGCGAATCACATGGCGGAGGCGAACGATTGGGAGAAGACGGGTTGTAAGCACCCGGCGGCAATAGCGGTGTAGTTCCGCAACATTGCTGATCATGTCGGTGCTGGCAGCGCATAGCTGATGCACTTGGTCCACGCAGACTGCCGAGAGGTTGCGCTGACACGATCAGCACTGCGCTTACCGGAGGCTGCCGCACGGCTTCAGAGAATCGCTCGTGGACGATGATGTAACAGGTGTCTATAAACTTCCCCGCTCGCTCCGTAGCCCAGTGCCGTGGACCACCAGGGGGTTGCATCCCTTCGCTCGGCACTCCGTATGGCCCGTTGAGCCGGATTGTCGATGCACGGGTTTCAGTGTTTCTGGCAGACGTTGACTATCGGGTGGTGGTCGGCGGTTTGTGTCAGCTCGAAGTGGCACAGTCCGCCGATCGAGTACACGCCTGATGGATGGCTTCTCTGAGCGTCTCGACCCGATACTTCGAACAAAGATGTTCTAGTTGGTCGTGCGATCGCGTCGGCTGGCGATCAATTTGACCGAGCCGTTCATGTTCCGCTTTGTTGTGTGTTTCGTCGACTTCATCGGGTTCACGTTGATCTTGCGGAACATGAACGCAAAAGAGTTCTCTGATTTCCTCAGCGACTTCGAAGGCCGTACGTATGACACGGCCACTGACGAGGTCCCCCGGATGGTAGGACTTGAACGCCGTGTCGAGCGGTGCCGTCGTCAAACCGCCGCACTATCTGCGAGGTGTTGGGGTCTCCTCGTGGTTGACCTCGTCGAAGCAGTTGCCGTCGGTATCGCCTCTGCTCGCTGACCTTGAGTCACATTCATTCCAACGGTTGTCATTGCTCTCGCGGAGGCGTATGTTAACGACACTCTTCGCCGCGGGGTGGAGCAGTTCGGTAGCTCGTCGGGCTCATAACCCGAAGGTCGCAGGTTCAAATCCTGCCCCCGCCACCAACGAGAAGGCCCGGAAACATATGTTCCCGGGCCTTCGTCGTTTTCGTCGAGTCGCCGAGATCGGCCTCCGTGAACCAAATATGTACCACCAGGTCGAGAACACGGGGCGGTGCAATCGCCTGCGATTCCGAGTTCTGCCACGCGGAGTGAGGCAGATTCCGGGGTAAGACGCAGCGGACGAAACCAGTCTCGGATGATGCCCGCGGAGAAATCCGGCGGGCTGCTCTTGCGGTCAGTGAGAGATCGGAACTCGGTCGGTTCGCCTACGGCCGTAGTGCGATCGCGGCTGGCTCCGAGCAACGAATGCCTTTCGCGAACCGACTTCTGAAGGCGTCGTCAGGCGGCGGTTCGTCGGTGCTGTCGGAGGCTCTCGACGGCGAAGAGCAACCCGACTGCGGGGAGAGCGGCAGAGAGCCACAGAGCGGTGCGGTAGTCACCGGTGAGCGTTTGTGCGAGGGCGAAGAACGCCGGTCCCACCGCGCTGCCGATCACCATTGCGCTCATTTGTGCACCGGAGATTGCACCAAGATGCCGCCGCCCGAAGACTTTCGGGATTGCCGCCGAGGTCAACGCAGAGAAACAACCCTGTGACACACCCCAAGCCGCAATGGCTGCAACCGCTCCCCAGCCGGTATCGAGCAGCCCGACCGTTGGATACATGACCAGTTGGGCAACCCCCATGAAAACGGCGATCAGGAGGGGTGTCGAACGATCAATCAACCAGCCCATCCCAAGCGTCACGGGCACGCTGACGATGGCAATGGGCACGAAGATGCGGACGACCTCGGCGTCGGTCATACCCAACTCAGACCCCAGGTCAACGATGTGGAACGTGATTGCAGTAGCGGTGGACGAGAGTGCGACCACTGGGATCGTCAGCGCCCAGAATCGGACGTCGCGGAGCGCCTCGGAGCGTGTGGCATCTTGATCAGTACCGACAACCGACGCAGACCGGCGCTCCGAGTGCTGCCCAGATACCTGATCGTCGGGCATGGAGGTGCGGCCGTCAATCTCGATCCCGGCCGCCTCAGGGCTCACTCGGTAGAAAACGATAATGATCGAGCCAACCACAACGACGAGAACGACGGCGATGATTCGCCACGCAGTGCGAAAACCATCAATGTCGATCAGCGCAAGAAGAACTGCAGGCGCAGCAGCGAATGAGAAGCTGACGAATGCGCTCGACAGTGCGGTCACGAATCCCCGCCGTCGATCAAACCACTGAGCAACCATCGTTCGCGATGCCAACGTGAGCAAACCCTGACCGCTGAAGCGCAGACATCCAAAGCCGGCCGACATGACGATGATTCCAACGGCGGTGCTCATCGGTCCGATCACGCTCAACCCGAGCAGTGTCGTTGCAAGGCCGAGCGTGGCCCAAAGCGAAACCACTCTCGACCCGTACCGGTCAATTGCTCGCCCCCCTGCCCCGAGGAGGAGGCCGCTCGTGCCGGTGCCGATGAGGTAAGAAATCGCAATCTGAAGCCGTGTGAGACCCGTTGTTGAGATCAAATCGTCAGTGAAGACACTGACGCCTGCGGTTTGGCCCGGTACCGAGGCGATCGCACCGATCGTTCCCGCGATCACGATGACCCAGCCGTAGTAGAACGGCGATCGACGTGGGTCGAACGGCTGTGTCCCGAGCGCAGTCTGCCGAGACGAAATGGCCCGCCGGCTCTCCGCTGTCAGCGAAGGATCGTCAGTCCGGTAGGAGGCCATCGCGGCCGAGGCTACGTGCATGACCGAACCGATACCTTCCCTCATTGGTCACAGTGGGTGAGGACCTCGTTGTTTCATATCGTGCCCGCGACAAATTCGACACGGAAGATGAAGTCGATACCTCCTCGATTGTGATCGACCACTACTACCTGTCGTGGTCGTTTCATCATGTGAGTCGCCTCTGCTTGATCGAGTTTGTCGCACGACGTCATGAGGAAGCTTTCGACGTTGATGGCGTTCGAGGTGGCCGGGTGGTGCGTTTGGTCAGGTGAGGTGGAAGCCGGCGTCGACGTGCATGAGTTCACCGGTGATGTACGCCGCTCGGTCGCTGACTAGGAAGGCGACCGCCTCGGCGATCTGGGATGGATCGGCCACCATGCCGAGCGGCAGGGCCTTGGCGACCACTTCCCTCCGATCTTCATCGATCAATCCGTTCATCTCGGTGGCTGCCAGCGGTGAAATTGAATTGACCCGGACTGCGAACCGACCGAGTTCGCGGGCGGCGGTCTGGGTGACCGCATGAAGTCCTCCCTTGCTGGCCGCGTATGCCGCTTGACCGGGGTTACCGCGTTCGCCTGAGGTTGACGTCAGGTTGACGATCGCTCCACCGTTCGCCTGGATCTTAAAGACGCGGGCGGCCGCCCGAATGATGGCGAACGGAGCGGTGAGATTGGCGGTCAGCGTGTCCGCCCACCGATCATTGGTGACTCCAGTGATGAAGTTATCGAGTGCCACGCCCGCATTGTTCACGACGATGTCGAGTCGGTTGGCCTTTGCGACCACGGCGGCGACCAATCGATCACCGGCGTCAGCGGAGGTCAGGTCGAACGCAACTGGCAACGCTCCCGGAATCTGTGCGGCAACCTCTGCGCAGCGGTCCGTCGAGCGCCCATGAACGATCACCGTCGCACCCGCAGCAGCGAGCCGCTCAGCGATTGCGCTGCCAATCCCGCGAGTTGAGCCGGTCACCAACGCGACGCGTCCGTCGAGGCGATCACTGGTGATGTCAGACATAGTTCGACCGTAGTGACCCGTCTCCGCAGGACAGATATCCAGTGGGAATCATCTAGTGGACGGCTTCAGCGCGAGCCATCCGTTGCAAGTGAATTGCTAGGTCAAGGACAAGGCAAATCAGTGGGGGATCGTCACTCTTCGTGTTTGGCGATGAGTGTTTCGGTGAGGTCGTCTGCCAGTTGCCGCTCCGGCCAGAGGAAGTGGAGCACGCACCGTTCAATGAGCCAACTGTTGTTCACCTTGCGGTACGTCTCGTCGTAGGTGCCAAGTATGACAATCGGCTGACCATCTGATGGCTGACCAGTGATGAGGTCAATCAAATACGACCGCCCGATAGCGGTGTCGGGTCCCGTGAGCTCAACCCAGTGATCGGTGGTCGCATGCATCGCGTGAAACGGAAGACTCTGATGGTGGTCGCGGTCGACTGCTGCGAGGTTCGTCCGGATCTCGATGCGGCCGTGCCACTCCCCGAAGCGCCCGAACACACACACTGCATCCTCGGTGAACAGCTCGGCCAGTTCCTCGATGCGGCCGGCGTCCATCAGTTGGGAATAGAGCACCTTCGTCTTGCGTATGGCGTCCTCGGCGAGTAGGTCTCGAAGGTGGTGCACTTCATCTGCTGTCAGCTCGTAGGTCATGGTTCAGCCTGCCTTGTCTCACCGCTGCAAAGACGATTCGTGGTTACCCCATCTCGCTGCCGGTGTGGGTATGGCTTCGGCAGCGAGGCACGACTGACTGACACGGCTCCACGTGCCCCTACAATAAATATTGCGGTCTGGCGACAACTCGGCTCGCGTGTGTGTTCCCCTCCTGCGCCCTGGCACCGTTTGTTGTAGCCCGCCGGTATCTCGGCGCACATCAACATGGAACGAGTGATCGATGGTCAAGAAGCAACCGGTTTCGAAGTGGTCCGACGGTACGACTCCGCTGGAGGAGTTGCCTGCGCCGGAACAGCTGGCTCATCAGATCGTGATCGAGCGTGGGGACGTGATCTCGTCGGTGACGCGGATCATGGAGGCCGATCTGAGCGACGACGGCCGGATACACGCCCTCAGCGCATTTCATGCGGCGCTGTCTGATCTCGATGACCCAAACCGCGATCCTCGCGTAAGCATCGCTGCCGCCGAAGGCATGTGAACGACCGAGTTGGTCGGTGCATAGCGCCGGCTGATGGCTTCGGCAACAAGCGCAATAAGCCAGCCGACTACCGTTCCCTCAACATCGAGCCGGGGGTTTGGATTTGCACGAACGAGATCTGATGCCGGAACGCCTTGCGGCGTTCCTCGGGTTGCACCGCGATGATATCGATCGGATTGAAGTGCTTGCGTATGAACCCATGTCGGGTGGGTACAGCCGGTCGATGGCGAGCGCCCGCATTCGGTACCGCTCTGGAGGGATCACCCTCGAGGAGACCATCGTGTTACGTGGCGACCCACCGCCGGGTCACGCGATGATCGAAACCGATCGTGACCACGAGTGGATGGTGCTCGAAGCACTCACCGAGCTTGGCGCGATCCCGATCCCGCCGGCCCGCCACTACGACTCAACCGGGGAGCACCTGGGCACAAAAGCGATCGTGATGGATCACGTCGAAGGCGGCTCGTTGCAGTCGTTGCTCGATGACGTGGATGACTACGGCGAACACCCGACTCGACTAGCACAGCTATGGGGCGACGTTCACGCGATCACCCCGGATCAACTTCCGTCAGCAATGCCGCACCCAATGAGCTGGGACGACCACGTCGACGGGCTCATCGAGATGTGGCGTACCGTCGAAACCCGCAGCGTCAACTCCGACCCGGTTGCGCGGTACATCGCGGCATGGCTCGCAGCGAACAAACCGCCACCGCTTCCGCTCCGGCTTACCCACGGCGATCCGCAGGCCCCGAATGTCATGATCGACTCAAACGGTAAATATTTGCTCGTCGACTGGGAGTTCGCTGCGATCGGTGATCCCCGAGAGGACCTCGGTTGGTACAACATCTACTCGTCGGCCGCTGGGCCGAACCTGTACACCCTGGATCCTGAGCCGTTTCTCGCGGCCTACCGTCGATCGACCGGGTTCAGCGAAGCCGCAGTCAACCAGTGGACTGTCGGCTACTTCACGATCCTCGCAGGCATCAAGATCGGTGCGACGATTAATGAACAACTCGACCGGTTCGCAATGGGGGAGAACTCCGGCGTGATGACTGCGTTCCAGGTCGGATCGCTGTGCTACGGCCACGAGCAGAACCTCGCCGCAATCGTCGGCCTGCAAGCCGCCCTCAATAGTCAGGGAGCAACTTCATGATCGTTCGCCCGACCACAAGTCAGCTCCTACGCGATGTCCGCAACGAACTCGTCGAAACGATTGCACCGGAGGTCACCTCGGCGACCGCTCAAGTTGCGCTTGAGCAAATCGACATCATTCTCGAACAGTGTGCGGTTCGCGCTGAGAACGAGATCATGTGGATGGCCGAAGAGATTGCCGAGATGGACGACTTCGTCGGGCGGGTAGTCGACGCCATCGACGATGAGCCAACAGCGGCCGCGTTGCGGGCGGCACGCCACGAAGCAGGTGGTTCGTTGGCGCTGGAGTCGATGTGTGACGACTACAACCGCATGTCCGAGGCGCTGTCGTGCGCGATCGAGGCGTGTATAGGCGACTCGGAACGTTCCGAGCTGCTGGCCGAAGCAATCGGCGTCTTGCACCTTCGCCGTTCAGATCGCGAAGTCGACGTTCGAGCGAATTGGCGCCTCGTCGGTCGCGGCTGACTGGCAGAGGCGCTGCGCGTCCGCGTGGAGTGGCCGCGAATGGAGCCCTTATCTGCTGGTATGCAACGACCGTAGGTGCATCCGAGGATCTCCGAGTCATCTGGGGCCTCGGTAGCGCGTAAGCAACGTCTTTACTCCGGCACGTCATCGAGCACGCGTTCCATGCGGGCGCCGCAGCTGAGTCAGGACGGCCTAGTGCAGGTCTGGCGATTGGTTCGTAGAAGCGTGCGGCGGTCACCTCAATAGGCGACTGAACGGCACGTACATCAAGGGGTATGTCGGAATCTTGCTCTTCTACAGCTCACGGGCGAGGTTGCGGAGTCAGTTGCGCCATACGATCGGCCCATGACCGCACGTCTAATCGAACCATCATTCTGGATGCAGCCGCTTGACGACCGGATGCGGGAGATCGCCGTCATTCGCGAAACCGGGGCATTCTCCGAGGTGCCCTTTCACAACGAATTTACGCAGCAGGAGGAGAGCTTCTACGCAGTGACCCGCTTCGACGAGGTCGTGGCGATTAGCAAGGACGCCAAGAATTTCAGCTCGGCACAAGGTGCAATCTCAATCGTCGATCTTCCACCAGAGGCACTGGAGTTCTTCGGATCTTTTATCAACATGGACAATCCCCGCCATCAACGACAGCGGGCAATCGTGGCGAAGACATTTACCCCCACCGACCTTGCCAAGGTGCTCGACTCGGTGGAAACGATCTCGCGTGAGGTCATCGACGACTTCTGTGAGCGGGGCGAAGTCGACCTCGTCGAGGCATTATCGCAGCCGTTCCCGCTGCTCGTGATCTGCGACATGATGGGCATTCCGCGCAGCGAGTTCCACACGGTGTTGAATGCGACAAACATCATCCTGAGCGGCGGCGACCCTGAGTTCATCGGTGACGGCGATCCGATGACCGCCATCCTCGGAGCAGGAATTGAGCTCACTGCGCTCATGGACGAACTCTCGGCGGAGCGGCGCAAGAACCCAACTGATGATCTCACCTCGAAGCTCGTCCACGCCGACGTCGATGGTGAGATGCTTGCACCGGAGGAAGTCGCACCCTTCTTCATCTTGCTCGCCGTTGCCGGTAACGACACCACGCGCACTGCCATCAGCCACGGTATGAATTTGCTGGCACAGCATCCCGAACAGCGCGCAGTCTGGCAGAACGATGTCGAGGGGGTCACAGGGACCGCCGTCGAAGAGATCGTGCGCTACGCGTCGCCGGTCACGTTCATGCGACGCACGGTCACAACCGACCTCACCATGTCCGGCCACGATTTCGTCGAGGGCGACAAGGTGGTGATGATCTATGGCGCAGCCAACCGAGACCCACGTGCGTTCGATAGTCCGGAGGTGTTCGATGTGCGGCGAACGCCGAATGCTCACCTCGGATTCGGCGGTCCAGGACCACACTTTTGTCTCGGAGCAAACCTGGCTCGCCGTGAACTTGCTGTTGTGTTCCGCGATCTCTTCGCTCGGTTGCCTGATATTGAAGTCGTTGGCGCTGCGGTGCCGCTCGACGTCGCTGGGCTTCCGCTCGTCGGGGGCATCAAACGGCTACCCGTTCGGTTTACGCCGACCCCCCGTTCGGGCGTGTAGCTCCCTACATCCCCCGATTTTGCGCGGCACGGTCGAGTCAGTCGGCGGTACCGAGGCCCGCAGCAGATGCAGCTGCCTGGATGCTGGGATCGGACAGTGATGCGGTGTCAAAGTAATTGGCGGCGTACATGATCTGGCCATTGGAGCGGCGTCGTACGCTTGTGCCGCGGGTCATAAAGACCCTGCTGCTGTCGGGCTGGACCGCCATTTGCTGCCACTCCTGAACGGACGTGGAGCCATCGTCGAGGCGCGGACCGAGTGGCTCGTACACGATATTGCCGGCTCTATCACTCATGTCCGCGAGCCACGCACCGATTGCGTCGCGTCCGTGGATCTCACCGAAGATTGGGTCGTGATAAACCGAGTCGGTCGGGTGGAACGTGTCGCCCAATGCGGCGAAATCGATCGACGCGGCGCTCGTTTCGGGTGACTCGGTGTCGCGTTGCCAGAGTGTGCGTGGCCAATCCGGGATTGGCTCAGCATCGACATTGATTTCGGTGTCGGGGGGCGGTGGGACTCGGAAGGGCCCGGTGTCGTACACGTCGCACGCCCAGGTGATCCACCCGTCCCGGTACCGCCGCACGCTGACGCCGCGCGAGAGCGGCATGCGGTCCTCGCCGAAGACAGCGATCATCTCCCACTCATCGAGAGACGTCTGGCCCGATCCGTCATCGAAGAGCGCTGGAGGTGCCGTCGGCACAAACTCGATGAAGTCAATCTTTGCCATCGTGGGGATCAGCCAGTTGCGGATCGCTCGCTGACCCTCGAAGGCGCCATAGATGGCGTCGTAGTAGATCGATCCCTCCGGCGCCATGAAGTCGCACATCATCTGCAGAGCAACCGGTTGTCGTCCGGGCTCGGCGAACCACGGATTCGCAAGCGTCTGCAGCATTGTGGCGGCATCAAGACCGGAAGGTTCCGTTACCAAACGATCTAGGTCCGGCTCGAACCCCGCATTATTGGCAACGTATGACTCGACGAATTCGTCGGCTGATTTACCCATGACAGACACCCCCATGCCGGTTGAGGCGACCGTAACCCGCTGGCGTCGGTGGGCTCGGCTCGTACGGTCCTTTGCTGCGGGGCTCAGTCTCCGGGGACCCGTCCGTTGATGCTCGCATCACGGGCCTTTTTGACGCTTCGTAGTCGCAACTTCCACAGCCGCCTGCTGATCGTGAGAACAATTACTGCTGCGATGAGGGCCCGTCGCGTGGACGTCGAGAGGTCGCCAAGTAATTCGATCAGCCCGCCGCCGGCCACGACGAAGAGTACGACGCCCGGAATGATCCCGATGCCCGTTCCGATCAGGAAGTTGCGGGTGCTGACCTTGGTGACGCCGAGCAGCCAGTCGGCCGGTGGCAGTTGCCCGAACACCAACCGGAGTAGCACGATCGGCCACACGCCGCCGGATTCGAGACGATCGTCATATTTGTGCATTCGTTTCGGGATTCGAACCGCCACCCAGTCCCGAGCTGACCATCGTGCAAATGAAAATGCGATGTAGCTCGCGCCCATGTTGCCGATCCAGGCGAGCGTGATCGCGAGCGGATACGGCCACACGATGCCGGCAGGCGCCATGTAAACGAATCCCGGGACCCCGAACGGCTGGGTGCACCACATAACCAGGATGAAAACCAGCGGACCGATCACCCCGGTCTCGGTGAGGATCTGTTCGACGTTGCCGTCGCCCGTGACCCACGCGTAGCCGCCAGCGACAAAGAAGGTCACAATGGCCACTGCCAAGACGGCGAGCGCAAGGAGTCGTCGGTTCACGTTGAAGCTGGGCGAGTTACGCCTTGGACGCTTCCCGGAGAAGGCCGAGTCGAGCTGCGACTCGCGGATCACTGAGCCGTTTGCGTGCCGAGACGAGCGCCGCAGTCGTCGTTGCCGCGCGGCGAGACGGATCCATCGAGTTGCGGCCCATGGCCAAGACGACGTCGGGCGTCGGCTGGAACGTGAGCACGTGTGTGCCTGCACGGCGGATGCGGTTGACCTCGTTTGCGAGTCGACGGGCATGCATCGGTCGAGCATTTGGTATGAGTGAGCGGTGAGCGAGTCGTGTCGCCGACATCGGCGACACGATCACCACGACGTCGAACAGCGCCTCGGCCACCAAATCGGCGTTGGTCGGCGAATGGGCTCCACCGTCGACATAGCGCCGATGGTCGTGTTCGACCGGGCGGAAGAATCCCGGGATCGATGATGACGCCTGCACCGCGAGGCCGATCGAAGGGTCTGGCGCGTCGCGGCCGAACACCACTCGTTTACCGTGCTCGAGGTCGACTGCGCAGACCCAGAGCGGCAGGTCGGGCCATGTTCGATTGCCGTACATCAGCGAGATTCGCTCGCCGATTATGTCGGTCGTGATCGTGCCGGTCGGCAGCAAGCCGATGAGTGCCTTGGTCGGATGGCGTGCCGACCGAAAGAGCAACTTCGGGGAGGAGGGGAGTGGTGCTCGCGAGAACGGCCGAGGTCGTAGATCGAGAGCTGGAGGGTCGCCGGTGATCCCGATAATGGCTGCCGCCGTGTCGGAAATCGGTTCGCCGAGGTTGCGTGCGGCGAGGTCGGCTGCAGGAAATCCAGCCCGCAGGGTGGCCCCTACGGCGGCGCCGGCGGACGTTCCGACGATGAGATCGGCGTCGCGAGCATCGAACCCGGCTTCGGCAAGCGCGGCCAGTACGCCGGCGTGGTACGCCGCTCCGACGATGCCGCCGGCACCGAGCACCACTCCTACCGACGGCATTGGAGCAGTATTCCACGTGCTTGAGCCCCCGCGGTCCTCGGCCCGTCGCACAGCGAGCCGTTCGACTGAACGTTGTTCAGTAAGTCTGCTACGGTCGCGCAACTCGATACTCACAGGAGCACGACATGACCACGCTGGACACTCCCATCACAGGCCAGGATCTTCCCTGGCACCTGCGCGAAAACCGCGCACCGGTCAACGACGAGGTCACGCTGACCGAACTTGAAGTTCGGGGATCAATCCCTGCAGACCTCAAGGGCCGTTATCTCCGCAACGGCGCGAATCCTCAGACGGGACAGTCTGAGCACTGGTTTCTTGGCGACGGGATGATCCACGGCATCGAACTGGCAGACGGCAAGGCGAACTGGTACCGCAACCGGTACGTGCGCACACCGATGTTCGCCAATCCCGGTGTCGAACGTATGGACCTCTACCTCAATCCCGAGACGATCCAGTTCAATTTCGAAGTCGGTGTCGCGAACACCCACGTCATCGGCCACGCCGGCCGGATCTTCGCACTCGAGGAAGGATCATTCCCGTACGAGCTCAACTGCAACCTTGACACAGTCGGGGTACATACCTTCGACGGCAAGCTCACCACAGCGATGACCGCGCACCCGAAGATCTGCCCCGAGACGGGTGAATTGCTGTTCTTCGGGTACAGCTCGTTGCCTCCGTACCTCACGTACCACCGGGTCAGCGCAGCCGGTGAGCTGCTGCAGTCAACCGAGATCACAGTCGGTGGGCCGACGATGATGCACGACTTCACCGTGTCTCGCGACCACTCTGTCTTCTTCGATCTCCCGGCCATCTTCGACATGGAGCTCGCGATGTCCGGCGGCATGCCGATTCGCTGGAGCGACGAATACCCGGCCCGCATGGGCGTAATGCCGCGTGAGGGCAGCGACGCCGACGTCCAGTGGTTCGACGTCGACCCCTGCTACATGTTCCACTCTCTCAACGCCCACGACGAAGGCGACGAGACCGTTATCCGCGGCTGTCGGATCAACGAAATCTGGCGTGAAAGCGCCGACATCGGGGACCCGGACAGCGCCACCGCCGAGGACATGCCGAAGATGTGGGAGTGGCGACTAAATCGGGCAACCGGCGCGGTGAGTGAGAGCCAGCTTGACGACCGCCCGTCGGAGTTCCCGCAGGTCCCCGACGCCTACGTCGGCCTGGCGAGCCGGTACGGCTACTCAATGTCAACGACGCTCGACGGCGACGCCGGTGAAATCTTCAAGTACGACCTCGACAACGGTGCAGCCCGCACATCACACCGCTACCCAAGAGGTCAAACGCCTGGGGAAGCGCGATTCGTGGCCGCAGAGAAGGGCGCCAGCGAAGACGACGGCTACCTGATGACGTTTGTTCACGATGAGAACACCAACACCTCGCACCTCAGCATCCTCGACGCGTCCGACGTGGCTGCAGAGCCGTTGGCCGAGGTGCACCTGCCGCGCCGCGTTCCCGCCGGGTTCCACGGCAGCTGGATTGCCGACTGACGCATGGCGCTCCTCTCATCGGAGCGGATTGTCGACACTGCTAAGGAGATCGTTCGCACCGAGGGCCACGAGAGGCTCTCGGTGCGCGGTCTTGCACGTCAACTCAAGGTCACTGCGCCGGCGATCTACGATCACATGGAGTCGAAAGACGCTGTGCTGCGTGCTGTGGCAGCGGCCGGCTACGACGAGCTTCGTGCTGGGTACTCGACGACTGCTGGTACTTCTATTGAGCGGATGCGGGAGCGGGCCGCTGCGTACGTTGAGTTCGCACGAAATCGGCCGGAATTATTCCGGTTGATGTTTATGTTCCGACCAAATGCGATCGCCATCGAGGCTGACAACGAACTGGGCGCTGCGACGGACGTGTTCGAGGCCGGGCTGGACGACGTCCGGCAGGCCATCGCCGACGGATCGCTAGTCGATCGCGACCCCATCCAGATCACGCTCACGTTGTGGGCGGCGATCCATGGCGTCGCCACGGTGTCGATCGTGGCCCCGCCAGTTGCCGATGTGGTCGCGGCCGATGTGATCGATGCGATGTTTCGAGGGCTCCGCCCAGACTGACCGGAAACATCCCTCGGCGGGCCACGTGGCCCCTGATCGATACGGTCGCTTGAAACTATGGCTGACCTCACGACCGCTCGAATGTCTGCGGGGGCTCGATCCCACGGCCGTCGAACGTGGCCGATCGTAGCGCTCGGCACGATGTGTAGTGCCCTCCCGGTCTTCTTGACCGGTGCGCTCGGCGTGCAACTCAACGATGATGTCGGGCTGTCGGCCACCCAGATCGGTCTCGCAATGGGCGCCTCGTTCACGGCCGCAGCGCTCCTATCGGCACCGATGGGACGCGTTGCCGAACTGCTCGGACCCCGCCGAGGCTTCCGCCTCGGGATCGCCTCATCGGCCTCGTCGATGCTTGGTATCGCTGCGTTTGTCCGAAGTTTCTGGCAGCTCGCTGCTCTGCTGACTGTGGCCGGGATGGCAAATGCACTCAACCAGCCCTCGGCGAACCTGATGCTCGCAACGCACATAGAACCCAGTCGGCTGGGATTTGCGCTGGCCACGAAGCAATCGGGCATGCCCGCCGCAGCGCTAGTCGGCGGAGCTGCGGTCCCAGCGGTCGCGCTCACCGTCGGATGGCAGTGGGCGTATGTGTCCGGTGCGGTGGTGGCGATCCTCACCATCGCATGCTTCCCGGGCGACGTGGGCGATCGATCGATTCGCAACACGAGCATGACCGACTCTGGTGCCCGCCGCGCTACGAGGCCTGACCTCGGTGTTCCGCTGCTCGTGCTCTACGCGACGGTTGGCATGCTGGGTGCGACGAGCGCCGGCGCAATGGTTGGCTTCATTACCAGCGGGGCGGAGGCATCCGGCCTTGACCCTGGCCTTGCCGGCCTCGTGTTGAGTCTCGGTTCATCCATTGGCATCATCAGTCGGCTCGCGCAAGGCTGGCAAGTTGACCGGTTTGGCATCCTTCCTATTCAACGACTCGTCTGGCTCTACGGGTTGGGAGCAGTAGGTGTGCTCATGCTTGCGATTGACGTGCCGCTGACCTATCTCCTTGCGCCCATTCCGGCGTTCGCTTTCGGGTGGTCATGGCCGGGTCTGTTCAATCTCTCGGTCGTTCGGAACAATCCATCCGCGCCTGCTGCGGCGACGGGTATCAGTCAGATCGGCGTGTTCGTCGGAGCGGCGCTCGGGCCAGCGGTCGGCGGTGTGATCATCGACAACGGCAGCTACCGGCTGCTGTGGCTGTTCGGAGCAAGTACGCTGTCAGCGGGGTCGGTGCTCGCCGTGTACCTACGGAGCCGGATCATCGCAGCGCGTGGTCAGACCGCACCTGCCTGAGTCGGGTGCTGACGTCTACGCTTTTGCGAGTGGGAGAGCGGCCGGGAGGCCGATACATCGTCAACGAAGAGGAACGGTGCCGCTTTGCCGAGGACGGTTACGTCCATCTGGCGGTGTCCTGTCCGAGGACGAGGTCGCAGCGCTCGACCCGGTCTACGACGCTTTCATGAGTGGTAAAATCGACGCCGTCGGGTGCGACTTGTGCGACATAGTGACGGGAAACTTTGGCACCGACCCATCGGACTACGTGGTCTTCAACGTCATGCTGCCCCGCAGATACCACCCCGATGGGCAGGGGAATGTCTTCGAACGCGTCGGCCGCTCGATTGCTGAGCAGCTCTGTGGCGAGGGGATGACGCTCGACTTCGAGCAGTTGCTCGCCAAACAACCTGGGCGCGAAGACGCCGTGTTCGCCTGGCATCAGGACCAGGCGTACTGGATCAACACCGACGACCGTCGGACCGCGACCTGCTGGTTGGCGCTCGATGACTCAACCGTCGATAACGGCTGCATGCAGTTTCTTCCCGGGAGTCATCGCGAGGCCATGCGACCCCATCGGCCGGCTGAGATGAACCGTGAGGAACAGCACACGCTGGTCACCGAACTGCGCGCCGATGATGTGCTCCGGTCCGTTCCGATTCT
>Ga0115572_10000414_pt1 | contig 36311 bp, 53 predicted proteins | sample COGITO_mtgs_1206_FD_88681 | JGI IMG/M metagenome (GOLD analysis project Ga0115572, IMG submission 88681) | Pelagic marine microbial communities from North Sea - COGITO_mtgs_120607 | ecosystem: Environmental > Aquatic > Marine > Epipelagic | place: Germany:Helgoland, sampling site Kabeltonne... | reverse complement strand
ATGCCAACCTGAGCGGTTCCGACCTGCACGGTGCCAATCTTAGCTGTGCCAACCTGAGTAATGCCGACCTGAGCAATGCCAACCTGCGAGGTGCCATCCTGCGCTATGCCAATCTGAAAGGTGCCAACCTGAGCGGTTCCGACCTTAGCCATGCCTACCTGCGCGGTGCCAATCTGAAAGGTGCCAATCTGAAAGGTGCCAATCTGTACGGTGCCGACCTGAGCGGTGCCATCCTGTGGAATGCTGACCTGAGCGGTGCCAACCTTAGTAATGCCAATCTGGACGGTGCCGACCTGCGCGATGCCAACCTGTTCTATGCCAACCTGAACGGTTCCAACATGAGCTATGCCAACCTGCGCGGTGCCGACCTGCGCGGTGCCAACCTGCACGATGCCATCCTGTATTGTGCCGACCTGCGCTATGCCGACCTGAGCGATGCCGACCTGAGCAATGCCAACCTACGCGGTGCTGACCTGAACCATGCCTACCTGCGCCGTGCCTACCTGCACGGTGCCATCCTGCCAGAATGGCTGAAAGCGTCTGGATCAGAATAAGTGGAATAGGTCTCTTAAGTGGTCTTTTTCTTTAAGAAATTGAGGTATGAGTATGAATGTTAATGAAATTAACAATATTTTAGAAGCGCACAAACTTTGGCTTGAGTCTGGACATGTAAAGGGATCGCGTGCCGACCTTAGTAATGCCAACCTGAGCGGTTCCGACCTGCACGGTGCCAATCTTAGCTGTGCCAACCTGAGTAATGCCAACCTGAGCGGTGCCGACCTGAGCGGTTCCGACCTTAGCCATGCCTACCTGCGCGGTGCCAATCTGAAAGGTGCCAATCTGGACGGTGCCGACCTGAGCGGTGCCATCCTGTGGAATGCTGACCTGAGCGGTGCCAATCTGGACGGTGCCGACCTGCACGGTGCCATCCTGTGGAATGCCAACCTCCGCGGTGCCAATCTGAACGGTGCCAATCTGAGCTGTGCCGACCTGAGCGATGCCGACATGTGGCATGCTGACCTGAACGGTTCCAACATGAGCTATGCCAACCTGCGCTGTGCCAACCTGAGCGATGCCAACCTGAGCGGTGCCTCACTGTTCTATGCCAACCTGAGCGATGCCGACCTGCGCGATGCCAATCTGGACGGTGCCGACTGCACAGCGACGACGTTACCTTGAGACTACAGCGATCACGTGCATTTGCTGATCAACTACCCGCCAAAGTTAGCGGTATAAAATCTTGTTAACAGCCTCAAGGGTGTATCTAGCAGATTACTTCGTCGTGATCGCCCTGATATTGCAGCGGATCGCCAATATCCATCATCCGGCAATACATTGAGCAACAGAAACACCAAGTTAGGTAGAAAACCGAGCCTTATATCCCCGCCCTGAATGACGGGGTTTTACGGCGCACTGGATAATCGGACAATGTGGACGACTCGTGAAAACACTAAAAGATATTCGTAAAACTTTCAAAGAAAACGGCGTTTTTTATACGCCGCCGGAACTGGTGGAAAAGCTCAAGAGCTTCATTGATTTTAAGCCAAGGCGCGCTTATGACCCCACATGTGGAGACGGCGCGCTACTCGCTTGCTTTGATGATGATGTTGAGAAGTTCGGGCAGGAGATACACATCGGCGCACTAGAAGAGGCAAGGAGTAGGCTTGTTAACTTCACGGGATACGCTGGTGATACACTAGCAGATGACGGATTCGCGGGAGAGAATTTCGACTTAATCATTGCTAACCCGCCATTTTCGGTAAAGTGGGATCCGCTTACTGATGACCATCGGTTTAGTGTAGCCCCTGCTGTTCCCACAGCATCACGCGCTGACTATGCGTTTATTTTGCATATTATTAGTCACATGAGCGACGATGGTGTCGCCGTTGTGATGGGCTTCCCCGGCATATTGTATCGCAGCGGCAGGGAAGGAATAATTAGGGCATGGATGGTTGATAGCGGTATTATTCATAAAGTCGTCTCGATACCGAAAGACACTTTCGTAGATACAGGGATAGAAGCGTGCGTTCTCATTCTTGATAAGCGTTCAAAGGCCGAATCAATAGAATTTATTGATAGTGAAGGAAATTATAGCGCTAGTATAGTGGATATAAAGGCCAAAAATTACAATTTGTCAGTATCTTCATATAAGCCAGTTATCGAAAAAGACAAAGAACTATCCTATGATGAACGGTGGGCGATTGAGTGTCACGCAAGGAATAAATTCATAAATAACATTGCGGCAGATCTGCGCTTCTCTAAAATGGTGTGCGAAATAGAAGGATTTAGTTTTGATTCTTATATTGATAGCATTCAGGCAGAGATAGATAAATTTAGGGATGGCGCACGAACTGGCACAGCTCGCATGGTTAAATTTTGTCAATAGTCGCGGTGGACGTGCAATTTTTGCTAACAGTGTTGATTGTTTGTAGTGTAACATTCATGTCAACATTATTAATTAAGGTGCTTTGAACATGGCAATTGAATATTTGAGCAGCGAAAAGCGCCGGGAACAGATTTTAGACCACGCGCTGATCCTGGCCGAGAAAATTGGTTATAAGAATGTGCGCCGCCATCACATCGGCGAAAGCATTGGGTGCAGCGGTTCGCTGGTGCCTAAATACTGCGGTTCAGTTGACCGGATGCGTGATGACGTTGTGCGACTGGCCGCTAAACGTAGTTCTATGACCGTTCTGGTGCAGGCGTTGGCTGATAAAAACCCAGCTCTGACGAACATGATCGAAAAGGACGCTGATTTAAAAGCCAAAATCATCGACGCCATGTAAGCCGAATTTATTTTCGGCTTTTTATCGCCTAATTGTTGACAAGGTTGTCACCTTTAGATAATCTTACCTCACCGCAGCAAACAACTACTTTGAAAGGTGATAAAAATGGCAATCTACAAAAACGTTTACAAACTGGCAGCATCCATGAAAGTTGGCGATAAATACCGGATGATCGGTGGTTCAGTTCTCATCGTGGATGATATTTCAGTAACCGAAAACGCCGTCAAAATTGCTTATCATTCTTTCGATTTTACAAAAGACGGTTTCAAAAACAAACGGCATGCACAGCCTGAAGCAGAGTTTATAGGTTACGAAACTGACGAATTCGGGGAAGTTATGGCAACCTTTACGGGCGTTATTTTCTAATGCCACTTTATATCGAATGCATTCTGATTGCCGTATTTTGCTTTTTAATGGGGATGTTTTTATGAAAACTGCAAAAAGGTTGCCACGCGTTCACCATCAGATAATGCTTAATGCTGGTCTGCAAATTTATCAGCAATGCGGTGATTTCAATTTGGCAAATGAAGCAATGCGCCTTATTTACGCCGAGTTTGTGCAGCGGGGTATGACATCATGATCGGCACAGCGCTGGTGGCGGAGAACGAAAGCCTGAAATCATTCATCGGCGGATGTTACACATTCGACGGGCATATTGCAGATGAGTCTGACCTCTATGTTGACGCATTGGATAGCAAACCAGAAACACCAGCCACCGACGCCGCTATCGCCGAGATTAATAAACCGATCTTTGAGGCAAGACCCGCTGGAATTGCCCAGTGTGCGGAAAAATCAGCTGGCAGGAAAACCCTTACGACTTTGACGGCTGCCTCGATTGGTCATGCGAGGGGCACAGATAATGGCTAACGCAACAAGCAAACCAATTCTCGATATGTGCTGCGGATCCCGGATGTTCTGGCTCGATAAACAGGATGAGCGCGCTGTATTCAGAGTGTTGCGGCCACACGGCACGCTCGTTTTCAAATGGAACGAAACGCAGATACCAGTTGCCCAGGTAATCGCCCTGACTGACCAGAAGCCGACCATATGGCAGCGCACCGGCAAAGGCGATAAAACTCACTGGATCCTGTTTTTGAAGGAGGCTGTATGACTGATACAACAGATATAGCGGCGCTGCAACGGCCAACACGCAAAAACTACGACTGGTCAAAGGCAGTCTGGACAGATTGCGATCATTGCGGAGAAGCTCACACCGGAACTGTGTTAGCAGACGATGGTGCGCGGATCTGTGCTGGCTGCTGTGATGCTGAATATTTCTCTGCGTGGGAGGATTTGGTAGAAAGAGCGATCCAGCTGCTCGAAGCAGAACTTCAGACACATCATGAGGGAGGCAACATGACCCGGTTAAACCGACTACTCAGCTACTTAAAGCCAGTCACTCCAAAGGGGGAGAAGCGATGAACATACGCGAGCTTAATCTATCGAAAGACCAGCACGACTGGCTAAACATCTGGCTGGAATTGTGGGGCGCGTGGGTATACAGCGGCAGACTTGAGAAGCGCATGAGCAGCATGATCGCTCAATGGATGGAAAGCGTTGAACCTAGCGGGATTCCTAGCCGCCCGACGTGCAATGACGATGACGGAATGTTGATTTCTCAGGTCGTAAATTCCGTCATGTGCATTGACAAAAAAGCGCTTGGCATCCTGCTAAGTTATTACTCTTACGGCTCAACTGAATACTCAATTGCAGTTTACCTCCACAAGGTTGCAAGTCCCCGCAAAATCACAACACGGGGAGGTAATCGACTCAAAAGACCATCGCTTTCTACGCTTCGCCGGGAAGTTAAAGAAACCCTGTGTGCAAGTCAGAGCATGATTTACTTTCCGCTGCTAAAAGCGATGAATGATCGGAAGAAGGTGGCGAAAATTAAGAAAGTTGCATAGAACATGTTGACATTAATGAACAAGTGAGCAATCATTTAGAGGTAAGCTGCCGTAAGTGTTCTTAGTGAATGCGACGGCGGCTTTTTTGTTGTCAAAACGCAAGCCGCTGAGCGGCCACGAAGGGCCGTGCCGGGCGCAACGCCGGACGTTTTGCAAAGAGGGTCTATCGCCTTCTCCGTAAAGCATCAGTGGGGGAGGATAACGGATATTCCGAAGAAGTTAGCTACACCCTAACAAAAACAGATATTCATGGTGTTGCTACGGGTATGCAAGTGCGCCGCCTGACTCCTATCGAGTGCGAGATATTACAAGGGTTTCCCGATAACCACACAATGATCCCTTGGCGTAAAAAAAATGCCAATGATTGCCCTGATGGGCCACGTTATCGCGCTATTGGCAACAGCATGGCGGTGCCCGTAATGCAATGGATTGGAATGCGAATACGGATTTTTTCAATTAACAACCAAGAATAGACCCCCACTCTTTGGGGGGGAATGTACAGAATGTCCTACAAAAGCGATCCTAACTTTTGGTCCATCTTCATCGCTTTAGGCATGACATTTGTGGGAGCGGTTGCAAGCTATTCATTCAAAGTCCTCAGCGGTGAAGCGTTCAGTTGGAGGACTCTATGCCTACAGCTAATCATATCAATATTTGCCGGGTTGATGATGGCTCTAATCGCCATTCATTACGAGTGGCCTCCTGAAGTAATGGGCGCGTCATGTGGACTATCTGGCTGGATGGGTGCGAACTTCATCAAAGCCATTGAGAAAAGATTCATCAACAAAATCTCTGGGGACACAAAGGATAATGACTAAAGACCAATTCATGAAGGCTTCCGGATTAAACCAGTCGCTTGCCGACAAATGGTTTCAGTGCGTTGCCGATGCAATGAAAGAGTTCGGGATCGACACGCCAAAACGCCAAGCCTATTTCATCGCTCAGATTGGAACAGAGTCTAATGGCTTCCGCTCAGTGCAAGAGTCTCTTAACTACTCCGTTAACGGGCTGAATATATTCGGCTCTCGACTAACCGAAGCGCAACGTCAGCAGTTAGGCCGACAGCCGGGCGAGTTAGCCCTATCCCCTGCTGCGCAGCAAGCCATTGCCAACATCGTTTACGGCGGACGCTATGGCAACAACATAATTGGTGACGGCTGGAAGTATCGAGGGCGCGGCCTGAAGCAGGTGACGTTCCACGACAACTACACCGCCTGCGGTAAGGCTCTTGGGCTGGACTTGGAAAGCAACCCTGACCTGTTGCTGTCTGACGTCAACGCTGCTCGCTCTGCTGGGTGGTTCTGGGAGGCCAAAAACTGCAATCAATTTGCAGACGCTGGAGACGTGCGCGGGCTGACTAGGCGCATCAACGGTGGATTCAACGGACTAAAAGACCGCATTAATCGCACGAAAATATCCGAGGCCGTATTACGATGAACCTATCCGCATTGAAAGTAATAATCCCATTTGCTTTCCTCGTCATCATCATTGAATGCCTTGCAAAGCTTGGATATGACAACCGGCAACTCAAAACCGACAACCAATACCTACAGAAAGAATCTAGAGAACTGACCAACAAGAACAATGGGCTGGCTAACACGCTTCAAAACCTAACCGAAGCTGTTACCTCAATGAACAACCTTGTGGATAAAGAAGCCAAGCGCCGTGCAGCAGCAGAGATGAAATCACAGCGCCTCAACGAGGAGGTGAAAGATGCTCTCAAAGGCCACGCTTGCACCAATGATCTTATCCCTGCTGATGCTGTTATCAGGCTGCTCAACGCCTCAGACAGTTCACGACGTGGTAAAGGTAAAAAGCCTGCCGCTTCCAGCAAATCTTCTGACTGACTGTCCTGTACCTCAGCTACCAGAAAAGATGACCTTTGGAGACAGCGTTCAGCTAAACATGACCCTCCTTCTCTCCATTGAGAACTGTAACGGTCAGCTTGAGGCAATCAGGGGAATAGAAGAATCTCGCAACAAGACGTAGTTTATAAAACGCTGAATTGAGAGTGATTTACAGAACAAACGAACTGAATACATGCCAGCCCGTCAAGGAAATTGCGGGTATTACATAAAACCATCCAGTGGAATATTCCATATGACTGAAAGAGTTTACGGGCTGCCGGGTAAAGCAGTTGAGGTCGCCACACTCGGCGACGTAGAAGGAAAGATTAACGACATCCCAATAGCGACTGCGGATGTTGCAGGTATCATTAGGGCTGCTGTTCCTGTTGAGGACTTGAAAATCATTGAGATAACAGACCTTGAAACGGGACGCGAGCAAGTCATCAACCTTAACACGGCGGTCAGTGAGCTTATGACGGCAATGCGTAAAGCTGGGATGTTGGGGGAATAAATGGGAAGCCTGACACAGAAGAAAGAAATGTTCTGTCAGGCATTCGTCAAATTCGGTGATGCTTCCGAGGCTTATCGAAAGGCGTTTGTCGCTGACAAGATGAAGCCGGAGACCATTAACAACAAAGCCTACCAGTTAAGGCAGATGGGCGAGATTAGGGCGAGAATTTCGGATTTACAAGACGAAGTTAAACAGCGTCACAACGTGACAGTAGACTCGCTTCTCAAAGAGCTAGAAGAGGCTAGGCAGTCAGCTCTTACAGCGGAAACGCCTCAATCATCCGCCGCAGTTGCAGCCACGATGGGTAAGGCTAAGTTGACTGGCCTAGACAAGGTTGTGGTAGAGCTTACGGGCGGCGTGAAGGTTGAGCATCGTTCCATCAAGGATATTTTCAATGGCTAATCCTTACTTCCTACCTTTCGCTGAGAGCGCACCTTACAAAGTGGCTTACGGTGGGCGTGGAAGTGGGAAGTCGTATTTCTTTGCTGAGCTCGCCATAGAGATATCTCGACGCATCAAAACAGTGATCCTTTGCACGCGTGAGTTTCAGGCGGCGATTAGCGACTCCGTGCATAGGCTGCTTTGCGAGACAATAGATCGCCTAGGTTACTCAAATGAGTTTGAAATTCAGAAGCACACAATCATCCATTTAGCTACTGGAGCAAGCTTTGTTTTCTCCGGCATTAAAAATAACGTGACGAAGATTAAGTCAATTCAGGGTGTTGGCATTTGCTGGGTGGAAGAGGCAGAAGCTGTTACGAAGGATTCATGGGAGGTTCTCATCCCATCCATTCGCGGTGATAAACACTCGGAGATTTGGGTTAGCTTTAACCCCCAGAACATTCTCGACGACACGTATCAGAGATTTATCGTTAACCCGCCTGCTGGCGCGGTGGTGCTAAAGGCGAACTACAATAACAATCCCTTTTTCCATGAGTCACCTTTACCCGCGCAAATGGCTGAGTGCAAAGAGCGTGATTACGACCTTTACCTGCACATATGGGAAGGCGAGCCGGTTGCTGATAGCGACATGGCGGTTATCAAGCCATCTTGGATTGCTGCTGCTATAGATGCCCACAAGCTCATCGGATTTACAGCCTCTGGACACAAGCGCATTGGATTCGACGTAGCAGACGAAGGCGAGGATAGCAACGCAACCACACTAGCCCATGGCTCTATCGTTATGGATTGCCAGCAGTGGAATAAAGGCGACGTTATCACTTCGTCAGACCGCGTTAAGAACTATGCAGAGAGCATCAATGCGACAGAGATAGTTTACGACTCCATCGGTGTTGGCGCAGGCGTAAAAGCCCACCTGAAGCGCGTATGCAAGATTCCATCAAGTGGTTTCAACGCAGGTGCGGCAGTGTTCCAGCCCGATGCTAAATACGCTGACGGCAAGACCAACAAAGACATGTTCTCAAACATCAAAGTACAAGCGTGGTGGGGGGTGCGTGACAGGTTCTTCAATACGTGGCGATGCATAAAGCACCTCGAAGCCCATCCCGATGACAAAGAGTTCATCAAGCAATTCTCCGACGACCAGTTAATCAGCCTCAGCTCTGACATCAAGCAACTTGAATACCTCAAAGCTGAGCTATCACGCCCATGGGTTGACTACGACAACAACGGCCGCGTGAAAGTGGAGAGCAAGAAAGACATGAAGAGGCGCGGCATACCGTCACCTAACATGGCTGATTCGCTGATCATGGCCTTCGCTCCTTCGCACAAACCATTCCACATCCCTGACGAGATACTTCAATGACCAGACGTAAACAGGCATCTCAAGCACCTCGACGGGAGCCAGCAAAGATCACGCAGGCGCACCTTGCCCACTCTGCGGTTGCAAATGACGCAGCTCCGATGGCACGGTTCGATACTTACCAGCCATTGCCCGGCGTCATCCCTAAAGAAAAAGAGAAAGCCACATTCGCCATGGACGAAACGCCTTACGAGGTGATTAACGCCATGTACACTGGCACTGAGTATTCAGGATTTCGCGGATACCCAGCGCTGGCGGCAATGTCTCAGCAGGTCGAATACGCGAACATGCACAACGTGTTCGCTGATGAAATGACGCGTAACTGGATTGAGGTCAAGAGTGGCAAAGAAGGCGGCCACGACCCAGACATAGACGTGATGGAGCGAGCCCTAGAGAAGTACGATGTGAAGCGTTTGATGCACGAAGCAGTGCGTCAAGACTCCATGTTTGGGGTGGCTCACATCTACATCGACACAGGTGCAATTGGCGAAGAGCTAAGCAAGCCGCTTTTCTTTGACCCGAGAAAGATACCCAAGGGCTCGCTCAAGGGGTTGAGAGTTGTCGATCCAAACTGGGTATACCCAGCACTCTACAACACGCGCTGGCCTCTACAGGACGGATTCTACAAGCCTCAGTCTTGGTTCGTGATGGGCGACACCGTTCATGAATCCAGATTCATGAATATCGTCAGCCGACCAGTACCAGACATTCTCAAGCCCTCGTACAACTTCGGTGGCCTGTCTATAACGCAGTTGATGGAAGATTACGTCACTGACTGGCGAGACGCCAAAAAGAACGTAATTAAGCTTCTGCGAACGCTGCGAATGCGTGGCCTTAAAACCGATATGGAGGCACGGCTCCAAATGCCGGGAGAGTTCGATAAACGCATCAGACTCTTCACCCAGTACCAAGACAACTTCGGAATCTGGGCATATGACAGTGATGAAGAGCTTACACATATGCAGACTTCGTTGAGTGAGCTTTCAAGCCTCCTGTCTAACTATCAAGACCAATTGTGTATGCCAGCTAGAATCACCAACCTGAAGCTTCTGGGGAACGCACCCGCAGGACTTAATGCTTCTGGTGAAGCAGAGTTAGCAACATGGCACGAAACGGTATCTGGCTACCAAGATGGTGAGATGCGCAAGCCTCTGGAGAATATATTCAAGCTGATTCAGCTTTCTGAGTTTGGCGCGATTAACGAAGACATTTACTTTGAGTTCAAGCCTCTTGATGAAATCAGTGAGAAAGAACGCGCGGAAGTGGCGAAACTTCGAGTCGAGACAGTAGCTATTGCTGCTGATAGTCAGTTGGTTAGCTCTGAAGAGGCTCGCGCTGCGCTGAAAGGTATTGATAACGCCGGTTTCGAAACTCTGGATGGTGACTATGAGCCGGAAGAAGACGAAGAGCCTGAAAGCTATTAACTACAACGCTGGGAACATAAAGTGGTACCGGCGTGAATTGCTTGCTGAGATCAGCGAGATGAACGACGAGGTTAAGAGCGAGATTGTGAGGGTCATCAGGGATAACCCTCTCGCAAAGGCTCGGGTGCTGGCCATGGACGCCAACCCAGCACAAATCACTAAGCAAGTTCTCGATGCTCTGGCGAGGAAGTGGGTAGATAGGTTCATCAATAGAGCCAATCCGCTTTCTCGTGAAATGGTTAAGAAAACCTTGGTAGCGGTAGACCGTGGACTTCTGGCGTCAGCCAGAGCGGATAATCTAACCATCAAAATGCAGTGGACTAAGGCGATGACAGAAAAGGTCGATGCCATCATTGCTGAAAACGTCTCACTCATCCGTTCAATCCCTGAGAAATATTTCACAGAGGTAGAAGGCACTGTTTATCGGGCTTTAGCGCGAGGCGGTGACCGAAAAGCTCTGGCGGATGAAATAGAGGAAAGCTTCGGGAAACGGCACGGAATTACGAGGCGCAGGGCCGAGTTTATTGCGCGTGACCAAACACGAAAAGCTACCAGTGCGCTCTCAGCCGCCCGTCAGGAAGCGGCAGGGATAGTAGAGGGCGAGTGGGTGCATAGTGGCGGCGGTCACGCACCACGCAAGAGTCACGTTAAGGCTGGCAAAGAGCGCAAACGCTTCAAGCTATCCGAGGGCTGCCTGATTGATGGGGAATACATCATGCCCGGTCAACTTCCCAATTGCGGTTGCATATGGAAGCCGGTATTGCCGTTCTGAATGAAACAAAACAACAGTCGCTAAGGCGGCATTTTTTAATGCCTGAAGAAAGGTAAAAACATGAAAGACGTGAAGTTTGCCTTTGATAAGGCGAGCGTTCGCAGATACGATGCTGACGGGATGATGCACGTTGCTCAAACTCCAATCAGCAAGGCCAACGTCTGCGTCTACTACGGAAAAGAAATCCCCGATTCAGAAAAGCTAGGCATTGACCCTAACAAGGCATATCGCCTGCTGCGTGACCCTGAAGAGCTCAGGAAGGCAGCGCCGACATTTAACAACAAGCCGCTCCTAAATCAACACCTACCGTTCTCAGTGGTTAGTCCACCAAAGGACGCGATTGTTGGGTCAACCGGCACTGACGCCAATTTCGAGTACCCATACCTCTACAACTCGTTAGGCATCCATGACCTAGATTCAATCATGGGCGTTGAGACTGAGCGACAGAAAGAAATTTCATCCTCTTACCGATACCGGCTGGACATGACGCCGGGCGAGTACGAGGGCGAGGCATACGATGGAGTCATGCGCGACATCGTTTGTAATCACGTGGCAATCGTGCCAAGTGGTCGGGCCGGACCCGACGTGTTTGTTTATGACTCCAACCCAATGGGAAACATCCTAATGACACTGAAAGAAAAGTTGATGGCAGTCATCAAGCCTTATTTGGCAAACGATGAGAAGCCTGAAGATATCGAAAAAAAAGTTGACGAGGTTATCAAAGACGACGCTACTCAGGCCGAGCGTGATAACGAGTCTGAGGCTGAACGCCTGAAGCGTGAAGAGAAAGAGGTCAAAGAGCGTGAGGAGCGCGAGCGTAAAGACCGCGAACGTGATCGCCGAGCTGATGACGAAGACGAAGACGGCAAGGGTAAGAAAGACAAAAAGGCCGAAGACGAAGAATGCGACAAGGACAAAAAAGAAAAGATGGCCAATGACAGCAGATTGGCGGTGGATGCAATGCGCAAAGAGATCCGCGATGAGCACATAGCCCTTCGTCAGGCGGAGCGTGATGTTCGTCCAGTCGTGGGTGACTTGGCCTGTGATAGCGCAGAAGAGGTTTATCGCACAGCACTGAAGCAACTGAACTGCGAAGACTACAAAACTCTTCCGGCATCAGCTCTGAAGTCAGTGTTTGGCGCTTACTCGCGCACTGCAACCATGGCTAACGACTCTGCACCACAACGACTGAGCGTTGATACCAAGTCAGACGTACTGAAAATGATTCGCGGGGGTAAACAATAATGGCATTTCAAGAAGACGTAGGCATTTATCGCGGCGTAGGCCAAGTAGGCCACCCAGCATCAACCTCTCCAATCATCGCGGCAGCTGGCGGTCCGGGTGCGTTCAAGGCTGCACCTGCGGGCGTGAGCATTGCAACATTCGTGTTCCGTGATGCGGTAGACACATCAATCGTCACTAACGTAGCACCAACGGCTACATCTGCACCGGTAGGCTTCATTCAGAACCTTGGCCAAGCAATCATCGACTACGGTCAGAGCGCCAGCATGCTGATTCGCGGTGGCGTTGAAATCTCTCCGAAGGTTGGCGGCGACTTTTGGGTAAAAGCGACCACTGTTGCAACCGTAGGCCAGAAAGTATTTGCAAGCGTCACTGACGGCACTATCGCCACCGGCGCAGTCGGTGAGACCGTCGCAGGTCACGTAGAAACAGAATGGTTCGTTTCCCACGGCGCGGCTGTAGGCGACCTAATTATTATTTCCACTTGGAGCAAAGCGTAATGGCAAACCCTTCATTCAAAGATTTTGCGCAGGTTGCTAATGCGCAAGGCATCTATCTGCAACCTTCAGTTGTCCGACTGGCAATGGATGCCGACCCGCAGCCATCACTGCCACCAAATGGCGGTATTCCATCAATCGTATCAACGTTCATCGACCCAACCATCGTTGAAACGCTGTTCACACCTAACCGCGCTGCAGCAATTCTGGGGCGCGAAGAGAGGCGTGGTGCATGGGGGCAAGATGGCTTCATGATTCAACGCATCGAAGAGACCGGTGATACTGTGGCGTATGACGACTACAGCGAGCAGGGAGGCGTGCAGGTCACCCCTTCATGGGAAACCCGTGATATTTACCGCTACCAGACCATGGTCACTTATGGTGAGCTGGAGCAAGAGCGCTATGGATTAGCAATGCTTCCTTATGCGGCAAAAAAGCAACGCGCCGCAATCAACGTGCTAGACCAAGACCAAAACAAGTTCTACTTCTTCGGCATCGAAGGTCTGCGAAACTATGGTCTGTTGAATGACCCAGCTCTACCTACCCCAATCACCCCGCTGACAGTAGACGGAAACGTGTTATGGAAAAACAAGCAGGTGGTGGACAAGTACAACGACATTCTGGCGCTGTATGAAGACTTGGTGACCCGAACTAACGGTATCGTGGGTGATGGCGTGGATATGTCCTCTAACCTCGTGCTTGCGATGTCTAACAAGCTCAGCGTGAACCTTAAGTCATCCAACGAAATCTTCGCCACGTCTCTGGAAGACATGCTGAAAAAAGCATTCCCGAACATGCGTATCGAAACAGCGCCTCAGTACAGCACGGCTGCTGGCGAGCTGATTCAGATGTTCGTTGAGTCTGCGCAGGGTCAGGAAGTTGGCTTCATGGCCTACAGTGATAAGCTTCGTGCTCACCAACTTACCACTGAGGTCTCTTCCTACAAGCAGAAATACTCAGGCACCACCTATGGCGCGGTCATTACCCAGCCATTCTTGTTTGCACAAATGTTGGGGGCGTAATGGCTGGTAAATCTTCTGCATACGTAATTGGCTGCAAACTTCCCAGTGGCCTGATCATTAACGGCTCTGGTCAGCAAGTTAAGCTTGCTGGTGCCAATGATTCCCTGCTGATTAACGGATTCGGAATCACGCGTGACGTCCCTGCTGATGCTTGGGATGCGTTTGCAAAAACCTTCGCTGACCATCTGCTAATCAAAAACGGCTTGGTGTTTGCTGTATCAGATGAAAAGTCTGCTCAGTCTGCATCAAAAGAGATGGCAGGCCAAAAGACCGGCCTTGAGCAACTCGACCCGAGCAAGCAGTCAACCAAGCCAGACAAGGAGTAAACTATGGGCGTCGTGACTCTGGATATCCCCAAGTTCCGCGCCATGTTTCCTGAGTTCTCCAACATATCTGATGCCATGCTGCCTTTCCTGTTTGACCAAGCCACTGATTACCTGAACAACACCGAATGCTCACTTGTCATCGACGTCATCAAGCGTGAGAGGTTTCTCTATCTGCTGATGGCGCATTTGGCCTATGTGAGATACGGCGATGACAATGGTAACGGCGGAACTGGAATGGTAGGGCGCATGTCTTCGGCGTCTGAGGGTAGCGTTTCTGTTTCCTCAGATGCGGGGCAGATTGAGTTTCGCTACATGTGGTACACGCAGAGTCCATACGGTATGGATTACTGGCAGGCAACAAAGGTGTACCGCATGGCTCAATACTACCCAGGAGGTGCTCATGGCGGATGCTATTAACGACTTTCTTAACAAGGTGGCATCTCAGCTTGAATCCAAGCAGGTAAAGGTGGGTTTTATTGATGGGGCGACTTATACAGACGGAACCTCTGTAGCAATGGTTGCCGCCGGAAATGAGTGGGGGATTCCAGAGAACAATCAGCCGCCGAGGCCTTTCTTTCGAAACGCAATATCTGAGCATGAGAAAGAGTGGGGCGAGGCAGTTTCTCGGGGGCTAGAGGCTGGATATCCAGTAGATCAGGTTCTTGAGCTGGTGGGGGCGAAGATTCAGGGTGATGTCCAAGAGTCAATCGCAACCTTGGTTGATCCGCCGCTGTCGCCTACCACGCTTCATATCAGGCGCACTCGCAAGGATAGACCTACTGACTCAACCAAGCCATTGGTTGATAGCAAGGTGATGATAGGCGACGTTAATTACGAGGTGGGCGACATTGAAAGCGAAACCTAAATGCCTTTCTGGATTTGATACCGAGTTCCTGAGATCCAGACTTAATGATTATTCAATCTCAGGTCTATTTACGTGGTTAAAGCAAAGGAAAGCCACGGAAATAGGGATATCAGGAAAAAGAAAACACCTTGGAATGTTTTCGCCACCAGAAAAAGCTCAAGAAGCCTACAAGACGGCAGCGATTAAATACTTTGGTGAATTCGGGAGGTCACCATAAACCTTCACAAGATAGCCAATAGTGGGATTCGCATAGTCAACCCCAACATCTCGGCAGTCGTGCGCCGTTACTCTGGCGAAGTAATTGGCCCCAATCAGGGGCGAAAGCCAGTTCCTCAGTACGCGCCGGATGAGCAGATAAACATCCAGCTTCAACCCCTAACCAGAGGCGACCTACAGCACGTAGACGGTCTCAACATTCAAGGGTTGTTCAAGTCAATTCATGTCAATGGGGACTTCTACAGCGTCAACAGGACCACGCAGAAGGGCGGCGATCTGTTTATTGTCGATGGCAAGACGTGGCTGGTGATTGAGCCTCTAGAATTGTGGCCGGATTGGTCAAGATTGCTGGTCTGTCTTCAGGTGGACTCATGATTGATTACAGGATTGACAACATCATCGACACGCTAGCTGATTTCGTAGAGCCGATTTGCGGGATGGTTCAGCAGGCTCAGGTGAACAGAGTGCCAATGCCAAAGGGTGAATTCTGCATCATGACGCCGCTTCGCTTTACCAGACTATCAACAACCAGAGATATCAAGCAAGACACTGGGAGCCCATCGGATAGCGCCATGGGTTACACCGAGGTTCGTCAGGCAGATATTCAGGTTGATATCTATGGGGCTGGGGCTGGTGATCGTGCAATCCAGTTAGAGACTGTTTTCAGCAGCAGTTATGGCTACGACAAAATCAAATCGATTGACGCCCGCCTAGCTCCACTTTACTCATCAGCAGCAATTCAGGCACCGATGATCAACGCAGAAGCCCAGTGGCAGGAAAGGTACATCGTTACCCTTTCGCTACAGGCGCACATTACCGTGTCGTTCCCGCAGGATTACTTCGACAAGGCCGAAGTTTCAACACAACAGGTAGATATATGACCATTCCATTATCCCTAGATTTCTCCATTACGCCCAATGTCGTTACGCCCGCAGGCTCTGCGGTTGATGCTAACGGCCTGATGCTGACCGATAACGAGCTTATCCCAGTCGGATCCGTGGCGTCATTTTTCACTGCGGCAGACATTGCTGCACTAACCGGCAGTAACTCGAAAGAGTTCTTAGCTGCACAGCAATACTTCAACGGTTACGACAACTCATCTGTCATTCCCGGCGAATTGCTGATGTATCGCGTCGTGACCTCTGACGCGGCTGGATACCTGCTGTCTGGCAATCTCAAGGGCGTTCCATTGTCAGCCCTGAAAGCTATTCTGGCAGGCGCAATCACCCTGTTCGTAGATGGCACATCAACTACCAGCACGTCGATTGACCTGTCCACGGCGACAAGCTTCTCAGACATCGCCACCAAGTTGCAGGTTGGCATCGGCGCTACGAAGGTCGCAGTTGACTGGTTGCCACTGGCAAACCGCTTCATTATTCGCTCCAATACCACCGGCGCAGATAGCGAAGTGTCATTCGCGATTGCTGGTGCGCTGGCTAACGCCCTGCTTCTGACGCAAGACACCTCCGCCACCGTATCACCGGGCGCAGACGTAACCACCCTGACTGATACGATGAACGATATCATTAACACCAATCAGAACTGGGTGCTGTTCAACTCGTTGGTTGAGTTTACCGATGACCAAAAACAAGAGCTATGCGCATGGGTCAGTGCAAGTAATAACCGATTTGGCTATGTGGTTCACGACACAACTGATACTGGCACGGTGGCGAATAACGCCAACTGCTTCGTTCAAAAAGTAGTTAAAGCCAATGGCTACGAAAACGTGTTCCCAGTCTACGGCAACTACCTGTACTCGGTAACTGCGCTGGCCTACTCGGCATCGGTTGACTTCTCCCGCACAAACGGGCGAGTATCCTTCAAGTTCCGAGCTTTCCCGGGAATTGCGCCGAACGTAAGCGACCTTGCTACCGCTCAGGCTCTGAAGTCCAACGGATACAACTTCTACGGCTCGTACAGCCTGAACAAGACCATGAAGCAATACGCCTCTGATGGTGCAATTACAGGCAAGTTCCTGTGGCTGGATAGCTTCCTGAATCAGGTGTGGATTAATGCTAATCTGGTCAGTGCATTTGCTAATTTGTTCACCAATAACCAGTCCTACCCGTTCAACGCTAATGGCTACGGTGCGATTTCTGCGGCGGTCATTGATGTAGCGGAGCAGGGGCTAAACTTCGGCGCAATTCAGCGTGGCGTTATTCTGGATCAAGCGCAGATTCGCATCGTCAATAACACTGTTGGTCGGGACATCTCAGCGACGCTGTACTCCCAAGGGTGGTTCATTAACATTCCACAGCAGACTGGCGCGGCACGCATTGAGCGAGACCTGAAAGGCGTCATCTTCTATTACGTTGATGGGCAATTAATCCAGTCAATCACGATGTCATCAACCGCCATTTTATAAGGGAACCATCATGCCTTTAGACATTACCAGCGCAAATAGTAAGTTGCGCATCGTCGTACCTGCTTATTACCCCGGCGGCTTTGATGTGGACGACTACGCGGCAGATAACATGTTTGAAGCGGGAGCTCTGCAAAACAAAGAAGACATGATGTCTGCTGATGGGAAATACCACGCAGGCTTCATCTTCAACCCTACAGAGTTCACCATTAACCTTATGGCTACCTCCAACGCTGGGAATCTTATTGACGACTGGATGGCGGCTGAGCGAACGGCTATTTCAGCCTTTGCGTGCAACGCAGTTTTGACGGCCCCAGCACTCGGTGCGAAATGGAACTTTGTTAACGGCGTTCTCTATACCTGGACACCGACTCCTCCGGGTCGTCGAGTGCTACAGCCGCGACCAGCTGTATTCCACTTCGAATCAGTAACCAGGAGCGCTATCTGATGGCCCGTAAAGAGATTCCATTTACCGCTACTGATGGGCGAGACGAAGGTAAAGAGTTCATCATCACAGAGATGTCGGCGTGGGACGCCGATTCTCTGGCTCAGGATATTTTCCGAGCCATGGGTGAGTCGAACTACACCGGCATTCCCGCTGATGTGATTGCTATGGGCTGCGCAGGTCTGGCTACGGTTGGCCTGAGTGTCATCTCCGCATCCTCTCCTGACGTGGCCCACAAACTGCGTGACCGCCTGATGAGCACCGTTGAAATCGTCATTACGCACGAAGGAAATAGGAACAAGCGCAAGGTGAATGGTGCAATCGACTTTGAAGAAGTTTCAACCATTCGCACCGCGATCGATAAAGTTTTCCAAGTCAATTTCGATTTTTTAACGATCGCCGGAGAGTAAAGTACCCCTTCATGGAAGAAGAGGCTCTTCCGGCCAAGTTAGTTTCAACCGCCAACGTCACATCAGCCATCAACACCATAATCTGCTCAGGAAAGGCCACATACCTCGACTTGCAGGGAAAACTATCCGTAGCGGACATGTATAACCTTCTGGAAATAATCTCCGTGGAAAAATTCAATCAGCGCGTTTGGCATAAGCATCAGGAGCAACGATGATCATCAACGAGCTGGCCTATAAGGTCACGATTAAGGCCGACGAGTTCCTGAACGGCAAGAAAAAGGTTGCTGATGAAGTCACCAAGCTAGAAAAGGACTTTGACCGCTCCGGCAAGAGCATCAACCGGAAGTTAAAGGCTAGTGCCACTGACTTCACGCAGTTCGGCAATGCGGCCGTATCATCGTTCCGTGGCGTTACCGCCGCCGCCGCCGGATTCCTCGGTATCGGCGCTGGCCTCTACGGTATCAAGCAACTCTTCACCTCGACGGCTAACGAGATTGTTCGCGCCAGCACTCAGGCTAAGTTCTTCGGCTCTGACGTGAACAAGATGTTCGGCGTTCAACGCGGATTTAAACAGGCTGGTCTGAATGGCGATGCTTTTATTGGCGCTTCGGGCAATGCACGCATGGCGCTTGCCAACATTGCTGACCCAACCGTTTTTGGCGGCTTAACTGGGGCAGCTCAAAACTTGATGGTGCTGGGTGCCCGAACCGGCTTAAACATCAATCAGCTTGGAGACCCTAACAAGGCGCTGTCTGAGTTCAGTCGATACGGAAAAAAACACTCGCAAGAGAACCTGATGCAGGTGATGGCAGCCGCTGGGTTCGACCCAACTGACGCCGCCAAGATTAAATCCGGTGAGCTGAAGTCGCTCGTTGACTCTGAAACCAAAAAGTCCAACATCACCGCCTCGCAGGTCAAAGAGCAAGAAAATCTTGTTGTCAAAATGGGTGAGCTTAGCGCTCAGACAGATCGCGTAGCTCAAGGACTGGCTATCGCATTCGCCCCAGAGGTTATTGAGGGGATGGAAGCATTCGGAAAGTGGATTGAGACGCACCAAGGCGATATTGTCGGGTTCTTTACTGATGCTGGTGATAAAGTTAAAGCGTTCACTGATGCTGTAGGGGGTGCTAATGCATTTCTACTTTTGCTGGCTTTTGGGCTTAAGAGGAACCCATTAGTCATGGGGGCTATTGCAGTGGTCTCAGCAAGTCACGCAGTTGAAGAGGTACGGGCTGAAGCCAAAAGGCAAGGTAAGGACGTTGGCCATCACCTCTATGACAAAGTAAATGAAGATAAAAAGCCATTCATTACATGGGATGACGTTAAGTCGTTTCTTGGGCTTGGTGAGCCTGAGCAGTATGGGCAATCCGCAAGGATATCTAGATCATCTGGAATGGATGATCTACTGAATGGCATAATGATGACAGAGTCTGGCGGAAACCAACTTGCATATAATGCCAAATCGGGGGCTGCCGGTGCGTATCAATTCTTAGCTGGCACCGGCAGAGACTTAGGGCTACGAGTAGATTCTCAGATAGACGAACGATTAGACCCTGAAAAATCCAGAGCAGCCGCATCAATCTACATGAGCCAACTCCTAAAGAGGTATGATGGCAACGTAGACAACGCCCTGAGAGCCTATGATTGGGGGATTGTTAACGTTGATAAGTGGATTGCTAAAGGAAGCGACCCAGCAGCACTGCCAAAAGAAACCAGAGAATACACAGGCAAGGTTCACGGCAACATGGGCGATGCGAGAAATTATTACGCTACGCAGGGTAGAATGGCTGATAACAGGCTATACCAGTTATCATCAAGTGGTGGCAATCCGCAGATCACCAATAGCACCCACATAGACAACGTTAACGTGAACTCTAACCCTCAGAGCGTTGACGCTCTAACGGCCAGCATTCAGAAGCAATCTCAAAGAGCCTCAACAAATGCTTCCTACTCGAGCGCCGTAATGTGATTGCTTATGATAATTGACTTATGGTTGTTGAAGTCGATAATGGAACTAATGCAATAGTTTATGGAGAATTGATAGTGAGCAGATCGTTGCTTTATTTCTTTATCTACGTAGTTACATTTTCTTTCGTTGCCAGCCCTGTAGACCAACTTATAGCTATAAATGCTGGCTATGCGTTGATGCTGCTGGTTTTATGGGTTGGAGTATCCTCAGCAATTGTTCATATCATACATTTCTGGCCTACAAAGATTAGATAACCAAACCCGCTTCGTTGGGTTTTTTTGCCGGAGAAACGATGAGCATCATCGACCTGAACATAGCAAGCATATTTAACGCGATCGGTGGTGGCTCTCCGCTATCCATCATCAATAGCTCTATTGGGCCTCAGTACGTTATACGAGATGGCAAGACAGGCGCTGTTGCGCTTGAGTTTAGCGGCATGGCATCCATCCAACCAAGCGGCAGGGCTCAGATAACCACCGCACCGGTAGAGAAGGGTCAGTACCAGTCAATCAACAAGGTGAAAGAGCCTTCTATTGTGCGCTGCGAGATAATCGTCACTGGCCTGACTGGTTTCTCTGGTGGGCTGCCAAACATCTTTGACTTAACCTTTACCAGCCAAAGCGACGTTCTTAAAACCATTAAGGACATGCTCGGCGAAGCTAATACCTACGACATCGAGACGCCGAAAGAGACATTGCAGAGCTACGACCTTGTCGATCACTCCTACGAGGTTAACTCGCAGCGCGGGGTCAGCATGTTAACCATCTTCCTCTACTTCCAAGAGGTGATGCAGCAGATGGAGGTTGTGCTTTCCGGTTCTCAGGTAGACGCGAAAGCCACTAATGACAAGATTAGTCAGGGCGCAACAGGCGTGGGCGGGGCGGTAAAGGAGGCTGGTTCAACGCCATCAACGGTTGATGAACTTGGTAAATCATGGTCATCACTGAAGTCATCGGTTAGCGATATTGCCGGAACGGTAACTGGCAAGATTTCCTCTGGATTCCAGAGCGCCCTAGACACAGTTTCAACACCTGCAATTGATGTGGCAAACAGCGCCACCAAGAAGGCCGCCGAGCTAGCCAAAAATATTAGCGAGAACATCACATGAGAAGCATATCTATTGAGCCGGTAAAGTCTCAAACAATCTCAGTTGATCTCGCCGGGCAGCAGTGCTCAATTCGCCTAATACAGCGTGAAACCTTCATGTACATGGATTTAACGGTTAATGGAAATCCCATCATGCAGGGCGTTCCATGCCTGTACGGAAACAAGATTGTCAGATACAAATACCTCGGATTTCTAGGCGACCTTGTGTTTATCGATAATACCGGAGAGCTTAATCCAAGCTATGAAGGTCTTGGCGTGCGCCATATTTTGTACTATCTAGAGGAGAGTGAAATTGTACGTTAACCGCTCCCTCAGATTTGAATTTAATAACGAAACGTCATCGTTCGACGCGTCAGGCAACAAACAAATCTCAATAAGTAATGGCAAGGCTCAGGTCTCACTTCAATCGTCTGGCAACCTCTTCGGAACGCAAGTCAATGTCAGCATATTTGGCCTAAGCCTAGACATGCTAGCCGCCCTGTCAGCAAAGGCTATGGGGCTTTTCGGTACAAGCACCGAACGCATTAGCATGAAGATTTTTGTCGAGAATACGGCAATTTTCGTCGGCTATATGACTTCATCCATAGCAAACATGAATTCCGCGCCCAATTCAGCCCTTATGATAACCGCAACAGCCAACGCAGACCTGCAAAACAAAGTAGCTAAACCCTTCTCTGTAAGCGGGCCCACAGCGGTTAAAGACGTCATCAGTGGGATATGCAAAGCGGCAGGTTATAGCCCCTTAATAAACGGGCTTGATGGTGTTATGGTCAGCAATCCTCACTATGTGGGTAGTGTGTTTGACCAACTGCAAAGAATCTGCGATGACTTGGACGTAGCGATGTCAGTTTCCCCGCCAACAATTGCATTTTGGTCTAACAAAGAAACGAAAGACTCGGTTAGGCCATTAATATCAGCTCAGTATGGACTTATAGGCTATCCGATTTTCTCCAATGGCGGGGTTATGCTTCAGACGCAATTCTCATCACTGCTAACTACCGGTCGCAGCATCCAGCTTGAAACATCTCTTCCCCATGCGAGCGGAGTTTACAAACTCACTAGCGTGACTCACGAACTTTCGTCTTGGACGGAGGGCGGGACATGGCACTCGATATGCATCGCCAACCGAATACTAGAGGCCAACCAAAGTGGCGGATAAATTATTCACGCCGACCAGCGCGCAAACAAGCGATGCTGAGTCGCTACAGTACATTTTCAAGAAGCTCCTTTCAGGGGCTTTTTTCATAGAGCTTGTAACGGTGCTGGAGATGCGGGGCGTCGCGCCAAACCTAGTTGTCGACGTCATGCCATTGGTGACAAGAACGGACCCGTCCGGCGCGATTATCGATAACTCCCCAATTTACAACATTCCAGTGTTTCGACTCCAGCGTGGCAGCAGCGCCATCATCATGAACCCGGTGCCTGGCGACATTGGAATGATAGCCATCTGTGACCGAGACAACTCGCTAGCCAGAGAAAACCGCAAGCAGTCAGTGCCAGCCACCAAGCGCTCACACAGTAAGTCTGATGCCCTTTACCTCGGGGGCTTCCTGAATAGCGAGCCATCACAGTACATCGAGTTTGCCGATAACAAGCTGAATATCGTGGCCCCGTTTGGCATTAACGTCACCACTCCTGAGATGTATGTATCGGGAAATATCAAGGCGGGCGGGAATATCACCGACAACAGTAACAGTCAAAGCGCTTCGCTTAAGGCGCTTCGCGATAACTACAACCAGCACCGACATCCAGTGACTGGCGTTCAGTCTGGAAACTCAACAGTCACCTCCAACCCTACGGACAAGCAAACATGACGTACAGAAACATGCAGATCGATACCGGCACATGGGACTTGATGATTGATGGCAGTGGAAACTTAGCCATAACGGACGGTGAATACTCGGTGGCTCAGGACGTAGCCAGCTCATGCCTAGTGTTCTCTGGTGAGTGCTACTACGACAACACACTTGGCATTCCATGGAAATCGGAAGTTCTTGGCAAGGCTCCGACGCCGGGATTTATCGCCCAAAAAATGCAAACAGAAGCGTTAAAGCTACCGGTTGTTGATCAAGCCATTGCTACCGTCTTCTTTGACAGCAAAACCCGAACGATGCGTGGCGCTATCCGCGTGGTCGATATTGACGGAAACCAAGCACAGGCAACCTTATGACGATTATTGAAACTGCCGTTCCTGATGTGACAATTACGGAGAATGGCCTGTTAGTTCCTGACATTGCTGATGTTCTGGCGGGTAGGCTGACCGACATGTCTACCGCGCTAGGTGGTGGTGCCAGTCAGTCTCTTAGCTCACCGCAGGGGCAGATAGCCCAGTCCGACACCGAAATACTTGCTCAGGTTTATGACAAACTCCTATGCCTGTTCAACCAGATGAACCCAGACTATGCCACGGGAAGATTTCAGGATGGTATCGGCAGAATATATTTTATGGACAGGATATCAGCTCAAGGGACAGTGGTAACGGCAACTTGTATTGGCAGGGTTAACACGGTCATCCCGGCAGGTAGCACGGCGGTTGATGTGAATGGGTACATTTACCAGTCCATCGACAATGCAATGATACCGGCAGGAGGGGCGGTTGATGTCCCATTCGTGAACACAACTAACGGACCTATATCGTGCGCAATAGGCGACCTTAATCAGATTTATAGGTCTGTACCGGGTTGGGACTCAATAACCAATGCATCGTCTGGCGTTGTCGGTGTGGATGTGGAGTCTAGAATCGCTTTCGAAACCAGAAGAAAGCAGTCAGTAGAAAGAAACGGCAGGAACATGGATGCCGCAACACTGGCCAGCCTCTTAGGGGTTAAAGGCGTTCTTGATGCTTACGTGTGGTCTAACCGTACCTCATCAGTAGTAAATTATGGCGTCACCAACTTCCCCGTAGTATCTCATTCGATATACATAGGTGTTTATGGCGGCAGCGATGATGACGTGGCTAATTCCATCTTCGAGACAAAGAACCCAGGCGCTAACCTGAATGGGAATACGTCTGTTGTGGTAGAGGACAGGAAAAATTATAGCGCCCCATACCCTCAGTATACGATGCAATGGCAAAGGGTTGCCCCAGTAAGGATTAGATTTAAGGTTGAGATTGAGACAAACCAGAGCCTTCCATCTGACATTACCATTCAGGTAAAAAACATGGTTCAGTCTGTTTTTAATGGGGAATATGACGGAATCGTAAAAGCTAGGATTGGTTCAAGAATAAATTCTGGCACCTACTACGCCCCCATTATTTCAATATCCCCCGAATATTTAAATATATCTTCTCTGCAAACATCCAAAGACGGGACGACATTTAACCCTTCGGTAACCTTGGGTGTTGATCAGGTTCCAACAATACAGCTTGATGATATAGAGGTGGTGATGGTGTGAAATGGGAAGAAACTATATTAACGCAGTATTCAGCTAGTCAGAAACTCCTATCCATCATATCCACATTCAATCAAGCAGTTTCAATAGATGAATTAACGGAAACATTCATAAGAGATGTGTGGGATATATCGACAAACCTAACGTACGGGTTGGATGTATGGGGTAAAATAGTCGGAGTTTCTAGATATATCAGGGTTGACATAGAAAACAATAGCTTCGGATTCTCTGAGGCAGACTCTGGTGATATTAACAATTACCCATCTCCATTTAATGATGAGCCTTTTTATGCTGGAATACAAGAAACCGAAACGGTAAGGCTAGCTGACGACGCTTATCGGACGTTGATCATGTGCAAGGCATTTTCGAACATTAGCCTTGCGACAATACCAGAGATCAACAAATTCCTATCTATTTTATTCCATGGTCGAGGCGCTGCTTTTTCTGCTGACTATGGAGATATGGTCATGGGAGTGACTTGCACCTTCTTTTTGGAGCCTTATGAAAAATCAATATTAGAAAATTACGACGTATTACCAATACCAAGCGGCGTAATGGTTGAGGTTAGGGAAATATTACCAACTTATTTCGGATTCTCACAAGACGCATACCCATTCAACGACGGAACATTCTTTAGAGACAATTAAATGAAAAGAACTGAAGCACCAAAAAAACAACCTGTTCCTTTTGCGATTGGTGGATTGAGGGAGGAATTATTACCATCCACTCCCGCAGGAGGCAACACAGCATCATATATTAATGGCTTTCCACCAATAACAATGGTTCAGAAAAACGCCGGAGGCCTCCCGCCAAAGGGTCAGGACATGAACCAAATCCTATATGAGCTTTCTAATCTCTCTAGATGGGCCAGTTCGGGTGCAATCAACTCGTTCGATTCTAGCTTCAGCACTGGCGTTGCTGGCTACCCTAAAGGTGCGCAAATACTTGGTGACGACGGCTACACCATTTACATAAGCAAAATCGATGATAACACCAGCAATCCGAGCACGGGCGGAGCGGGTTGGTTTAATCAGACCAATGCTTATCTTATGGTGTCAAATAACCTGTCTGATTTAAGCGATATGGCGAAAGCTAAAGAAAATCTGGAACTGGATAAAGTTGGCAACTATGCGGCATTACCACTAACAGGCGGAGACCTGACAGGTATCGTAAAGACAAGTGCAGAGATCCAATCAACCAGTCAAGACAACTTCCGAATGGTTAATGGGGAGTACGGGACGTTCTGTAGGCAGGACGGCAATAATTTTTATCTCATGCAAACCGCAGCAGGAGATCAGTACGGCGGCTACAGCGACGCGCGCCCTATGCGCGTTGATTTAGAGACCGGCATTGTATATATCAATAATGCCCAGCCTTACAGTGCGAATAATTGCCCGTTTCCTGTTGGCTATTTCATGTTAATGGGAAGTGCAAGCGATCCGAACGTGCTGTACCCAGGGACAACGTGGCAAGACATGAACGCTACCGGATATGATGGAAGGGTGCTCAGCCTCGGCTATGATGCTCTTGGCACTGGCGGCAGCAATCAGGTAACAATCAACGCGGATAACTTGCCGGACCATTCCCACAAAGGTGGGTGGGGCGCACCTGGTGCGGCTTATGCAAACGACTTGAGAACAGGGACGGACAATACGGGAAAATATGATCGTTCTATGACTAATGAAACGTTTACCGATGCTTCTGGCTCAAATCACGTAACCAATTCGCCACTCAACGTGACAAACGCCTACGTTCACGTTCTCGGCTGGATGCGGACGGCCTGATATTGCATGGTCGGCAGTGCCTCAATAAAAAAGAACCCGTCCATCGGAAAGGAGGCGGGGAATAAAAATCCTCGCATCTTAGAGCAACTACGCCTGAATTTTCATTCAGGCCTGACAAGCCGTCTTAATCGTCACGCGATTTTCTTGAAAAATGAGTTACTTATGGATACATGGGCTTTTCGCTTCGACAAAGTTGTTAGGATCAAGAAAGATCCACTGCATACAGAAGAGTAACTAAATATGGGGCGTAAGCCCCATTATTTTAAAAAGGAATATCACTATCAAAGCTGCTGGCAGCTTGCGCGTTGTTCTGCGCTTTCTGTTCCTGCTGGCTACCGACATTTCCGCCGCCTTGACGTCCTCCAAGCATCTGCATAGTTCCACCAGCATTTACGTGTATCTCAGTTGTGTACCTATCTGCGCCGCTATTGTCAGTCCATTTTCTAGTTGTTAGCTTTCCCTCAATGTAAACCTGAGTTCCTTTTTTCAGGTATTCCCCTGCAACCTCAGCCAGCTTGCCGAAGATAACCACGCGATGCCACTCTGTCCGCTCTTTCTTCTCACCAGTTGACTTATCTTTCCAACTCTCAGATGTGGCGATTGATAGATTAGCCACCGATCCGCCGGTAGGCATTGCCCTTATTTCTGCGTCAGCACCAAGGTTTCCGATAATGATTACTTTATTGATGCTAGACATTATACTGACTCCGCTTCTATTTCTTTTTTACGCAATTCGTAAACTTCCTTTGCTTTACTTTGCTCATTAGTGCCATTTAGTGCCGTCCATGCCTTACCAAATGCGCCCTTTAATTCATCTACTGAAATTTTATTTCCTACATACTCAGTGAAATCACAAAGTATTTTATGTGCGTCAATTTCTTTGTCTATTTTAGCGTTTTTTTGAGGATTACTAACAACATCTTGCAGTTTAGATACGCGATGTTCTGAACGCCTTCCCCGTGATGTTGTTATCATGAAAGACATATTAGACGATATGTCGCTCATAGCAGAAACCTTTATACCGCCAACCTCCACACCGCCATACCTAACGCTAGGATCACCCATTAACGTCAACGACCTACCAACCCACAAATGACCGTCTGAACCCCACCCGCCGATAAGCACCCTACGCATTGATTTAGAAGGCTTATAGGGCTTCCCTTCGTACCCCTCAATGTCGATAAAAACAGGCTGTTCTTTATCGCCTGCGCGTACTGCCTTTATTTTTGCTGTTATAGTTTTAAACTGAACATCGTCGAAATTAAGCTGATCTGATTTAGGTATTACAGTATTCAATAAGTCCATTAGATTAAAACCTCGTCGCCAAATTCTTGATCTAGAATGTATGAAGGAAGATTTATTTCACTTGACTGCAACACAATTCCATCATTGCGCCGAGATGGATCATCTAAGCACTCTAAAAATAGATTCATAGATTCAAACATCTGCTTCCTTCCCATCGCAAGGGATTCTTCACCGATGTAGTACATGCAATTCTTGAAAGGTGCGCTATTCTCTATCGCAAAAAAGCAAAACTGGTTTAGATCTCTTCCCGTTGCAAGTTTTAGCACATACAAATAAAAAGCCGCTTGTATGTGATAGTGATACTGTCCGAACGCTTGACTGAAACCGCGATACTCAGCATCACGGCAACTCTTCACGTCCAGCGGGTACGGATGTGAGTCTGACAGACGATCAAAGCGGCATTTTAACTGCAATCCCGAATCAGGGCATGTGGCAAAAATTGAGACTTCTGAATGACCAGAAGTCGCCATGTACTCTGTAAAATCATCGTTCAGTCTTGACGACTTAATCATGTTATTAACTAACTCAACCTCACTGCCGATCAGTATGCGTTCTGGGTTGCGATCTTCGAGAAGCACCTTATATTCTTTTGATGCTCGTGTTCTAATATCAGGCATCAACACGAACTCACTTTCAAATAGTTTAGGCTCAAGTAGCGCAGAGTGTATCGCCGTTCCTATATGTGCAGATTTACTACCTTTGAAAGGATTATGCCAAAGGTTGGCGGGGCTTACGCTAATCGCCTTTATCGTCGTTGAGCCGATCGCTTCGTCTGCATGATACTGTTCATTTGATAGGTCATAGTAAATTCCATCTTTCATTATTCACTCCATGCTTGACTTGTATAACTCAAGTGCATATGTCCGCTTGAAGATTGCAGTTAAGCAGTCCCAGATAGCATTACCCGCTATTCCCTCATATTCAAATGACTCAACACCCAGTCGAATGGCTTCACTGCCCATACCAACGCCAAGCAACGTATCGATGAAGACATTATTAAAATTGAATAGCTTAAGTTTCTTATCTAAATATTCAACTTCCACACTAATGCGTTCCATGTCTTCCTCTGTGAAGTTTTTGATGATTTCTTCTATATTCATCTTGTCTGTAAGATTCATTTTACTAATCCTCTATAAAACAGACTACGCGCTACTTGGAAAAGGTCATTATTACCCAGTCTAATAGCTTCCAAGGCTAATAACTGCATAGCTCTTTGTAAATTCATGATTAAGGCTCTCCTTTCTGGTTTAGAATTTCCCACAGCTTTTTTAGTAAGGTTTTAATGCGTTTCATCACATATACGCTCCAGTGTTAAATCATCATTCTTATTATCCATGTTATTACCCCTACGCTTGATTGCTTTGATGGCTTGATTATAGCTAAACGCATAAATATAGCAAGAGGTATTTACAGGTTTCATGTGACAAGAACAGCAAGAACTATTATACTGAACAGTATTGACAACACTTAGGATTTTAGACAATGAAGGCAATCAATAGAGCAATTAACCTCGCGGGCGGGCAGACTGAACTCGCAAAAAAAATTGGCGTGTCTCAGCCGTCGGTTCATAGATGGACGCATGGCGGGGCTATCAATGCTAGATACATCAAGCCGATATCAGAGGCGACTGGTAATCGAGTCACTGTTGATGAACTGCTAGATGAGCAGTTATAAGTGGGCGTGTTTCTCGGCAACCTTGACTATTGATGTTTCGTCACCTATAACCCCTGCATTGGTTGGCGCCATGCGGGGGTTTTTTATTTAATATTTACGGCGAACCGGACAATCCTCAACTGCTTAAAAAGTCGCTATCAGAAAGCATGACACGAACATACTCACTAAATACATAATCATCAACACTTCCGCACAAGTACACTTTCGTGGCGTCTTTCAGGCACTCAAGTCCGTACCCTACAGCGCCAAAACCACCATTCGCAACAGTTCTATTCAAGCACTCGCGCTGTCCTTTCCGCCATGCCGATTTAGTGCGATCCCTGCGCTTTGCCTCAATAAGACCAAAACTGTGAGCATTCCCCGGCGTCAATATCGCATAATCTGGGAAACCGGGGATCATGCCAGACTCAACGAGACCGGAAATACTTCCAAGCCGCTTACCCTCATTCGGAACATGAACAAAAAAAACCCACGGGCAGTGATATTTTAGCCATGAAGCATAGGATTTGCATTCTGTTAGCTCGTCATTACACCCACCGCGATAACCGCTATCAAATATTAAAAATTTATCCATCGAATTTTTTCCGGTTAATAATATCTCTGTTTTTGTCGTTCATCCTGTGCGTAATGCGTTTTGGTGCGTTGATAAACTGCGTTAGTGCCATTACTGATGACGCATTCCTGCATCTTAACAGCTTGCTGATTGCTGCCTGATCTTTAACGTGTGGGAAGATTCCTTTTGCCTTCCATGCGTTTTTGCTTCCGGTGTTATTTGCGTTTGGCCAAAAAACCTCGCGGGCAGTGTATGGCTTCCCATCAATGCGGATCCCGTACTCATAAAGCACTCCCTTGCTATCCTTCGTCAATCGAACATTAAACGAGTGCACATCTACATAATCGTCCTCGGTGTAAGGACGATGCGATAAGTTTTCGTTAGGGTCATATATTTGCTGACCGCACTTTCTGCATTGCCTCGCGCACGGGTCATTTTTAGCATGACAACCCTTGATGTTTCCCACACCTGATATAAACCGATCTCCGCACTCTTTCGACTGAAAGAAATACTCGCAGCGACCGTCATAGCTTAAATCATCCTCTCCTATGCACCTGCGCGCCGTCCCCGCGTTTTCAGTGCCACACTTAGGGCATGGCTTGATGTTTTTATTCTGCCTCGCCTTAGCAAGCTGTGCGGCTTCTAGAATGGGGTTTGAGTACAGCTCACCAAGCTCTGCCATCGTGTCCGTGTAGTCCAGGACGAGGTGATCGCTTTTCTTTATTCCCTTCTTAGATAGATGTTCTTTCAGTAGCCGCATACCCCTACCGAGAAGTTGGATAAGCAGAGTTAAAGAACCTATTTTGCGTAGGATAACTGATGTATCCCAATAGCTCACATCTACACCAGTAGTTAAGCACCCAATTTGCAATATGTATTTTATATCGCCATTTTTAGCAGAAGCCAACGCTGCCTTTCTTGCTTTTGCGCTTGTTCTGTCAGTGATGATGGCATAGCTACCCTCTTGCAGATATTTAGCCGCTTCTTCGCAATGCTTCACACCGGAACATGTGATAAGCACACCGTTGCGATCTGCTGTCCTGCGCACGACATCCAACATGATTTGATGAGTCTTAGTCCCCTGCGACATGATTTCTTTCTGCATAGCTGCCAGTTCTTTATCTGTGTACTCCGCTGCGCCGTATTCACCTCTAGACTTAAACATTGAGAGGTCATACATATCATCATCATCAATATCTGCATAAAAAGTAGGAACAAGAAACCCGCGCTCAACGAGATAATCTGTAGAAATATCGCAAATCTGTTTCGTCCAAAATGGACCTATGATCGGAGTTGTATGCCGGAATGGGCTGCCGGTATAACCAATAATCCGCAATTCACTACCATGCTTAGCACGGCATCGCATCTGCATCTCAATGACAATCTTAGCGTACTGTGACGTTGGATTGCCCGATTGTAGATCTTCCCAGTTAAGCATGTGGCATTCATCAATGAGTAACCAGCGGGGTGTAAAATCTGAAAAAACCGTGTTCATAGCATTAAAAAAACTTTTCTCTGATGCCACCGCGATGTTATAAGCCCGAGACTTTTTCCCCGCACCATCGCTATAAATTGAATTTTTAGCACCACACTCCCAGAGTGCATCTGCGTTTTGCTCGACAAGCTCCGCAGTTCTAGCCAGCAATAACCCAGGAAAATCAATGTCCTGAAAGCGCTTGGCAAGCATACCCATCATGTAAGTTTTACCTGCACCCACTGATGCGGTCACTACTATTGGACCCGCATACTTGCGTATTTCATCTCCAGTTATTTTGTAAACAAGAGCTTGATAATCGCGGGGAACAACATCAAGACAGTTTGCCTTCTCAATGACAGCCGGTAAATCTATATCAGCTATCATCTGATCTAAATCGTATCTCATGCCATTACCCCTGACATTTCATCAAGTAATCCAGTTGGATCAAAGATAGTCCTCTGAAACTGCCTAGCTTCTCTAATCGACCCGTTACAAGCAGGGATAATAACGTAACACATTGATTTTTCAGCCTCGCATAGCTCATTGAAATCATAGTTACACGCCATGCGTAGCCGACCGCTTAAACATGCCTTCTGGAATTTATATGCCACATGATGCACATTATTAACGGTGTGGCAGCACCACACTTGAGCGCCCGTTGCGTGATGAACATGCCAAGCATCTACCCAATCGGCGCAAAGGTAAATGGCCTTCCGTACGTCCTCGCCGATCACGCTTACTGCACCGTATGACATCTTTCCAGCCAAGAAATACTGGTTTCCATCGCTGTCTATCATTGCAAGATTAACAACCTGCCCATGCGCTTCATTCAAATTAACGTTGACTATCGGCACAACAATGCGCGAATCCAGCACAAGCAGCGGGTCAGGAGCTATTCCATGCTCAAGAGTGTAGATGTGCGTTGGCACTTCGATTGTGCGCTCAATAACTCGGCTAATGTCGATTTCTGACGAGGTGGCGGAATATAAATTATCGGGTATAAGTTTGACGTTTTTTTTTGCAATGGCTATGCGCTCGGGCGGCTCGGCACGTAAGAAATCAGCGCAAGCGGCGACAGCACACCCGAATGACCAGCCCGTAATCTTTTGCAGCCAGTACATGCCATCGCCAGATCCGCACTGATTGCAAATCGCACCACCATCACCTTTTTCAAAGCGGTTATTGTCAAAGCGATACCGATCCCTACCCATGCAGTTAGGGCACGGCTGGTGCTTTCCCGAAAAACATTTAACGTTCATGTCCGTCATCCGCAAAAGTGCGTCCTGCCACATTCCGATCATCTGTGGCTTTAGGTCTTTCCAGTCGTGATTACGCATGATTACTCCACCCCGCTGTTGCGCGATTGATTAATCCAACGCCATCAACAATTTGCATAAACTTCGCGCTTATTTTTGTTGATGCGAATTTCTTGGCATCGCTGATCCAGTAACCCCTTCCTATCGAGTCAATAGCCCCGTTAGTAATAAGGGCTTGAAGCACTGGAGTCACAACAAGCTCCGCGCCATATGCCACTTCTTCACCATTTGTTCTTCCGATAGATTCTGCTAGTCTATTTAATGACTTCGGCTTGATAACTTTCTGTATTAGTTGTGACTGGCTCATCCTATCTTCCATGTTACGACCAGAAAGAATGTTCTGAATACGATTCTTAATCTCATTCCATCGCGCAATCGTACCGTGCCCATCTTCTGACTCGTTTACCCTAAGCATTGAAATCACATCTAAAAGGCTTTCACAAACAAAGCAGTATGACCACATCAGCATAGCCTCGGTAATAACTCCTTGATTTCCTATAGATAAAGCTGTTGATACTTTCTCAACTTGCTCAAAAGATCTAGATACCACCGCACCAATATCAACGTCGTTTCTTAGCTGCTCAAAATTATCATCAAGCATCAGAGATAACTCCATTACGGCATCATTTTCGTACTTCGCCACTTTTGGAAGTCCTGAATCCAATGATTTAAGGTTAGCAATCAGGTTCTTTGGTGTGACATGGTCAAATTTATTAGATTTTCGTGATCTACCATCCTTCCCTTTGATGAAAATTCCACGACCGATAAGACCCGTCCCAATATTTTCAGCGCAGATTATACTTCCTAGTTTTTCAGGCGTTGAGAAGCACATCATTGAAAAAATAGGATCTTCAATACCCTGCTGAATTGGAAGAAGAATTTCACGCTCAAGTTTTGCTTCTTGTCGTTGTATCTCACCAGTTGCGATGGCCTCATCCTTCGCGCTCGACCTGAGTTTTTTTATTTCTTTGCCAAGAGTTTCTTTCGCATTGAGGATGTCCAGATCTGAAAACTTCTTTAGTCTGTCTGAGTATACAGACAGGATTTCAGATCCCAATTCTTGCATGTAAGAAGCGCCGTTCTTGTTTTTCATAATCCCAAACATAGAGTGGCACTCATCGATGATGAACGTTGCTACACCACCAGAATTTACAAGGGTTCTCCCAATGTCCTTTGATGACGCTATGCGCCCGAAAACATGACCACCTTTAGAAATGTCCTTTGCTGTGATTTTAAAATGGCTTTGTGACCTATCCTTGCCACCCGCTGATTCAGCTATGCAGATAGTTAAAAGATTCCCTTTCATTCCGCTGGGTGTTTTAACTTTCCCGCCACTAGCGATAATCAGCTCATGCAGCGCTGCTGCTGCCCTTAGTCGTGGCTGCTCACGAACCTCACCCGCCGCTATATCCATTGCTATTTCTCCTGCAATCCCAGGTGGCTTTGTTATGTCGTACCAATGCTCTTTATTTATGTCTGCCATCAAGTCATAGACTGAGTCAATCTTCATTAGGCAATCCTTTTAATGACGAGAACCCTTTTTTCCTTGTCGTAGCGCGTCTGATACATGCACCCTCTGTCTTTTGCTATCTTTGCAATGCACATCCTGAATGAATGCAGTGGTAATGAGTCAAAATCACAAAACTCTCTAACCCCACCATTTTCCATACTCTCAATCTCGCCTGATACGAAAGCTAAATCACTGCCTATCCGGTATTCCTTCATCTTCCTACCCTCATCTCACAAATATAAATATTATCATATAAGGTTTAATCTAGATAGCAAGAGGATTCTAACGCTTATCCCATAATGACGTGCTGGGTAAACATGAGTAAGTGTTATGGGTAAGGATTTAAAGCTATAAGTGTATGTAATACATACATATAATAATAATTATTACAATATTTACCCTATTTACTCCACTTTTACCAATTCTTATTAAAGTTAATTTATTACCCCTTTTTATAGAATATATTTGTTTAAGTGTTAGATGTTGGGATAAATGAGTAAATGACAAAAAAAGTGCTATAAATACATGATAAATATAAAGAAATCGGATACCCTTTAATTGGATAACTTTACCCCTTTGGTTCAATCACCATCTTTAGAATCAATGCCTTACGTTTTTGTGACGTAATTTTATTATGTTAAATACCGCCCAGCTATTTAGCGCATTTTTTTGGCAAACACCCTAATCTCACCATCCACCCCACACACGCCACCAACCCATACCCCAGAACCTCACCACGGCCTCCCTATGCGCCTTAAAATCGACTTATGACCGCACCCGCTGGCTGGGTTCCCAGAATTCCCCGCCAAGGGGCATTAAAGGCGGCATACGGAAGCACCAAAAAACACCGCTGCAAAACCTCCGAAGCCCGAGCGGTTGCGCGGTTCGCTCGCTCATAGACCGCAAAACCCCTCCGCGCTGCCAGACGCCCTTGCCGTTAGCCCAACCTACAGCCACAAAGAAGCCAGACGGTCGAAGACGAAAATCACGGACAGCGAGAACGCGAAACTATCCCCAAAAACGGGGGATAACGACGGGAAAAATAGCGGGCAAGGGGCGGCAAGGGGCGGTAAGGTTGGTTGAATTTTGTACAGTGTGAGGGTGTTTTTTTCGGGAAAGTGAAATAAAGATATATAAAACAGGAGGTTTTTGTATAATTGGGGTGGATGCTTGAGGCTTTTTGGCTCAGTCATGATGCAGGAGTCAGAAAGACGAAAGCCCCGCCGTTTCGGATTACAGCACGATTGCGCGGTTCATGCCCCAAGCACCCAATCTTTTTTTCGTATCGAGGAAATTCACATGCTGGAAAAGCTGAAATATTTTAAGAAGATTGCAGAACTTGGCGCGTTACTGGAGCGGACAGAGCATTGGCAATTGGCCTGTGTAGAGTGGGAAAAAGCCGCCGACTGTGCCCAAAATGGACACAATCGACATTGGGCTGAGTGCCGTGCCGATGTGTGTCGCCGTCGCCGTTCCTCCGAAACCTGACCGCGCAGGGGAAAGCCGTTTATTCCGCTGCGTGGGCGGCTTGTCCAACCCGCCAGCGGCGCGTCAGCCTCGGATGGTTTTTTCTTTTAGGGCAGTAAAGGCCAACTCGAGGACTTCTCGCTGAGTTAAGTCATGAGTCACTGCGAACATCTTCCATTCTCTACGTAGCTCTGCGCTCACTTTAAAATTCAAATCCACACGGTCGCTAGATTCGCGTTTTAGCGTATTAGCGACTCCAGTCCGTACCGCTGTATCTGATGTTGGCTTTCCAATTGAGAGTTTCTTCATTTTACGCGCTCCGCTATCGCTTCAATCAGATTTTCGGCTTGTTCATTCAGTTT
>Ga0115572_10000413_pt1 | contig 36390 bp, 29 predicted proteins | sample COGITO_mtgs_1206_FD_88681 | JGI IMG/M metagenome (GOLD analysis project Ga0115572, IMG submission 88681) | Pelagic marine microbial communities from North Sea - COGITO_mtgs_120607 | ecosystem: Environmental > Aquatic > Marine > Epipelagic | place: Germany:Helgoland, sampling site Kabeltonne... | reverse complement strand
TTTCTCCGATATTTGGATTATTAGACTAAGTTCAAAGAAAATCCTCAAAAGGTAGAGTATTCAAGCCTCGAAGATATAATGTTTGTATTTTACGTCAAACTTTAGTATAATATTTTTTATAAGAAAGCGGACGTGGCGAAATTGGTAGACGCACTAGATTTAGGTTCTAGCGAGTAACCCTCATGAGAGTTCGAGTCTCTCCGTCCGCATTTAATTTAATATAAATTTAATTACAGTCGAATAGAGTTCTTTCGATACCCTGTTAACTTATTTATGCAGCCTGTTTAGAATTTTGATAGGTTCTATAAACGAATTCAGGAGTTCGACTTTGGTGGAATGATACAAGAGATTATTAATTTTCCGTGGAACACAATTTTGGTGCTATTGGTAAAGAGGGACTGAGATCACCTGGCAAGATCGGAAAAGTAAGACTCAATTTTCTTTAAACCATTATTAAATATTTGTTTAGCAAATTACTAAAATGAGTCTGGTTAAGGAATAAATTTTATTATTGCTATTATAATTTCGTATATTAAATTTCAAAGTCTTATTAAAACATTTTAAAGCTACCCATAACAAATATAAGTATATGGATAGCTAAAATAATTTTTTACAACATTATAAAATGATAGTTTTAAATATTTTTTTAATACCTACCAAAACTTATAAGTTGCCACGCTTAAAATAAAGAAGAAAAATGATCGCAGGACCTGATAGAAGAACTAAGCCTAGTGATACCAGTTGGGCAATAACATTCCAGTTAATCATATTAATGAAGACCTTGTAATTGAAAATTAGATTTTAGTATGTTAATCCTAAGCTACGCGTTGTTTCACTACCTAGGTAGACGCGGACACTTAAGAAATCTGTTGGACAAGCTGTTTCGCAACGTTTACACCCAATGCAATCTTCTGCACGAGGTGCAGATGCAATTTGCCCGGCTTTACAACCATCCCACGGCACCATTTCTAGTACGTCACAAGGACAGGCACGGACACATTGAGTACATCCAATACAAGTATCATAAACTCTTACACTGTGTGACATAAATGTTAGTTATCTAAAGATAATATTATTTCTTGTATTACACTCTTATCTTAGATTATAACTAAAACTCAGTAATATAACTAAATTTTAAACAATTAATTTTATACAAACAAGTATAAAATTTTTTAAGTGGGGGTAAAGGGACTTGAACCCTTACGACTAATTAGTCAACAGATTTTAAGTCTGTTGTGTCTACCATTCCACCATACCCCCAATAGATACATTTAAGGCGACACCCAGATTCGAACTGGGGATAGAGGATTTGCAATCCACTGCCTTACCACTTGGCCATATCGCCTTACTTTTGGTATCGTCTTACACCTAATGATATTAATCTACTAAAGAAAATTTTGCAACATATTAATGCGGAAAAAACTTTATTATTAGGCAGTTTTAGAGAAAAAATTTCTAAGCACTTATATATAACTTCTTGGTGAAACGAACCTTAAATTTCTAATAGCGAATAGAAATTTTTAAAAAATTTAATATTTTTACTATAAATATTGTTCTCAATGCTTTATAATTTTTAAAGTGCATTATGATTCTTCCACGCGGGTATAGTTTAGTGGTAGAACCTTAGCCTTCCAAGCTAATGATGGGGGTTCGATTCCCCCTACCCGCTTTTATTAAAGGTAGTATATTTATCGTAAAAAAGAAATTCCTTTCCTTAATAATTAAAAAAATATCTAAAATTAGAACTAATTCTAGGATGAAATGATGTAAAAAATACTAAATACGTTATATAATTTAACCAAGTAGCTTTTATAAAAAGTATTAGATACGGTTGTTTAATTTGAAAATAAAAACTTCAAATGAATAAATCCTATCTTTAAAATATATTTACTATTCTTATAGTAAATATTAAATAGATTAACTTAAATAATTAATAGGAGAAAGAGTTGTGTCAGGTGGTTCAACAGGAGAAAGACCTTTTACGGATATTTTAACTAGTGTTCGTTATTGGATTATTCACAGCATTACTATCCCAGCACTTTTCGTTGCAGGTTTCCTTTTCGTTAGTACGGGACTAGCGTATGATGCTTTTGGTACTCCACGCCCTAACGAGTACTTTACTCAAGATCGTCAGCAGATTCCTTTAGTGAACGATCGTTTCAGTGCTAAACAAGAGCTGGAAGATTTAACAAAAGGACTATAAAATACAAGTTTTATTTCAATGATGAAAACAAATCAGCCAGTAGCATACCCTATTTTTACTTTTCGTTGGCTTACAATACATGCTTTAGCAGTACCAACGGTATTTTTCCTTGGTGCAATAACATCAATGCAATTTATTCAGCGATAGGAGATTTTTAATGAGTGCACCAAACCCTAATAAACAACCGGTAGAGTTAAACCGTACATCACTGTACTGGGGTTTACTTTTATTCTTTGTTTTAGCCGTACTTTTCTCAAGTTACTTCTTTAACTAGAATAACTTGTGAAACATTTTGTTCCCTTTACATATATTTTTTAAAATTAAAAACTATGAGTGATATAGGCAGAATCCCTCTTTGGATGGTAGCTACCATTGGCGGTCTTGCCGCTTTAGGTTTACTAACACTTTTTTTCTTTGGCGCATATTCTGGTCTAGGCTCATCTTTATAGAATAAAGTTAGCACTGAAAGAAAGTTAGGTTTCCGAATTTTTATCAAATTTCGGAAACCTTATGAATTTGCTAAGTTTTATTATGTATGGTGCTAGTTTGAAATCAAAAGCTAAAGCTCACACGTTATTTTCAGATCCGTATTTTCGTCCTAGGAAACTGGAGACATTATTAAGTAGGATACGTACAACAAAACAAAAACAACTATTAGCCTCTCACTTTTTCGATTTGAGGCAAACCTACATTATTGAAAGGAATAATGCTTTCAATAAAAAATATAACTCTATAGAGGGGTTAGGTAAGAGCTACAAAAGTATGGTTATTATCTTCTTTTAAGGAGAATTAATTTATTCTATATGCATTTATTCATTACCCCTTAATCTTTTCGAACAATTTTTTTTGCGTATAGAATATCATTAAAAATGAGTACTTTAAATGTTTCAATTTTATAGTACAAAACCCTTTAATTGAGGCAACTAAATTATTTTGGGAACAAATTATAGTAAATATATAAATATGCTGATATATTTATAACTCGGTTGATTTTCACCAGGGAGCGGCTGTTTATTTTAAGTTACGAAAAAAGATGAAAAATAGATTACCGCTTATGATGCAAATCTTAGAAATTTTGTTATTTATTGCTGGGAATTTCTATGGAAAGGGCGATTTGATACCTTTTCTAATTGGATGCCTTACTGGCTTAAAACCAGATTTACAAGGATAGTACTCATTTTATTTATTAAATTACATGAGAAAATTTTCAATGGAAGGTTCAGCTTGTTTGAAAGCAAATAACTTACACCTATTCTGTTCACAGACAGCAAAAATCAAGTTTCTAGAATGTGAAGAGACCATCTTAAAACCCTCCCTGTAAATATATATGTTTTAATTGTATAAAAAATTCAATTAAAGAATGAGTACTTATAAATAATTATTTAATATTTAATACCCCCAGGGGAATTCGAATCCCCGTTACTTCCGTGAAAGGGAAATGTCCTAGGCCTCTAGACGATGGGGGCTGAAAGGTCAACTACCTATGAATATTATATTACGATAACTAGACTTGAAAGTCAAGACTTTTACCTCAAGAAATAATGTTTTTATTTCCCGCAGGAGTATTAAGAAACATATCTAAAATTTCTTCCTTAAAAATCTTGGTTGCGTTTGAATGATATTTTTTTGGATTTATAACAATCGATAAAGTCCGTTTAATAGTAATACCTTCAATCTTTGCCCAATGTAATATACCTAATTCTAACTCTTTTGAGATAGCGGATACCGAAACGAATGCCGCGCCTAAACCAGAATGGACGGCATTTTTAATCGCTTCAATTGAGTTCAATTCCATTTCAATTTTAAAATAACTACTATCTATCCCATTTTGTGTTAACGTATTTTCAATCACATTACGGATTGTTGATTGGGTGTTTAGCGCAATAAATCGTAAACGATATAAATCTTCTTTTTGAATATATTTTACTGCGGAGAAGGGATGGGAAATAGGTAAGATTAATGCCAGTTCATCTTCGGCATATGGTATTAATTCCAAATCATTCTTAAGTTCTTGGGGAACTTCACCACCGACAACAGCTAAATCAATACGACCTGTTGCAATTCCCCAAGCAATTTTTCTTGTTGAATGAACTTGTAGTTCAATTTCAATCTGCGGATATTTATGTCGAAATAGACCAATTAAACGAGGCATTAAATACGTTCCAGTTGTTTGGCTCGCCCCAATAATTAAAGCCCCCGATTGTAATGTATTCAATTCGTCCAATGCTAAACATGTTTCTTCACACAAGCTTAATATCCGATCACAATATTTTATTAATAATTTACCTGTTTCCGTTAAACGAGCTTTTCGTTTATCTCTGTAAAATATTGGTTTATTTAACTGTTTTTCTAAATTTTGTATTTGAAGACTGACTGCAGGTTGTGAAATATATAATTTTTCTGCTGCCTTTTTAAAACTCCCTTCATTAGAGATTGCATGTAAAATCTTTAATTGGTCCAAAGTAAACGGTAGATCTGACATAAACTTTTAAGAAAATTTTATTCGTTAGTAACTTAATTAACAATTAATTAATGTCAACCTACAGTAATAAGAAATAAGTATCAACATTAAAATTCGATTTTAGTACAAACTAATCATATAAAAGATGTATAATAGTATTCAAATAAAAACTTATATTCGTAAACAACATCTTACTTTTATGGCAGATACTAGACTTCTAGTTGTTTTATTTCCACTATTAGCGGCTGCTTCTTGGGCATTATTTAACATTGGTCGAGTTGCACTACAGCAGTTAAAACGAATGTCTTAACCAAAGGGGTTAATTGCGAACCATGGAGATTTTTTCCAAGACAAACAAAAAAGGACCACACTAATCAATTACATAGGTGTGGTCCTTCTTTTTTGGTAAAAACCGAAAAACCATATTCAATTTATGTTTTTTCCGTTCGTTTAATAAAATTTTTAAGAATTCGCTTAACAGGGTTTTTAAACGTCGCTGTGGATAAATCAAGAAAAGTAACATCTTCACCAAGTAGTCGTTTTGTAGTATTATCAAACGCCGTCCTTGGTAAACTATTTTTGGTGTCTAAAACAATGGGTTCACCCTGATTTGAGGCAATGATAATTTTTTCACTATCTGGTATTACTCCAAGTAAAGGAATTCCTAATATATTTTTAACATCATCGATTGACATCATATCGTCATTCTTAACCATATTGGGTCTAATTCGATTGATGATTAAATGAATTTTATTGATATTTTTTGACATTAGCAATCCAATTACGCGATCGGCATCTCGAATTGATGGTACTTCTGGTGTAACGATAACGATTGCCTCATTTGCCGATTCAATTGCATTTAAAAATCCACTATCGATACCGGCTGGACTATCGATTAAAATATATTCAAAACTCGCTTCGAGCTTTTCAATTAAATTTTTAACGTCAGTACCGGTAATTATTGCTTTTGCTTGTGAAGATGATAAAGGAAAAAAGGATAAGTTTTGCTGTCGTTTATCTTGTATTAAGGCTTGCTTCAATTGGCAGGTTTCATTCAAAACATCTAGACCCGTATAAATGATACGATTTTCAAGACCTAATAAAAGATCCAGATTACGCAACCCCACATCCGCGTCAATTAATAATGTTCGATATCCAAACCTAGCAAGTGACATTCCAATATTCGAGGTTGTAGTTGTTTTACCTACACCACCTTTACCAGAGGTTATTACTATTACACGGGCCATATGCTAAAAAGACTTTCTTGTAATCTTGGATTCAATATATTGCAAAAGGTTAAATAACGTTTTTGAAAATTATAATTATAAATAACTAGGTACTACTGGTTAATTAAATTAAGTTGCCTAATATTAATTTACCATAATTTAGTAATAAATTAACCTTAAGTATTTTCTAACGAAAAGAGCTTCAATTAAAGTTTTAAATAAATATTTTATGTTAAACCTTTTAAATTTAAAACTATATCCTTCTAATACATGATAATATACTATTATATAATTATAATTTTTACGTTTTTGCTTCTTTAGCGATCGTAGAGTGCTTTTTAAAATTTAATTAATAAAGTAATGACAGCTACTACAAAAAAAGTTGAAAATGAAAGACCTGTTTTTCCGTTTACGGCAATTATTGGTCAAGAAGAAATGAAACTTGCATTAATTCTCAATGTAATTGATCCAAGAATTGGTGGGGTAATGATTATGGGTGATCGAGGAACAGGTAAGTCGACAACAATTCGAGCAGTCGCTGATCTTTTACCAGCTATTAAAGTCGCTGCTGATGATCCATTCAACTCTTCTATTACGGATTTTGAGCTTATGAGTGAAAATATTAAAAATGCAGTTGAAGCTAATGAAGAGATTGCTTTCGCTTATAAAAAAGTACCAATGGTTGATTTACCATTAGGAGCAACTGAAGATAGAGTTTGTGGCACAATCGACATTGAAAAGGCTTTAACAGAAGGTGTAAAAGCATTTGAGCCTGGCTTACTAGCAAAAGCAAACCGTGGAATTCTTTATGTAGATGAGGTAAATTTATTAGATGATCACTTAGTTGATATTTTACTTGATTCCGCTGCTTCAGGGTGGAACACAGTTGAGCGTGAAGGAATTTCCATTAAACACCCAGCACGATTTGTTCTTGTGGGGTCAGGCAACCCTGAAGAAGGAGAATTAAGACCTCAGCTATTAGATCGTTTTGGAATGCACGCCGAAATTCGAACAGTTCGTGATCCAGAGACACGTGTTCGCGTTGTTGAGGAGCGTAGTAATTTTGATCAAAATCCAGAGGAATGTTTAGCGGCAAACAGTGAACAATTAGAATTTCTAAAGAAGCAAATTGTCGATGCACAAGAACTTCTACCAAAAGTAGAACTTGATTATGAGTTTAGAGTTAAAATTTCACAAGTTTGTGGAAGTTTAGACGTTGATGGACTTCGTGGAGATATTGTAACAAATCGTGCAGCTAAAGCATACGCGGCCTACAACGGTAGAGACAAGGTAACTCTAGAAGATATTGAGAAAGTTATCGTACTTTGTCTACGACACCGTTTACGAAAAGATCCTTTAGAATCAATCGATTCAGGTGATAAAGTATCAACAACTTTTGAAGAAGTATTTAAATAACAATTAAATAGGCTCAGTAGGATTCGAACCTACATTAGAGACTTAGAAGGTCCCTGTCCTAATCCCTTAGACGATGAGCCCAATAAATGAGTTAGAAAGATAGAATAATCAGTTCTTTACTTTCTAACTCTCTCATTAAGATTTTCAGAAACAAACTTGGGCGGTATAGGATTTGAACCTATGACCACCTGCTTGTAAGGCAGGCGCTCTACCACTGAGCTAACCGCCCCTTCACATATCATAATATATGTATTAATGTTTTGTAAACACAAATTAATTATTTAATTACGTCGAACGAATTAACACGTAAAATATGGTAGTAATAACAAATGTTAATCCAAACCTTGATATAAATTCATCGGCGACGGATACTGGAAATTTTCAAGTAGAATCAAATATAAAGGATTCAAAAGTCATAAACTTCTTCGAATTATTGTATTCATACCCAGCTAAATATAAAATCAAATGGAATGTTTTAGACGAATTGAAAAGTGATTTGTCTATTCCCTTGAATTATAACGGATACAGTCAGCCATCTATTGAGCAGATAGATGATTGGTTACATTCATCCCCAAAGGAAGATATACAGTCTAAGGCTTCATATAATTTAAGAGACTTACGTGAGGGATTTTTAGATAAAAGGTACTCATCTACATTTTATGGTAAAAAAACGAAATCTATCCAAAATGCTTTATCTTCAGTTCCAATATATGTCGTTTTAAATGGCTTAAATGAAATTGTTCTAAATAAACCACGTAATTTTGACGATTCACAAACAGTAAATAAGTATCTACACCAAACTATTTATAACTATTGTGGAGCTTTTGATTCTTCACTTGAGAAACGGCAACAAAGTGGTTTCTTTTTTATGAATCGTTCCGATGCTGAAACATATCTCCAAGAAATTGCTAAATCCGATATGAATGGAACCGAGACAGTTGGTTTGTCACTTCATTGTATTAGTTTGACCTCGGCCTATAATATTACCCGGGAGCATCATCCGGGAATTGATTTTCGAATTGTACCTGATTTGAATGAAGTTAAAGATTTATTAACAAAAAATCTAACAAAGTCATCAATTATTGTTGAAAAAGAACAACAACAACTACGCGCTCGAAGAAGAAGTGTAAATATATTTCCTCTGTTAGGTGGATTAGGTCGTTTCTTATCCCCAAGTTTATCCTTCCTACAGCGAAATGAATATTTTAAAGGGGTTCCAATTTATATTGTTCAAACAATAGCACAACCAAGAAACATGACAACTACCCAATATTTTAATACTATTGGGTTAATAGATACCATCTATGGACGTTTTCTTCAAACTTTTGATTCGATCTTCGGTTATGGTCACAGATGGATAATGCAAGGTTCAATTACGAATAGAAATGATTCTAGCCAATTAACAAACTATGTTTTTTTCGATGAAACGAGTGCAACAAAGTTTGTTAATAAGAATAAAAAAATTATTGCACATTATCACGGGAGTCGGACACCGAATCTTGAATCTTTAGTGCGAAAGCCTAAAATTCTTGTTTATAACTTGGAAGATTTTCTTGAATCTTGGGAGGAGAAAATACAGTTGGCGACATACTCTAGCGAAACTCCGTTAATAGGGACTATGTTTAATGCGGAACAGATATTATTTGTTCCTCCTGAACACAACTATAAAGAAGCCCAACTTTTTTTTGAAAGTTATAATTCTAACTTTGGTACACGCATTACAAAACAAGTATTTCAACAAATTAATGTAAAGTACCGGGTGTTCAAAAGTTTTGTTGGAATACTTTTTAGTATTGGTTATTAAATCATTAGAATTTAGTATTAATAAGTTTTTAAGTATTGGCTATTTGACAAATTACGTAATTTTTTTATATTATCTAAAGAAGAAGGGGCTGCTTCGGATTCGACATTTAAATTTTTAGTTATTTTACGTAATAGCTTATAAAGCTAAAAAAATAAATAAATGCAAACAACATTTTATCATTTAATACAAGAATTTTAGCTGCTCCAGCACTAGCTTAAATTTCTTGAATTATCCTCAAGCTTACTCTTCTAAACTCGAGGAATTAAAAAACTAGGGGCACATATCACTTGTATTTAGTCATATGTTTCGAGTCAAAATACAAAATATTTGTTTAAGTATGTGAGAGAGGATAACTCCAAAATATAAATGGACGTGGGTTCAAGTCCCATCAGCTCCAACTATAATTTGCATCTATAGCCAAGTGGCCGAAGGCATCGGACTCATAATCCGCTTCTCATAGAGACATCGCTGGTTCGAATCCAGCTGGATGCATATAATGACGTACCTAAACATAATTATTGAGGCAAAAAAAGACTTTTAATAAATACTATTTTATAAAGCTAATATTTTCTACTTTAAATCGGGATGACAGGATTTGAACCTGCGACACCCTGCTCCCAAGGCAGATGCGCTACCAAGCTGCGCTACATCCCGTTTACTTACATACATATGATATTACAATAAAGTGGTTTAAATGTAAAACATAGATTCAGGAATTATATTTCCTGAATCTATGTTTTGAACCGACTGTAATATTTTATAAACTATGGTTTATAGCTTATTATATTTACTTTAACTAAATTTACCTGTTGTAGAGGCAATTACGAAAGGTGCATACGTAAAGATATAACCGATCGTGAAATGTGCTAAACCAACAAGTCGCGCTTGAACAATCGATAAAGCAATTGGCTTATCTTTCCAGCGAACAAGATTGGCAATCGGTGTACGCTCATGTGCCCAAACTAGTGTTTCAATAAGTTCTTGCCAGTAACCACGCCAAGAAATTAAGAACATGAAACCTGTAGCCCAAATTAAATGACCAAAAAGGAACATCCAAGCCCAAACAGCTTGTGCGTTCATACCGAATGCATTATAACCATTAATAAGTGGTGATGAGTTTAGCCATAAGTAGTCACGTAACCAACCCATAATGTATGTTGATGACTCATTAAAGGCTGCTGCATTACCACCCCAAATTGTCATATGTTTCCAGTGCCAGTAGAATGTTACCCATGCAATAGTGTTTAACATCCAGAACATAGCTAAATAGAAAGCATCCCACGCTGAGATATCACAAGTACCACCTCGACCAGGACCATCACAAGGGAAACTATATCCAAAATCTTTTTTATCTGGCATTAGTTTTGAACCTCGTGCATCTAAAGCTCCTTTAACAAGAATTAGAGTTGTTGTGTGAAGGCCTAAAGCAATTGCATGGTGAATTAAGAAATCACCAGGACCAATCGTTAGGAATAGGGAGTTTTTACCTGAGTTAATCGCTTCGATCCAACCCGGTAACCAAATTTTACTACTTGCTACACTTGCAGCACTTGTTGATGAAGATAGTAAAACATCAAATCCATAAACGGCTTTACCAGAAGCTGCCTGAATAAACTGTGCAAATACAGGCTCGAATAAAATTTGCTTTTCCGGTGTACCAAAAGCTACACAAACATCATTGTGAATATAAAGTCCAAGTGTATGAAAACCAAGGAATAAACAAACCCAACTTAAGTGTGAAATAATGGCCTCTTTATGTTGAAGCATTCTTGCAAGAACATTATCCTTGTTAACTTCAGGATCGTAATCCCTTACAAAAAAGATAGCTCCGTGTGCAAATGCCCCAACCATAAGGAAACCTGCAATGTACTGGTGATGTGTATAAAGAGCAGCTTGTGTAACATAATCCTTAGCCATAAAAGCGTATGAAGGAAGAGCATACATGTGCTGTGCAACTAAAGAAGTTGCTACTCCAATACATGCTAGAGCTAACCCTAATTGCATGTGTAAACTATCTGTAATAGTCTCAAATAGACCACGGTGACCAGCTCCTAAACGCCCTCTAGGTGGCACGTGTGCATCTAAAATCTCTTTCATGCTATGTCCAATACCCCAGTTTGTGCGGTACATGTGACCTGCAAAAATAAAAACAATTGCAATTGCAAGATGGTGGTGAGCAATATCCGTAAGCCACATCGATTGTGTTTGTGGATGAAAACCACCAAGGAATGTTAGGATTGCAGTACCTGCTCCTTCTGTTGTTCCAAAAATATGTTTCGCTGTATCTGGATTCTCTGCATATACTCCCCAGTTCCCTGTAAAAAATGGTGTTAAACCTTCTGGGTGAGGGAGAGTACTAGTAAAATTATCCCAACGAATATGCTGACCACGAGATTCAGGAATTGCTACGTGGATTAAGTGCCCTGACCAAGCTAGTGAACTTACACCAAAAAGTCCTGATAAGTGGTGGTTTAATCGAGATTCGTTGTTTTTAAACCATGCTAACCCAGGACGAAATTTTGGTTGTAAATGTAACCAGCCTGCAAAAAGGAGTGTTGTTGCTAAAACAAGTAAACCTAGGGCTCCAAAATATAAATCCGTGTTCGAACGCATACCGATTGTGTACCACCAATGGTAAACACCAGAAGTTGCGATGTTTACTGGGTATGAAACTCCACCTCGAGTAAAAGCTTTAATTGCTGATTGTCCGAAGTGAGGATCCCAAATAGCGTGAGCAATTGGTTTTACTTTTAACGGATTTAAAACCCATTGTTGAAAATTACCTTGCCATGCTACGTGGAATAGATTACCCGATGTCCATAAAAAGATTATCGCCAAATGACCAAAATGTGAAGCAAAAATCTTTTGGTAAAGACTTTCTTCTGTCATTTCATCATGGCTTTCAAGATCGTGAGCAGTTGCGATACCGTACCAGATTCTTCTAGTTGCGGGATCTTGTGCAAGTGCTTGACTAAACTTAGGAAATTTAGTAGCCATAAAAATTTATTTATTTATTTATAATTAACCCACTGAAATGATTCTTGCTAAGAAGAATGACCAAGTTGTACCAATACCACCTAAAAGGTAGTGAGCTAAACCAACCGCACGACCTTGTGTAATACTTAGTGCACGTGGCTGGATAGTAGGTGCTAATTTAAGTTTGTTGTGAGCCCAAACAATAGATTCAATAAGTTCTTGCCAGTAACCACGGCCACTGAATAGGAACATTAAACTAAATGCCCAAATAAAGTGCGCACCTAGGAAAATAAGACCGTATGCGGAAGTTGCCGAACCATACGATTGAATTACTTGTGATGCTTGTGACCATAGGAAATCACGTAACCAACCATTAACTGTCAGAGCACTATTAGCGAAGTTACCACCTGTAACATGCGAAATTTTACCTGTACTTGATATAGTACCCCAAACATCAGATTGCATTTTCCAACTAAAGTGGAAAATTACGACAGAAATACAGTTGTACATCCAGAAAAGTCCTAAGAATACATGATCCCAAGCAGATACTTGACAAGTACCTCCACGTCCAGGTCCATCACATGGGAAACGGAAACCTAAATTTGCTTTATCTGGAATTAAACGAGAACTACGTGCAAATAACGTACCTTTTAATAGAATAAGTACAGTTACGTGAATAGTAAAAGCGTGAATATGGTGAACCATGAAATCAGCTGTACCTAACTGAATCGGCATCATAGCAATTTTTCCATTCACAGCAACAACATCTCCACCAAACGCGTAACTTGAAGTTGCTAAAGCATTAGGTGCAGTGTTTCCCGGAGCTAATGTGTGAATTGATTGAATCCATTTAGCAAAAATTGGCTGTAATTGAATGGCTTTATCTGAGAACGCATCTTGTGGTCTTCCTAATGCACGCATTGTATCATTATGAATATACAGACCAAAACTATGAGTTCCAAGGAAAATACAAACCCAGTTTAAGTGTGAAATGATTGCATCACGGTGACGTAGTACTCGATCTAACAGGTTATTATATGACTGAACCGGACTGTAATCACGTACCATAAAAATCGAGGCATGTGCACCAGCACCGACAACACAGAAACCACCAATCCACATATGGTGTGTAAATAATGATAGTTGTGTTGGATAATCAATACCAATATACGGATAAGGAGGCATTGCATACATGTGGTGCGCTACAATAATACTAAGTGACCCCATCATTGCTAAGTTAATAGCTAATTGAGCGTGCCAAGAAGTAGTTAAAATTTCGTAAAGACCTTTATGCCCTTCACCAGTTAATGGTCCTTTGTGCGCTTCTAAAATTTCCTTCATACTGTGACCAATACCCCAATTTGTGCGGTACATATGACCAGCAAAGATAAACAGTACGGCTAACGCTAGATGGTGGTGCGCAGTATCACTTAACCAAAGACTTCCTGTAATAGGATTTAATCCGCCTTTAAAAGTTAGGAAATCCGAATACTCACTCCAATTAAGACTAAAGAATGGCAGTAAACCTTTCTTAAAACTTGGGTAAAGTTGACCCATTAGTTCTTGGTTGAAAAGAAGTTCGTGTGGTAAAGGAATTTCTTGTGGTGCTACACCTGCGTCAAGAAGTTTATTTACTGGTAAACTAATGTGAATCTGGTGCCCTGACCATGATAAACACCCTAAGCCTAATAAACCTGCTAAATGATGGTTCATCATAGACTCAACATTCTGAAACCATTCTAGCTTTGGTGCTGCTTTATGATAATGAAACCAACCAGCAAAAACTAGAGCCGCTGATAGTAATAAACCACCAATAGCAGTCCAATAAAGCTCCGTTTCATTTGTAATACCTGCAGCACGCCAAAGCTGAAAGAAACCAGACGTGATTTGAACTCCAGAGAATCCACCACCAACGTCGCCATTTAAAATTTCTTGCCCTACAACAGGCCAAACTACTTGAGCACTTGGTTTAATTGTCGTTGGACTACTTAACCATGCTGAATAGTTTGAAAAACGTGCACCGTGGAAATACATTCCACTAATCCATAATACAATGATTGCTAGTTGCCCAAAGTGGGCACTAAAAATCTTTCGTGAAATATCTTCTAATGAATTAGTTTGACTATCAAAGTCGTGCGCATCAGCGTGTAAGTTCCAAATCCAAGTTGTTGTTTTTGGTCCTTTAGCTAATGTACGTGAAAAGTGTCCTGGTTGAGCCCATTTTTCAAAGGACGTAGCAACAGGGTTTGTATCCACTACAACTTTAACTTTAGTCGCCTCTAATTCTTTCGAGCTAATTTTCATTTTTACTCTCCTTTTATGAGACTTACAAATACGAAATTTTTAAATCGTTTTTTTTTACACAAACAAAATCTAAAATAATAATTAAAATAACAAACCTTAAAACTAGACTTTAAACGAATATAAATCTTTCTACCTACTTATTTTACTGCAAATAAAGTAACTTTTTAGATTTTTTTAATAAAAGTTTTAATTAAAAGTAATTTAACAGCATTAGGGGGGGGTTTATAATGAGTAGAAAGGTCTATTAATATAATACTGTTACAAGTTAATTTAGTTGATTTATTGAACGAACCAGACACAAATATTTATTATAAGTGTAAAGGGGAGGCAAAGAACTAATTACTTGGGGTTCTGTTTTTTTTGCTACGCAGGGTGCAAACTATATTGCTCCATTACTTGGAATTGTTACTTCACCAGCGACGGTTACACTATTCATTAAAATTTCGATAGTATGCGGGATCGTACGAGGAGCAACATATTAGTCACCGGACGATTGGGAAATGATAAAAGAGCTACGTAGTATTGCTAAACCCGGTTGTGGTATAAGTTTACTTACAGCTTTAGCAAACGCAGTTGGGGTGTCGATAAAATTTGATTAGTTAGTAGTAAGCAAATTAATGAATTATTTACCAGACAAAAAATTCTCAATGTAAAGGCATCTTTTCTTTCCCTTATTAATGAATTGGGAAGAAAAGATGCCTTTATTTTAAAAGAAAATATATTTGAAAGAATTACATTGCCTTTGTATCAGCAATTGCCTTCTTTAGCATTTCCTCGCTTTCAGGCGAAAGCTTTTGCGTGCTCTTAATAGTTGTAAGAAGTGTTGGAACTGAACTCTTCATGAAAGCACGTAATTTAAGAATAAATGCTTTTACGTCAGCTACTGGAACATCATCAAGATAACCATTAATACCTGTATAAATAACAGCTACCTGCTCTTCTACTGGGATTGGAGCGTTTTGAGCTTGCTTAAGCATTTCTCTTAATCGTTGACCACGTGCTAGCTCATTTTGCGTAGCTTGATCTAAATCTGAAGCGAATTGTGAGAAAGCTTCTAATTCAGCAAATTGAGCTAACTCTAGCTTAAGCTTACCAGCTACTTGCTTCATAGCTTTAATCTGAGCTGCAGAACCTACTCGTGATACCGAAATACCTACATTAATCGCTGGACGAATACCTGAGTTGAACAAATCACCCGATAGGAAGATTTGGCCGTCTGTAATACTAATTACGTTTGTCGGGATATAAGCTGCTACATCTCCTGCTTGCGTTTCGATGATTGGAAGAGCTGTCATACTTCCTCCACCTAAGTCATCACTTAGTTTTGCTGCACGCTCTAGTAAACGTGAGTGAAGGTAGAATACATCACCAGGATAAGCTTCACGACCTGGTGGACGACGAAGAAGTAATGACATTTGACGGTATGCCGATGCTTGCTTTGTTAAATCATCGTAAATTACTAGTGTCGCCTTTCCGTTGTACATGAAGTACTCAGCTAGGGCTGCACCAGTATAAGGTGCAATGTACTGTAATGTAGCAGGTTCATCAGCGTTTGCTGCAACAACGATTGTATAATCACTAGCTCCTCGTTCTTCAATTGAAGTAACAACTGTAGCTACTGATGAAGCTTTCTGACCGATAGCTACATAAACACAAACAACATCTTCACCTTTTTGGTTTAAGATTGTATCAATTGCTACTGACGACTTACCTGTTTGACGATCACCAATAATTAATTCTCGTTGACCACGTCCAATTGGAATCATTGCATCAATTGCTGTAATTCCAGTTTGTACTGGTTCACAAACAGATTTACGAGTAATGATACCAGGAGCCATAGATTCAACTAATCGAGTTTCAGTACTAGCGATATCACCCTTACCATCTAGGGGTCTAGCTAGTGAATCTACTACACGACCTAAAAAGGCCTCACCAACAGGTACCTGAGCAATTTTACCAGTAGAGCGAACTGAGCTTCCCTCTAAGATATCTAAACCACTACCCATTAATACCGCACCAACGTTATCGTTTTCTAGGTTTAGTGCAATACCGATAGTCTTATCGTCAAACTCAAGAAGCTCGCCAGCCATAACTTGCTCAAGTCCATAAACACGAGCGATACCATCTCCAATTTGAAGAACTGTACCTACGTTATCAATTTGAACTTCTTGGTCGTAACTTTCAATTTGTTGACGAATAATGTTACTAATCTCGTCAGGTCTAATGTTGATCATATTTCCGTCTAGATTTCTTTTTAATTAGGGAGTCGTTTAATTTATGAATTACAGATTTAAGCTCCTAATAGACTACTAATTTGTTTTAGTTGGCCTCGGATACTTGTGTCAATCATTTTTGAGCCAATTTCAATCGTAAAACCACCAATTAGTTGAGGATCTACCTTTAACGCAAGCTTAATTTGCTTAGCACCTGTAATGACTTTTAATTTTTCTGCTATTTCTTTTTGTTGTTGAGCTGATAGCTGAATAGATGACGTGATTTTTGCTATTTCGATGGATTCTTGCTTATATGAAAGCTCAAGAAATTTTTGAGTAATATTCTCTAGAACTCCTATACGATTACGGTCAACTAGAAGTAGTAAAAATTTTAATGTACTACCGCTAATTTGTTCACCAAGAATATCTTTAACAACAGTTTTTTTCGCAGTTCGTGTAATTAAAGGATTCCCTAGAAATTTCTTTAAATCATCCGAATTTGCTAAGAATTGTGAAACGATATTAACATCGTTTGTAGTTTCTTTTAACGCGTCATTTGATATAGCTAAATCGAGAAGTGCCTCCGCATATGGCTCCGCAACTTTACTTAATACAATTGACATAATATTTACTCAGCTAGTTTAGAAATGTTTCTATCAATGATTTGTTGTTGTAAACCAGAGTTCAGTTTACCTTCTAATTGTGTCGTGATTCGTTGTAAGGCTAAAGCAACAACATAATCAGAAATTTGCTTACGAACTCGGGCTTCAATGGTACCAATTTGAGATTTGGCTGCTGCTGTTAGGCGCTCAATTTCTGTTTTTCCATCCGTTAAGATTGTACTTTTTACTTGTTGAGCAGTAACGTTTGCATCTTTACCGATTGATTCAATAACCATTTGGGCTTGAGCTAACTGAGTTTCACTCTCTGTTAATCGAGCTGTGGCTTCTTGGAGTCTTTCCTCGGATTCTTGGATTGCTCCAAGGATTTTTTCTTTACGTTCTGAAAGGCTATCTGATAAAGCACCACCTAAGAGATAAAAGAGTGCACCACCTAAGATTAATAAATTAATCAGGTTAGCCTCAAAAATATCTGTATTTAGCGATACCCCACCTTCAGCAATTTGCGTAGAGAAACTATTTAAAGTTTGACTTACTAGATTCATTTTTTGAAAGAGATTTATATAAGGACAACGATATTAAAGAACGACTTCTTTACCTAGTAGTTTCTCCTTAATAAGTTGGCTAATTTCATCTACTTGCGTTTCTAGTTTTTGAATAGCAAGAGATTTTTGGGCCTCTAATTCTTTATTAGTCTGATCAATTAGACGTGCTGCATCAGTGCGAGCTTGTCCAATTTCTACAGCAACAGCATCTTTCGCTTCTTTCTCAGATTGCGCGATAACTGATTGTGCATTAACTCTAGCAGTCTTTAACTGCTCTTCGTATTGCTTATAAAGATCGTCAGCCGTTAATAACTTATCGGAAGCGCTGGTTAGATTAGTGTTAATAAAAGTCTCACGGTCGTCTAAAACTTTGGCAACAGGCTTGTAAAATACAAATGTTAAAGTTACAGTTAATAAGATAAACTGTATAGCCATTAACGGTAATGTTGCATTGAAATCAAAAAGTCCTCCAGCCCCTTCAGTCATAGCTAACATATGTGTTGTCGGCATAAAAAAAGAGTTCATTTTTATTTATATGTAGGCTTAATAAAGGCTCAATTAAAACTGAGAATTTGAAAAGTGCGCTTAGTAATATTACTAAGCGCATCTAAATTCAAAATAAAATAATTAGCCAACAAATGGGTTAGCGAATAGTAGACAAAGAGCAACTACTAGACCATAAATTGTTAGAGACTCCATGAACGCAAGAGAAAGAAGAAGCGTACCACGGATTTTACCCTCTGCTTCTGGCTGACGAGCAAGACCTTCTACAGCTTGAGCTGCTGCAGTACCTTGACCGATACCAGGACCAATAGCAGCTAGACCAATAGCTAAACCTGCAGCGATAACTGAAGCACCTGAGATGATAGGATTCATAGGAGATTATGTAATTATTAATTCAACGTATATGAAATAAACAAATTTCTTCGTAGTCAATAAACTACGGCTTAAATTTAGATTTTGAACTCATTGTAGGTTACTCTACACATTCAGCAATGTAAGCTGCTGAAAGAGTTGAAAATACTAAAGCTTGTACTGAACTGGCAAAAATACCTAGTGCCATTACAGGAAGTGGTACGAATAAGGGTACTAATAAACAAAGAACTGAAACAACGATTTCATCCGCAAGAATGTTACCGAATAAACGGAAACTTAACGAAAGAGGTTTTGTAAAGTCTTCTAAAATATTAATTGGCAAAAAGATCGGTGTTGGCGAAATATAACGCGCAAAAAATCCTAAACCTTTTGCTTTGAATCCACCGTAAAAATAACTTATTGAAGTTAATAACGATAACGCTACAGTGGTATTAATATCGTTTGTTGGCGCCGCTAATTCACCCTCGGGTAATTTAATAAGTTTCCAAGGTACTAATGCACCAAGCCAATTTGCTACAAAGATAAATAAGAAAAGAGTTCCAACATAAGGAACCCATGGACGATATTCGTGCTCTCCTAATTGATCTTTAGCAATACCAGCAACGTATTCGAAAACAGCCTCAACAAAATTTTGTAATCCTGTTGGAGCTTGTTGCATGTTTTGAGTACCAAGGATTGAGATTCCTAGAATAATGGCAATAACTAGCCATGTAACTAATAAAACTTGTCCATGTACTGATAAACCTGCAAAGTTCCAAATTAAGTGTGTACCTACTTCAACTTCAGCTAACGAAAAAAACATAGATAAGAATTCGACGTGAATGTGAATAGTGCAGATTTTATGGTTTCCTAAAGTTTATTATACCTAGATACCTAAAATAGGTACAAATATTTCCTAAAATTTCATTAGTTATTATATAAAGCACTTAAATCTAAGCAATATCGTGAATTAAGAGGATGTCTGTCTTCCTAAAATAATTGCATCCGATAATGTTGAAATTATTAATTTAATCGAACGAACGGCATCATCATTAGCTGGAATTGGAATATCCACCATGTTTGGATCACAATTTGTATCTAGAATCGAAATTATTGTAATACCTAATTTTCGGCATTCGGCAATTGCAGTACTTTCTCTTCTTGGATCAACTACAATAGCAATATCAGGCACTTGGCTCATTTCTGTTAAACCGCCTAAATTTTGTTGTAGTTTATCTTGTTCACGTCTTAATAGTGCAGCCTCTTTTTTTGGTAGACGATCAAGTTCACCATCGGCTTCACGTTGATTCAATTCTTTCAAGTAATTTACTCGATTTTGGACTGTTGCCCAATTAGTTAATATACCTCCTAACCAGCGGTTATTTACATAGTGTCCCCCACATTTTTTTGCTTCTTCAGCAATAATAGCTGCTGCTTGTCTTTTTGTTCCAATAAAAAGGAAGCTCTTCCCTTCCTTAGATGCTTTTTGAACATAATTATAGGCATGTGTCAATAATCTAGCTGTTTGAACAAGATCAATCACATGAATTCCATTTTGTTCGGTATAAATATATGGAAACATTTTTGGGTTCCATCGGCTAGATTGATGTCCAAAATGGACTCCAGCATCTAATAATTCTCCTAATGTAATTAATGTCATAGTTTATTTATTAATCTGAATTGGCGCTAAGTAACTTGTAAATTATTGCTGTACGAATTTTCGCTAAAAAATAGGTAAATAATTTTAAATCTTACGTGAATAATACTCAATTACAAACAGTTCGTTTAATTTTAAAGCAATCCACTCGCGATCAATTACTCCTAAAACCTTAGCGGATAAAACTTTTTTATCAAATTCTAAGTTTTGTGGGATGTTTGATAATGCAGGTAGCTCCAAATTTTTCGTTATTAATTGCTTTGATGCTACTGAATCTTTAACAGTTATAACATCTCCAGGTTCACACTGATAACTTGGAATTGAAACACATGAACTATTAATCAAAATATGTTTATGAGTCACAATTTGTCTTGCTGCAGCAATAGTTGGTGCCATACCTAAACGAAAAATTACGTTGTCTAAACGCATTTCTAATAATTGTAAAAGAATATTACCTGTGGCACCTTTAATTCTTTTTGCTTGACGGATATAGTTCATTAACTGCTTTTCGCTTATACCATAATTAAAGCGAAGCTTTTGTTTCTCTTCTAATCGTATTGCGTACTGTGTCAATTTTTTCTGTGTTGATCCGTGCTGCCCTGGTCGTTTTGTCAATTTACTAGTTTTACTCGTTAAACCCGGAAGGTCTCCTAAACGTCTAGTAATTCTTAACTTTGCCCCTCGATATCGAGCCATAAAAATGTAACCTCCTTATTTATGTTCTTAATTAATTAAAATACTATATGAATCCTTAAAAATCAAAAATTGAACAACTCTTTAGTCCATTCGTGAAGACAGGATAGCTGATTTTAGTTGTTCATGCGCCAATGGTTTAATTAACAAACTTAAAGATTGATCTTTCCCAACCCTTTTTAAATTATCGAAACAATTAAAACCAGTTCCTGCTGGGATTAAACGACCAATAATAACATTTTCTTTTAAACCATTTAACCAATCCTTTTTACCCTCGATCGCAGCTTCAGTTAAAACACGCGTTGTTTCCTGAAAGCTTGCTGCTGAGATAAAGCTATCACTATTTAAGGATGCCTTTGTTAATCCGAGAAGCATAGGTTTATATAATGGTGGTTCTTCACCAATAGACAAGGCTGATTGTGTAATCATTTCAGCTTGGTTAATATCAAGAATTTCACCTGGTAATAAAGTTGTATCACCACCATAATAAACACGAACCTTTGATGTCATTTGTTTTACAATAATCTCCAAGTGCTTATCTGCGATTTGCACTCCCTGTGAACGATAAGTTCGTTGGACCTCATTAACTAAAAAAAGTTGAAGATATTTTAAACTTTTTTTGCAAGCTGTATGAGCTGGATTTGTTAATTGATAATAATTAAATAATGTTTCTAATTTCTCATGAGGACTTATTGGACCATCTGTTAGGGGTTCTAAAAAATTAACAAATTTACCACTACTAAAATTCGGTTTTTTTTGTGGCTCAATATCAATACTAATTATTTCTCCAGTTGGTTTTGTAATATCTATTCGCGTATTAGTAAAAACAGCTTTCCCTTCATGTGGAGAGAGAATACAACCATTTTTAATTTTTCGTGCTTCTAAAATTTCCTCAACTTTTGGTAAACCTTGAACAATGTCAACAGTTTTTAATTTATCGTAAACAAGCGTAGCCAATAAATCTAATTTTTCGACCAAAGATTTTGTACCAACGTTTAAAACAGTCCCTTCAGAAATTAGATAAGGTCTTCCTAGCCTAATATATATTAGACCCTTTTCTATTTTATAAATTTGACCTGAATATTTAGAACGCTTTGTAGGCGTTAGGTAAGTACCAACTCTTACCAGATCCCCTTTTTTAACGCAAATTTTCTCGGTATTTGTATTATAGTTACACCTTTTTATTGCCGTATCTTTAAGGACTAAAATATCAAATGCATTATTCTCTTTATTTACTGCTACTAATGTCCCACCAAATTGTGTTAAGATCTCAACTTTTGCAATAGCGGTATTTTTTGTCGCGTATTGGTTATTTTGCATTAAATACTTTACGAAAACAGAATCATCTGATTTTAAATTTTTAAAATTTGTTTCATTTGTCTTAATTCGTTCGTAAAGATTTACTTTTAATTTAAATTCCTTAGACAGTATCGTTTCCTTTCCTTTTATCGCTTGAATATATTCAAGTTGTGGTTGCAACGTATTATATTTATTCTTAATATCTAAAACAAGAAAAGTTTGTAGTAAATCTACTCCCCCTTTATTACTCTTGACACGTTCGCCATCTTTGTAAAATATTCTTTTAACGGTTATAAAAGAAATTCCTCTAAAAGATTCATTCGGGAAAAATCTATGTTTAAGTAAGAATCCTTTATCTTGGGGAACATGAAATGTTGTAACAGGTCGTAAAAGAATATATTCATTTCCGTGAAAGTATAATGTTTCTAAATAAGAAAGTTTTTGAACTAAGACCTTTGTTTGATTATCTATAAAAATCTCTTCACCGGGTTCAATAAAACGATTTAAATTATTAAACTCTTTAGTTCTTGAACTATGAATACGATACAATTCACCAGGCTTGATAATTAATTCGGCGTTACTTTCATTCAATTGTGCGAAACCTTCCAACTCGGAAAAAATGCTAGGTAAAATTTGTGTTCCCTTTTTTATAAAACATCCTTCTTTAATTTTTAGATTTTCCGATCCAATAAAACTTAATTGGTGTGTTTCTTCAGGAATCCAATATAAAGAACCAGTAAATATTTTTTTTGTTGCTCTTTTCTTTTTATTATTAGTTTGAATTTTTGAATAAAAAATAACACCACCAGTTTTTGTTCGATATAAATCATCTGTTAAACTAGCAATTTTTTGTCCATGTTTCAGTAATTCACCATTTTTGACACATAAAGTAAATTCTTTTGTAGCTTTGGAGTTAGCTAAACTTAAAGTATTTGACTTGGTAACCGTTCCGTTTTCAAGTATCATGGATGAATTTATTACTTTGATTTCTCCATCATGTGGTGTGGTGTCAAAATTAAGTAAGCCTGGGTAATTATTATAAATTCTTTGACTTGCTAATGTTTCATTAGTTGTAAATTTTTGTCCTACTTTAACAGTTAAATTTGAAAATCCTTGCAATGGATAGCGGTCTCCTGCTAAAACCCAAAGTAAGCCTGCACTTTTACTTAATTTTTTAATTGCTCCACCACTATCAACATTTTCTTTAACAGCTATGTTTTGTAAAAAAATTTCACCGGAAACTTCCGTGTAAATATTCTTGCGATCTTCTTCCAAAACTAAGTTTGCATCCTTTTTTATTTCTGCAATAACTTGATTTTGATAAACTTTTTGTAAATTACTAACTAGAAGTAAAGCATCCCTTGGTATAGCTAAGGAACATAAAGTTTGATCTGTAGTTTCCAGAACTAATTCAATATCTTCAATTAACTGAAAACCTTTTTCTCCATGCAGTGTTCGAATTATACTTGCGGGCTTTTGTAAGTGATATTTTAACGTACCTGCGAACGGAGCACGGATTTGTTTTGTTAAATCACCAGAAAAAACTCCGCCTGTGTGAAATGTACGCATTGTTAATTGTGTTCCCGGTTCACCTATCGATTGAGCCGCTAAAATTCCTACAGCTTCTCCTAAATCAACAAGAGTTGAATAGGATAAATGCCAACCATAACAATTACGACAAACAGATCTTAGAGCAGCACATGTTAAAGGTGATCGGACTTCTATACTATCTTCGCTTATTTCAGAATTGTTAATTCTTTCAACTAAATCAGTTGTTATTTCTGTATTTCGAGGGTATTTTTTATTTTCGTGAGTACTATTTACTGATTTAGCTAAAAGTCTTCCAACTAGACGGTCTTTAAATGAAGAGTCTGTCTTATATCTTTTAAAAAGATCATCTAGTGATAGACTTTCAGTAGTTAAACAATCTTCTTCACGCACAATGATATCTTGAGCAACATCTACTAAACGACGCGTTAAATATCCTGAATCCGCAGTTCTAAGAGCTGTGTCTACGAGACCTTTTCGGGCACCATAAGAAGAGATAATATATTCGGTTACCTTTAATCCCTCACGAAAGTTACTTTTAATTGGCAAGTCAATAATTTGTCCCTGAGGGTCTGCCATAAGACCCCGCATCCCAACTAATTGCCTTACTTGCGAAATATTTCCACGTGCACCTGAAAAAGCCATGATATATAAAGGGTTTAACGGGTCACTTTCACGGAAATAAGTAAGTACTTCTTCTTTTAAATAGTTATTTGCATTATTCCAGATATCGATAACTTTTTGAAATCTCTCAACAGTTGTAATGTTTCCATTGCTATAGTTTTGTTCAGTAAGGTCAACTTCATCTGTTGTAATACCAATTAAAGGACGCTTTTGAAAAGGGACACGAAGATCCTCAACACTTAAGGAAATACCGGAAACAGTAGCATAATGAAAAGTTAAATTTTTAACTTTATCTGAAATCATGGAGGACTTAATAACGCCATAATTATGGAATGCATATTCCATTAATCCTTGCAATTTCTTTTTATTAACAACCTCATTAGTAAAAATCAGTTCTTCTTGGAATTTTTTTTTCATTAGGTTTTTTCTATTCAAAGGATTGATTTAAAAGAATACGACCTGGCGTAGTTCTCATATACTTGGTTAATATATTTCCCTCTAAATCCGTTTTTATTTGAAGTTCACTTGATAAATAAATACGGCGGTCGTTAATTAGTTTTTCTTGGGTCCTATTTGATAATAAAGTGCGTTCATCTTTATGAATATGCGTATATCTAACCCAAATAAAAGTATGTAAATTTAACAATGCTTGCTGATAGGCAATTATTACATCAGAAAAATTGGCAAAATATTGTTCTTTTAAAGTTTGTTGGGTTGGGTTATTTGCCGTTAAATAATAGCACCCTAATACCATATCCTGACTCGGTGTTAAAATAGGATCACCTGTGGCTGGAGATAAAAAATTATTTGGGGCAAGCATCAACATTCGTGCTTCTGTTTGTGCTTCTAAACATAAGGGTATATGAACGGCCATTTGATCCCCATCAAAATCTGCATTAAAAGCAGGACAAACTAAGGGATGAAGTTTAATTGCCCTTCCTTCTACAAGTATGGGTTCAAATGATTGAATACCCAGGCGATGTAAAGTTGGTGCTCGGTTTAATAAAATAGGGTGTCCTGACATTACTTGACCTAATATTTCCCAAGCTAATGTTTCATTATTATGGATAATAGTTTTAGCAGCTTTAATATTATTAACTAGACCTTCGTAAATTAATCGGTGGATAACGAAAGGTTGGAATAGCTCTATTGCCATTTCGCGAGGTAAGCCGCACTGATTTAATTTTAGTTCAGGACCAACAATAATTACTGAGCGACCTGAATAATCGACACGCTTACCAAGTAAGTTTTGACGAAATCTACCTTGTTTACCTTCAATGATATCCGACAAAGATTTTAATGGACGATTATTTAGACCAAAGACAGCTCGACCACGTTTTCCATTATCTATTAACGCATCCACCGCTTCTTGTAACATCCGTTTTTCGTTTCGAATAATTAATTCTGGTGCAAGAATTTCTTGCAAACGAGCAAGACGGTTATTACGGTTTATTACACGACGGTATAAATCGTTGAGATCAGATGTAGCAAAGCGTCCTCCATCTAATTGGACCATTGGTCGTAAATCGGGTGGTAAAACAGGAATATTATCTAAAACCATCCAAGATGGTTCTGAACCAGCTGCAATAAACTGATCAATTATCCGTAAACGTTTTATTAGTTTTTCCTTTTCAGGATCTTTAGCTGAAGGAATTAAACTTCGAAGTTCTTTTGATTCAATTGGCAAATTTATATCTTTAAGGAGTATTTTTATAGCTTCAGCCCCAATGGCAATTTCTACATTGTCAGTATCACTTTTAGTAGCTTCGAAAACTTGCCAATCAGTTTCTACAAGAAGTTGCTTTTGATGAAGTTCACCAGTATTTCCAGGATTTATTACAATATGAGAATTGAAATAAACTACCTGTTCTAATTCTTTTAAAGAAATATTTAAAATTAAAGCGATTTTACTTGGCCTTCCTTTTACGTACCAAACATGTGTTACAGGAGACGCAAGTTCTACGAAACCCATTCGATGACGACGAACGTTAGATTCTATAACTTCGACACCGCATCGTTCGCATATTATACCTTTATAACGAACTCTTTTATATTTTCCACAATGGCACTCCCAATCATTTACCGGACCAAAAATCCGTTCACAAAAAAGTCCACCCATCTCAGGTTTTAAGGTTCGGTAATTAATAGTTTCTGGTTTAGTAACTTCACCAATACTTTGACCATTCGGTAAAATTCTTTCTCCCCAATTCCTAATTCTCGAAGGTGATGCTAAGTTTATTTTTACATAATCAAACGATCTTTCTGTTTGCAACATAAAAGTATGATATTAAGAATATTTAAGGTTGGATAAAGTACGCTAATTTGAAATTTGTATAGTTTCGTTCTAAAGTATTTTAGGCATTTGTTCCGTTGTACTTATTCTTTTAATGCTTTCAAGATTCGCTATACCTTCTAAATTATCATTATTTTCACTCATTAGATTTATTTCATATTCCTTTAAACTTTTATCTTGTTGAACATCTAATTTATAAGTTGCTACATCAAGACATAAAGCTTGTAATTCACGCATTAACACTTTGAAAGATTCAGGAATACCAGGGCGAGGAATTGGAAGGCCTTTAACAATAGCATTTAAAGTTTCATTTCTACCCCTCATATCATCTGACTTAATCGTTAGCAATTCTTGTAAAGTATAGGCAGCTCCAAAAGCTTCAAGAGCCCAAACTTCCATTTCACCTAAACGTTGTCCACCTTGTTGAGCTCTACCTCCTAAAGGTTGTTGTGTTACTAAAGAGTAAGGTCCTGTTGAACGTGCATGAATCTTATCATCAACTAAATGAATTAACTTCAACATATATGCGTGTCCAACAGTTACTGGATTATCGAAATTTTTACCAGTTCTTCCGTCCCTAAGAATAATTTTTCCAGGGTGTCTGTTTGAAAAGATCCAATTTTTTTCTCCTGCAGCTTGTTTTAGCTTTTTATTTACTAAAGCACGTGAAGCTTCGGCGCCGTACATTTCATCAAAAGGTACGATTTTAAACCGAACATCTAAATTATCAGCTGCTAACCCTAAAAGACATTCAAAAAGTTGACCTACGTTCATTCGAGACGGGACTCCTAATGGATTTAATATCATATCAATAGGTACCCCATCAGGCATAAAAGGCATATCGTGTCGGGGTAATATCTTTGAAATAATTCCTTTATTACCATGACGCCCTGCCATCTTATCACCAATTTGAATTCTCCGGGTTTGTGCTATATAAACTTTTAAAATTTCATCAGTACCGGGTGGTAAATCGTCTCTTTTACTTCTGGAGAATATCTTAACATCGAGTACTCTTCCAGACGTACCGTGTGGAACTTTTAAAGAGGTGTTTCTAACATCACGTGATTTTTCGCCAAAAATAGCCCTTAAAAGTTTTCCTTCTGGCGGATAGTCGGATTCACCTTTTGGCGTCAATTTACCAACGAGTGTGTCACCAGACTCAACCCAAGTACCAATTTTAATAATTCCATTTTTATCTAAATTTCGTATAGAATGTTCACTAGCATTAGGTAAATCACGAGTAATTTCTTCCATACCAAGCTTTGTTTGTCGAATATCAATTTCGAATTTTTCAATATGTAAAGATGTGTATAAATCTTCATATACTAAACGTTCACTAATAACAAAAGCATCTTCATAGTTATAACCCTCCCAAGGCATATAAGCAATTACGATATTTTGCCCTACAGATAATTCTCCATTTTCTGTCGAAGCCCCATCCGCAAGAATTTGCCCTATTACTACTTTCTCTTTGATAGAAACAATTGGTTTTTGATTAATACAAGTATCCTGGTTTGAACGTTGATATTTGATTAAATTGTAAATAAAAACAGTAGCGTATTTATCGGTAATAATAATTTGGCCATCTGTGATTCGTGTAACCTTTCCTGAATTGGCACTCATTAAAATCATACCAGAATCTCTAGCAGTCTGGCCTTCTAAGCCCGTACCTACTAAAGGTGCCTCAGGGTACAATAATGGAACAGACTGACGTTGCATATTTGAACCCATTAAAGCACGGTTAGCATCATCATGTTCTAAAAAGGGAATAAGAGCGGCAGCTAATGATACTACTTGAATTGGTGAAATAGCAATGTAGTCAACCTCGGTTGCAACTAAACTAACTAAATTTTGTCGGTACCGAACAGGTACCATAATATCTTGGATAAGTCCGTTTTGATCAAGTTCTAAATCTCCCGCGGCAAGATTATAATTATCTTCCGTTGTTGCATCTAAATAAATTGGAAAATTTTTATTTAAAACTTTTCCATTCGAAACTTTATAAAATGGTGTCTCAATAAAACCATAAGAATTTACTCGTCCATAAGTCGAAAGTGAACCTATTAATCCAGCATTAGGTCCTTCTGGTGTTTCTATTGGACAAATTCGACCGTATTGGCTAGGGTGAATATCTCGAACAGCAAACCCTGCTCGATCTCGTGTTATCCCCCCTGGTCCTAAGACAGATAATCGACGTTTATGAGTTAATTCTGCAAGGGGATTGGTTTGGTCCATAAATTGAGATAACGGGTTCGACCCAAAGAACTCTCGGATAGAAGAAACTAGAGGTTTTGGGTTTACTAGAACATTAACTCGTAAATATTTTTGTTCGCATATACTCATCCGTTCTTGAGCAATACGTTCAAGTCGATTTATACCAATTCTTATTTGGTTTTGTAAAAGTTCTCCAACAGATCTTACCCTTCTATTCCCTAAATGATCAATGTCATCTTCAGTTGTTGGCGTAATACGGAAATTAATTAATTCGTTAATAATGGCTAAAACATCTTTAGAAGTTAAGATATGGATATTTTTTTCAATATTTAACCCTAAGCGCTTATTAATTTTATAACGTCCAACATGACCAAGATCATAACGTTTAGGGTCAAAAAATCGAGAGTATAAAATTTGTTGTCCACCTTTTACTGTTGCTGGTTCACCCGGTCTTAATTTACTATAAACTTCTAGAAAAGTATCTTCTAAAGAAATTTTTTCGTATTCTTTAAAAGTTTTATTAAAGTACTCTGGATGTTCTAATTGACTAAAAATATCACTATCTGTTAATCCTATCGCACGTAAGAATATATAAGCTGAAATCTTTTTTGCTTTATCAACTTTTACGTAAATTAAATCATCTTTACCAATTTCAAATTTTACCCAAGTTCCACGATTTGAGATAAGACTGGCAGTAAAAAAACGAAAGTTTTGTTTATCTGTCCCTGTTTTATAATAAATTCCAGGACTTCGAACAATTTGATTAATAATTATACGTTCGATACCATTTACTAAAAATGTACCTTCATTTGTCATTAAGGGAATGTCGCATAAGAGAACTTCGTTTTCCGAAGTATCTTTAACATTTGTTAAATAACTCAGTTGCGCTAGTGTATATATTTTTACGCTGTAATTCGTATCGCGGCGTTTTGCTTCTGCTAGAGTATATTTAGGTTGTCTTATTTTATAATGTTTCGCCGATAGATTTAACTCTAGTACATCAAGGTAATCCCGTATGGCTGAAAGTTTTTCTAATTCTTCAAGAAAACCAAATTCTAGAAACCAACAAAAACTTATACGTTGGGTTTCTAAGAGATTAGGTAGAAGATATCTGTAAATTTTTTTATTTAAAGTAAACATATCGCGATACTTTATTTAGCTTTTATAAATTTAAAAGGCCTTATAATAATCTTGTTAAAATATTAAGAACGCGAACTTGTATTTATAATTACTAATTAATTTTTATGGTTTGAAACATATATCCAATACCTCGTGCAGTTAAAATAAAATCTGGAGTTTTGGGATTTTCCTCCAGTTTTGAGCGGAGTCGATGTATATGAACGTCGACTACTCGAGTATCTATGTCTCGTTCGGGTGTATAACCCCAAATATTATCTAATATGGTTGCTCGTGAAAGTTTACAACCTGCGTTTTGAATTAGTAATTGTAGAAGACTAAATTCAATTTTCGTCAATATAATTTTTGTATTATCTTTTCTTAATTGTTGTTTAGTTAAATTAATGGTTAAACTTCCGAAGTTAAAAACTTCTTCTCTTCTGGGTGATTTTTTTAATTCTCCATTCTCATAACGGCGCAAATTCGAATTAATTCTCATCCCGACTTCTTTTAACGAGAATGGTTTGGTAATAAATTCATCTGCCCCTAATTCTAATCCCATCATTCGGCTGGTTAGATCATCTAGGGCGGTTATTATTATTATAGGTACAGACGAATTTTTGCGTATTTGACGACAAACTTCATAACCGTCTAATTTTGGTAACAAAATTTCAAGAGTAATTAAACTGAGGTATTCTTTGTTAATAATTTTAAGAGCTTCTGCTCCAGTGGTAGATACAAAAACGTTATAACCAATACATACGAGATAAGTAGCTAACTTTTGCTTTGTAATTGGGTCATCGTCAATAATTAGTATACTTTTTTCAGTACTATTAATCATCTAGACTTTTTTGGTTTTCTGAATAGAAACTAGAGAATATATTAATTTAAATTTAAATTAGTAAACTAAGTAATCAAACATTAGATACTATTATAGTATAATGTTTAATAGTAGGCGAGCGTAGCCAAGTGGTTAAGGCACTGGGTTGTGGTTCCAGCATTCGCGGGTTCGATTCCCGTCGTTCGCCCTTTTATTAAATAGTTTACTCGGTTTCAAGAGAAACATTCAAGAATTTAGCTATATTTATTGCTTCTTCTTCAATTATATTTAAAGAGATGGGCTGTTCAATTCCCGTTAATGGAATTTCTCTACTATCTACCAGACAAAGTAAAAGTTGACGTTTAGGATTAATTCCCTCTTTAATACGCATTTTAATGGATTTAATATCATCAAAATCAAAATTAAACAAAAGTTCACGATTTTTTCCAGGAAAGCCTTTACGATATAATGTAATAGATTGTGATCTTTTATCATATTCATTATATCCCGAGCCAACATTCCATAAGATTGTCAAAAGTAAAAAAATTCCAAGAATTGATCCTACTGTTCCATAAAATAAAAGAACAATTCCTTGTGGGATAAAAGCAATTCCACTGGAATCTGACAAAACTAATAAATTAACCTTAAAAAAACTAGATAAACCAGTAAGAAAGAATCCAAATCCACCTAGGCTGACAGCAATCGCCCAAAAAAGATTACTTAAGCGTCGAGAACCGTTGAAGTAGGATTTAAGAACGGAATTTTCTGCTACATAATTCATGATTACTAAAATAATTAATTAATTAAATATTTCTACAGATAGAATATCTGTAGAAATAATTTTATAGGTTAAATTAACCTAATTGTCTTTAAACCAAAGTAAAGTCCTGCCGCTAAACTAAACATTAGCGTCATTAGTAAAATGTAGCCAATAAAAGTGCTCATATAAGGATACCTTATTCGAAAAATTTAACTTTTAGTATTTTAACATATTCTAGGTTTATGCTATCTTCTTTTTCTTATACCTATAATAAATAGTTAGACATAAGTATTCTTATTTTTTTAAACCTTCGATTATCCCACGCCAAATTAATCCTATTACACGCCCTAACACAGAAGTTAAAGTAAAACGTAATCCATTACTAAGACGGTATATTGCCTCATCTAAGCGACTTACTAAAAAATCTCGTAATTCAATTGTTGTGACTGTTAATAAGGGTAATTTACTTAGTTTTATTAATTGATTGGAGCGGTTAGCATATATTATTCGGTCATAAATACCAGTTGTTCTTAATATGTAAATTCGATATCGGTTATTGTATATATCCGAAGGTCTTTGCAGATAGTTTTTAATGTTCAATTGCCAAACTAAATTATTTTTGTAACGCTCAAAGTTACGCAATGACAAAAACTTTGAACGGTAAAAATTTTGACGAAAAGAGTATAACGAAGAAAAAGTTATGATATTAAAGTATGCAATACAATTGCCTACTTCAATAATTAAATTGTCAATTAAGGCTTCAATAAAACTTTCGGATGCGGAAGTATAAATTGGTGAGTATACTATGCGAAATTTTTGGGACATGGGATTTAAAAGTGCATAAAAGGGAAGCTTAAAAAGTATTTCAAGATCTTGGAGCACATTTTTTGTGTACAATGACATCCGCAAGGCTTTAGAATTTACTTTTATTTGACAACCATATTGTTTCATTAAGAATTCTTCACATGACTCTTCGAGTAAACGAACAAATATGACTTCCCCGTTTGTTTCCATTAAAGAAATAGGATTAGGTTGTTGGTATATGTCCGTATAGGTTGTTTCAAGATTTTTAGCTACTATGAATAATAAATCAATTTTTGTCTTATCTTTTAAAAGATCAAGACTAAACAACAATTGATTATTTTTTTTATTACTAAAGTTTAATTTATAAGACACCCGAGTAAATAAATTAGCAATCCGGGTATTATTTGCATTGATATTTTCCTTCTCAAAATTACTCACAACGATTTATAAAAATAATTCATTATTTATAAAGGGTCGTATTTTCTGTCTATCTCCACAAATTTTATAATGAGTTACTGTAAAAGCTGCTTTCTCAAAAATAAAATAATCTTTGAAAAAGCAACTTTTAAAATGTATACCCGTATTTTTTTAATAAGGAGAAAGAGACAATGTATCAGGCATGTAACGCTGAATTTCGATAATAAACCCAGCTGTAAAACTCATCCATACTGTTATAAGAACTGGTGCAGTTGACAAATACTTCAGTAAATTTTGATCCATAAAGATTTTTCGATAATAGGAATTAATTAGTTTAACGTGGTGAAACTGTTACTTCATTACTTGGTACGAGTAATTCCCCAGAAACGAGTTCTTTCCAAGCAGCTAAAGGCCATAGGAAACTTGCTGACATCATTCCAATAGCTACTGGGACATTAATAATGATTTCATTCTCATTAGGTTTATCTGTCTTTTTAGCAAACTGTAAATAACTACGACCTGCCCAACCAATGTAACCTGCAATATAAAGAAATAAAACACCTGGAACAACAAATTCACCTGCGTGGCTTGGACGCCCATCTGCAATTAAGTGTGGTAATCCATCAGCACCACACAATAATCCTTGTTTACCGTACTTATCAAAACGAACCTTCGTTCTTTCAATTTGAGCTTCAAGCGCTAAGTATGCAGGTGTCCCCTCCTCGTAATTTTCTAAACGTGTTGTTAACTTTTTAACACTCCCATCTAATCTACGTTTAAACACAGCAGAATCTTTACAGGGGGTTAATCCACTAACATCAGCGGATGCTAGATTTGGCGTAACCGTAAAAGTTAGAAAGGTAAGAAAATATATAAACAAGCGTCTCATAGAAAAATTATTTAAATTTTTTATTATCAACAAACTATTTTGAATACTATTATATCAGCTTAACTTAAAAATCTTTAAACACTTCAACTAGGTTTTGCATAAAAGCAAAATCTTAATTTATTGAATAATTGTAAGTTTTAAAATTTTTCGAAACTCCTCTTGGAAAAATAGAACAGCACGGTTAGATTTTCCCCCTATAGTAATCTGACTTAATTCTTCAACTGACCAAATTTGGGAATACGTAAAAAAACTAACATAAATACTAAGCATTAGTAAAAGAAAAGAAAAATATACCGTTGAAATACCTGGGTCAGATTTGATTTGAAGTCCTGTACTTGTTATATAATCTAGAACTTGAATTTTTAAATTATTATTAATAGTAATCGAATCCCCAATAGAAACCCCTTCTAAAAAGATACCTTTTACGTCATAAATTAAAAGTTCGCTTTTTAAATCGTTTATTAAAATCGTAATTTTATCCGTAGAATCTACACCTAATGTTAACGATCCCAACCAAAATTTACGCCCACCCTTAGTTATTTTTTTAAGAGGAAGTTGAAAAACTTCTTTATTGGAAAGACCTAGCTTTAAACCAAGAATATCCCAATCTGTTTGATATAAAACAATGTCATTAAATGTTAAAGGTTCATTTACAAAAATTGTTTTTCTTATAAGTTCTTTTCCATTTGGATCTAATAACGAAAGGTCCGAGTAGAATTGCTCGGTTTTTAATTCTTTCGTATATGTGATCCAAAAATCATTAATCCGACATGAAACATTTTGTGGTAAATAACTTAAATCCCCAAACTTTGTTATGTTTTGAATATGAGAAATTTCACCTCGCGGAATCAATTCTTGAGCAATATAGCCTCCAAAAGAACCAAGCGTCGAGCCAATCAATAAAAGGACAATACTAGCATGAACAACAATCGGGCCAACTCTACCTAGTAGACCAGAATAAGCATATCCTTTTTTACGTTGCCGGAAGAAATGATACCTTTTATTGTTACAATTATAGATAAATGCATTAGAAGTTTCCAGTTGGACATTTGAATTTACTGTCAAATTCTCAAATTGTTTTGGTTGTGTATAAAATTTCCAAATCTTGAATGTTTTAAGTGAAGGTAATTGGGTTGTAAACGTACAAGCTAGTAAGGAAGTTGCGAATAAAAAAAGAATTAATAAAAACCACCACGCAGTATATAAGCGATCTAAATTAAAAAAAAGAACGATCTTCCATGTTAAAAATCCAAATAAAGGCTTATCAATTGGATAATTTTCTTTATAAAATGCAAGAGCTTGATCTTGCTCAATAACAGTACCAATTGCTATTGTGAAACCAATTGTAAATAATAAAATTATAGCTAGTTGTAAATTGGCTAATCTTTTAATGAACCGTGTCGTGAAATTGTATTTCATAAAGACTGTTATATTTTTTGGACTTGTCAAAAATGACTAGTTAGCCTATACTTTATTTAAGAAGGCCGGGATAGCTCAGTTGGTAGAGCAGTGGATTGAAAATCCTCGTGTCTCCAGTTCAAATCTGGATCCTGGCATTAGATGAAGTACCTGATTAACAAGAATTTTATGTCTTGCTGTTAGTATAAGAAGCTTTTATACTAGACCACAATAAATTATACGTAATAATATTAGTTAAAACAATCTATTAATTTAGTCCAAACCAAGTTGGTTAACTAATAACCCCTAAAAAAAATTAAATAAAATAGAATTATTCTGGTATTTCAAGATACTAATAATTGACTTTGGGAGATCAAAAATTGTGATTTATTTTATTAATAATAAATAAGTATCTTTGTAACTCAGACAACAGGGAAAAATGAAAAAAGGTTAACTCTGTTAAGTTTACATCAACTTACGACAAGGCAATTCGTATACATAAGAACGTAACTAACAAACTCTTCGAAATAGTCATAGAAAAGATAACATTAACGCGAAACGCATTAAAATAATTCTCACCACCTATAACCGTTTCACTAGCTTAGCATTTAACCTTTGAATTATTTCTTTATCTTTAGCGTTATACGACGAGTAGTCTTTCATTATTCGTAATCCAAGAAAAGAGTCAGATTTGCTCAACGGAAAATACATTTCGTCAGACAAAGTATCAAAGTTATTTAGAATTTAAATATCTTGATTAAATTGAGTATGGAAAAATCTTACACTGTTAGGAATAAACATTAAATATTCTTATATATATAATAAGTAATGTTAGTGACAATTTACATGATGATAGTGATATCTTATTGTGTAAGAAAAAGGAATAATAAGTATTTTATTTTGCTTATTATATTTATGAAGCGACTTAAAAGCGCGTAAATATAAAACCCAGCAATCAATTTAGCATAACTTTAAACCAGGAGGTTTTCATGTCACAAGCTGTAGAATCACGTACTCGAATCAAAAGTGAACGTTACGAATCAGGTGTAATTCCTTACGCAAAAATGGGTTACTGGGATCCTGATTACGTAATCAAGGAAACAGATCTTCTAGCTCTATTCCGTTGTACTCCACAACCAGGTGTAGACCCTGTAGAAGCAGCAGCAGCACTTGCTGGTGAGTCTTCAACTGCAACATGGACTGTTGTATGGACAGATCTACTAACTGCATGTGAT
>Ga0115572_10000411_pt1 | contig 36419 bp, 29 predicted proteins | sample COGITO_mtgs_1206_FD_88681 | JGI IMG/M metagenome (GOLD analysis project Ga0115572, IMG submission 88681) | Pelagic marine microbial communities from North Sea - COGITO_mtgs_120607 | ecosystem: Environmental > Aquatic > Marine > Epipelagic | place: Germany:Helgoland, sampling site Kabeltonne... | reverse complement strand
GGCAGTTGCAATTAATATCGTCAGGTAATGATTTAGATGTTTCTGAATTAAATAGAGGAGTATATCTATTAGAGTTATTTGATCATCATGGTAAAGCTATAGGGGTTACTAAAATAATTAAAGATTAAAAAAAACACCTTGGGTTTATTGTCAAACTTTGCAATGAAATTTTTATGGACTCGTTTAGTAAAAATAATCCATCAAGATTAGTGCCGAATGAGATAGGAAATTAAAAAAACTGAATATTTGAACTCTAGCACACATGTTATGCGTAAATAGAGTTGTATCTGATTTTTCAACATATACTGTGCATAAAGCATTATACTCTATTGCAGAATCTGTTTATTGTTCATTTTAAAAAAACAAAAAAAATATAAATTTGTTCCAAACTTAAATCTACGGATTATTCCCAAAAATAATTTTTTATTTCTGGGAATATTTTTTTGACTATATATCACTAATACCACTCAAAAAGTCTGAACTACTGTATGTTTGGGTCACTGATTATTCCCAAAAATAATTTTTTATTTCTGGGAATATTTTTTTGAGCATATATCGCTGATTACACTCAAAAAGTCTGAACTACTGTATGTTTGGGTCACGCAAAAGGAGAATTGATTCATATGAACTGGTTCTCCTTTTTTTATGCTTGAGTCCCAAATTTCTATCTCAAATTATTTTCTATATTTATTCAAATTAAAAACTAAAAAATAATGAAATCTTTTTTTTCCATTATTATTGCTCTGGTCTGTATGATTACACATGCACAGACTGTAATGAATATCACTAAGTAGACGTACCTCGTGAACATGCAGACGAGTTCTTGGAGCTTCACGTCAAATTTTCAAACCTATCCATTTCTGACGAAAGAAAACTGACTGGACATGGCATTTTTGCCCATGCATTTGCAGGCGACTATACCTTTGCGCTGTACGACTTCTACGCCTCTGCTGCTGATATCAACGCAGATGCTGACTTGGCAAACGAGGTGCTACAAAAAAGTGTTAAAGCAATGGAGCTAGACGATAAGGCACAGCAAGCCATGAATGAACAATATTTTAAGTATTTCCGCATGTATGCAGAAAACCACACCGATCAAATTCGGATTGCAAATGAGAGTGTCTTTTATGAGTCCGAGTCTCACGATTGGTCCACGACAAAGGTTGTGACTGTAGGCAAGTACAACGTAAAATGGGGGCAAGGAAGTGCTTTTAGAGATGCGTGGAATACAGGGCAATTTGAAAACTATAAAAACGACGAAGGCATCACTGCTGTTTATGGCACTAATCAGCTCTATGGAAGTGGGCTAGGGTTGCATATTTACACTTTTTATAAGGACTGGAATGCTTTCGCTGCTTTTGAAACTGCGAATTTGGGCCAGCCGATGGACGACAATGGTAGTGCATTTTGGTCTGCAGTTGATGCGCATGAAGACGAAATTTTGGTCTGGATTGGGGGCTTAAATACCGAGACAAAAGAGGTTTATCTTGTAAACTAGACCCTTAGACCTCAATTTAACAGTTAAGAAAAGCCCACACATCGTGGGCTTTTATTATGCTAATTAAAAAGTTGTAAAACCTATTCGGCTGCAACGGGCATCACTGCCATCTCCAAAACAGTTGCGTCACCAAAATCACCCCCTTTGGTAATTTTTCCGTTTTTGTAAAACGATACATTAATCTTATAATATTGGTGTTTGACTAATCAATTCCATGTCTGGAAGATTACTAATATCGTATTGATAAAGAGCTGTTTCCCCGACAATCAATGCATTTGGGTAGTCGATAATCACATCGTAAGCAAACTGAATGGGATAGCTATTGACAATTTGAGGAGTAGATGGGACACTGACATCAATAACCTTAATGCCGGCTGTGGCATCGCAAACAATTAAATGATTTTCGTAGATACCTAAGCCATGTGGATTGAACAAATCTTTTCGTGAAACTACAGATAAATCCAATGGATTTTGAATATCAATGATTTGTAGTTCATTGATATCTGTAAAGCAATTTGTTCCTCCTCGTAAGGTCACATACGCATATTCCAAGTCTGCTACCACTGGGTCACAGCTTCGAAAATGCTCAATACGGTTAATGTAATTAGGGCTAGAGGCATCTGAAACATCATACACCAACATTCCATTGACTGAACCGACAAATAGTAAGTCATTTAGCTGGAATAGAGTTTCTGCTTGCGTTGAAGTATCCTTTTTAATCCATGGGTTTGGTCGGAAATCACTTCCAACTTGAAAAAGCACAATCTTATTAAAGTTTATGGTATATAAATAATCATCAATTGGGAGAAAACGAGTCATAGAACCCGCATTACTAGTTTCTCGAGTTTCGCTATCTTTTAAAGAAACGGGAGAAGCTTCTGAAACAGCAAAATCGTCATAAAATGTGCGATAATAATTCTCTCTTTTTTCAAGTACTACTTCGGATACCCAATCCACAACAATTCCCTTGGTGTCATCTGGATACTCTTTGTACTGAACGTAAGAACTAGGATCTTCCCATATTTCAACGGGAAAATTCCAAAAACGATCATAGTCAAACACATCATCTACTGTGTAATCTTCAACAAATACGGGATTGCTGACATCGCTAATGTCAAAAACGGCCAAAGATGAAAACATATCTACATACAAATGATCTTCAATAATTGCCATATCCAAATTGCCAGGAACTGAAATAAATGATAGACTTTGTGGATTCGATGGAGATGAATTATCAACGACATGAATGCCTTCCATTGGTTCGTTTACAAAAACATAATCTTGATAGGAAATGATTTTTCCAAGTGAAGACTGCTCTTTTGGTTCTTCGATAACAATTTGGTCAGCTATCGAACTTGCTGTCTCATAGACTGGAGTCATATAGACTACTTCAACGTATTCTTCATTTACAGAAGCACTATCCCATTCACATGAAATAAAAATAGTTAGAATACATAATAAGAAGTAAAGATGGCGTTTCATTTTGGTTTTTTTAATTAAACATCAAATACTATGCCGATTTAAGCAAACAATAATTTAATCTTATTCAGGATAAACTTCTCGTAAGTGATAGGAGTTGATGAGTTTTTCGATAAGTACTTTTTTGATGAGTTCAATTTCACGCAAACTGATGTCTGCTTCAACAAATTGCCCCTCTTCAGCTTGTTCTTCAATGATTTTTTCGATAAAACTAGCTATTCCTTCTGCTGTTGGTTCTTGCAAACTTTTAGATGCTGCTTCTACACTATCAGCCATCATTAAAATCGCTGTTTCTTTTGAGTATGGCTTGGGTCCGGCATAACAAAAGTCTTTCTTTTGCGCATCTTCATTGGATTGTTTCGCCTTATGATAAAAGTATCGTGTGGTGGTGGTTCCGTGATGTGTTCGAATAAAATCAATAACTCGATCAGGTAAATTGTTCTTTTTCGCAATTTCAATACCTTCAATGACATGATTGGTGATGAGCTTACTACTTTCGTAAGGATCTAGCTCGTGATGAGGATTGTAATTGGTGGATTGATTCTCGCTAAAAAACAAAGGGTTGTTCATTTTTCCAATATCATGATACAAAGCGCCAACACGAACTAGCAAGCTATTGGCGTTCACTTCGTTGGCAGCTGCCTCTGCGATATTAGCAACTTGTAATGAATGATGGAAAGTACCAGGTGCCTTATCTGAAAGCGTACGTAACAACTTCGAGTTTGTATCCGATAGTTCAAGCAAAGATAAGTCTGAAACCAGACCAAATATTTTTTCAAAGACATACACGAGAGGGTGAACAAACAAAATACCCAACCCATTGATTAGCAACAGACCAAGATTATTGAGTGGAACAGTGGCAAGATTTGCTTCATAAATCAAATGGAACGCAACGAATGTCACCAAATAAGACATCACAATAAGGCTAACAACCACAAAAAGGTTTGCCCTTTTGTACAAGTCTGTTACCGTTAGCGTAGCAATTGCCCCAGCGACAAGCTGCATAAACAAAAACGAAAAATCACTTGGCACCATAAAGCCAATGAGCAATAACCCCATAAGAAACACAAAGAATGCCAAGCGTGTGTCAAAAAAGGTCTTCAGTAAAAGAGGAACAATACAAAGGGGAACCACATAAATAAAGTTAATATTGTTAGCCATTGCTATTTTAATTGCAGCAACCATGATAAGTACGTTCGCAAAAACAAAAAATACTTTAGTGTTATTCTCATACACCAGTGGGCGGTAACGCCATAAAAATAAAAAAACAAGGAACACAATCAGTGAAATCAAGATGGTATATCCCGCAATAATCCATTGCTCATTTGACGACCACAGGTCACTGAGATATTCAACTTTTAATGAGTTTAGTATCTGATATCGTTTTTGATCGACCACTTCTCCTTGCGCAATGATTCGTTCTCCTTCAGCAACAACGCCACGTGTGGGAAGGATTAAAGACAAAGACTCATCCAGTTTTTGTTTTGTTAACAAAGAATCCAACACCACATTTGGTTCTATATACTCTTGGAGCACCAAACGGTTTGATGAAATTGCAATCACAGAATCTAGAAATCTACTTTTGTTTGAAAATGGGAGGCTATCGTTCAGATTGAGATCAGCAAATTGTAGGTTTTGAGCACTGCTTTTTCTGAGAAGTAAAATTGGTTTTGCGTTTTGCGCTGCAAAAGAAGCATCAATTAGACCTGGTGTGTAAAGTTTGTGAAGGTAGTTGTTCCAAGCTCTTGCAAGTGAAACGGAGTAATAAGCACTTTTTTGTTGGCGAATCCACTTGGTTGTGCGTTCAAAAGAACGATTTTCAGCAAGGGTGTCCAACGTAAAAATCAAAGGGCTTTCCTGTTCGACTGCCAATCGTTCTGCGTCTAATTCTTTTTCGGACTTTGCAATAGGAAAGTCAAAAGGCGCAAGCAGGGTTTCGTATGGCCATGGCTTCCCTTCTTGAAAGCTGTATTTGAACCCTCCACTTCGTGGAAACAGGTACACCAAACTAAAGGAGGTGACCAAAAATAAGATGACCTTATAAATAAAGGATTGATGTTTGTAAAAAAATTGCATAACGTATCAACTACATCAAAAATACGTTTTCTGTTTTTCATGAGCTAATCGCTTTTATTTTGTTTGTATTTTTGGGGCATGCAACATGGAATTTGCTTTTTGAGTATCGCACCACTTAGGGAAGAACCCAAAAACACAAGTGAACAAACATCACAGCTTCTTTATGGAGAGTTTTTCTCAGTTCTTAAACGTGAAAAGTCTTGGTCTAGAGTTCATATAACGTCTGACGGATACGAAGGGTGGCTCAATAACAAACACTTTCAATTGATTGATCAAAAAACCTATGATCAACTTCTGAAAACTCAGAAATCCTATGCAAGTGAATTGGTCGATTTTATTTGGAAAAATGACGATATTCTCTTTCCAACACCAATAGGAAGTTTGGTGAGCTCAGCCAAAATACTCGGTCATCGTTTTGAAGGGAAAGAGAATGAAAAAGACCAAGAAAAATCCAATTTGGTTCGCAATGCTTTACATTACCTAAACAGTCCATACTTGTGGGGTGGAAAGTCTCCGTTTGGCATCGATTGCTCTGGTCTAGTACAGTGCGTTTATCAGTTGCACGGCGTTCAGCTCCCTAGAGATGCGCATCAACAAGCTACACATGGACAAACCTTGGGTTTTATTGATGAAAGCGAACCCGGTGACCTTGCTTTTTTTGACGATAAGGAAGGGAAAATTGTTCACGTTGGAATCATTATGCCAGATTACCATATTATCCATGCATTTGGGCAAGTACGCATTGACAGGCTCGACCAAAGTGGTGTGTTTAACAAAGACCTAAACACTCATACACACAAGTTGCGTGTGATTAAGAAAGTAGTATAGGCTTCAAAAAAACAATAGGACTCGCTACTGTTGAAGCGCTTCCAATTTTTCCTTGACTTTTTTGAAGTTATCAACATCCCCCACTGTTCCAAAAATATTTTTGAGGGTTGTTAATGCCTCCGTATTTGTGGGGTCAATATCGATAAGCTTTTGTAATACAGGAACAGCTTCTAAGAAAAGTGACTCTCTTTGTTTTTGTAGTTTTTCATACTTTACGTTATCGGTACGTGAAGTCCCCAAGGAGTTCATTTGATCAACAAGTTCCGTTTCCCCATTCAAAATCAATGCTGCTAAATTCAAATAAGAAGCATCATAACTAGGGTCAAGCTCAATGGCTCGCTCATAATAGGAGCGGGCATCTGTTCGGTTACCTTGTTCTGCGGTAATAACCCCTAGATTAAAATAAAGAATGTGGTTATTAGGATCTTTTGATATTGCTTCTTTCATGAGTTCTGCAAACTTCATCTTGTCTCCCAACTGAATATACAAATTCGCTTCAGTGAGTATCAACCCAACATCTAGTGGGTTGGCTAATCGTGCTTCTTTAATCGCCCCAATTGCCAAATCGTTACGTTCTTGCTGCACATAGATCAAAGCAATGTTTTTGATAATTTCAGGAAGCTTGGACTCTAACACTTCTGTTCTAAAATTCGAATACTGCTTCAACTTTTGAAAAAGAATGTAGTTTTCCTCACTCAAATCCAACTCTTCCCCCGTTTCTACATCGGTAGCATAGTATTTTGTCACCTGGCCAGTATACCCTATTTCTTTGAGTTCCTGATAGTAAGACAACGCAAGGTCAAAGTTGTTATCATTTACTGCGCTCGAAGCAGCATAGTAGAGGTAGTCCACATTCTTTTCCTTATCAACGTTATAGATAAGAATTAGTAAGCTTGCAGCTTTCTTGAAGTTCCCTGCTTTATTTTCCGCTATTGCTTGCGTAACTGCTTCTATGCCTAACGAATCTATGAGCTTCGCAATGTCAGAAGTGTATTTAGAAGATCCATTACTCGATTCAATTTCATTAGCGAGAGCAAAAGCTTCAAAAGACAACTCAAATTCGCTTTGGCCACCATATGTCTTACCCAGCAAAAAATAGTATTGCGCTTGGTATTTGGCCTCCGCTGTGTCAATTGTAGGTGTTAACGCTTGGAGTTGCTCAAGTGCCGTTGCGTAATCTTGAGATTCTACAAGCTTATTTACTGCTTTCAATTCTTTCTTTTGCGCATGCATTGAAAAAGAAAGAAGCAGAATGAATGGGATTAGAGTTCTCTTTAACATCATTGTAATTTTAATTATATTTTAATTTTTAAGTATCTGACGCTGTTGTATCTACTTCGATTTCATCGATTTCATCGATTTCATCATCGTCTTTAAGCACTTTGGCCACAGCAGCAATCGTATCACCATCTCGAAGGTTAATCAAACGTACACCCTGTGTTGCACGACCCATAACACGTAATGAGTCAACTTCCATACGAATCGCAATTCCTGATCGATTAATAATCATTAGGTCGTCCGAGTCAGAAACGTTTTTAACAGAAACAAGGGTTCCTGTTTTATCTGTTATGGAAATTGTTTTCACTCCTTTACCACCTCGATTAGTGATACGGTAATCGTCAAGTTTTGATCGCTTACCGTATCCGTTTTCAGAAACCACAAGGATATCAGAGTCCATGTCGTTAACGGCAACCATTCCAATGACCTCATCAGATTCATTAGCAAGGCGAATACCTCTTACACCAGAAGCATTTCGACCCATTGGACGTGTTTTTCCTTCTTCAAAGCGAATGGCTTTTCCAGATTTTACAGCCAACATCACTTGAGATTGGCCGGTCGTTAGCTTTGCTTCCAGTAGTTCATCATCTTCTTTAATTGTGATGGCATTGATTCCGTTTGATCTTGGGCGAGAATATTGCTCGAGTGATGTTTTTTTCACTTGACCCTTTTTTGTTGCCATAATCACATAATGATTATTGATATACTCGTCGTCTTTCAGGTCTTGCGTACAAATGAAAGCCATGACTTTATCATCTTGCTCGATGTTAATCAAATTTTGAATGGCACGCCCTTTTGACGACTTTGAACCTTCTGGAATTTCAAATACACGTAACCAGAAACAGCGTCCTTTTTGTGTAAAGAAAAGCATGTATTGGTGGTTTGTACCAACAAACAAATGCTCTAAGAAGTCTTCATTTCTTGTTGTGGATGCTTTTTGGCCAACTCCTCCTCTGTGCTGTGTCTTGTATTCAGCCAAAGGGGTGCGTTTCACATACCCCGCGTGGGAAATCGTTATCACAACTTTCTCATCCGGAATCATGTCTTCGATACGAAACGAACCACCAACAAAGTTGATTTCAGAACGACGATCATCGCCAAATTTTTCAACAACTTGATTTGTTTCTGCTTTGATAATTTCCATTCGACGTTCTTTATTGTCAAGAATGTCTTTAAGGTCATCTATGGTTTTTAACAAATCATCATATTCAGAACGGAGCTTGTCTTGCTCTAGACCTGTAAGCTGACGAAGGCGCATTTCGACAATTGCTTTTGCCTGAATTTCTGACAGCTTGAATGTGGACATCAGTTTTTCGCGTGCTTCTTCTGCATTGGAAGATGCCTTGATCAAGGCAATAACTTCATCAATATTATCAGACGCAACGATCATTCCCTCAAGAATGTGCGCGCGCTCTTCAGCCTTTTTGAGTTCAAAAGTCGTTCGTCTCACGACGACCTCGTGGCGGTGATCGATGAAATGACTAATCAGCTGTTTTAAATTCAACAGCTCAGGACGACCATTAACTAAAGCAATGTTATTAACACTGAAAGAAGACTGCAAGGCCGTGTACTTGTAGAGCATATTGAGTACAATATTGGGAACTGCATCTCTTTTTAGAATATAAACGACACGCATTCCATTTCTATCAGACTCGTCACGAATATTAGAAATCCCTTCGATTTTTTTGTCGTTGATAAGCTCCGCTGTCTTGCGAACCATTTCAGCTTTATTGACCTGATAAGGTATCTCAGTAACAATAATACATTCTCTGCCATCAACCTCTTGGATCTCGGCTTTTGCACGAAGAACAACTCTTCCTCGACCAGTATGAAATGCTTCTTTGACGCCCTCATACCCATAAATGATGCCTCCAGTCGGAAAATCAGGTGCTTTGACATAGGTCATAAGCTCATCAATCGTGATCTCTGGATTGTCAATATGAGCAATAATTCCTTGAGACACTTCTCTCAGGTTATGAGGTGGCATGTTTGTCGCCATACCTACGGCAATACCTGAAGCGCCATTAATCAACAGATTGGGGACCCGGGTGGGAAGAACAGTTGGTTCTTTTAGCGTATCGTCAAAGTTGAGTTGATGATCAACCGTGTCTTTGTCTATATCAGCCAACATTTCTTCAGATATCTTTTGCATTCGCGCTTCCGTATAACGCATGGCTGCTGGGCTATCTCCATCAATTGATCCAAAGTTACCTTGACCATCGACCATTAAGTAACGTAGACTCCATGTTTGCGCCATACGAACCATGGTGTCATACACAGAGCTGTCTCCGTGTGGGTGGTACTTTCCTAAAACCTCACCCACTATACGTGCTGATTTTTTGTAGGAACTATTAGCGCGAACTCCTAAGTCATGCATCCCGTACAGAACACGACGGTGAACGGGTTTCATTCCATCACGAACATCAGGTAATGCACGTGATACGATGACAGACATTGAATAATCAATGTATGCAGATTTCATTTCATCCTCAATGTTGATCGGAATTAACTTGTCTTCAGTAGCCATAAAAGGTTATGTAAGTTTTTTTCAATTTTCTAAAGTAAGGCTAAAGTACTGAATCAAGTAGTAATTTACAGTTGATCTTTTGGGGTTTTTGAACAATTTTATCAACACATTTTTTAAAAAATAGATGCAATTTTTATTACATCTACTATTGTATTTTCTATTATTTTTTTGTCTATTAGCATAAAATGGCTTGATTATCAATTCAAAAAAGAAATTATACTATGGATGATAACTTTTCACCTCGCGTTAAAGACGTTATAAGTTACAGCAAGGAAGAAGCTCTGCGACTTGGGCACGACTTCATTGGCACAGAGCATCTTCTGCTTGGTATTTTGCGTGACGGCAGTGGCAAAGCAATATCAATCCTCACTGCGCTTGAAATTGATTTGGATTATTTAAGACGAAAAGTAGAGATCCTAAGTCCCGCAAACTCTAGTGACGATCAATTGGCAAACAACAAAAAGAATTTACACCTAACTCGCCAAGCAGAAAGAGCATTAAAAACTACGTTCCTCGAAGCCAAACTTTTTCAAAACCCCTCTATTAATACTGCACATTTGTTACTGTGTATTTTGCGAAATGAAAATGATCCTACAACCAAATTACTTCACAAATTGCAAATTGATTATGAAACTGTGAAGGATCAGTTCAAGCTGATTTCATCTGAGGAAACTGAAGAGTATTTAGATATGTCCATGTCATCACCTATGCCCGATGAATCGGAAGACGATTCGTCACAAAAAAAGAATAATCCTTTTTCGACAACAGAATCAAAGTCAACAAAGAAATCATCTACGCCCGTTTTAGACAACTTTGGAAGAGACCTCATGGCTTTGGCCAATGACAGCAAACTCGACCCTGTTATAGGACGAACCAAAGAAATCGAACGAGTTTCTCAGATTTTGAGTAGACGCAAAAAAAACAACCCTTTATTGATCGGAGAGCCAGGAGTTGGCAAATCTGCTATAGCTGAAGGACTTGCATTGCGAATCATTCAAAAAAAGGTAGCTAGGGTTCTTTACAATAAGCGTGTTGTTACACTCGATTTAGCGAGTTTGGTCGCTGGGACAAAATATCGTGGACAGTTTGAAGAGCGCATGAAAGCTGTAATGAATGAGTTGGAAAAGAACAACGACATCATTCTTTTTATCGATGAAGTTCATACCATTGTAGGTGCTGGTGGCGCAACGGGAAGTTTAGACGCTTCAAATATGTTTAAACCTGCTCTTGCTCGAGGGGAAATTCAATGTATAGGTGCCACTACTTTAGACGAGTACAGACAACACATCGAAAAAGATGGCGCTCTGGAAAGAAGATTTCAAAAGGTTATTGTCGAGCCAACTTCTGTTGACGAAACCATCGAAATCCTTCAAAACATCAAAGAAAAATACGAAGCGCACCACAACGTAAACTACACCAAAGAAGCATTGCTCGCTTGTGTGAAGCTGACAAACCGATACATGACAGATCGCTTTTTACCGGACAAAGCCATTGATGCGTTGGACGAAGCTGGATCTAGAGTGTATATCAACAACATGGATGTGCCGCAAGAAGTTGTTGATTTAGAAAACAAGCTTGAAACTGTTCGTGAAGAGAAAAATACGGTCGTCAAAAAGCAAAAATACGAAGAGGCTGCAAAGCTTAGAGATGATGAAAAACGCATAGAAAAAGAATTGCTACTTGCACAAGAAGAATGGCATGAAACACAGAAGGAAAACCGTGTTACAGTACACGAATCGGATATTGCCGACGTTGTCTCCATGATGACTGGTATTCCTGTCAGCAGAGTCGCTGAATCGGAAGGCATTCGTCTGACGAATCTAAGTAAGCAAATTCAAAAGAAAATAGTCGGGCAAGATAAGGTAGTCGAAAAAGTAGTGCGTGCAATTCAAAGAAATCGTGCCGGGTTAAAAAATCCGAAAAAACCAATTGGTTCTTTTATTTTCTTGGGACAAACTGGAGTGGGCAAAACACAACTCGCTAAAGTACTCACTACAGAGTTGTTTGAAAGCAGTGATGCATTAATTCGTATCGACATGAGCGAATACATGGAAAAATTTGCGATTTCGCGTCTTATCGGTGCACCTCCAGGCTATGTTGGCTATGAAGAAGGAGGACAATTGACCGAAAAAGTACGCAGAAAGCCCTATGCGGTCGTTTTATTAGACGAAATCGAAAAAGCACACCCTGATGTCTTTAATATGTTACTACAAATTCTGGACGATGGTTTTATTACCGACTCACTCGGAAGAAAAGTAGACTTTAGAAACACCATTATTATTATGACATCAAATATTGGTGCTCGACAAGTCAAAGACTTTGGGTTGGGTGTTGGATTTGGAACCGCTGCACAAAAAGCACAAGCCGAAGAGCACACAAAAAGTGTAATTCAAAACGCTTTGAAAAAGACCTTTGCACCTGAATTTATCAATCGGATTGATGATGTTGTTATATTTAATTCTTTAGAAAAAGACGATATCGGAAAAATCATCAAAATTGAGCTTGGCGATCTCGAAAAACGCATCAATGAGCTTGGTTTTTCGTTGGAGCTCACCAAAAAGGCCATTTCATTTCTCAATGAGAAAGGATTTGATGCTCAATTTGGTGCACGTCCACTAAACAGGGCCATTCAAAAGTATATCGAAGATGCATTGGCAGAGGAGATTGTGAATAGCAAAATTCCAAAAGGAGCAACTCTCAATTTTGACTGGGACGGGAAAAGCGAATCGTTAACACTTTCCATAGTTCACCAAAAAGACGCAGCTAAGTCCTAACTTGCGTTTGAACGTAACATCGAAATGTTCATTTGACTTTGGGCTCTTATTTTTTTAAGAAATACTGCCTATCCATACCTAAAAAATGATATTTTTGCGCTTTGCTTCGCCAATAAGGAGTTTACACATTGGCAAACACGCAAAAGCTAGGAAATATGATAGTAGCTAAATTCGGTGGGACATCGGTTGCTGATAGCAACTGTATCAATCGTGTCCTTGACATCATTGAAAACAACTCGGAACAACTCGTTGTCGTCGTATCTGCATTAGGTGGCGTCACCAATCTTATTCAAGAATCTGCATATCTCGCAGCAAATGGTGATTTAAAGTACCAAGACATTCTTTCTCAGATCGAAAAACGACATTTTACTTGTATTAAGGAGCTGATACCCATCAAAAATCAGAGTCGAGTTTTAAGTCATGTAAAACAACAAATAAACACCCTAAGTACGCTATACGAAGGAGTGTATTTACTGCGTGAGCTATCACCTAGAACCAAAGATCACATGCTTGGGTTTGGAGAGTTACTCTCCTATTTTATTATTGCCAAAGCTGCTGAGTCGCGGAATATTAACGTTGGCTATGAAAACGCTAGGGAATTGATTTTTACCAAAAACGATTTGACCGCAAATGCGGTTGACTACAACAAATCGTTTGCAGCGATAAAGGCATACTTTAAAAAGGCAACAGACCAGGTAACAATTGTCCCAGGATTTGTAGCTACCGATGAAGAAGGAGCGCCAACAACGCTTGGTCGTGGCGGTTCTGATCTTACTGCAGCATTGATTGCCAGTGCTCTGGAAGTGCGTCAGTTGGAAATCTGGACAGACGTAAGTGGTATGTTCACAGCACACCCATTCTATGTGAAACAAGCAAGAGCGATTGAGCAATTATCCTATTATGAAGCGATGGAATTGTCACACTTTGGAGCAAAGGTGATTTATCCCCCCACACTTCAGCCAGTCACTGAAAAAAACATTACCGTGCTAGTAAAAAATACATTTAAACCTGAAGACAAAGGGACCCTCATTTCTGGAGACAAAAAATCCAATACACAGGCTGTTCGTGGGATTAGTTACATCGAAAACATTGCATTACTTACCTTAGAAGGTAGCGGAATGATTGGCATCCCTGGATACTCCAAAAAACTGCTCTCAGTTTTAGCGAAACACAAAATTAATGTTGTGATGATGACGCAAGCTTCATCGGAACACTCGATTTGTGTAGGGATTGAAAACGAGCATGCTTTACTAGCCAAAAAAATGATCGAGGAAGATTTTGGTTATGAAATAGAGTCAAAAAAAATCAATCCGATTACGATCGAAGACAAACTAGCTATTATTGCACTCGTTGGTGAAAACATGAAAAGCCACCAGGGAATTAGTGGTAAAATGTTTAGCGCACTCGGACGCAATAATGTGAACGTCAAAGCCATTGCGCAAGGTGCATCGGAAAGAAACATTACGGCAGTCATTGACTCAACAAACACCAAAAAAGCACTGAACACTCTTCATGAAGCCTTTTTTGAAGAACAAATCAAACAAGTCAACTTGTTTATTACAGGAGTTGGAAACGTGGGAAGCAAACTCATCGAACAACTCCATAACCAAAAAGCATTCTTACAAGACCAATTAAAGCTAAACATCAAAGTGGTAGGGCTGTCAAATTCGCGCAAGATGACTACTCATGCTGACGGCATTGATTTAAACAAATGGGAAGACATACTCGCTGCTGGGGATAAAGCGGATTCAGCAGGGTTTTTTGAATTGGCAAAAAACCTCAATTTGCGTAACTCGATCTATGTCGACAACACTGCCAACGAGAAAATTGCACACACCTACCCGCCATATCTCAAAGAAAGTATATCGGTTGTGACTTGTAACAAAATTGCTGCTGCGGAAAGCTACACATATTACAACAGCCTTAAACAACTCGCACGAACATACAATGCGCCTTATCTGTTTGAAACTAATGTTGGAGCAGGTCTTCCGATTATTGACACCTTGAATCACCTTATTACTTCTGGTGATAAAGTGCATTCGATTCAAGCGATTCTTTCTGGCAGTTTGAACTTTGTGTTTAATGAGTTCAGCGATAAAACCACATTTAGAGAAGTTGTTCAGCAAGCGATGGACGCTGGCTTTACAGAACCAGATCCAAAAATTGACTTGAGTGGCGTTGATGTGGCTCGTAAAATATTGATTCTAGCTCGTGAGAGCGGGATGCAAATGGAGCTCAGCGACATTGATAATGATTCTTTTTTACCAAAGGCTTGCCTGGAAACTAAAGACAACAAAAGCTTTTTGGCCTCTCTCGATGAGCATAACGATCATTTTACAAAACTATATGCTTCTGCTAAAAAAAATAACAGTCGACTAAAATATGTTGCTGAACTTGTTGACGGAAAAGCAAAAGTGGGACTAAAAGAAATTCCTGCTTCACACGATTTTTACAATCTATCGGGAAGTGACAACATCGTTCTTTTCTACACTGACCGCTACAAAGACCAACCGATGATTGTAAAAGGTGCCGGCGCCGGCGGAGATGTCACTGCATCTGGAATATTCGCAGATATCATTCGAATAGCAAAACAGTAACATGAAAAAAGTTTCGGTTTTTGCGCCTGCTAGTGTTGCCAATATCTCTTGTGGATTTGATGTTTTGGGATTGTGCCTAGACAATGTTGGCGACACCCTTCATATAAAAAAATCAACGACCCCAGGCATACGCATTACTGAAATCATAGGGCAAAAATTACCACTCGAAACCGAAAAAAATGTCGCTGGGGTAGCGGCCTTAGCGTTGCTCAAAGACTACGGACAAGATGTTGGGTTTACCATCAAATTGGAAAAAGGTATCAAGCCGGGCAGCGGAATTGGAAGTTCTGCAGCTAGTGCCGCAGGCGCAGTTGTTGGCATCAATCACTTGCTGTCCAACCCCTACAGCAAAAGCGAACTCATTTCGTTTGCCATGGAAGGGGAACGAATTGCCTGTGGGAGTGCCCACGCAGACAACGTATCACCTGTTATTTTAGGAGGGTTTACTTTGGTTCGCAGTCTAGACCCATTGGATGTCATCAGGCTCAACACACCTCTTGAATTGGTTGCGACAATTATCCACCCGGAAATTGAAGTAAAAACAGCAGACGCTCGGGCCGTGTTATTAGACAAACTACATCTCAAACAAGCCGTTGCACAAACAGCAAACCTTGGCGCTTTGGTGACAGGCCTATTTAAAGAAGACTATGAACTCATTCGGCGTTCGTTGATCGATCATATTGTAGAGCCTGTGCGTTCGGTTCTTATTCCTGGGTTTCAACAACTAAAAGACAACGCAAATGCAGCCGGTGCATTGGGAACGGGTATTTCAGGGTCTGGCCCATCAGTATTTGCACTTTCTAGAGGCATGAAAACTGCGCACAATGTGGCAAAAGCAATGGAAGAAGTATATCAAAAAATTGGAGTGCCTTACGAGACGCACATTAGTATCATCAACAACGAAGGAGTAAAAATAGTATAAGATCATGAATTACTTCAGTCTTAACAATAACGCCACAGCTGTTGGCTTTGAAAAAGCTGTTCGACTTGGACTAGCTCCTGATCGTGGATTGTATTTCCCACAACAAATCACTCCGCTACCGGAAACTTTCTGGGATAAATTCCTCGGCATGAGTCGGTATGAAATCGCTTTTAAGGTAATCAAACAATTTGTTGGCGACGAAATTCCCCAAGACAACTTAATGGAGATCATAGAGCAAACACTCACCTTTGATTTTCCAATTGTTGAATTAGATAAAGATATAGCAACACTTGAGCTTTTTCACGGCCCAACAATGGCATTTAAAGATGTTGGTGGTCGTTTTATGGCACGTTGTTTAGGATATTTTAATCGTTCATCAACCGAAAAAGTAACCGTATTAGTCGCCACTTCAGGCGATACGGGAGGTGCTGTTGCAAGTGGTTTTTTAGGAGTTGAAGGTGTTGAGGTCATCATATTGTATCCGAAAGGAAAAGTGAGCCCTATTCAAGAACTGCAACTCACCACACAAGGTAAAAACATAACCGCTTTGGAGGTCACAGGTGTTTTTGATGATTGTCAGGAAATGGTGAAAACCGCATTTCTCGATGAGTCACTCAAAAAGCACAGAAAACTCACTTCTGCCAACTCTATTAACGTAGCTCGGTGGTTACCCCAGTCGTTTTATTACTTCTTTGCTGCACAAGAATTGATGAAACGAAAGGTAAGAAACCCTTATGCTTTCTCCGTCCCTAGCGGAAATTTCGGAAACATTTGCGCAGGATTTATTGCTCGTGAACTTGGCTTGCCCATTGCTCACTTTATTGCAAGCACAAATCAAAATGATACTTTCCCTAGGTATATGGAAAATGGAATTTTCGAACCTAAAAAATCGGTTCAAACCATTTCGAACGCCATGGACGTTGGGAATCCTAGTAACTTTGTACGAATCGCAAAGCTATTTAATCAAGATTTATTCCGATTAAAAAACGTTTGTTCATCTTATAGTTTTACAGATAAGGAAACCAACATAGCCATGCAAGAAATCTATAAAGATTATAACTACATCGCCGACCCACACGGCGCAGTTGGTTATCTTGGATTGAAAAAATACATGGAGAAAAACCCTGATCACTACGGCGTGTTTTTGGAAACTGCACATCCCGTCAAGTTCTTAGATGTCGTTGAAAAAGCAATTAAGAAAAAGGTTGAAATCCCTCCTCAGATTCAAAAAATCTTAAACAAAAAATCGAAGAAAACAAGTATCGAATCCTACCAAGACCTCAAGCAGTATTTAATCGATCACGCTGTCTAAGGGCGGTAGTAAAAACTGATCTAGGGGGCTTTCAGACTTGATTATCTTTTCAATATCAACAATGGATCGTGGTGCTGCTGCGGATAGATTCACTGGTCCACTGGGCGCAATGAGTATATCGTCTTCGATACGGACAGCTATTCCCCACCATTTTGGATCACAATCGCTTTCGGGCGGAATGTAGATGCCTGGCTCAACAGTTATCACAACATTTGCTTTCAGAGGGCCATACGTGCCAGGGTCATGTACGTCCAAACCAATATAATGTGAACTACCATGTGGAAAATAGATTCTTGCTTCGCGTGCTGTTTGTATGATTCCTAATTCGAGTAAACCTTGCTCAATCACTTTTCGTGCTGCCTGACCGGGATCCCAGAAAGACGCACCAACCACTGACGCTTCAATTCCTTTCTTTTGAGCCGCTAAAACCAAATCATAAATCGCCGCTTGTTCTTTAGTGTACGTGCCATTTGCAGGGATTGTACGTGTGACATCGGCTGTGTAGCCTTCATATTCGGCACCCACATCCATAAGTACTAGTGTATTGCCAACTTTATCTGCGGTGTTTGCCGTGTAATGTAACACACAACCATGAGCACCAGCACCAACAATTGAGGGATAACCAACGTGCTTTGCGCCGTATTTCTTAAATACAAACTCATGGATTCCTTGCAATTCACGTTCAGACATGCCAGGGTGAATCGCACGCATCACCTCCACTTGACCAACTACGGACATGGCAACCGCTTGTTGAAGGATAGCCAATTCTTTTTCTGTTTTGACCTCACGCAAGGCAGCTAGTATCTGTTCCAAGGAAGTCTGATCGACAACTACCGTGTTATCTTTTTTCATTTGGGTGTGTAAAAAACCTGTAAATGCCGATTGCAACGAATACAAATCAAATTCTTTTCTGGGATGGTCGCGTGTATCATTACGGAACGGGAGGTGGAGAATTGTAGCAAGGTTTTGTAAGGAAGAAAGAGTGGTGTGAAAATCTTTTGAGCTCATCACTTTTTCGACTCCCAAAATCTTTTGTGCATTTTCGGCACCCATGATTGTGCCTTCCCACTGTTCGTCATACGCATTTCGATCATGAACAAACAGGACTTCTTGAACACGGCTACCGTCGACCCATATGGGAGCGTCAAATAAAAGTAAAGCAGCGTGCGCTTCACGAAACCCGGTGAGATAGTAAAAATTTGGATCTTGATGATACTGGTAATTCACATCGTTGGAACGATTACGAATAGGAGCAGAAAAGAATACCGAAACGCTATTTGACGGAAGGCTTTCACGCACCGCTTGTCGGCGGTCTGTGTGAAAGTCTGCATCCAGTTGTGGGGCGGATGTGGTCTGCGCGTGTAATGCAGCTTGCGACAGAAAGAAACTGAAAAATAATAAGCGAAACATTCTCATATTTGGCTCAAATTACATAAAATCCAACTATTTTTGAAAAAGACACATGAGAAAAACACCACTTTATGATCGTCATCTTGCGCTTGGGGCAAAGATTGTTCCTTTTGCAGGGTTTGAAATGCCTGTGCAGTACGATGGTGTTGTCAAAGAACACCTTGCCGTCCGACAAAACACTGGAGTTTTTGACATTTCTCATATGGGTGAGTTTTGGGTTCGAGGACCAAAAGCAATCGACCTCCTTCAGCAAGTGTTTAGCAATGATGTTTCTAACCTCACTGTTGGTCAAGCACAGTATGGCTATTTCCCCAACTCAAGTGGTGGTATTATCGATGACTTGCTCGTTTACCGAACCCAAGAAGAAGAATATATGTTGGTGGTCAACGCAGCCAATATTGCTAAGGACTGGAACTGGCTGGTCACGCACAATACCGTTTACGGAGCTACCCTCGACAACGAATCTGACAACATTGGGTTACTCGCACTCCAAGGACCAAAGGCAGCAACCGTTTTGGCAACGCTCACTGACGTTGACATCAGTGACATCCCCTTTTACCACTTTACTCACGGAACAGTAGCTGGAATCGAAAAGATATTGATTTCCGCCACGGGCTATACTGGCTCAGGTGGTTTTGAGCTCTATATTCCCACCGCGTCGTTGAGGACAGTTTGGGACACCCTTATCGAAAAGGGAGTGACACCTTGTGGACTCGCGGCTCGCAATACCTTACGGATCGAAATGGGCTATTGCCTTTATGGAAATGACATTGACGACACCACTTCCCCTATGGCTGCTGGTTTGGCATGGTGTACCAAATTCACCAAAAACTTTGTCAACAGTAAAAATCTTGCTCTGCAAAAGAAAGAAAAAACAACAAACAGGCGTGTAGGTTTTGTTCTTACAGAGCGTGGCATTCCTCGAAAAGGCTATTCGTTGGTTGATGCAGACGGAAACGCCATTGGCTTGGTGACATCTGGCACACAATCACCTTCATTGGGCAAAGGAATTGGTATGGGCTATGTGAAGCGTGAACAGGCCGCAGCGGGCAAGACCATCTATGTAGAAATTCGCAACAAGCGAATACAAGCAACCATCACTTCATTTCCTTTTTACCATGCGTGATGAAACGAATACTCATCTTTGGCGGTAGTGGCTTTTTGGGACGTGCCCTCTATCGGGAGCTCCACCCCTATTTTGATGTTTATGCCACCTACTGCAGTCAAGAACAATACGCCACCAATAAACGGTATTTTTCGTACGATTTCCGTGAAGACTCTCCCACCGCAATCTTACGTACTGTCATGCCAGATGTCATAATCTCTGCCTTGAGAGGAAATGCTCAGGAACAGTATGTTGCCCATGACATATTGATTGACTTTGCGCATTTGCATGAGTCCAAACTTCTTTTTCTTTCTTCCGCCAATGTGTTTGATGGCTTTTGGCACTACCCCAGTTACGAGCACGACAAAACCTTTTCAGAAAGTGTGTATGGCCTTCTCAAAATTCAAATTGAAAATAAAATAATACGCATGCCTCCTTTTAGTTGGGCCATTGCAAGACTTCCCATGGTGTTTGGCGCAAACAGTCCTCGCCTATTTGAACTAAAAAATGCAATCGAAAAGAAAAAGCCCTATGAGATATTTCCCAATACAGTCATCAATCTCACTACAGATTATTTTATTACCCAACAATTACATTATATAATCAATAGAAATTTGTGGGGTATATTTCACTTGGGAAGCACAGATTTAATTCATCATGATGAGTTTATTTTTCAACTTGTCGATGGCCTTCATGTAAAAGAAAAACCAATATACAAGCATGTGTACGCGAGCAATCATGATCGTTATATTGTAGCACTACCAAAAGATAACACTCTCCCAAAACACCTTAGTTATCGCTGCGAGGAGGTATTGGCAGAAACACTTCGGAAAATGCCAAAAAACAAATGATTGTCGTTGACGCTAGACCACAATCTAAGAATGTTATCCTATAAGCACAAATACTAGTTTTCTATTGGTGGTTAAGAATCGTCCTACAAAAAATTTGATTTATTTAAAATGGAATTTGATTTTTTGATAAAAAAATATATTGAAAATGCAAACATCGTCAGTGCTTTTTTCTTTTTTAAACATTTTTAAAAAGATGCGCTAGTCTAATGTTTGCATGACACAAATCTTTTATTTAACCAAAACCACCAAATCATGAAACCATTCATAAAACCAACATTAACTATTTTTTTATTCTTCTTTTTTTCCAATGGATATACTCAATTTTGGAAAACCAAAAGGGTTGTCGGAAATGGAAATCTGACTACAGAAACAATAACAACATCGGACTATGACCAGCTAAAATCAGTAGGTTTTATGGACGTAGAGCTAGTCAGAGACTGAGGGAAAAATCGTTGTGGAAACCGACGAAAATATACATGAGCTGGTCAAAATCAATGTTAAAAATAATACTTTGATTTTGGACACAAACAATGTGAATCTGAAGACGAAAAAGGGAATTCATATTAAAGTCCCTTTTGAAGAACTGTCAAGCATTACTTTAGTTGGTTCTGGTGACATTTACTCAACACATCCCTTGGGAACGAGTAAGTTCGAAACCACCCTTATCGGGTCTGGAGATATTGATTTAAAGGTAAATTCTTCTGAAATAAACGCCAATATTACAGGTTCCGGAGATATGGCCCTAACTGGCTCTACTGATATACTTCATGTGAATATCAAAGGGAGTGGGAATTTCAAAGGAGAAGATCTACAATCCAACCGGACAAATGTTTCATGTATGGGATCTGGAGATGCCGTAGTTGTTGCTGAGAATAATCTTATCGCTAAGGTTCATGGATCTGGAGATATTAAATATAAAGGAGAACCAAACCAAAAAGAAATCCGAGTGTTTGGTTCGGTTAATATCACAAACGCATCAAAGCAATAAATTTCACACAATCTATACTGTGATCACTAATAAATGAGACTTGTTCAAGCGGCTAAGTCGAGTTCTATTTATTTTGATCTCTTGAATTTAAAAATGTGCGTGGCTTGTCAAATCCAAAATCCGTTTTTTTTATCTTTGGCAAAAGGTCAATATGGGAAGAGCATTTGAATTTCGAAAAGCACGAAAAATGAAGCGATGGTCAGCAATGGCCAAAACCTTTACAAGAATTGGTAAGGACATCGCAATGTCAGTTCGAGACGGAGGAGCCAATCCCGAAACGAATTCTAGACTACGCGCTGTTATTCAAAATGCAAAAGCCGCCAATATGCCCAAAGACAATATTGAGCGTGCAATCAAACGTGCTTCTGACAAAAGTGTCGAAAACTACAAAGAGGTTTTGTTTGAAGGGTATGGTCCTCATGGAGTTCCGATTTTAGTTGAAACCGCTACTGACAACAACAATCGAACCGTTGCAAATATTCGAAGCTACTTCAATAAGTGTAACGGAAACTTAGGAACTTCTGGATCTGTTGAATTTATGTTTGACCACACCTGCAATTTCAGAATCCCTACCGCTGGATTAGATGTTGAAGAACTCGAACTGGAATTTATAGATTATGGTGTTGATGAGGTCTTTATAGATGATGATGGTATTCTGCTTTACGCCCCTTTTGAGCAGTTTGGTGCCATTCAAAAGGAACTTGAACAACGTGAAATACCAATCCTTTCCTCTGGCTTCGAACGCATACCAACGACAACCAAAGCATTGACAGGTGAACAGGCAGAGGAAGTTGAAAAATTACTTGAAAAAATTGAAGAGGACGATGACGTGCAAAACGTTTATCACACCATGATTTAGCGCATTAACTGTTTTGCACGTTCCAAGTCGGCTGGCACATCAATGCCAATGCCCACAAAATCTGTCTCTAGCATTTGAATGGTTTTTCCCATTTCCAAATAGCGGATGGCCTCTATTTTCTCTTCTTCTTCGAGCGGTGTGGGTGGATGGTGGTAAAAATCGACAAGGGCATTTTTGCGAAACGCATACACCCCAACATGCTTATAGTAGATTATTGGTGTGTCTTCAGTGCGGAGATAAGGAATCGCTGTGCGTGAAAAGTAGAGCGCGCGATGTGACAAGTCAGTAATAACCTTCACCACGTTGGGGTTTTCGATATCTTCGGAGATTGGAATCATCAGCGATGCCAAATCAATCGACTGTGTTTTATCGTTTTGAAAAACGTCAATCAAATTCTGTAAGCTGGCTGCGCTAATAAAAGGTTCGTCGCCCTGTACATTAATAACCACATCGACCTCCAACTCGAGGACTGCTTCGGCTATGCGATCGCTACCACATTGGTGTTGTTTTTGACTACGAATCACATTTCCACCAAAACCACGGATAGCATTTTCGATCTGATCGCTATCGGTCACGACATAGACATTATCAAACAGTCCTGAATTGTGAACTGCCTCGTAGGTGTGTTGAATCACGGGTTTGCCAGCAAGATCGGCCAAGAGTTTTCCTGGAAAACGACTGGCTTGGTAGCGTGCAGGGATAGCAGCGATCACTTTCATGGTACGAAAATACAACAAATCAGTCGTTGGTCACGTCATCATTCCCAAACCCAATCAGGAATAACTGTTCCGACGCGCGAGTGACGGCAGTATAGAGCCAACGAAAATAATCTAACGAGGGACCATCAGGCAAGTACGGTTTTTCGACAAACACCCTTTTCCATTGTCCACCTTGTGCTTTATGACACGTCAACGCATAGGCAAACTTGACTTGCAATGCGTTGAAGAACGGATTTTTCTTGACTTCTGGATATTGTTTGTATTTGGGTAAATGTGCATAGTCTTGACGAACCTTGGTGTAGAGTTCATTGGATTGGTCATAGGTCAGGGCGTGACCTTCTGCATCGAGTGCGTCCAAAATCAAAACAGTATCAAAGGGAGCTTGGTCAGGGTAATCGACCAATTGCACATGGACTTTGGCAAAGCGAAATCCGTAGAGTTCTTGAAAGGACTGAATACGTAAAATCTCAATCACATCGCCATTGGCGATAAACCCAGCTTGGCTTTCAGGGCTGAGCCAGAAATAATTGTTTTTGACAACAATTAGCAAGTCGCCTACCGCCAAATCATTTTCTAGGTTCATAATCTGTTTGCGAATTTGGCGGTTGTAAAGGTTGGCCCTTTTGTTTGAACGAACGACTATGGTGGTTTCTGTACGCCCAACATCGCGATAGCCATCTTCGAGTGCGCCTTGTATGTCGTGACCGTCAATTAAGTGCGTGATATCGGCCATTCCTTGCAGATGAAAGCGAAAATCATTGACAATATTCTCTTGCAAAAGCTGGCGTAGTCTTGTGGCATTGTGCAGTATACCCGATGCTGCATCCTGACGAATAACTTCCGAGAGTTCGACTTCGGTGACATCAACGGAGAAATTAAGGGATAAATAGTTTTGTTGTAAAGCCGGACTCAACTCCTGTTTTACAGGGGGTAACTGTGCCGTGTCGCCCACAAATACCAATTTGCAATCTGTTCCTTCATGAACGTATGAAATCAAATCTTGAAGCAAGGATCCGTTATCAAACAACTTGGACGTAGCTAGTTCGTCCCCTATCATAGAGGCCTCATCAACAATAAAGATCGCTTTACGGAATTTGTTTTTTTGGAGCTTGAATTTGATGCCGCCATTCTTGTTTTGTTGCGCAAAGTAGATACGCTTATGAATGGTGTTGGCTTTATGCTTTGCATAACTCGACATGACCTTGGCAGCTCGACCAGTGGGTGCCAACAAAACAACCTTAAACCCTTGCTGTTGCAATGGTCTAAGCCAAGAGCCAATTAGCGTTGTTTTTCCAGTTCCGGCATAACCCTTGAGCAGAAATAATGTATTTTTTTTTGATTGTCGCAAAAAACTAGAAAAGCCAATAATCGCTGTTTGCTGATCCGAAGTGGGCGTGTAAGGAAATGCTTTTTGAATATGTTCTTCTAGACTCATAGTAGCTTATTGAGAGTAAAAGTAAGTTCTTTTTACCTTTTTCTATTCAAAAAAAATTGTAGTTTTGTTAGCATTCAAATTCATATCAGTTATGAAATCTGGCATTCAAATCGTTCTATGGGTACTTTGTGTATTTTTTGCGTATAAAATTTACGATTCAATCAATGGTCCCATTGCATTCAACCAAATAAAAACTGAGCGGTACACCAAAGTCATCGCTAAGTTAAAAGACATCGGAAATGCGCAAGCTGCCCACAAAGATGTGTTGGGCTATTACAGTGATAACCTTGACAGCTTGGTTGCCTTTGTTGATTCAGCACAATATACCTTGACACAAAAGCGTGATTCGAGTTTTTTGGAATATGACAAGATATATAGAATTGACATGCTACGTGAGGTAATTGTTGTGGATACACTTGGATTTGCTTCTGTGAAAGACTCTTTGTTTGGCGATTCAGACCGCTACAAACAAATGATGTTTGTTCCAATCAAAGGGAAAGTAGACCAACGCTTTACCCTTTCGACAGACGTTTTAGACAACAATGGATACCGTTTGCCTGTTTTTGAAGTCAAAGTAAGCAAAGATATCGTTCTGCACGATCAAGACAAATACCTCGTCTCGGAAGAGAAAAAGGTGGTTTCAGTTGATGGTGTTAATGGCCCCGACATTACACTTGGTTCATTAACTGAAGTGAGTACAAGCGGAAACTGGCCCACTACATATGACACCCCAAAAGAGTAAGACCCTTTCCGAAAAAAATCAAGCTTTGTCCATTCTGATTAACAGGGATGGACTTTCTTTTTTAACATATAACCCCGCAACAAAAGAAGTTGGGAGACTCAAATCCTATGACTTTCAAGAAAATGTTGCCGAGGAAGAACTTCATGAATATATCAAGAAGTATCTCGCCGAACAAGGGGTGACTGACCAATCGTATTCTGATGTTCGATTATGCATCGCCAATAACCTATCTACTTTTGTACCTGAACCCCTTTTTGACGAAAACAAAAGAGCCACTTATCTTGAAGATCATGCCGACATTCGCAAACATGATTTTGTGTCTTTTGACAATGTTTCATCAACCGATGCCGTGAACGTCTATATTCCCTATGTCAATGTAAACAATATGTTTCTTGAAATGTTTGGTTCGTTTTCGTACGTGCACGCTAGCAGTTTGCTTCTCGACATTTTATCAAAAAAAGCAGCTGGTATTTACAAAAACAACCCCTATTGGGTGGTTCATGTTCAACACAGTTTGGCGTACTTTTTTGTGTTTAATAATGGACAACTGGCATTTTACAATGCCTTTTCATGGCAAAACGAAACCGACTTACTGTATTACACCCTTGCCGTTGCCAAGAACAATAAGATTGATTTAAATAAAGTGACTCTTTGGTTAAGTGGTCGTATTTCCCCTAGGGATGAAACGCATCAGCTTTTGTCAAATTATGTAAATACAACACACTTTTTAATGACGAGCAAAGCATTAAAAACATCAAATGTAAAGTTGTTGCACCCACACCACCACAACTTACTTTTAGAACTCCACGCATGCGAATTATAGCAGGGCTACATAGAGGGCGACGACTAAAGGTTCCTAAAAATCTCCCCGTGCGTCCCACTACAGACCGTGCACGTGAAGCGCTCTTTAGTATTCTCAATCATAAAGTGAATTTTAGTGAAGTGCATGTTCTCGATTTGTACAGTGGCACAGGAAGCATTGGAATCGAATTTTGCTCTCGTGGTTGCCATGCTGTGACTTCTGTCGATGCCGATCATAAGTGCGTGCAATTCGTTCAACAAACGGCGGAGGAACTGAAATTACCTATTCAAACGTTTCGATCAACAGCGCAAAATTATCTTAGTAAATGTGCGCAACCGTATGATCTCATTTTTGCCGATCCACCCTATACGGAAGGAAAAGAAGAATTTGCGAAAATGGTGCAGCTCGTTCAGGAACGAAAACTACTCAATCCCAACGGCTGGTTTATTTTAGAACACAGTGAACAACTGAGCTTTAGCCATGAAAACGGCTTCCTAGAAGAAAGAAAATATGGTGGGTGTGTGTTTAGCTTTTTTCAGCTAACAAACTAAGACTTTCCCGCACGAAAAAGAAGTTCCTTCTCTTCTTTGGTCAAACTCGAATAACCAGATTGACTGATTTTGTCCAATATTTTATCAATCTTATCCTGATTGACATTGTCTTTTTTAGGTTTTCGCTTGGGTTTCGGCGAAGAGTACACCTTATGCACTTTTGATTTGCTTGGCTGGAAGAACGAACGAATGGATGAGCCAAAGCGAGACACCCAGTCACCAAAATCATTTCCTCGCATGATGCTTCGTTGATAAACAAACCCCATGAGTGCACCACCTATGTGTGCTAAATGACCACCCGCATTACTTACGGGAATTTTTATAAGATCGAGGGCAATAAACAAAACCCCGATATAAATAAGTTTTACATTAAAAATAAAGATGCGAACATCCTTAAACGGCATATAACTACACATAAAAATGAGCACAGCCATGACACCCGCAGAAGAACCGATTAGTTGTGGAGATTGACCCTGAAAAGCGGGGAAAAGATTATAGCTTACGACAAAAACCAATCCACCAGCCAGTACACCCATAAAAAAGGTATTAATAAACAACTGAGGTTTAAAAAGATTGATCATCATTTTACCTGCAAAATGAAGGAGAATCAGATTCCAAAAAATATGCCCAAAATCTGCATGAAAAAAGGCGTAAGTGATGAGGGTCCAAGGCTGAAAGAGGATATCCTCCACCGTAGGGGACAGTTGAAACCATGAAAAGAACTGATCAAAACGAACAGAAAACAAAAACAAAAAAGTACTCAGAATAAAAGGAACAATAAAACAAACAACCAAAATGGCAATCAATCGCTCGACAGTATTGAAAGACAGGTATCTGTATTTGAGTTGGTCAAAGAAATTCATAAATCCCAACGATTATCATTAAACTGCTGTTTTTTCCAATACCACATCATAAGATAGCCAGCTACTGCACCGCCTAAATGAGCAAAATGAGCGATGGGCCCCACAGAGTAAGAGCTAAACCCAAAAAACAGGTCAAACCCTAATAGAATGGGAACAAAATATTTTGCTTTGATGGGAATCGGAAGAAAAATAATCATAAGCTCGGTGTTGGGAAACAAGAATGCAAAAGCCACAAGCACGCCGTATAAAGCACCCGAAGCACCAACCATTGTCATCGTAAAAGATGTGAGTAACTGGGAGAGTTGGTCTTGTGAGATGGTAGAAAGCCAACTGGAGTTGTATTTTCCTGATTGAAGTGTATTGATCACGTCATTAGTCGAAAAGCCAGTGCTTACCAACTGTTCCAGCACACTATTTACTTGAAGATAATTAATAAAGAGTTGAAGTGCTGCCGCACCAAATCCCGTTGAAAAGTAAAAAAACAAGAATTTATTTCTTCCCCACATCTGCGCTAAAGGACCGCCAAACATCCAAAGGCCAAACATATTGAAAAGGATATGGTTGAATCCGCCATGCATAAACATATGCGTTACGATTTGCCAAGGTTCAAATAAATTGCTTTGAGGATAGTGAAGTGCAAATAAATCATAAGCAACGTCTCCCAAACTCAGAGAACCCAAAAAAAACAAGACATTGATAATGATGAGCTGTTTAACGATTTCAGGGATTGCTCTCATAAGGTAAATTTATTTTGAATCATCTTTTCAGCTAGGGCAACAAATATAGGTTTTCCATTTGGGCAACGATCAGGTTCTGCACAAGAAAACAAATCGTCAATCAAGTGTGTTTGTGTTGCTGGATGCAATGTTGTTCCTGATCGGATGGCACCATATTTGGACATGATTTGAGCAAGAAAATGTGTGAAGTGATCTTCTTTTTTAGCAGGCTCATTAGCAAGTTTCTCTAATAAATCGGACAAAAACGTGGGGACCAAATCCATAGACAAGCTGTTGTGAATGGCCGTGACTTCAAGTACCTCCTGATCCACTTTACCAAATATAAAACCCATTAATTCCAAAGTATTTTGATGTGGCTCAAAAATGGTGAGCTGTTCTTGGTTCATCGGGACACAAATCGGAAAAGCAAGCGACTGCGAAGGTACACTACGCTCTTTCATCTGATGGGTTAGACTTTCATATAAAACTCTTTGGTGAGCCCTCGCCTGATGAATAACGATAAGTCCAGACTTGTTTGATGTAACGATGTATTTCTTTTTGTACTGAAAGCTAGGCACTTGCGTGGTAGTCTTTTGCCCTTCAAACAACTGCTCTTGTGATGGAGCAAACTCTACCTCTTGAATGCCGTCATAGAGAGCATTCCAAGAGGGATCTTTTTGTCTATTATCAAAAGGATTAAATGTTGGATCGACTTGGATGCGAGGAGAACTTTTGGGTAGAGTGCTTCCCACGGGAACGTCCAATGACTGATTTCGATCAAAATCAAGTGCTGGCACGACATTAAACTGACCTAAGCTATGCTTTAACGCAGAACGAATGATAGCATATAAGGCATGGTCATCTTCAAACTTCACTTCCGTTTTGGTTGGGTGGATATTGACGTCTAAAGACTCCGTGGGGACCTCCATGTGCAAGATATACCCCGGTTGCATATTGGGCCCAAGCAATCCCTCAAAAGCTGAGAGAACCGCGTGATGCATATATGAACTTTTAATAAATCGGTCGTTGACAAAAAAGAACTGGTGCTGACGAGATTTTTTAGCAAATTCCGGCTTAAAAACAAAGCCGTTGAGCTTTAATATTTCTGTTGACTCATTGACCGGCACCAATTTTTCGTTGGTGTTGCGTCCAAATATCTGAACAATGCGCTGACGCATATTGCTTGGTTCCAGCTGAAACAAGATGGTGTCATTGTTGTACATCTCAAAGCGAATTTGATGATGAACCAATGCGACACGCTGAAACTCATCAATGATGTGTTTTTGCTCTACGTTGTCAGACTTTAAAAAATTGCGGCGGGCAGGGATATTATAAAAAAGGTTTTTGACAGCCAATGAACATCCCTTCTCAGCAGCAACTGCTTGTTGTTCCTTAACCTCACTACCTTCAATTGCGATTTCGGTACCAACATCATCATCTTCGGTTTTTGTGCGTAAGCGCACTTGCGAAATTGCAGCAATACTGGCCAGAGCCTCTCCACGAAACCCTTTGGTCTTAATAGAAAATAAATCCTCTGCCTTTTTGATTTTTGATGTAGCATGACGCTCAAAGCACAATCGAGCATCTGTCGTTGTCATTCCCTTACCATCATCGATGACTTGAACCAATGTCTTTCCGCCATCTTTAATAATAAGTTTGATTGTGGATGCGCCTGCATCCACGGCATTTTCTAATAGCTCTTTCACTACGGAAGCTGGTCGTTGTACGACTTCACCTGCGGCAATCTGATTTGCTACGTGATCTGGTAAAAGCTCAATAATATCAGCCATAATTAGGTGTTAAAAATTGAAAGGTCAAAGTCAAGGATATAAAGTGCAATAAGAATTAGAACGATTAAAACGAGGTAAAATAAACGAGAAAATCCACGATTTGATCTTGTGCGACTATCACTACGAGCCGTTTGCCAGTGTGCACCAAAGTCATTTTTGTTAGGGATGTCACGGTATTTTGAAAAGGGAGAGTCAAAGTCAAAGGGCTGCTCGTCTTTCTTTCCTTTAAAATAGCGTGGCGTATAATTAAAACGCCGATTTGTTCGTTGTTTAAAAAAATTAAACCGCACAGTTTGTAAATGAAAGGTTATTTTCTAAACTCAAAAATACAAAATGTAACGTGTTTACTAGCAAACAATCATTGTGTATCTTAGCAGACTATGAAAATCGAAAAAATAGCAGATCTACAAACGCTTTTGGATCGTCCGAAAAAAGTGGTGATTATTCCGCATACCAACCCTGACGGTGATGCCATTGGGAGTACTCTTGGATGGATGCAATTTCTACAACAATTGGGTCATCAAGCTGAAGTAATAAGCCCCAACCAATATCCAGATTTTTTAAAATGGATCCCTGGCACACCTTCACTTACTATTTTTGAAGAGGATAAAGGAAAGGCAGAAGATAAAATCGCAAACGCCGATCTAATTTTTACTCTTGACTTTAATACCTTACGACGCATTGGAGACATGGGCGATCGTGTGGCGCAAAGTCATGCAAAAAAAATCATTATTGATCACCACCAAGAACCGGATGATTTTGCTGATCTCACATTCTCCTACCCTACGTTAGGATCTACTTGTGAATTGGTCTATCATATCATTGATGCTTTAAACGGAAAAGAAGCAATTACGACAGAAATGGCAACCGCATTGTATGTTGGCATACTCACCGATACTGGCTCGTTTCGATTTCCATCAGTTACCCCAACCACCCATCGAGTGGTTGCTGCGTTGATCGAGGCTGGTGCTGATCAAAGTGAGATTGCAAATCGCATTAAGGATACTGCACATTTGGGACGTATTCAACTGCTTGGCGTCGCACTAAGTAATCTTAAATACGATCATGATTTACGATACGCATACATCACACTGAGCGTAGAAGAACTCAAAAAGTGTAATTTCCAGAAAGGCGATTCAGAAGGGATTGTGAATTATGGATTGAGTATTGCCAATACGGTATTGGCGGTTTTGATGATAGAGCATCCATCCGATGGATTTGTAAAAATGTCTTTTCGGTCAAAAGGCAACTTCTCCGTAAATGACTTTGCACGCAAACACTTTTCAGGAGGGGGGCACACCAATGCTGCAGGTGGTAAATCTGACTTGTCGTTGAGCGAAACGAGCACTGTTTTACTTGAAAAACTAAAATTATGTCGCGAGGAATTACAAAACGCATAGTATTTTTTGCTGTTCTTATTATTGTATGTGGTTGCACAAAACAACAAGCCCGTCGACCTATTCACCAATCTGAAACTCAGCAGTTTGAAAATTCTGTTCAAGCAAATCAACTTCAGCTAGCAAGAGAAACAGAAATCATCGAACAATGGGTTACAGCGCAGGATAATATTTTTTCTTCAACCCCTTTCGGAACTTATTACCACTATGTCAATCCAAAAAATCGACCCATTGTCGACCCCGAAAAAATAAATAAACTCTATATGCGCCTAGAACGATTAGATAACAGCGAAATATATGACTGGTCAGTCATTGAAAATCCATCTAAAAATCAAAATGTTCTCAGTGGCGTTGTTCGCGGTTTGACCTTTACACCAATAGGGGTTGAAACCATCATGGCAATGACATCGTTTTTGGCGTACGGATCCACAGGTGATGGGAAGCTTATTGGCCCATACACACCTATTGTTGCACGTATTTACATACCTTTGAATCAAAATAAATAATCATGAAATTCTTACACATACTCACGTTAGCTGTTTTATTGAGTTTAACCAACTGTTCTCCGAAGCTTGATGACGGCGTATACGCAAAAATTGACACCAATAAAGGAGAAATTTTAATGAATCTAACATACCAACAAACACCAATTACAGTAGCAAGCTTTGTTTCGCTTGCAGAGGGTACAAACACAGAAGTGGACTCTATCTATAAAAATAAAGCATATTACGATGGATTGATTTTTCATCGTGTGATCAAAGATTTTATGATTCAGGGTGGAGACCCCAACGGAAATGGTCAGGGCGGTCCCGGCTACGCTTTTGACAATGAAATCGTGGAAGAGCTCAAACATGATGGAGCTGGCGTGTTATCAATGGCCAATGCTGGACCTGGAACAAATGGAAGTCAATTTTTTATCACACACAAAGAAACTCCTTGGCTCGATGGTCGTCACACTGTTTTTGGCCGTGTTATCGAAGGGCAAAACGTGGTTGACTCTATCGCACAAAACGATACGATCATTAGCGTTGACATTCTTAAAAAAGGAAGAGATGCTAAACGATTTAATGCAGCAGAAGTGTTTAGCGATTATCTCACAAAAAAAGATGCCGTTAAAAATGATAAGCGTGATGCGTTGGCGGCATTGGAGCAATCAGCAGCCTACACCGATAGCGGATTGGGTTATGTGATCACCACAAAAGGTGATGGCGAAGCGGTTACGGAAAATAAAACCGTAATGACACATTATGCTGTTTACTTTGAAGACGGGCGTTTGCTTGACACTAGTATTCAAGAAGTAGCAGAAGCTTATAATACTTATAATTCAAAACGACCATACCAACCCCTTCCTGCTCAAGTAGATCCTGACGCAGGTATGATCCCAGGATTTAAAGAAGGATTGAAGCTATTACAAGTTGGCGACAAGGCAACACTTTACCTCCCATATGAATTGGCCTATGGTGCCAATGGTGGCAGAGGCATTCCGCCAATGTCAAATCTTATTTTTGAGGTCGAGGTTGTAAGCTTAAAATAATCTTGTCTTGCGGATATATCGGATTTTAGTCCTTTCTCTTATTCCGCAATGGTTTTTGCTGCAATGGGCTAAGCAATCTCCTGAAAAGGTAGATTTCTTTTACACCATGGGGATATATAAATTCCTATCTCCTTTTACAATGACGCTCAGCAGTTGGATTCCATTTTCGGTGGGTGACTTGCTGTACATAATCGTTGTACTGTATTTGTTGCGGAAACTGATTTCTTTCCGGTTTCCCCTAAGGTGGTCAAGCACCCTCAAAGTCCTAGGGCTTATGGCCTTGTTCATCTTTATTTTTCATGTACAGTGGGGATACAATTACCACAAAACGCCCATTGCCGTTACGCTAAATATCAAAGCCGATTACTCTACTTCGGATTTGGTTGGTTATACCCATAAACTAATAGAGGAAACAAACACCCTACACGGTCATTTGTCTGAGAGCGACTCCACTGCATTGGTGGTTCCTTATTCAAAAGATGAGATTTTTGATATTGCTGTTCACACCATACGAAAAACGCACCCTTACCCTGTTGCGAGCATCAAAGGATCGTTACTGAGTTTTCCCCTCAGCTATATGGGCTATGGGGGCTACCTTAACCCCTTTACCTTGGAAGCCCAAGTAAACACGCTGCAACCCAAGGTGAGGTTACTCACGACCTCAGTACATGAAATTGCACATCAGCTGGGCTATGCAGCCGAAGAAGAAGCCAATTATATTGCCATACAAGCCGCCGTGCTGTCTGAAGACCCATATATGCAATATGCAGGTCATTCCCTTGCCCTACAATACTGTTTGTCTGAAGTCAGGAAACGAGATGCAAAGCAATACAAGGCCATGGTAGCATCACTACAACAAGGTGTTATGGCTCAATTTCAAGAAATAGCCGCATTCTGGACAAGCTATCAAAACCCGTTTGAACCCTTATTTAAAAAAAGCTATGACAGCTACCTCAAAGCGAACAACCAAACTGAAGGCATTAAAAGCTATAATTTGGTGGTTGGATTGCTGTTAAATGGAACCCTAAACAAGTAGTTGCTTGGTGTAATGCTCCAAGTTGTCAAGTGCTTATTAAACAAAATTACTTAACTTGCATGTAGCATAGACTCCAAATCTGTTCCATACGCATGAAAAACCTACTGTCTTTCTTTACTTCACTTCGGAGTTCTTCTCTGCAGATTTTTAAAAAAATCTTGCAAATAACTTTTCGCTTTCATGTTTGTTGTTGGAATGTCAATGTCTTGAAAATAAGGTGACTAGGACAATTGTTTTTTCAAAAAATATAAAAGAAATAAAAGCAACTGTGCGGGTATGTACAAGTTGGCTACAAGCCGAAAAAGAACCAACGTACAAGCAACGAGTGCTATCGCACACATTGCTTTTTTGCCAACGATGACCAATTGAATAAAGACTTTTAAGAGAAACCATGGCCAAAAAACAGATTAAACAATACGAACACAGAAAAGATAAACGTGCTAATATCCCTCATGTTGGGCTGGTAACACCTGACAGTGATCCTGACACAGGAGAAAAGAAAACATACGAGTACGACCTTTAAAGGCTTTCATTCAAGTTGGTCATTTTTATGAACACGGTGGCACTATAGGTGGCAAAATAATCACCGAAATGATAAATAGAGAACTTTTTTTTGAAGAATGCTCAAATGAAGGACTTACACCTGATGGAAAAATTATTTATAATTATAGAAAAGTTTTAACTGAATAAATAGGTGGAAAAACGCCAGCTTACAACAGCGTTTATAGCTCATAGCTAATTAGTTGCTCAATCATAGTTAAGGCATATTTGGAAAGTCGCCAAATTTTTAAATTTGGCTTTTAAAAAGAGAAAAATTACAGACAAAATATAAAAATTCGGCTCTGTGCTAAAGTGAAAAGTTAGTGTCTTTTTAGACGCTACGTTTCATACACAAAACCGTTGGATCACATTCAGCCTTTGGCTGACCAAAGTTGCTACACATGCCATAGGCGTGTTCCCGCCCCTTTGGAAATGAAATCCAACGACCCCACCCCACAAAAACAAACCCCTAGAAACTAAGCATTATTAAGTAAAGCTGTTCCTAGGGGTATATATTACCAATTGGTATAGAGATTAGTCCACCACAGTGGGTGCGCCAGCGGCTTCCATTTGAGTGGCTAATCGATCGATATTACGCACAAAATCATCAATGTTGGGTTTGATATTGTCAAACATCGTTTGCGCCAATGCAAAACTCTCCATATGCAGTGGCGTTGGTCCGTATGAGTTCCCCATAAGGCCGTTGGCAGCAAAATACAATCGATAATTCAAGGTCAGTTGATCTTTTTCCCCAACTTCTTTTTTGGATGAATTACCGTCTAACATACGAGAGATTTTGTGTTTCTCCTCAAGCAAATCATAGAGTACAGCCGTAATTTTTGCTTTATCACCATCGACAAACTTTAATGCTTTTTTAAGGGTTTTGAGTCGCTTTCCAGCGGTTTCAAAAGCATGGTCAGCCAATTCGATTTGCTTGTCTAAGGCAAATATTTTGTCGATATACGCTTGGCGTTGATCAGCCAGTGGGTTAGCCAAAACATTCTTTCGGATGCGCTCTACCTCAAAGGTTTGGGCACCTACAAGCTCGGTCTCAACTCCGCCTACTCGTTTGAGCAAACTAACACTGTAGGTGCCTGGCGCCACGTCTAAGCGCCATGCATTGATTGATTTTTGTTTGGTATTGGCATCAACGACAATAGCATACGGCTTTTTTAAATCCCAGCTTACACGCTGAATTCCTTTGGACAACTTAGCGGAAATGCGGTCAACTACGGCATCCGTTGCGTCACGAACAACCAAAATTGCCTCTGCCTTTGGTTCATTTTTCTCAGCATCTAAAGCCTCCCATCCAGGAAACGGAATGTCATTGTCTTTAAGCTCTTTTTCCATTTTTTGACGTGTAGCTTTAATCGACTTATGCCCATCTTTGAGATAAAAAGTAAATAGAGCGCCATAATCTGGATTTTTGGCTGTAAAAAATGATCCACCTTGACTAGAAGTGCCTCCACGAGTTTGGTTGTATTGAAGGGCTTTTCGCACTGGAAAAAGCAAAGCATCCTTCTCTACACTTTTTTCCGACAATTCGCGTAATGCACTATAATCGTCTAGAACATAAAAACTACGTCCAAAAGTAGCAAGAACCAAGTCGTTCTCTCTTTTTTGAATCGCTAAGTCACGTACTGAAATCGTGGGAAGTCCAGTTGAGAATTTATGCCATTGATTCCCTTGATCCAAACTCACATAAACCCCGTACTCAGTAGCCAGAAACAACAGATTGGGATTGACATGATCTTGTACAATTCTCCAAACAAGGTTGTTTTCAGGGATTC